>Ga0209403_10003381_pt1 | contig 18090 bp, 12 predicted proteins | sample ArcticOcean_MG_C_8_FD_187440 | JGI IMG/M metagenome (GOLD analysis project Ga0209403, IMG submission 187440) | Marine microbial communities from western Arctic Ocean - ArcticOcean_MG_CB11_86 (SPAdes) (version 2) | ecosystem: Environmental > Aquatic > Marine > Oceanic | place: Arctic Ocean... | reverse complement strand
GCCAGATCGGACGGCATCGGCGAACGGCACCTGGTAGCCCGGCCGGAGCGTCATCTGCTGATGGGGTGAAACTCCTCCCGAGGAGCAATCGATCAGATCAACCCCGTGCTTTTTCAAAGACTTCGAGAATTCGACAGCGTCGGGCACGTCCCAACCGCTGCCTTCGACCCAATCTGTGGATGAGATGCGGACTAGAAGCGGGAGGTTCTCCGGCCACACCTCGCGTACTGCGTCTACGATTCTCAACGGGAAGCGCGCACGATTTTCGGCACTGCCGCCGTACGAGTCTTCGCGATGGTTCGAAAGCGGCGACAGAAATGTATGAACAAGGTATCCGTGTGCAAAGTGCAGTTCTACGACCTTAAATCCGGCGTCCAGGCTGCGTTGCGCTGCATAGCGCCAGTCATCAACTAGGGCATCGATATCTGATTCACTCAGCTCGTCCGGCGTCGCCCACCCTTCGTCGAACGGTACCGGTGAAGCGCCGACTGGCTGCCATCCACCGTCCTCGGCGCCTACCAGACCACTGCCGCGCCACGGCGCTTCACGTGAGGCCTTGCGACCGGCGTGGGCGAGCTGTACGCACGGAACCGAGCCATTGTCGGATATGAAACTCGTGATCGGCTTCCAGGCTTCGGCCTGTTCGTCGTTCCAAATACCGGCGTCCGATGGACTGATACGTCCCTCCGGATTTACCGCAGCCGCTTCGGTCATCACCATCCCTGCGCCACCAACGGCTCGGGTTCCAAGATGGACCATGTGCCACTGATTCGGCACACCGTCCTCGCACGAGTACTGGCACATAGGCGCGACGAAGAGCCGATTCGGGAACTCTACGTCCCGCAATTTGTATGACGAAAAGAGTTGACTGATTTTCCTGTCCTTAGTGACTGGAGGCCGTGTGAGGCGGAGCTATTGATACAAAAGTCGCCGGTGGCGATACACGTATTTGCTGATTTATTTGGAGGTGTACGCCATCATGCGGCACGCATCGTAATCCCGTTGGGATGAAACCGGTAATTACCGGCGATCCGGAAGTCTCGGATTAGAGGGTCATTCCGCCATCAATCACCTGCACGGAGCCGGTGATGTACTCCGTCTCGTCTGATCCCAGATACACGGCCAGGGATGCAATCTCTTCTGGATTTCCGAGTCTCCCCATCGGTTGGCGGGCGATGAAGTCTTTCCGGGCCTGCACAGGATCCGGCGAGGCGTTGATGCGGTCATCAAGGGACGGCGTCTGGACCGTGGCAGGTGCGATGGCATTGACCCGGATGCCCTGTCCGACAAAATCGGCGGCAACCGACTTGGTCATACCGAGAACGGCAGCCTTACTTGCGCTGTACACAAACCGGTTTACGACCCCCTGCAGACTGGACGCGACGGACGACATGTTGATGATGCTGCCGCCACCTTTGTCGACCATTCCAGGCAGCACGGCCTGCATCATGTGGAACATCGCACGTACATTCAGGTTAAACGAGAAGTCCCAGTCTTGATCCGAGCATTCTAGGATGTTGCCACCGGCGACAAACCCCGCACAGTTGAACAGGATATCCGGGGTTCCAATCTCATCAATGATTGCTCGGACGGCGGCGGTGTCCGTGACATCAAGGACCCGGGTCGTGATCCCCGGGGTGAGGTCGAGAGACTCCAGCGTTGCCGGGTTGATGTCGGTCGCCCAGACGGTGGCCCCTTCGTCTACATAAGCCAGCGCCGTGGCCCGTCCAATGCCCTGTCCTGCCGCGGTGATGAGCGCCGTTTTACCAGTAAGTCTGCCTGCCAAGGGTTCTTCCTGTGTACCTAAATTGTCACGCTGAATTTGCTGCAGTAAAAGCGAATGATTCCCGACGTACTCGGTCAAGAGAACTCGGCGACTCGGCCCCTCAAGATACGGTCCATCTCTCGACCCAGTGCCTCATGACCAGGGTCTTCAAGGCCAGGGTCCTCTGCTATCACGTCGATCGCCTCTGCCCGCGCCATCGCCAGCAGATCGGCATCTGTAAGCGATGCGATAACCAGGTCTGCAAACCCGCTCTGGCGTGTCCCGATGTAGTCGCCCGGTCCACGCAATCTCAGGTCCTCTTCAGCGAGATCGAAGCCGTCAGAGGTCCGCTCGATGATGCCCATTCGCTCTCGGGCATCCGCGCTAGGTTCGTCTGAGAGAAGGATGCACTGGCTCGCGTACCCGCCTCTCCCGATTCGCCCACGCAACTGGTGGAGTTGCGACAAGCCGAAACGCTCCGCCCCTTCAATCAGCATTACGGTAGCATTCGGGATATCGATGCCGACCTCGATCACAGGAGTGGCGACCAGAACGTCGATCTCTCGCTGCCGGAAGCGGTCCATCACCTGTTGCTTCTCGGCCAAAGGCAGACGGCCATGCAGCAATCCCACGTTCAGGTCAGTGAACGGGCCGTTTGAAAGGTATTCGTACTCCTCCACGGCCGATCGGGTACGGATCTCCTCCGACTCGTTGATCAGCGGGCAGACGACGAATACCTGCCGTCCCGCGGTCACTTCATCAATCACGAGCTTGTGGGCATCTGATCGCTGTCCAGCAGTGCGCGCCCATCGTGTTGTTATCGGTTTCCGGCCGCCGGGTAGCTGGCGGAGCGTCGTCAGGTCCAGATCTCCGTATACGGTCAGCGCAAGCGTGCGTGGTATCGGGGTTGCGGACATACCGAGTAGATGCGGGCGCGGGCTCTGGTCGCCAAGGATGGCGCGTTGCTCGACGCCGAAACGGTGCTGCTCGTCAACGACAGCAAGACCGAGCGCTTTGAACTGCACCGACTCTTGTATCACGGCGTGGGTGCCGACGATGATGTCGATCTCGCCAGACGCTATCTTCGCCTGTATGTCGCGCTTCACTCGCGCCGTGTGGCTGCCGATCAACAAACCTATTCGCATCGGCAAGTCCAACCCCGGGACATGCGCCTCCATGACGGGGTCTGCGCCGTGCCGTTGCTGGCTTCCCGAATCTGGTTCAAGCATAGATGCTTGTTCGCCAGAGATCGGCACGCCATTAAAGAGAGTGCGCAATGACAGGTAGTGCTGCTCCGCCAGCACTTCTGTCGGTGCCAGCATCGCTCCCTGGTGTCCGGAGGTGACCGCCGCAAGTAACGAAGTCACCGCTATGATGGTTTTCCCGCTGCCCACCTCGCCCTGGAGGAGACGGCCCATCGGGACTTCGGCCGAGATGTCGGAAAGCACGGTCTTTAGCGCCGCGTCCTGATCTGGTGTGAGCTCGAACGCAAGCGTCCCAAGGAACGACTTCAGAACATCGTGATTCGGTTTGATCGACACACCGCCTGCCCGTTCCCGCCATTCACGTTTCCGGCGCTGAACGGCAAGCTGGTTGATGAAAAGTTCGTCAAACGCAAGTCGTCTCCGGGCTTCATACCACTGACCCATTGAAGCCGGGTGGTGCATCCACTGGACAGCATCTCGCAGCCCGGGAAGCACATTGCGCTTGCGGACATCCGGACCGAGATGCTCCTCCAGGAGGGTCAATCCTGAGTCCAGCGCATTCCTAGCTGCGGTGCGTAGAGTTCGCTGGTACAGGCCGTCGGTGGACGGATAGATCGGCAGAAGGTTTCCGGCATGAGTCAGGTTGTCGCCCCGGATAATCTCGTACTCAGGGTTTTGGAACTGTGCTTGTGCTCTATACGTTTCAACCTTCCCGCTGATAACGATCCGTGTGCCCGGCCGTAGCTGTTGTGCGAGGTAGGGCTGTCCAAACCATGTAATACCGACGAACCCGGTGTCGTCACGGGCGGTTATGCGCGCCGCGCCGCGTCTGCCGCTGTTAGCTGAGGATGCCGACGTGACGGTGACGACCACGCTCATCTCTTCGCCGTAGACAAGGTCGATCACGTCGCAGATGTTGGAGTAGTCCAAGTGCCGGGCCGGGTACATTCGGAGCAGCCCCCGCAGATCAGCCACCCCGAGTCGCTTGAACCGGGAGTGATTGGTCTTTGTGATGAATGGGAGGTCTTCGATAGACGTGTCCAGAGTTACAGGGCCTGTCAGAACTTTTTTAGGGGCTGATTTTCTACGCGTCCTAGTTGCCGGCTTTTTTGCACTTTTGGCTGGCCTGACCGCGGAAGATGTGGTCTGTTTCGAGTTTGAGAAAGGCGGTTCTTTGTCCCCCTCAGCTGACTGGCTGGCCTCGATCGAATCGTGAGCCGACTTCGCCCACTCTTCTCGTTTTGTCACGGAGAGTGATGCGTAGGATTTCGGAATGTCCAAGGGCGTAAGCTCGGTCCGGTTGGCTTCCAGAAACAGGTCCAGACCGCCCGCGACTGCTAAGTCCTCAAAGTCGCGCTTTGCCTCGAGCTCCAGAATACGCAGGAGCGATTCACGGGCGTTGCGCCGAGGACGCGGTGAGCGGGTTCGCATAGGCACCGTAATTAGCCGGATTTCTTGCGAATGAATCCCACGCCAAGGGAGCCCGGGCCGGCGTAGGTACCAACAACAGCGCCGATCTGCGAGATCATCACTCCGCTCTTAGGCGCTAGGTGCGCAAGATCCGCGGCAAGTCTCTCAATCTCTTCGGGTTCGGTCGAGTAGTGCACAGCAAGCTGATCCAATGGGGCTGCCTCCTCGACGAGCTCTTTAAGTTTTGCAAGTGCCTTGCGACGCGTGCGCGGACTCGTCACCGGTGAGGATTCGCCGTCTTCAAGCGTGATGATCGGGGTGACTTTCAGCAGACCGCCTATAAAACCTTTGGCACGACCGATTCGGCCGCCCTTTACGAGGTATTCAAGGGTATCGACCATTCCGTAGAACCGGGCTCGACCCATGGCGTCATGGACGGCCTCAACAACCCCTGCTAGGTCGGCACCGGATGCAGCGGCATTCGCTGCCTCGATCACGATCAGCCCCAGGGGAATCGTTGCCTGGCCGGTATCGATCGTCTTTATCTTTTCGCCATCAACATCTACGTCACGGGCGCCCTGGGTGGCGGAATTAATGGTCTGACTTAGCTTGCCTGAGATGTGGATCGAGACGATACCGTCATGTTCTTCGATGAGTGATCGGTACACCTCTGAGAAGTCTCCGAGTGAGGGCTGTGAGGTGGTCGGGAGGTCAGATTCGATCTGTAGGCGGCGATAAAACTCATCGTTGTCGATATCAATTCCGTCTTTGAACTCTTCCATTCCAAAGCGGACATTCAGGGGTACCACGATAATTCCGTGTTTTTCGACCACGTCTTTCGGAAGATCGGACGTGCTGTCCGTGACGATAGCGATGCTCATGCGGTCCTCGATTCAGCGATCGGATTTAAACGATCGGGATTCAGCGGCGAACAAGGTGAACAGATTCGGTCTCATGGCAGCGTCAGCCGTAGGAATCACGCACAGATTATCGCGCCACAGCGGGAGCGGCGACCCGTCCGGTGTATTCCTGAGTCGTTATCCCACGCTTCGTCAATACATGCCGGCCAAATGCAACGCTCCTCAGAGCGTAACCGGCTACTCAAACGCTATAAGAAAATCGTAATGCGGCTGTCCTCCACTGACGAGTTCCACCTCCGCCTCTCCCGCCACCTCTTGCACCGCATCGAGTGCCCTCTCGGCGTCTGAGACAGGTAGCTCCCCACCGGTGTAGATGGTAATCAGCCCTGCGTCTTCCGTGGACAACTGAATCATCTGAACAAGTGCCGATACGGGGTCGTCCGCTTTCGCGATAAGTTTCCCGTCCAATAACGCCATCACATCGCCGTTCTTTATCTCCTGGCCTGACACCACAGCGTCACGCACGGCGCGTGTCACAGAGCCCACACGCACATCGCTGGCGGCATTCGTCATGGCAGCGACGTTAGCGTCAAGATCGGCGGTCGCAGAGAAGGCGAATACCGCTGTGATTCCGGCCTGCACCGACCGGGTCTGGACCACCCGGACGTCCTTGCTCGTAAGCGCAGGAACCTGTAACGCCGCGGCGACGATATTGCCGTTGTTGGGGAGCAGGATAACCTGATCTGAAGCTGCAGATTCCACGGCGTCCAGCAAGTCTCGGACGCTGGGATTCATCGTGTCCCCACCCTGTATTGAAGTGCAAGCGCCCATCCCGGCCTGAGTGAAAATCGTCTCCAGACCAACTCCTGCGCATACAGCGATAATGGCCGTTTCTAGGCACCGGGCATCGGGATCAGGAGTGCCCGAGAGCGTCCCAGGAGAGCCAGAACCGTTCGACCGCCGGTCGGCCGCCCACTCCGTCGTCTGTTCATCCATGTTGAGGATCGTTATACCCGCCAGTGTGCCCAACCCTGCGCCATATGACATCACAGGGCCAGGGTCCAGGGGATGCAGGTGGATTTTGACGGTGGTGGCGTCTCCCGCGACAACCGCCGACTCACCAAAGGTTGTCACCATCTGGCGGATAGCGACCACGTCCAACTCTTCTCCCTGGATCAAGAACACGGTGCAATACCCGAAGATCTCTTCCTGAACTGCATCCATGAATTCGACCCGCACTCCAGTATCCGAGCGCGCATCGGGGTCGACGCCGATCGGTTCCGGTGAAGGAAACACTGTGGAGCCATCGCCTCGCTCCTGCGCCATCTCAAGTGCACCCGCCAGAAACACCGAAAGGCCGTATCCACCAGAATCGACCACCCCCGCTTCCATGAGAACGTCGAGCTGCGTTGGAGTCAGCGCAACCGCCGCGACCGACGCTTCCACGACCGCTTCAAGCACCTCTGCGATATCGGCTCCCGTTTCTGCGCGCTCAATTGCTATATCTGCTGAGACGCGCATCACGGTCAGCATTGTCCCCTCGCGCGGGTTAGGTACAGAGTCGTATGCGGCGATCGCTCCAGCAACCATACCTTCAGCAAACTCAGATGGTGTGATCCGTTCACGCCCAGTGGAGACGGCCGCCATCCCGCGGAAGAACTGGGCAGAGATGAGGCCACTGTTGCCGCGGGCTGCGAGCAGGGCGCTTCTGGCCATACGCTCAGCCGCATCACCGGCGTGTAGGGTGGGCTGAATGGCTGATTCTTCCACTATGGAGCGCAGCGTGAGACTCATGTTGGTCCCTGTGTCACCATCCGGCACCGGGAACACGTTCAAGTCGTTGATCTGATCACGGTTTGTTTCCACGGCGCGACTGCCCGCGGCGACAAGCGCGCAAAGAACCACGCCGTCGATCCACTCCCGGTTGTCGTGCCCTGATTCTGAACAGGTCAATCTGGTGCGCCCTCTTCAAAACTGCCTGCTGGACCTGCGGCCATTACGATTGGGTGCCGGGAATCGTTGTCAAACTCGGCCCCAATTTGTTCGTAAATGTTGTTGTAGGTAGTCTCCGGATGGTAACTTGTAGGTCTGGCGCAAGCCAATTCTTGAATTTTTCTTACCAACTGGATGCGCGCGTCCGACGCACGAGCATGTGGCGACGCATCTGCTCGATTTAATTGGGGTACTCCTGACATGGCCAAGTGCAACACCTGCGGCAAGGGCCCGCAGTTCGGTCACAACCGAAGCCACGCGATGGGGGCGACGAATCGGATGTTCAAGCCGAACCTGGTCCGACGGAAGACGCCGGACGGTCCCAAGAAGCACGAATACGTGTGCACTCGCTGTCTCCGAACAGAGGTCAAGGCGAAGCGTTAAACGCTTATACCGTCTCCAGATTGGATTGCGCACGCCGATCAAGGCGTGCGTTTACGCGTCCGGACTTAGCCTGATTTGAGGCGCGAATCAAGCCTCGGTGACACCTATTGCTTCTCGTAGGGCCGCGATCCCCGAAATGACGCCGTCCGGGTGGTTGAATATGCCGGTGCCAGAGATGAGTAAGGACGCGCCCGCCTCGACGCATCGGGGGGCTGTCTCCGCCTTGACCCCGCCATCGACAGCGATATCTACCCCCCATGGCAGTCGATCCGCAATGGCAGCGATCTTGGCAAGTTGGCCCGCTATGAACTGCTGGCCACCAAATCCCGGGTTTACGGTCATGACCAGCACGCGATCGATGTCCGGGAGGATCTCGTCCAGCACCGACACCGGCGTCCCCGGGTTAAGCGCCACGCCGACCTTCATGCCGGCCGCCTTGATCGACTGCACGGTCGCGTGCAAATGTGTGCATGCCTCTACGTGGACAGTAAAATAGTCCGCCCCGGCCCGTGCAAAATCGTCCACAAATCGTCCCGGCTCCTGGACCATCATATGGATATCTATCGGGAGGCTTGTCAACGGCCGTATCCACTCAAGGACGGGCGCGCCAAACGTAATGTTCGGTACGAAAGTGCCGTCCATAACATCGAAATGGATCTCGTCGCAGCCGCCATCGTTCAGGGACCTGATGTCGCGCCCGAGTTGCGAGAAGTCTGCAGCGAGAATTGATGCCGCTATGCATACTTGATGTTTCTGTGGGTTTCTAGATTCTGAAGTCACTCCCCGGCCTCCTTGAGTCGTCTTTTCGCGTCTTCCAACGCTGCCTTCACCCTGCCCGGAGCAGTGCCGCCATGCACGTCACGTGACGCTATCGAAGAGTCGATCCCGATGTCCATCACGTCCCGTTCAAATAGCGGAGACGCTGCGTAGTATTCGTCAAACGACAAGTCCTTGAAGTACCTGCCACCGTCGATCAAACGATCCGAAAGTGCAGAAACGATTACGTGCGCCTCACGGAATGGCATGCCTTTACCGACCAGGTAGTCAGCAATGTCGGTCGCTAGGACATAGCTGGACTCAGCAGCCCCACTCATACGATCTGCATTAAAGTTGACTCCGTCGACCATTCCGGCGAACACGTCAAGGGTGGCCAGCAGCGTGTCGACGCTGTCGAACAATCCTTCTTTATCTTCCTGAAGGTCACGGTTGTAGGTCAACGGAAGGCCCTTGAGGGTAGTCAGCATTGCAAACAGGTTGCCGTAGACACGACCGGTCTTGCCGCGGGCCAACTCCGCAAAGTCAGCGTTGCGCTTCTGCGGCATGATGCTGGAGCCCGTGGTGTAGTTTTCCGGGAGCGATAGGAATCCGAATTCCTCGGAAGACCAGATCACAAACTCTTCGGCGATACGTGACAGGTGCATGGCGCTTATTGCGGCCGCGCTTAAGTACTCGAGCGCAAAGTCTCTGTCAGACACGCCGTCCATGGAGTTTGCCGTGACGCCGGAAAAGCCCAGTTCCTTTGCGACGAATTCACGATCGATCGGGTAAGGCACTCCGGCCATCGCGCCGTTTCCAAGCGTCAGTACGTCAGCCGAAGCATGTGCTGCGGCAAAACGTTTGGCGTCACGATCGAACATCTCGAAGTAGGCGAGAATGTGGTGCGCAAGTAGAACCGGCTGTGCCCGCTGCAGGTGTGTGTAGCCAGGGACGACCGTGGTGAGGTTGGCCTGCGCTACGGTCACGAGCGCTCCCTGAAGAGTCCTGAGCGCGCCGATGGTGTCCACACAGGCCTGCTTCATGTAGAGACGCGTATCCGTGGACACCTGGTCGTTCCTTGAACGGGCGGTGTGGAGTCTTCCGGCGACGTCACCGATCAGATCAAATAACCGAGACTCCACGTTCATGTGGATGTCTTCAAGCTCCGGCTTCCACGGGAAGTCCCCGGAGTCAATCTCTATCTGGATCTTCTCGAGACCGTCGATGATCTGATTGGCTTGGTCTTCGCCAAGGATGCCCTGCCTGCTCAGCATGCGGGCGTGCGCTATCGACCCGGCGATGTCCTGCCTGTACATACGCTGGTCGTAGTGCAGCGAGACGGTATAGTCGGACGCCAACTCGGCGCCGCGAGCGCTCGCGGCGGGGTTTGACGGGTTTGTTGAGTTTGGATCGTTGGTCATTACACCGGATAGCTTCTCACGTCGGCGTAGGGGATCGCTAGCGGGATTGCACAACTCGTGATGGCGACATTAACCCGTCAATGGGAGCCTCATCTCGATCTCCGCTATGACCAAGAACGCTGTTTTTGACGATTCTGGGTTGGCGTATCGCTCGTCCCGACCCGGCGCCAGGGACTTTCATGCCAGCCGTCCAAGACGTGGCAGCACTAACATAACCCCTGATACAGCTTGAGGGAGCAAGTCGACCGAGCGGCGGAATCAGGATTAGTACAACAGGCCCACCTCCATTTCTTTCCCGTGTTAGAAGTCCACGTCATCCATCACCATGGTCTCTCGCATCAAGAATCGGGACTTCTGACTTTGTCTGATCGCGGTGTCCATCGCGTCCACGTCCCCCCACTTTTCCAGGATGCGAGCGAGCAGGCTGTTCCGGGCTTCGCGTAGATCTGGATCCTCAGCGATGTTATCGAACTCGCCCGGGTCGGCCTCCAGGTCGTACATCTCAAACTCTGGTGGTATGCCGTGGTTGTAGGACAGTTTGTACTTGCCGGAACGGATCATCCCCCGCGGCCGGTCTGTGCCGTGTGCGAGGTGCTCAACAAACGCCTCATCCTTCCAGCCGGGCGCATCGCCGTCGATTAAGGGCAACAGGCTATCGCCGTCCAGCTTCCACTCTTCAGGAGACACGCCCGCCAGGTCGAGGATTGTGGCGGTGATATCGACGTTGGATGTGATACTGCTTATGCGCTGGCCTTCTGGCAGATATCCGGGCCACGAGACTTGGAGTGGAACGCGTGCAGACTGCTCGTAGAAACACATTTTGCGCCACAGCCCATGCTCCCCAGCCATCTCACCGTGATCCGATGTGTGGATGATGACGGTGTTATCAGCGAGGCCCTGTTCCTCAAGCGTGTCCATGAGTCTGCCGATGCGTTCATCAAGCTGCTCAATCATGCCGAAGTAGGCCGCACGGGCGCGCAGCACCTCGTCCTCTGTATAGGGGCCGTCCAGCCCGAACATTTCCCGCAATCGTACAGCGGCGATGGGCAGATTCTCGAGATGCCCGGGCGGGATGTTTGGCATGTCCACCCGGTCTGGGTAGTACTTAGAAAAGTAGGGTTCGGGGACGATGTATGGGAAGTGCGGGGCGATGAATCCTACGCACAATGCGAATGGATTTTCCTTGCGCGCTGCGTCAGACAAGTACGCGTGCGCGGCGTCCTCAAAAGTCTGGTCGTCTTCGATCACCTTGTGAGTTCCAGGGCCGGCTCGCTTCACTTCCGGCCACGCCTCACCTGCCTTCGGGAAATTCGAGGAAAGATCGAGTCCTTCCGGCACGTCGGTGGGTGGCTCCGGCACTTCGCCCCACGGAAATACCGGATGCACATTTGCCGCATGCGGGTCATGCGCAATTTGTTCATCGAATCCGTGGAGTGCATGACGACCGAGCATGTGCATCTTGCCGTCCAGAGCGGTGTCGTAGCCCTGTGATCGAAGCAGGTATGGCCAGGTCAGCTCGCCGAGATAGAGAGGCGTGGCGTTATCCCAGCCACGGATAGTGCTGACAAATTTGCCGGTCATGAACGACAGCCGAGACGGGACACACAACGGCGAGTTGGTGTAGTGGGCGTCGAAGGTCGTCCCCTGTGCGGCAAGTCGGTCCATGTTGGGCGTGTCGACAAGCGGATGCCCGTACGTGGAGCTAAACATCGGCCCATGTTCGTCGGACATGATGACCAGGATATTTGGCTTGTCAAGGGACGGCATTTACTGGCTGCTTTCTATGTGAATTCTGTCATCTTTATGGCAACTTCGAGTCAGGCCGAGTCGAACTCAGCCTCTGGGTGAACGAAAGGTGGCCCGCTCCTCGTCCCTTCTGGACTACACAGGAACCGTACATGGTTGTACTGATCGACTAGATCAATACGGTTGGCACTTTCGTGATCCTGAATACCGGCGATCTGGACGCCCTGAGCGTTCTCTTGAGATGAACTCTGGCGGCCACAAAACACCGCCCTGTATGGGCGCTGCGGCGTATTACCGCCCCTGACGGCTTTCCAACTCCGGCCAGACGCTTCTCATCTGCCAACAATCCAGGGATTTGAGGGTCGCACTGTTGCCCTTCGCGAACACCGATACGCCAGTGCTGGCAGGAGACTCTGGATAGGCCCTTAAAGTCAAACACTGGATGTCATTAGCAAACACCTCGACGATGCTACGGTCTATAAAAATACGTAACCTGAGATGCTCACCGTCCGGGATGTCGAGCGGTCCGATCTCCGGAGGGCGACCCAGGACATCCGCTCCAGTGGATGACTGCGATCCATCAATCTGGAGTTGCGGTGTGCCCCAGCGTGCGCTGCCGCGGTGGAAGAAGGAGATACGCGTGAGTTCCGTCGCGTCAGGAGAGCGAAGGACGTTCAGCCCGACTTCACGGGCATCGTTCGGGTCAATCACTGCCTGGATCTCGATTGCACTCCCGGCGATATCGGGCAAAACAATGTCTTGATTTGCTGGGATATTGGTCTCACCCACACTCTTCTTATTAAACCTGAGTCCCTCCAGTTCAGGGACCGGGGCTATAAGTAGTGAATTGTCATCGGCCAGTGAGAGCACCCGAGGCACAGTCATGACGTTGTCCCAGCCTCGCGTTTCGCGAGCTTCCTTCACATTAAAGATGGACAGGTAACGGCCTGAGTCGTCTATCGTCGCTGACGGCGCGTGCAAGTTGCCGACAGACAACGGACCGTAGTTCATACGTCCGTGATAGTCCGGAGAGAAACGGTGTGTGTCGGTGTCATAGTCGCCAACGAAATACTGACCGCCGCGCTTGTGGCTGAAGAACAGCAGCATGTGCTTGTCGTTGCCGATCGGCCAGAAGTTGGGTACGGCGTAATCCTCGCCCGGCTCCGTACGGTAGTCGTTCTCGATCAGTTTGCCGACGTATTCCCAGTTTTCGAGGTCCTGCGTCCTGAAAAGGTGATCGACGCCCTTGCAGTCGATGCTTCGCTCACCGTCTTGGAATACACCAGAAAGGGCATAGTAGCCATCGGCTTCCTTCCATATGCACGGGTCGAAGACCCTGTAGGGCATGCCGCCGTCGTCTATATCTACTATCGGGATTACCGGGTTAGACGGGTGCTTCTCCCAGTTAAGTAACAATGGGTCCGTGGCGGTGGCGATCGAGTTGCCTGCACCAGTTCCATGATAGGTGGCGATGACGCGGTCCTCCTCGACCAACGTCTGCCCACTGAAACAATCTTTCTCTTGATCCGGGTAGAGGGCCAGCGGAAGGTCCTCCCAGTGGACCAGATCTTCGCTCACTGAGTGGCCCCAGTGGACGTTGTCGATGCCGTCCGGCCTGAACTGGTAGAAGAGGTGGTACATCCCGCCCCACTGGCAGATACCGTTGGGGTCGTTCATATAATTCTCGGGCGGTGAGAAATGATAAAGCGGACGGGCGGGATCTACGGCGAGACGGGCTCGAGACGCCGTGTATCTCAGGACGGTGGCGTCATCTCTGAGTGCTTGCAATTGCGCGTCGCGTGATGCTGGAGGTGGGGTCATAATGTCGTGGTTTTACCTCAAGAGTTTCTACTCCGGCCGTCTCAGCACCAGAAACTTTCGGCGAAGACTGAGAATCTGCTCCTCACGATGATTGTGGGCGGTGGTCTCCGCGTACACCACCCCTCGATCTGACTTCGATCGGGATGGCGTGATATCGAGGATCTCTGACGCGGCGTAGATAGTGTCGCCAATATGGACAGGTCCGTCATGCTTAACGGTTTCGTACTCCAAGTTGGCTATTGCCTTCCCAGAGAGCGCCCGGACCGTCATTCCGACCACGATTGAAAATACTAGCGTGCCGTTAACAAGAATCTTCCCGTGCTGACCAGACCGGTTCCACTCCTCGTCGATATGGAGCGGGTGATGGTTCATAACCAGGAGACTATGGATGTGGTTGTCGGCCTCGGTGATGGTCTTTCCCGGCCAGTGTTTCCACGTGTCTCCCACGTGAAACTCTTCGAGGTAAGATCCGAATGTGTCTCGTTCGTCGTATGCGGTCACTGGATGTTCCTTGATCCTCGGCGTTTAAAATCGTTAGAGGACGAAGGACTGCCCCCTCACCCCGGCCCACTCCCGCTGGGAGGTGGAGTAACACAGGGCCCGCTTAGCGAGCGTCGTGCATTGTCTGGGTCCTGTGCTGGATACGGGCGGGCAGGCTGTATATGTCGATAAACCCCGTAGCCGCCAGGTGATCAAATTCATCTTCTTTTGAATAGGTCGCTAGCCCGAAGTCGTACAGTGAGTACTCGGACCGGCGTCCGGTAACGACCACCGAGCCCTTGTAAAGCTTCACACGGACATCGCCGGTCACGTAGCGCATTGTGCTATCGATCATGGCGTCCAGGTCTTCCCTGTACCCGGTGAACCAGCGACCGTCGTATACCAAATCGGCGTACTGCTGGGCGACATAAGCCCGCATACGCTGCTGGTCACGCGCAAGGCATGCAGTTTCGAGCGCCCGGAGCGCGTCGTGCAACACCACGGCCGCTGGCGTCTCGTACACCTCACGTGACTTTATGCCGACCAGCCTATTCTCCAGATGGTCGATTCGTCCGACGCCGTGCTCGCCTGCAATGTCGTTGAGTTTTTCGATAAGCGGCACGCCGTCCAGCTTCTGGCCATCAAGGGATACAGGAACGCCCTGTTCGAACGATATCTCGATTTCGACCGCCTCGTCTGGAGTGTCGGTCGCTGGCTTTGTCCAGGAGTAAGCGTCCTCAGGTGGTGCGAACCATGTGTCTTCCAGGTCTTCGCCCTCGATGGCCTGGCCCCACAGATTACGGTCGATCGAGTAGACCCGCTGATCATCGCCGACCTCACGTACGTCCAGGCCGGCCTTTGCCGCGTAAAGTTTTTCCTCGTCTCGAGACATACCCCATTCGCGGGCGGGGGCGATGATTTTGAGCGGGTCGCCGTGGGCCGCGAGGGTCTTGATGCCTGCGTCGAACCGGACCTGGTCGTTGCCCTTACCGGTGCAACCGTGGGCTACGGCTGTCGCACCAACCTGCCGTGCAGCCTCAACCAGCTTCTTTGCCATGAGCGGCCTTCCGAGCGCAGTTGAAAGGGCGTACACGCCCTCGTACATAGCGCCGGCCTTGAGACCGTTCCAGATGTAGCCTTGAACAAACTCATCGCGGACGTCCCATATAAGGGATTCGGTCACGCCGGCCTGCCTAGCGCGGTCTCTCACGCCATCAAGTTCAGGACCTGCGCCGAGGTCAACCGTGAGGGTTACGACGTCCATGTCGTACTGCTCCTGTATCCACACTGCGCTGATTGTGGAGTCCATCCCGCCGCTGTAGGCGAGCACACATTTTTCTCTTGCCATTAACTTGTCCTGAGGATGTTCTTTGGGGCATCCACTGTAATGCCCTCATCGGTTTGTTTTCGGTGGATGCTGATTGGCGTTCAGATTGAGTGCCTTCTCCTTCATCGCAGCCCTCTCCCAGTGGGAGAGGGGGTTTTGATTTGGAGCAGCCCCGTAGAACGCAAATCCGGCCCGGCGGGTTGGTGCCGGACCGGACGTTATCCAGTTTAGAACTTAGATCAGGCTCCGAACACCTTTGCGAGTGCCGCATCAAGAATTCCGACCGCTTCATCGACCTCTTCGATACTGGTCGTAAGCGGCGGCATGAATCGGATCATGTTGGGACGAACGGCGTTTAGGAGCAGGCCGTTGGCGACCGTTTCACCTATCACAGCGCCCGCGTTGTCCTCGCTCATCTGGATGGCGAGCAGCATGCCCATGCCCCGCACCTCGGTGATGAAGTCGTACTTCTCCATGAGCCCCGTGAGCTGGCCTTTAAGGTATGCACCTGTCTCGGCGCCCTTCTCCGACCAGTTCTCGTCGACAACAACCTTGGCTCCGGCCCAACCGGCAGCGGTCGTAAGCGCATTGCCGCCAAATGTAGACCCGTGGTCGCCCGGTTCCAGTACGGCGTACTCCTGCTTGCACAGGAAAGCGCCAAGCGGGGCACCCGCTCCGAGGCCTTTCGCCATGCTGATGGCGTCCGGCTCGAAGCCGAACTGCTCGTAACCGAACAGGGTTCCTAGCCGTCCCATGCCGGTCTGCACTTCGTCAGCGATAAGCACGAGATCGTTTTCGTCACACCACGCGCGCACTTGCTTGAAATAGTCCGGGGATGGGACATTGACACCACCTTCGCCCTGAACCGGCTCAAGCATCACAGCGCAGGTTTTATCGTTGGTCGCAGACTTGATCGCATCGATGTCGTCATAGTCGACATTTACGTAACCGGGAGCCAGCGGGCGCCAGTTGTCCTGATAGTGCGCCTGGCCGGTGGCGGCCATCATGCCCATCGTGCGACCGTGAAAGGAATTATTAGCCGTGATGATCTCATAGGCGCCGTTTTTCTTAACCTTGCCGTATTTACGGGCAAGCTTGGTGACCCCTTCGTTGGCTTCGGCCCCCGAGTTGCAGAAGAAGACCCGGTCCATGACCGAATTATCGATCAGGATCTGGGCCAGCTTGAGCTGCGGGATCGTGTAAAACAGGTTGGACATCTGGAGGATCTTGCCGGCCTGCTCAACTATGGCCGCAGTTACAGCAGGGTGCGAGTGGCCAACGTTCAAAACGGCCCACCCTGCGGTGAAGTCCAGATAGCGTTTGCCGTCGGTGTCGTAAACGCAGGTGCCTTCGGCATGGTCGAGGACCATCGGCATGCGGTTGACTACCTGCATGTAGTAGTCGGCTTCGATCTGCTTCCACTGTTCCCCTGTGGTGGTCATGTTGTTGCTCCTACTGGTTTGTCTGATGGTGTTGAGTTTATGTGATTTGGTCGGTCCGCTTGTTCAACGTTTCAGAAGACGGGCGCAGGGCGGATAGCCATTCACCCCTACAGTGTCTTGATCAGATTTGGGTGGCTCCAAAAATAATTTGTTTTCTCAAAGCCACTGTTCGTGTGCGTCGTATTCCTGTCTCCGGGAGGTGCGTCAATATACACCTCGTCATTGTGTCCTCTGGCATCACGTGATCCTGGTGCCGATGTCGGTGCCCGCAACGCACTCCAGTAGTGCTCCAGCGATCCGTCCGTCGATGATGTAGCCAGCTCGTACCGTCTCCACAGCAAACGCGCAGGCCTCGATCTTGGGAATCATGCCGCCATTCGCTATGCCACTGTCGATCAGGTCTTTCGCCTGACGACGGGTCATTCGAGGTATGAGCCTTCGGGTAGCGTCAAGAACGCCCGATACGTCGGTCTGGAACACCAGAATCGCTGCGCCAAGTGCTGCTGCTAGGTGACCTGCGGAGGTATCAGCGTTGATGTTGAGAATGCGGTCTGAACCGTCAGACTGCTCCGGGTTAACGTTCAGCGCTGCCGGAGCTATCACCGGGATCGCGCCTGTTTCCAGCACGGCCGTTATGGTCCTCGCGTCCGTTTCGATGATTTTTCCGACCATGCCAAGTTCGGGATCAAGAACTTCAGCCTTGAGCATCCCTCCGTCAACTCCGGCAAGACCGACGGCCGTTCCACCAGCCGCCGCAATTTCAGCGACAAGTTGCGCGTTGACGAGTCCACAAAGAACCGCAATAGCGACATCCAGAGTTGGCTTGTCCGTTTTACGTAGGCCGCGCACGAATTCAGGCTGGATGCCCTGACGGCGTACCCAGTCTGAGATCACCTTGCCGCCGCCATGAACGACTACCGGCCTCAAGCCCTGCTTCTGCAGCGCTATCAGGTCCGGCATGGTCGAGTCACCCTCACCGAGGGTGGACCCGCCGACCTTGACGACGACGATGTCGCCTTGGCGCGGGCCGCGCCCACTTCTTGTGAGACGTGATCCTGATACGGATGTCATCGTGCTAATCGCTGCAACCTATACCCGTCTACGTGGTGTAGGCGGAGTTGAAGACGACATACTCCTCGGTGAGATCACATCCCCAGGCCTCGCCAAAACCGTCGCCCACATTCAGATCGACGCGTAGCCGCACCTCGTCTTCCCCGAGGGCAGAGACTACGCTAGGGATGCTGTACGAGATGGCTTTGCCGTCAGACACGATCTGGATGTCGTTCACGAAGACTTCGATTTGGGATTCGGTTAACGGGATCTGGCTTTTGCCCACAGCCATCAGGATCCGGCCCCAGTTGGGGTCCTTTCCGTAAACGGCAGTGCGCACGAGTAGTGATGCGGCGACCGAGCGAGCGGCCTTGCGTGCATCTTCGTCTGAGTGGGCACCGCCCACCGTAACCTCGATCAGGGTCTGGGCG
>Ga0209403_10003377_pt1 | contig 18109 bp, 16 predicted proteins | sample ArcticOcean_MG_C_8_FD_187440 | JGI IMG/M metagenome (GOLD analysis project Ga0209403, IMG submission 187440) | Marine microbial communities from western Arctic Ocean - ArcticOcean_MG_CB11_86 (SPAdes) (version 2) | ecosystem: Environmental > Aquatic > Marine > Oceanic | place: Arctic Ocean... | reverse complement strand
CTCTTCTTCGAAAACTACAAAAGAACAAGTCGTCTTAAAGTGTAGGCGGACTGCAGTTAATGGGCAATGCGCTTACCCCTTCTCCTATTTGGAAAAGTTTGGGATGAGGGAGAGTTGAGGGATCTGATGCGGGGTAGCGCTCACCTAGTCGTCCTGACCGCGCTTCGCCCAGTTGGCGTTTTCGAACATGTTTAGTCCGGGATCTGCGATGACACCAGCCGACGTGTAGTTCGGTGGGTTCGCCTTGATGAAGTCCTCATCAAGCTCAATGCCCCAACCCGGCTTGTCTGGCACAGGGAAGTAGCCATCGACTACCTCTGGATATCCGGTTCCAGCCTTCTTAACATGTGGGTCCGCAAAGTCGTTGAAGTGCTCAAGAATCTTGGCATTTCGCAGAGTGAGACACAGATGCAATGCAGCCATTGTCGACACGATTCCGCCAACGTTGTGGGGTGCAACCATGATCGAGTAGGTCTCAGCGGTCGAGGCGATCTTCTTGCTCTCGAAAATACCACCCGACTGCGTAATATCGGTTTGCAGCACGTCGACGTTCCCCGATCCCCAAATTTCTCGGAACTCAGGCGCGCCATAAAGTCGCTCACCAGTAGCGATCGGTAACGATGTGTGTTGCCTTACCGATTGCAACGCCGGAGTATCGCCAGGTCGCACTGGCTCTTCAATCCAGCCGATGTTGTACTTCTCGATATGTCGAGCTATTTCACGAGCCTGCACTGGTGCGAACCGACCGTGCATTTCGATCATGATCTGCGCACGTGTACCGGCGACGTTTGCCACAGCTTCGATCAAATCGAGCGAACGATAGAACTCCGGACGTTCAAGCTCCATGTCGCCGTTGCCGAACGGATCAAACTTCATTCCCCGATAGCCGCGATCAACCACTTTACGAGCAGCTTCAGCGAATGCTTCAGGTGTACGTTCGACTGTGTACCAGCCGTTCGCGTAGGCAGGAATCTTCTCTTTGACCTGACCACCAAGCAGCTTGAATACAGGCTGACCAGTCTTCTTACCGATGATGTCCCAGAACGCCAGTTCGACGAGAGCCAAGCCTGTGTAGACAACCTCGCCGGGTTTACCGAAGTCCAACAAAGTCATACGACGGTAAAGCGCTTCGATGTCGAACGGGTCGTGACCGATGAAATGACGCTGGGCATCTTTTAAGTACTCGATGACGGTATGGGTTTTACCAAGAACACGTGCTTCACCTACACCGATTATTCCCTCGTCGGTTTCGATGATGCAGTAGGTAAGGTTTCGCCAGGGAGTACCCAGCACCAGTGTTCGGAATCCGGTGGTCTTCATACTTCTCTCGTTCGTGTTTTTCCAAAGTTAGGGAGCGAGCGGTGATGCGCTTGCCATTTTCAATCGGCTCATTCTAAGGGCAATCGACCCCACTAGAAAATTTCAATTCGTCGAAACGCTACAAGATTACTAAACTGGCGGCGTGAAATCTGAAGATCGTCCATCCGAACCATCAAACAATAACGAGGCCGATTCCCAAGGTTTTTCGCGCAGGAAATACTGATCTTCGCCGGGAATCCATTCGTCGACCCACTTCGCACGAATTGCTTCGCCGTCACGGGTTACCCCTCGCTCGAGTCGAAGTTCACGCGGGCATCCGACCCATATCGAAATCTTCCAATACTCTCGCAAGTCGACCCGCAGCGAGGTCACACCCTCAATAATCGCCACACCTGTGGGCGGGATTTCGAACCACTCGCCAACAGTTTCGGTCGGCCAGTCGTAGCGTTGGTGCTTAGACGTGATGCCGGCGAGCAGCGGCTTTAGCGCCCGCTCGGCGAACGTACTCAACTGCCAGTTTGAATCGTCGGTCCAATCCGCAAAATCGTCGAGGTGAATCAACGTGGCGCCACAGATCCCTTCGGCAAGTTTCTTCGCTAGCGTCGACTTGCCCGATCCGCCACCACCGTCAATTCCAATCAAAACAGGATAATCGGCATTGCTCGAAATCTCACTTCGGACTGCATCGAGGATCACTTCGAACGAAGAATATGTTTGGGCGTTCATCGACATGGCAGTAACTCTATGTGCCAATGAACGACCCTGCCAATCGTTCTAATCGTTCATTCGTCTCAAGACTCTGGTAAATTTTTGCTACCGAAAATGAATCGTTCACCGGAGAACACCATGCCTCTTCACCCACAAGTACAAGCACTGATGGATCGCCGCGCTGCCCTAGGATTCCCAGATAATCGTGACATTACACCCACGGAAGCACGGGCGAATGCCGCCGCTGGTCGCCTTGCAATTCCGTCGGTTCAAGAACCGGTTGGCGAAATAACCGAACGAACGATTCCGGGTCCGGCTGGCGAAATTCCGATCCGTATCTACCGACCAACGACCAAAGGTCCGCACCCGCTAATCATGCTGTTCCACGGGGGTGGATGGGTTATCGGCGATCTCGACAACGAGGATTCGACATCACGAGGTCTGGTAAATCGAGTAAACGCTGTTCTGATTTCAGTCGACTACCGGATGGCTCCTGAAGACCGATTCCCTGCTGCACCTGAGGATTGCTATGCAGCGACCGTTTGGGCAGTCGAGCATGCAGCAGAACTAGGCGTCGACGCTACAAATATTGCGGTTGCCGGTACTTCCGCAGGGGGAAACCTTTCGGCTGCGGTGGCGCTCATGGCTCGTGATAGAGGAGGCCCGACTATCAAACACCAGGTGCTGTACTGCCCCGTGATCGACCGCAGCTTTAATCGTCCTTCGTCGGTCGCTAATGCAGAAGGTTACGGGCTAACCACAGAGGGAATGATGTGGTTCTGGGATCAATACATTGGTTCTGACGGAGACGGTCATCACCCCTACGCTTCAGTGATCCGTGCTGAAGATCTTTCCGGTCTTGCCGACGCTACGGTGATTGCAGCTGAGTACGACCCGCTCCTCGACGAAGCAGCCGACTACGCAGCCTCCCTAAAAGCCGCTGGCAACGACGTGACCTTCACCGAATACGCGGGCATGACGCACGGGTTCAACGGATCGTTTGGATTGATCGACGACGCAGCAAAAGCTTGCGACGAGGCCGCAGCCGGCATTCTTCGGTCGTTCGCAAAATAGCGACAATGCTTAACGTCTCTGGCTGCCTACTGACTAGCAGGCAGCCAGACGTATCCGTTTGACTATCCCTGAAGCTGGCTCACCAGTTCGTCGGTGGTCTGTACCTAGCTGGCGATCATGCGGAAGTTCAGTAATGCAGCCTCGTATGCGTCGCCCTTAGGCAATACAGCACCGGCCGTTGCGTCTTTGGCGATCGCAACTTCGAAACCGTCTTCGATCAGGTCTCGCATGTGAGCTTCAACACACAGATTCTCCAACGTGCCGTTTTTCTCGACACTCGGACCAACGATTGCCCAAGTAACTCCGTCCTTCGAAAGGAAGTCGACCTGAGGATCGGTGATTACTATGGCTGTCGAACCCGGTGTTATTTCAAATCCGGGATTCGGAAGTACTTCATCGTAGTGTTGTGGTGCTGCGGTCATAAAAACCCCCTGCATTTATCTAAATTGATTGGTACACAAGGCTCCGCCCAGTCCGACCTATCAACTCAGATGCAGGTTTTACCTGAACGATTCAGCAAACGCAAATACAGCGCCCAATTTCTGAGCGCTATCTTGGTTACATAGTCTTGAAACTACAGGACCGCTACTTTTTAGCCATGGTCTTCAACTGGGTTTCAGCGTAACACCGGCCATAGGCAGCTTGTAGCGCTTGCATTGGAATGCCTTAAACATCAAGAACAACCATAGAACGACGGTCGCTAATTGAACGATCACACCGAACAAACCATCAATAATTGGAACAAAGGGAACGACAAACGAGGTGATCGTCAAAGAATTTCGATGCGAACAGGCTTCTAAATTCTTTGAGTTGAGCAATAAAAAGGGCAATCACATTCCAGTGCGATTGCCCTTTTTTGATTTCCAAATTTTCGGAAATTAAAACTTAGCCCTTGTACTCCGAGAACTCGAGCCACTGCTGAGTCTTCACATCGAGAAGCACGCTCTTGCCTTCATCATCATTGATCTGGCGAGCCTTCGTTAGCGCTCCACCGATTTCGGTAGGATCAGTAATTTTGATACCGACTCCGCCAAGGTCTTCAGCAATTCCAGCGTAGTTGCCGCCCATATTTCCGGCGTTGTACTCGCCCATGGCTGTTGGCAACGCACGGTTGTAACCACCCATGGTTCCGTTGTTCAAAAGGACAGTGGTGATAGGCGCACCGATTCGATTGGCTGTCTCAAGATCGAGACCTGACATTCCGAACGCAGCGTCGCCCATGAAGTTGATGCACATCTTTTCAGGATGAGCGATTTTTGCACCGATCATCAACGGAATTCCGTATCCGAGATGAGTGCTCTTACCCCAACCAACGTAGCTGTGAGGAACGGTCGCTGTATAGAACGGCATCAGTTGATCACGCGGGTGCCCAGCATCGTGGGTCACGATAGTGGTCTCGTGGTCGACTGCCTTGTTGATTTCATTCACCAGTCGGTAAGGGTTGATCGGATCCATGCTCGAATTGAGCAATTCTGACCAATCCTTCATCCACTCTTTCTTGACCTCGGCCACCGCTTCTCGGTTCGACGAATCGGACTTACGTCCCTCTTCACCGATCTCCGCTTTGATCTCATCGATAAGCATGAGAATCGTCTTGGCAGCGTCGCCAATCAGACCGATATCGGTGGTGTATTCCTTATCGATATCGTCGTAGTTGGCTGTCGAATGAATCAGAGTTTTGCCATCGGGGATATTGATTCCGAAGTTGGTCTTAGTAAGACTCGCACCGATGGCGAACAATACGTCGCTCGACTTCAACCACTCCCAAACGCCCTTAGGTGCCGACTTATTAGCCGCACCTAGTGACAACGGGTGACGCTCGTCGAACGCTGATTTACCCGGCATCGTTGTGATGACTGGTATCTGAGTAAGTTCAGCAAGCTCGGTCAACGCGGCAGACGCACCGGCGTAGAGCACTCCCTGTCCTGCCCAGATAACGGGCTTCTTGGCCGCAAGCAGCTTCTTTACGGCTGCACGCAAGTCAGATTTGTCAGGAGCAGCAACGTATCGCTTGGGCGATCGGAAATCGCGAAGGCTTGAAACCTCGTTGCCCATAACGTCACGCTGCATTTCGAGCATCACAGGACCGGGTCGTCCATTCTTCATGATCGAAAGCGCCTGTCGCATCTGCCCGGGGATGCGTTCTGCATGGGTAACCGACTGCGCCCACTTGGTGATGAATCGGAAGTTGTCAGGGCCTGAGAAATTAGGTGAGGTCGGAGTCACGCCAACGCCGGGTCCGTCAGGAAGGAAAAAGATCGGAACGCCTTCAGACGAAGCCTGAGCGATTCCACCGAATGCATTTTCAATTCCGGGTCCACCCTGGCAGGCGAATACACCGAATTTACCTTCCGTAGCCATCATTCGAGAGAAACCGTCGGCGGCCATTATTCCGCCACGCTCTTGTCGGAACACGAACGGTTTGATTCCTTCTTTCGCAACGGCCTCGATCAGCGGGTTGGCAGGAAAGCATGCCATCCACTCGACACCCTCTTGCTTCAAGATTTTTGCTATCGCCTCGTATCCATTCATACGTTCGTTCTCCTCAAATCGTGTCAGTTGAGTCGCTTGCGTAACACCCGGTATAAAGGCCCCTTTAGTAAAGGAGACTCTGTGAAAGACCCTGAGTTTAGCTCCGTCGCATATTTGGCGCAATTTAATTTCTTTCGTTCCTAACGATTTGGGGAAACATGTCGAATCTCGCACAGAATCTTCTATGAATCGTCTAAGGGGCAGTAGGTAGAGTCTAAATATCTGCTTAATTAGCGACGGCAGTGCCGAACCTAAATAGCGAAAACAAATCGGCCGCATAAGCCACCATAGCCCCCCTGAAACCCTGAACTAAAGGGGAGATCGAACGAAAATGCCTGACCACAACACACCGAGTCCAGAAGGTTCTGTCGGTACCGCAAACATCAAAGTAGTTGGTGTTGGTGGTGGCGGCCAGAACGCTGTCAACCGTATGTACCGAGAACGAGTACCTGAGGTTGAATACATTTCAGTAAACACCGATTCACAGGCGCTCGACGCCGCATCGGTTCCCGTACGACTTCGCGTCGGCGACTCAACCGCTCGAGGTCTCGGTGTTGGTGGCGACCCAGCCAAGGGTCGACAGTGCCACGAAGAAGACCGCGACGAAATCAAGGAAGTGCTTAAGGGCGCTGATCTTGTATTCGTAGCTGCCGGCATGGGTGGCGGAACCGGAACCGGAGGCGCACCAGTCGTTGCCGAAGTTGCCCAAAGCCTTGGCGCGCTTACAGTCGGTGTCGTAACCAAGCCATTCGCATTTGAAGGTGCGGTTCGCAAGAAAAAGGCACTCGAAGGCATCGAACTGCTCCGCAAAGAAGTCGACACTCTAATCGTTATTCCTAACGACCGACTTCTCGCTATCTCCGATGAACAGCTCACGATGGATCGTGCGTTCAAACTGGCAGATGATGTTCTTCGCCAGGGCATACAGTCGATCGCAGAACTTATACTCGTCCCAGGCGAGATCAACCTCGACTTCGCTGATGTCCGAGCCGTTATGGATAACGCCGGTCCTGCATGGATGGCTATCGGTAAAGGAACGGGCGAAAACCGAGCAATCCAAGCTGCACAAGAAGCGATCAACTCGCCACTTCTCGAAGTAGAAATTGCCGGAGCCAAGGGTGTGATCTTCAACATCACCGGTGGCACAGATCTTACGTTGGACGAAGTACAGCGTGCTTCAGAGGTGATCGCTTCGACAGTTCACCCCGATGCCAACATTATCTTCGGTACGGTTACCGACCCGAAGATGGAAAACGAAGTAAAACTCACGATCATCGCTACCGGATTCCCGGTCGCTGGTGAAATTGAGGAAGAAGCCGAATCGGTTGCTCGAAAGGCACTCGAAGATCCTGCATCAATGGCAATTCCGCCGTTCCTGCGACACCACCCGGCAGCGCGGACACGCTACCGAAACGGTGGGATGTATCGAGAACCACAGCGAGAAGAAACAGCCGTAATGGCCGACGACTAAGTGCCAAGGCACGCTTTCTACGATTAGTTAAGCCGACGTCAGTCGCTGATACTAATCCATAGATAGATCGAAATAACGACCAAGAGCCAGTTCGCATCTGACGCAAACAAAACTCTTCACCAGGTCAAAACCAGTAGGGGCAGGAATAAATCCTGCCCCTACTGGTTTAAATTCAACACTTCGAGATATCAACGAACCAACACTCTACCCAGGCAACGCATCCAATGCTCTGTTCGCCAGTGCGCTAGGCCCGGCGTACCGGGTGTCGGCGACAACATTGAATGCGTCGGCGAGCTGCTGCATTATCTTCGCGGGAGCAGGTGCGACTCGGTACCTTAACTTCTCGACTCGCTTGGAAATACGAAGCGCCAAGGGTCCCGACTTGGAGCGCTGAGCAGCGTTCTTCGGCGAAGCGCCCATTTCAATAACACCGACCATCGTTCGGAAGTCGCACTCCAAGCCACCCTTGATGTAGCACTGAAGCGTTTTCGATATGCTCACTGCCGCCTCGATGTAAAGCGGTTCGTCATCTTCAAACACAACCACAAGTCCCGGCTTATCACCGAGCATCCAAGTGCCCTCTTCGGTCAGTGCCGAGCCTTCGCCGTCCACCAGATCGATGAACAGCGATTCCCATTTTCCAAGATGTGTAGGTGTGAAGTTTGACATGAGATCCCCTAATAGCCTAATCGCATTCTAATTGCGAATCGTCGTCTACGGAAATCTCATGTCTGATATTCCAGTGAAAGTAACCAAGCCATCCAACGACGAGGACGACTCGCACCACCCTTCCAGACGGAAGGGCTAGGTTAGGAGAATTGCGACCCGGAGCCGAGTTACAAAGTAATGAGTGCGACTAATGACGAGTGCGACCAACGTAACACTCAGAACATCTGCGGGCACCACGGCGCACGCACGGTCGCGAACATGGCATCTGCCAAAGCTATCGATCCATCAGTATTTTCTTCAACTCGTCCCGCTGGTTCCAGATCGGCAAGCTTTGCACCACCAAGATAAATAGTCGCAAGCGACGCAGTAGGAAGGCTGATATCGGCTGGCTTCGTTGTGGCGACACAAGTCGCTCCGTCTGGCCCACCCACAAGCTCAAACCGGCCTCCCCACTCAGGGATAAACGAATCTTCGACTTCGATCACCAAGCTACCTTCAACAAGATAAGTTCGAGCCGATAACGCTTCGGCAACATCCAGCAATCGATACCAAACACCGTCATACGGCTTGCGCTCTAACTGACGTTGATCTGCGAGCATCCAAGGCAGGCTATCGTCGGAAGGCGAACGCCACGTGCTAAGCGTGTCGTACAGATCGATATTTAATAGGTGATTCCAAAGAGCAGCGTGCGAAGCAGAGTTGCTGTGAATCACTAGGTCTGCATTGATCAGACCATGGGTCTGTTCACCGAACACATGTAGCTCTTTCAGCTTGTACACAGCGAAACCGAGTGCATTGCCGGCCTCTTCGTAAACCACGATGAACGGCTTGCCCCAGCCATCTCCGGCACCAAGGTCACCGAACATTCGATCCCAGCTCACTGAGTCACGACGAGGTATTCCAACATTTGCGTTCACCGCTGCTTCCCATGCGATAGGAACCAGCTTGCGCGCCTCGTTATCGTCGACGAACCGAATCTTGCCCAACACTTCTGGCCGGTGCTTGATCGCAGCTTTACGAGTGTCGATCAGGTAATTTTCGTGCTGAATCGACATGCCATAACCAAAGCGACCGTAGATGATGCTTTCCGATGCCCAGAGCGACGCGACAGGTTGGCCTTTGTCGCGTTCCTGCTTCAGAAGTCGCTTCATCATGTTCGTCAGCACGCCCTGACGACGATGCGTTGTAGCAACTGTCACAGCGGTCACGCCTGCGTTCTTGATAATCGCCCCGCCCGGCACAGCAGATTCAAACGGTATTGCTCCAGATGTGCCGACGATTTCGTCGCCATCGAACGCAGCCATCGACATCTCAGGTATGAACGACTTGCGATCAAGCTCGTACTGCCTACGTCCCGGCTCGTAGTGACCACCGAAGCCCCGATCAATAGCCGTAGCAAACCGTCTGTGCTCAGCAGGGTTAAATTGTCGGTATTCGATGGTCATAATTGGTGTTCGCTGAGAATCCTGAAGCCTAGAAATAGTGCGCACACCACGGTGCTGAATCGGTCGAAAACATTCCATGAAGCTTGGCGAGTGATCCGGCGGTAACTGTGTCGATCCGACCAGCTTCAACCAACGGACCCGGCGTTGCTCCACCCATGTAAATCGCCGATAGATCCGCAGGAGTCATAATGACGTCCGGCTTATCGGTGGTTTTCTTGACCGAAGCATGTGAATCATCAATATCTAGCACATAGGTACCAGCAACGGCTGGCTGAGATTCCGAGATTAATGCGATCTTCAGCTGCCCATCAACGTTATATGTGCGAGATTCGAGCGCCTTTGGAATGTCCAACAGGTGAACCCACAGCGCATCGTGCGATGTTCGACTCAAACGACGAGGATCGGCAAGCATCCACCACAGTGGATCGTCGGCAGGTCGATTAGTGGCCGTGATTTTCCCAACAAGATCAAAGTTCATCAGGAATTGCCACATCGTCGCGTGGGCGGTATTCGTGGCCGAAACCTGCTCAACAATTTCGAGAGTTCCCATATCGGTGTCGCCCTTGCGACGCATCCGGTACACAACGTAACCAGTCTGCTCGCCGTCCTCTTCGCAGATGGCAAAGAACAACGCACTCGCTCCGTCACGAACTCGCTCTTCATCGAAGAGTTGGTAACGCCAACGACCTGGGCTTCGATCTACTGATCCAGCTGTTTGCTGGCGCATTTGCTCGTATATACCGGGCAGCATCGCAACAGCCTCATCGGCGTCGACAAAGTAGACGTGGGTGTCTGACTCGTCATCGTCGGAAATCGGCGAATGCGAGAAGGAACCGAAGGTGGGATCGATTTCCCAATCGTAAGAGTTCACCCCAAGACCGTAATCGAACCGACTATAGAGATGAGATTGCGATGCCCAAAGCCCCGATACGATATCGCCACGCTCTCGGGCTTCATCGTGGATATGGTTCATCATTCGCGAGAACGCACCCTGCCTACGATGAGTTACTGAGGTAGTCATGTAAGCCACGCCAGCCATCGGAATCACCGCTCCACCGGGAACGGTCAGCGAATACGAATCAGCGCCACCCGTTCCAACGATTCGTTCAGACCCAGTGTCAACAGCCGCAACCAGTCGATCAAGCTCGGCACGATCGTTTCGCAGACGCGCAATATCGTCGGGGTGGACATGTATGCCAAACCCTTGCCGAACGGCCTTGCGCCATTCGACGAAGTTTTCTTCTGTTACTGAACGTAATTCGATAGTCATGAGAAATGCAATGCGAGTGGAAAAATCGCCCGACAACGTATGCTACGTGCTACATCTCAACCGAGCCACCTAACTCAATAACAAAAAGCTGCTAGCTAACCAAAAGGTATTCACTGAATGTCCGCTCTTCTTGAAGACAAAATCGTCCTAATAACCGGCGCCAGTTCTGGCATCGGGCGTGAAACGGCGAAAGTTATGGCCGCCCACGGTGCGAAGATCGTCGCCGCAGCTCGCCGAGAGAACGAGCTTGCCGAAACGGTGAAGATGATCGAATCGGCAGGTGGCACAGCAACCTATGTAGTCACCGACATTTCGGTTGGCTCACAAGTTGAACGTGCAGTTCAGCACGCAGTGTCGACCTACGGTGGGCTAAATGCAGCGTTCAATAACGCTGGAATTCTCGAAACAGCAGGACATCTTCACGAAGTCGACGAAGACGATTTCGTGAAGATCATCAACGTAAACCTCAAAGGTGCGTTCTTGAGTATGAAGTACGAAATTGGCTACATGATCGAAAACGGTGGTGGCTCGATCGTCAACGATTCGTCGTACATGGGTCTTAATGGCGGAACGGGTCGACAACCCGCGTATACAGCGAGCAAGCACGGCGTTATCGGCCTCACTAAAGCGGCAGCTCGTGACTACGCTCGCAAGGGCATTCGGGTGAACGCTGTCTGTCCCGGTGTGATCGACACGACGATGATGCACGGACTCGACCGAGACGGCGATCCAGCCACCCGCGCCAAGATGGAATCGTGGGTGCCAATGAATCGATACGGCGCACCCCAGGAAGTCGGTCAAGTCGTCGCATTCCTATGCTCCGATTCAGCCAGTTACATTACCGGCCAAGCAATCCCCATCGATGGCGGCGTGACTTCGTAAGTAGCGTCAAGCTGAACACACTCGACGTTGTCATGCTTAACTCGGAGCACTGGGTCTCGTCAGCTTCACAAATAAAACGACTCAGGCAGGGCTAACCCACCCGAGTCGTAATTCATACCAATTTTGAGAACTGATCCTGAATCTAGTTCAGGATGACAATGTGGGTGTTTCACGACCACAATGAAATCTAAATTGACCCGAAGCCTTAACGCCCCGATTCAACCAACCGTTAGCGATCTCTCAGAAAAAATGCCGCCTAGCGAGTCCACTGCGCCTTGTACGGCGCTGGCTGAGCATCGGTAGCTTCAGGCTCACGAACCGTGCCTTCACGCCACGATTCAACAGGAACCCAGCCGAGAAGCTTCTCAGCCTTCGTAACAGAAAGTGGACTTCTGAATCCCTCGATCGGCTCACGTAGCGTTACGTCGGGATGAACCTCGTTGATCGCATCCATAGTAGGAATATCTAATACCGTGTCGGTCGCATTGATAAAGAACGCCTCGGCGCCGCCGAATTCCTTCTCGATGGTCAAACGGCAAGCTCGAGCAGCGTCGTGTCGACCCACCCAGCTCCAGAATCCGCCAGCGGCCCGCCCGCTGACGGAAGTCTTGTCACCCGATTCCAAATGTCGTTCAGCGGTCGCAGGATCCCATAGTGCGTGGAAACGCATATTGGCGATCTGAACCTTGCCTTCACGACGTCGCACAAACGCTTCAGCCATCTCTTCGCCGAGCCACTTCGACTGCGAGTAGGCATCTTCGACACGGGTTGGGTGGTTTTCATCGACCGGGTAATATTCCGGTGTATAGACCTTTTGTCCCCAGCCAGCACCAACGGCGTTGATAGATGAAGCCATACAAATACGTTCGATGCCGTGAATCTCGGCTGCCTCAAGCACGTTCCAGTTCGACAGCATGTTGATACGGAACAGCTTGTGTTCAGCGTCCTTGTTCGGAGCCGGAATAGCCGCCATGTGCACTACGGCATCGGCACCTGTGAGGGCACTTACCACTTCGCCAAAGTCAGTGACATCAACGTCCCACCACTGAGCAGCATTTGAAGGAGAACCAGCTCGGGGTGGTACCGAGTCGACGTTATAAACGTCGTAACCCTTCGACGCGAACTCGGCGATGATGTACTCGCCCGCTCGACCCGATCCGCCTGTAACAATGACCTTCTCTGCCATTCGATTCTCCGTGCTAGTTGTGGCACGTTCGGTGCCATCGATAAAATTTCTGAGAACCAGTATGAACCGAGCTTCGGCGAATCGGTGAGTCGACACGGCAAGATCGAGAACGGGTACTATTTCTCGCATGACATCACTTGAAGGAAAAACAGCACTCGTAACTGGCGCGTCCAAAGGCATCGGAAAAGCAATAGCACTTGCATTCGGTGAAGCAGGCGCGAACGTCGTTGCCACCGCTCGCACGCAAAGCGAGATCGATGAAGTAACCAAAGCCATAACTTCGCAAGGAAGTCAGGCGCTCGGAGTTATCGCCGATCTGGGTGTCGAATCCGATATCTACGAACTTGCATATACAGCGACCCAAGCGTTCGGAGCTATCGACATACTGGTGAACAACGCGGCGATCATTCATCCGCGAATTGCAGTCGCAGATTTCGATCCTGATCTGTGGCGTGATGTCCTCAACGTCAACCTCACCGGCGCATTTCTCATCACTCAAAAATTGCTACCTGCGATGATCGACCGCGGCTACGGCAAGATCATCAACATTTCGTCTATTGGAGGTCGCAAAGGCGGGGCTGGTCGAGGTGCTTACCGCGTGACCAAAGCCGGACTCATCAGTCTTACCGAAACCCTGGCTGCCGAACTCTACGAATTCGGAATAAACGTGAATGCAATCTGCCCCGGTGGAACCGACACGGAGGGCTTCAGGGAAGCATTCAACACGAAGGGTCGATCTGAAAATCCTAAGTTGATGGATCCTGCCGAAATCGCAGAAGTTGCACTGTTCCTAGCATCAGACGCCAGCTCATCGATCACAGGCACAGCAATCGATTCGTTCGGTGGCTCGAACCCACTGTTTGGGTAAGGCCAAATTTTTGCACTGTCATGCTGAACTTGATTCAGTATCACTGACGAAGCGGAGCAATCCGTCGGATCAGGCAAGATCGACTTGCATACCAATACCCGCCGTGGTCACAGATCTAAGCAATTCAGACAACTGAATCCAATCTTCGTAGAAAACGTCCCACTGGCACCTTAAGCCAACGACCTATTCGAGTAGCCTTCGCCGCCCAGTAATAAATCGTTCTCAGCGAACCGCTCCACCCTGAACGGGTGAACGTCGATCATGTCGGTCGCCCCATCGACTACCAGATCGCTCATGATCTTCCCGATGCCCGGACTCAGCTTGAAACCATGACCACTGAAGCCCGCGCCAACAAATAATCCGTCGACTGCCTGAACACGCCCGAACGCAGGCTGGAAATCAGGCGAGCAATCGTAAACGCCGGTGTAGCCCTGCATTTTTGAAGCCAGCTCCTGACCCGGAAAGCGTCGGGCGAATCGCTCCATCAAGGTGATCTCTTCGTCAAGTTGAGGTGGCTTGGCAGCTTCAACTTCGTCATCGACAGGTCCTTTCAACGGATCGTGCTCGCCCAGTAGAGCCAAAGTGCCACGTTCCGGTCGGTAGTAAGCCCGTGCCACACGATCCGATACAACCGGATGAATGTCGCCAAAATCGGGCGTTCGCTCGACCACTGAAATAGCGTGACGCACCGGCGTGATCGGCAGATCAACACCAAGCGGAGCCAACAAAGCGCTCGTCCTGAACCCCGCCTCAACAACAACCGTGCCAGCTGAAATAACGCCCTCGGAAGTTTCGACTCCGGTAACTCGTCCGCCTTCAGAAGTTACGCAAAGCACTTCAGGTCCCACGCGAACATCTACGCCAAGATCTCTCGCCGCGCCTATAAACGAATTGGCGACTGTAGAGCCATCAGCATGCCCCGAATTTGGTTCCCACGCTCCTGCCGCAACGTCATCACGAACCAGCCGTGGTTCAATTTCACCGACTTCGTCGACCGAAATGTACCTAGCGTCTATCCCGAGTCGCTGCTGTATTTCGACGACGTCTCGACCGTGTGCAACCTCGTCTTCCGGAAACAGCACAAGGAAGCCGACTTGTCGGAATCCGCTCTCACCGACGCCGACGATGTTCTTCCAATCGCCGTACATCTCACGACCGTACATCGTGACCTTGACCAGAGATTCTAGGGAGTAGTGCATGCGCACGATAGCGCTCGACCATCCACTAGCTCCGGAGGCGATACCGTCTTTTTCGATGAGAACAATCTTGCCAGCACCTCGCTTTGCGAGATGCCAAGCCGTCGAAGCGCCATGAACACCCCCACCAACTACAACGATGTCTGCTGTATCTGCCATTCGATCGGTTCTCCTCCAGTAGGCCTTCGTTGCTCAAAAATCGCATGAATTTTAGAGCTGCGTTTCAGTAGCGCCCTACTGTGACACAAAATTGCCCACAACAACAGAGGCGCAAGAATTTCGTCAATGCCGAAGCGCAGGTAACATTTACAGCGATATTAATAGATCGCCGATACCGGTACTTGCAACACTAGTGCTAGTAACAAGAACAAGAAAGACTGAATTCACCGATGGTTCTCGAGAAGCTTAAGCACGTCCCAGACCCCACCTTCGTCCATCAGGAACCACTTGCTGAGTTCATTGCGAACCTGTTCACCGCAGCCGGGATGCGACCCAATGAGGCTCGCTTGTGTGCCGATGTTTTAGTCGATGCTGACATGAACGGAATCGACACCCACGGTGTTTGCTACAACCTCGACCTGCACTATCTCACTGGCCTGATGAACGGCTACATCAACCCGACGCCGAACGTGAAAGTCACCTACGAAACGCCTGGAACCGCGGTTATCGATGCCGACAGAGGCATGGCGATGATCGCCAGCGTAAAGGCGATGGAACTGGCTATCGAGAAGGCAAAGACCACCGGCATCGCATCGGTCGCCGTGAACAATTCTTCGCACTACGGCGCGGCCGGCTACTACGCTCGACTCGCCCTGAAGCACGACATGATCGGCTACACGATGTCCTCGGGTGGCGGTCGTGTGATCATTCCGATGAACGCTCGATACCCGTGGATGGGCACGAATCCTATGGCGTTCGCTGCTCCGGCTGGCGAAGAGCCTCCGTTCGTTATCGATATGGCGTCTTCGATGACCTCGTACGGCAAGGTTTCAATCGCTCAGGCGTTTGGGGTCGATATTCCTGAAGGATGGGCGCAGGACGCCAATGGCAAGCCTGTAACCGACATTTCAAAACGCAGTGAAGCCATTGGTCAGCCGCCACTGGGTGGCAAGTACGACACCGGCGCACACAAAGGCACAGGAATCGGCGTTATGGCCGACGTTCTTGGTGCTGTTCTGCCGGGTGAACGACTTTCGGGTCTGATGATGGACGATCCGAAGGGCGGACGTTTTTGCCACTACTTCCAAGCAACTCGAATCGATGGCTTTAGACCTGCCGACGAGTTCAAGTCAGACATGGACGAAATGCTCAAAGCCTTCCGCACCCAAGAGCCATCCCCAGAAGCCGCTGGCGACGTTATGTACCCCGGCTACCCCGACTCGAAATACGTTTCGAAGCGTCAAGAACAGGGAATCCCGCTACCTCGCCACACCGTCAACTACTTCAAGAAAATGGCCGACATGCTAAACGTCGATTACTCGATTTAGTCGGTTGACCCCAACCCTCTCCGAGTGGAAGAGGGTTGGGGTGAAGGGGATACGGTCGATAGCCACGAGTAACCGATCACCACCACTCACTTAAACAACCAGTTGAATGGCGAGATCCACAAAGTCTGTCGCTGAAACATCCGCCTCGGCTGCCGCCACAAGATCGGGCTTGCGCGCCGAAACGCCGTACTCATCAGGTCGACTCACGAAAGCGGTCGACAACCCAGTCTGCTTAGCAGCGATCAGATCATGGTTGTGCGCTGCTGTCATCATCACTTCTTGCGGCTCGATGCCAAGTAATTCGCCGACCATCAGATAGATCTTCGGATCGGGCTTGTAACTGCCTGCAAGTTCGCCATCCAAAACGCAGTCCCACTGCAGTCCCCCATACTTGGCCATATTCAAGAGCAGGCCAACGTTCCCGTTCGACAGAGTGCCAATGACGAATTTGCTCTTAAACATCGTCAAACCTTGAACCGTATCCGGCCACGGATCGAGTCGGTGCCAAACACATCAAATACCAGCGCTTTGACGTGACCATATGGTGCTTCACTCATCTAACTAAATCCCTCTTGAATAGACTCTCCAACCCGGCGCAAGAATCAACGAAAAGCCAACTACCCAGCAACACGTTTCCACTTTCGCAAGCTCGTAACCTCACGTGGAGGGTCGAGTCTCGAACCCATGGCCGTATACGAAACTTCAGCCACGTAAACCGATCCTTCTGAGTCGACAGAAATACCATGCGGCGAAATAAATTGATCTGGACCAACACCAGATGTTCCGGCACCAAAGTTTGTTATCTCGCTAAACGATTGATCAAGAACTCGGATTTTCAAACCGAGTCCAGGCACGCCCTCTTGAACCTCTGGAGGACGAGTTTCGGTTAGATAAATAGCACTGTCGTCGCCACGCCCAAGACTAATCGCCTGTGGTCGGTGGAAGTGATGCTGTTCGATGTATTCCCCATCCTCAGTAAATACCTGAATGCGGAAGTTCTCTCTGTCACAGACAACGACGCGTCCATCATTCAACACGACCAAATTGTGAGGAAGACTGAACTGCCCGGGCCCCGTACCAGGTTCACCCCATGACATCACATGCTCGCCGTTGGACGTAAATCGATGCACTCGAGAGTTTCCGTAACCGTCCGTTACAAAAATATCTCCCGAAACCGGCGAAATGTACACATCCGTAGGGCGATTAAACGGAGCACCCTGCTGCCAGTCCGATGCTTGCCCGTGAGTGCCGATCACGAATTTCAGATCTCCCTCGACACTGGTTTTTTTGAGCGTATGCCCAAAGTCATCCACCAGTAAAAGATCGCCCTCTGGAGTGACATGTGCTCCATGAGGACGAATGTAGTCGCCCATCCCCCATGAATTCAGGAAGTTTCCATCTCGATCAAAGATAACCATCGGAGTATTGCCACGATTGAACACGTAGACGTGGTCGTTTTCATCGATCGCAAGAGAAGTAGATTCTTTGAGAATGATCCCGTGAGGAACAGCAGGCCATCCTGCGACTGGTTCAAAAACGGTCGATGATGTCGGTGTCGCTGACATATGAACTGATCCTTTGACTTTCGCCTTACTTAGCGGGACAGAGCATACGCCTATAAGTGAATTCAAATCGAACACTGATGCGTTGACCTCGACTTCTCTGAGCAACGCCGAACGAAATTCAGAATGACAATCTGAATGTGCCGCCGCTTCTCTATACCCATCTTCGTAGCCGTTAAAAACAATAGCCCCCGGTTTTGCCGGGGGCTATTCACGTAAGTGGCGTCTCGCCGCGAGGCGGACTATAAGCCGAGTCCTGTACTAACTTCGCAATGAAGCGAAATCAGTGACGGCCATCCATCTAGGCCTGCAGTTGCCTACAGGCTCAAGCAACCAACCCGGAAGCTACCCGAATCCGGTCATAGCTTCCCTATTTGGTCTTGCACCGAGTGAGGTTTACCTTGCCTCGAATGTCGCCATCCGAGCGGTGCGCTCTTAC
>Ga0209403_10003373_pt1 | contig 18124 bp, 14 predicted proteins | sample ArcticOcean_MG_C_8_FD_187440 | JGI IMG/M metagenome (GOLD analysis project Ga0209403, IMG submission 187440) | Marine microbial communities from western Arctic Ocean - ArcticOcean_MG_CB11_86 (SPAdes) (version 2) | ecosystem: Environmental > Aquatic > Marine > Oceanic | place: Arctic Ocean... | reverse complement strand
CGCCGGTACCCCTCGCTAATAGAGTCCCCGATTATGAACACGGTCTTTGACGCCAACTCATCGCTCCTGAAGTCGATTTCGCCTTGTAGCCTGACCCACAAAACCACTCCCCGCATTGTAGCGCCGCTGATTCTAGCATAGGTTCCCTGGATATTCATGCCTTTTATTGGCTGATTCGAAACTACATAGCAGCTGCCGATGCGCTTCATGGGCAGTGTGGTAGTCTGTCAGTCCAATGTGGACACCGTCTTTGTCTACCAGGCTGGTACATTCGCGCTTGCGTGATGCAGGTGAGCGATACCTGAGTATCATGGCTGGCTCATGTTGATTCTTTGGGACAAGAAGGTAGCGGCACTACTAGTAGCTGCCGTCGCTCTGATAGCTATTGGTTCGGCCTGCGGTGGCGAGCCGACGCCTACCCCTGCGCGCCCGGCAACACCAATGCCGACGACTACACCTGTGCCCACGGCAACGCCGGTGCCGACCGCCACACCAGACCCCACGCCAACTCCGGTGCCGACAGCAACACCGGAGCCGACGCCCACACCGGAAGTATGCAGGATGAGAACGGACAAGCCCATATACACCACAGGATTCGATCTGGAGCGGTGGGCTGCAGCGCTGCCGTTGGAACGACAGCTTCTTGAACTGAAACACAAGTACCAGGACAAGCTATTGGCGATTCCCGGCGTCCACGGTATTGGGGTCTCCGCAAAGCGATTTCTCGTGTACATTGATCTCTACGCGTCACCCGCAGATAAGGCTCGGGTCCCTCGTAAGCTAGATGGCTGTGATGTTGAGGTCATTGAAACAGAACTCGCCATACCTCTTTAGTGCAAACTCCGCCGCAGGCTGACGACACCCACCACAACAAACAGGAGACAAACATGACCGTCCCGATGAGCTACTTCCAGGGCGAGCCCCTCAAAATTGGAAACGAGACGCAGCTCCTCATCGACGACAACATCGTCGAGGACCGGTGGGCGCTGGAGCGCGTGCTACACCCGCCATCGAAGCACCTGCTTAACCCAATACTGGTGAAGGACAAACCCTGGGAGGGCGACATCGCCCTGAGCCCGTACGTCATGTGGGACGAAGACTTCGGGCGCTACCGCATGTGGTACAAGTGCTTTTCCTTGACCAACTATTGGGGAGCGGGAGGCCCGCCGTACCACCTGTCCTACGCCGAGAGCGACGATGGGATCAACTGGGAGAAGCCGGACCTGGACGTGAGCGATTACCCCGGCTATCCCATATCCAACGTCGTCTACACCGGCACGTACCGCCAGAGGACCCAGGGCGTGCAGGTGATCAAGAATCCCAACCAGTCCGACCCCAACAAGCGCTACATGTACATCCACGTCGAGGCTATCCCCCACTCGGAGGAAGGTCTGCAGAGCGGGGTGAACGTCGCCTATTCGCCCGACGGGCTGCGATGGACCCTGCCGGAGCCCCCCAAACACATCCTCGACTACCACAGCGACTGCCTAAACCACGTCGTCTACGACCCTCAGGAAGAGCAGTGGCTGCTATATTGTCGGCCCATCCACATGTTCAGCTCGGGACGCCGCGACCTGAGGGTCGGCCAGATCGGCGGCCGCCACATGAGGCGTCGAGTCTCAGTGATGACCAGCAAGGATTTCATAAACTGGTCGTATCCTCGGACATGCATGTATCCCGATGAGATGGATACGCCCGACTACGACGCATGTACCGTCTTTCGTTGGGCTGGCCAGTTCATCATGCTATACGCCGCGATGGAGGGCGACGTCACTGGCTCCAACGAGGTCCGGTTGGCCTCCAGCCAGGACGGCGTGAACTGGGAGCGCTTCTACACCCGCGAGCCCTACATCGCCCGTGGCCGCGAAGGCGACTGGGACGCAGGGCAGGTCACCGTGTCCGGGCCGCCGGTCATCCAGGGCGACACCATGCTCATCTACTACTCGGGCACGCCAAATACCCAGTACGAGACCACCACCCAGTCTGGCATTGCAGTGGCCATGGCTAAGGTCGACCGGTTCGTCGAGCAGCGAGGCGGCGACCGACCAGGCTATCTACTCACGAAGGAGTTTGTCGTAGAAGGCAACCGGATCAAAATCAACACGGTAATGCCTGGGATGCCCTACCACGAGCAGTTCATTCGCGTCGAAATCGCAAGCCACCCGCCCCTCGGCGGCCACCACGGCTCGTCGCAGCCCTACCCCGGCTTCAGCTTCGAGGACAGCGATGTCCTCAAGGGTTCGCGGACCGACATGACGGTGACCTGGAACGGCAGCGCCGACATCTCCGAACTGGCCGGCAAACCTGTCTACCTGCGATTCGAGATCGTCAACATGGGCCTGTTCTCGTTCAAGATCACTCAAGAGTAATCAGTAGGGGAAGACCCGGTGTTTGCCATTCTTAAGGGCCCGTATCTGCAGTGGCCCACTCAGGACTCGATGACCATCATGTGGGAGACCTCCGACGAGGCCACCTAGGAGGTGTCGTATTCCCAGACAGAGAGGGTCCACAGAGGGCTCGATGGCAGGCACCGCACACTGGACGAGACCCTGGAGGTGGTGCGGTCTGACACCCTGTGCCGTATCCATCGAATCACCATTCAGGGTCTCGAGTCCAGCACCACCTATCACTACCGCGTCAGCTCCACCGGTCGTGATGGGGAGACAATCACAAGTGACGAGCATCCGCTCAAGACGGCAGTGAGACCGGATCAACCCTTCTCCTTCACAGTCACAGCAGAGACCGGAGGCTACGGCGACGACGAGATCAACCGCCTGCTGTTCGGCCAGATGGTGGAGAAGCGACCCGACTTCGCGCTGTTCGTCGGTGACGTAGTGGAGAACGGCGGAAATTACGACGAGTGGGGCAGGTATTTCTTCGACCCCGGCAACTCACTGTTCCACCACACTCCGTTCTATCTGTGCATGGGAAATCATGAGGAGCAGTCCGAGTGGTTCGGCAAATTCGTGTCGTATCCCGAGCCTACGACATACTACTTATTCGACTACGGCAACGCCCATTTCGTCGCCCTTGACAGCACCTCAAAGGGCGACTATGGCGACCCTGCCCGGACGCAGGAGCCGACGATTTCGATGGGCCAGGAGCAGATCGAGTTTCTCGTAGACGACCTGCGATCCTCCCGGGCTGAGTGGAAGGTCGCATTTTTCCACTATCCTCCTTACGTGTCGGGGGACTTCCAGGTCGAACAGATGCGGGCGCTGTGCCCCATTTTCGAAGAGCACGGTGTCGATCTGGTTTTCAATGCCCACACGCTGGTCTACGAGCGCAGCCACCCTATCAGGGGCAACAGATTAGACACCGAATCCTGCATAGTCTACGTGGTAGCGGGAGGGGGCGGCGTGGTGCCCAACCGAATGCTGCACAAACGCGAGTGGCACACGGCCCAGGCGTTCTCGGTGCCGCATTTCGTTCAGGTGGTCATCGCTGGGCCAACCCTTGAACTGCGAGCGTTCGACACCCAAGGCCACCTCTTCGATACGCTGCTCCTCAACAAGAGTCAGGGCGGATCGAGCTAGCGCACCCATACTCACCCGATCTGTCGAAAGATGATAGTTCCAGGAAGATCACCCTGCTCAGTTCAGCCGCGCCTGTTGCTGGAACTCGCACGGCTCCATTCAGCCATGACGCCCTGGAACCACGCGTCCCACCTCTGGCGCATCTCCTCTACCCGCTCAGGGTACGTGCCGGACAGGTCCGTCTGCTCGGCCAGATCGGTCTCCAGGTCGAACAGCCGTGGCGCTCCGGGCAGTGGCACGTTGCGCGGGGGAAGCGTGGCGTCGACATCCATCAGGGCGTGCGCCTCACTCATGAAGCGTTCATACGGCGCGTTATCAGCGGGATCCTTTGCGGAGGCCTCGGGAATGGGGGGCCAGTAGAGCTTCCACCTGCCCTCACGCATCGCCGCGTTGGCATGAGCCACCGGTGCATATCGGTTCCACTGCCAGTACCGAGCCCTCGCCACAGAACCTTGTTCGCCTCGCAAGAGCGGCATGACATCGTCGCCGTCCAGAGACAAACCTTCTGGCAGTGTGTGTCCGATCAGGCCATAGAGCGTGGGCAGCCAGTCTGTGAAGTGAACCAGACCGGTGCAATGGCTGCCCGCGCTGAGTCCAGTCGGCCACTGGACGATGGCAGGTACTCGGATTCCGCCCTCTAGGACATCGTACTTGGTCCCCGAAAACGGCCCGTTAAAGCGATCGACACAGTCATCGCCTTCCCCTCCCATCGCCGGACCGTTGTCGCTGGTGAAAACAACGAGCGTGTCTTCCAGTAGACCCAATAATTCCAGTGTCTCGCGCAGACGGCCGATCCCCTCATCCATGCGCTCGATCATCGCGTAGAGGGCGCTAACTGCAGGCGTCAGACCGATACCCTGATAACGTTCCAGCAACTCCTCCGGGGCCTGCAACGGCGCATGTGGGGCGTTGTATGCCAGATACAGGAAGAATGGCTCTTCACGGTGCCGCTGGACAAACTCCACAGCTTCATCGGAGAACACGTCCGTCAGGTATCGCCCGTCAGCAGGCTTCGGCGTTCCGTCGTAATCCAGGACCCACTGCCAGTAGTCCATTCCTCCGTTCAGGAAGCCTGTAAACTCGTCAAAACCCCTGGCGTTCGGGTGGTATCGCATATCGTGCACGCCGTTGTGCCACTTGCCGACCATCCCGGTCGCGTAGCCGGCAGACTTGAACAGATCGGCGACCGTTGTCTCTGCAAGTGAAATCCGGTCGAGCCCACGGTTGGACGGCACATCGACCGCGCCAGTCCGGTGGTTGTAGCGCCCGGTGAGCAGCGAAGCGCGGGCCGGCGCACAGATCGGCGATGCGGAGTAGTGCTGCGTCAGCGTGACACCCTCGGCAGCCATCCGGTCAAGATTGGGGGTCTGCACGATCGGGTTACCGAACGCAGCGATATCGCCATAGCCCAGGTCGTCTGCAACGATCACAATGACATTGGTGTGCTTCGGTCTCACTATCTACAGACCTGCCCTGTAGTTTGCAATGACCTCAGAGGTCCTCAGATACCGGTCGTATATTCTCAGCCCCACGATGCTTCCATCCAGGTTCTGACCAATTCTGATTGTGTCGTCTCCGGGTTCGTTCCTGAACTGGGGATTGAAACGGCCCCAGCCGAACTGGCGGTGCTCGCCACCATCGTTGAGGACTCCGTCGATGACGAACGAGATGACCTTGGGTCCGCCGTCCACGATCACCGCGACATGATGAAGCGCGCCCACCTCCAGGACCGGATCGCATTCCCAACGGCTTTCCGTGCGCTCGTCGTTGAGGACCACCTGTATCGTCCCCCGAGCGGTGGTCTCGATGGCGTATCCCCTCCCCGTCTCGGTGCGATTGTCCAGGAGTACCTGACCCGCATCCAACGAGTCGAGACGAAACCACATGTCGATGGCAAATCCTGCACGAATGTCGTGGGTCCCATGCCCAGGACGGGGTCCGTCTGGAAGCTGAACTATGATGCGCTCGCTAAACTCCGGGAGCGGTGGCGCCAGTACCGTGTCAGGCATGTGCCCTCCATCGGTCGGTAGGTCCAGGACGAGCCCATCGGTCGTAACCTCGCGCCGCTCACCCTGCGCCCACAGGCCTTCGAGCAGCGCCGGGTCGATTTCGTGCACGCGCGCGGCCACCTTCTGTGTCTCGGTGATAAAGACTCTCCCGTCATCCTCGATCAGGTCAGGATAGCTGATTCGGACACGAGGATCGTCGCCGTACATCAGTATTTCGGGCTCCGACCAGGCGATTTCTCTGCCATCCGGGCCGTCCCGTTCCACGCCCCCAGACACCCACACCGGGTTACGGTCTTCGTACCACGTCCCGCCGTTGTTGTGGTACCAGTAGATGTACTTGCCAGAGTCCAGCTTCCAGACGAAATTGGCCGCGCGAGGGTGTTTTACATACCGCCCGTCGGCGTAGGTCATGTACGCGGAGGCGGTCCAGGTGTGGCCGTCGTCACGGCTGTACGCATGACAAGAGTGGCCGTCAATCGATCGATATGTGCAGTAGAGAGAACGGTCGGACAGTTCAACGGGCTTGATCTCGTCCGCCACGAGTCCTCCGGGCGCCCTCAAACCGTGATCGCCGTCAGGCAACGTCTCCCATCTCAGCTTGTCGGGTTCACGTTCGGTCGTGATATTGTCGCTTCGGAGGAAGCAGCCTTCAGAGGTGACCATGAACCCGTGGCCAAAACGCCCGACCTTCGAAAAACCCAGGATCATCGCGCCCGCAGCCACGATGGGCTTGCCCACCCCCCAGAAGAACCAGACACGTCCCTCGTAGGGGTTGATCCGGTCGATCTCCATCTCGCGAACCGGAATGTAGTGTCGGTCCTTTGACCAGGTCCGGCCGTCATCGTCCGAGTACTTGAAGGCATACTTACCGAGGCTGTCGACCCGGTTTATGTAAAACCTCTCGTCCGCGAGCACCGTGCGCAGGTTGTCCGCATTGTAGGTATAGAAGGCGTAGGTGCGACCATACGGCGTCCGGAACGGCAGCACCCAGCTCGCCTCGGGACCATCCGGCGGCTCGATTGCCACGGGCTCGGACCACGTTTGGCCCTGATCAAGAGTACGCGCGGCGACGATGTGCTGCCCCTGCTGCCCCTCCCGACCGGAGCCGGTGGTCATCAGGCAGGTCCAGCTTCCATCGTCGTTTCTGACAACGTACGGCTGGTCGGCATATCCGCTCGACGTGATCGTCAATCCGTTAGAAATGTGTCGTGTATCAGGGATGTTCATGTATGGCCCTCGGGTTGGTTGACCGGCATTATAGCTTTGTCACGAGGTAGCTGGGATAACTGGACCGCCAACGTGATGCTGTGGAGACGTAGGTGAGGCCGTGATGAAGGCAGAGACCAGGTGAGGTCAAGATGTTCGATCGGACCGGGGCACTGGACCTGGATGGGTTCTCCTGCTCAGGAGCGGACTGGTTGGGGCAGTACAAGCCGCTGATTGAGGACGGTAACACCGTCATAGCTAGTCCACACAAGGTCTACGGGCCAGAGAACAACGACCTCGTCCTCCAGCTCCGGAAGCGCAAAATCGGTAACGTCATCCTAGGCGGGATGTCTGCAAACCTGTGTGTCGAAGCACATCTGAGGGAGCTGCTTGAACAAGGCTTCGAGGTAGCGGTAGTGAAAGACGCCACGGCCGGGGCACAACACCCCGAGTTGGGCGACGGCTACCAATCGGCACTCACGAACTTCGGATTCATCGCAAACGCAGTCCTTTCAACCGACGAGGCTGTTGCGGCAATGAGCTAGCGTCTCATCGTAGTCGGCCCTTTGCCCCACTACTAGTGGGACAAAGGACTTGCCTTAACGTATACTCTACGGTCTGAGGAGACCCTCAGACCGCAGTTGTGTTAAGGGGGCAAATTGGACCGACCGAACGTTCTTCTAATCTGCGCAGACACATGGTCGGGCGGCATGATCGGCGCCCTGGGCCATCCCACGGTCCTGACCCCCACCCTCGACCAACTCGTCGCCAACGGCATCGCCTTTACGAACGCCACATCGACGACGCCAATGTGCATCCCCGCCCGGCGCGAGATCATGACCGGCGTCTCAGCCCGAACCCACGGCGACCGCGCCTTCGCCGAGCGGGGCTTCATGCCCCAACTGCCTACCCTGGCGCAGACCTTCAGGGACAACGGGTATCAGGCCCATGCCGTCGGCAAGATGCACGCCTACCCCCAACGCGACCGTCTGGGCTTCGACGACATCCAGATCGACGAAGAGGGACGGCACCACCTGGGCATGGACAAGGACGACTACGAAATGTTCCTCCAGGAGCACGGGCACGCAGGTCAAGAATTTGTCCACGGCTCGGCCAACGGCGACTTTGAACCCCGCCCGTGGCACCTGCCCGAGCGCCTCCACCGCACCAACTGGACCGCTTTTGAGATGTCCAAGTACATCGCCCGTCGGGACCCCAGTAAGCCTGGGTTCTGGTACATGTCCTTCTCCGCAGCCCATCCGCCGCTGACTCCACTGTCCGGCTACATGGACATGTACCTAAGCGGCGACATAGATGAGCCGGTGATCGGCGAATGGGCCAGGCACCCGGAGAATTGGCCCCATGCGCTGCGAAACCGTCCCCACGGCATTGATAGCTACTCTCCGAATGCCACGCGGCTGGCCCGGGCCGCCTACTACGGGCTCATCACCCATGTCGACCACCAGATACGGCTGGTCATAGGGCTGCTCAAGGAGGAGGGGCTGCTCGACAACACCATCATCATGTTCACGACGGACCACGGCGAGATGCTGGGCAACCACGGCCTCTGGGTCAAGGGCAATCTCCACCAATTCTCGATAGACATCCCCATGATCCTGATGCCGCCAGCCAATCGAGAGGACCTCGCCCCCGGCAGGCTCGACGAGCGCCTGGCAGTTCAAGCCGACATCATGCCGACCCTGCTCGAGCTTGCAGGCATCCCGACGCCGGACCATATCGAGGGGAAGTCTCTCGTAGGCGACGACACTCGTGACCACGTCTACGGCGAGATATGGGAAGACGACAACGCCTCCCGCATGGTGCGCGAACGCCAATTCAAGCTGATCTATTTCCCGGTGGGCAATCGCAGCCAGATGTTCGATCTCCTCGAAGACCCACTGGAGATGAACGATCTCTCAGATGACCCGAATCACTCCGCCGAAAAGGCGCGGTTGACGGATCTATTGACCAGCCAGCTATACGGGGCCGATCTCGAATGGATCAAGGACGGAAGTCTCGTCGGGTTGCCAGATGCAGAGGCGGTGCCTCACCCGAATCCAAAACGCGGGTTCGGCAACCCCAGGGGCTGGAGGTTCTAGCTCGTCTTCAGGCCGCGCCATCTGCGCTTCCTCTACTCATGCTCTTGGATCCAGCGTGCCAATCCGTCATAGAAATTCGACCTGTGGGGGTCCCATAGGACCGTATGGCGCGCCCCCGGGACCTCAATCAATCTCTTGTCAGGGGCCATGATTCTGGAGAACAGGCGCCTGCAACCCCATGGTGAGACAACTTTATCATCAGACCCGTAGGCCATCATCACCGGGCAGTCGATCCGCACTCGACCAACCATGCCCAGCCCCATGATGGCCAGGCTCAACCGCGTTATGTAGCCGACTGACACAGAGGCCTGAGCGAGTTCGCTCGTCCGGCGATCGTTTATGAATTCCTCATCCGCGGAGCCGACCTCCAGCCTCCATCCCGTGAGCGCAACCCGGTGCTCTCTGAACGGTATTGCCAGCGAGAGAACTGTCCGAGCGGTATCGAGGTGGAGTATCTGCTTCATCGATAGCATCACCGGGGGAGCGACCAGTATCAGGCCGTCTATCGTGCCGCCGTGCGCCATCCCAAACAGCGTTCCGTACAAAGAACCCATGCTCTCTCCCAGGACATACAGTGGAAGCTCCGGAGACTCCTCCCTCAACCAACCAAGCCACTCCTGAATGTCGGCGACGATCCGTTTGTAGTGAACCAGCGAGCCTCTGTCCCCTCCAGATGCCCCATGGCCCCTCAGGTCCAGCGCCGCCACTCTGGTGCCTTCCAGTGGCAGGTCCTCGCTGATCGAACCATACGGCTCGCCGTTGAAGGCAATGCCGTGTATGACCGCGATCGTCCGGCGTTGCTCCCCGGCCGGCCGCCATACGGCGTAACCCAGACGCTCCCCGTCACTTGCCGCCATCTCCCGGCGCTCCATCTGGGTCACGGACTATCACACGGTCGAGCAGCGTCGCCTCGCGTCGCCTCACCGATTGAAAAGTCAGTCAAGCACATGCGTGCAACCTCGTAATACGACCTTCAAATTTGTTGGGGATTCCACAGCCAGAGTCTGCGAATCGCTGGAACGCTCTTAATAAGAGGCAATGCATCCTATCACAACGATTGAACGAATCTTGGCGAATTTGGTGACGTTTCCGTGCGCCTCAAACCCAAAATTCGCCGAGTTGGCATGGAGAAAAATGCCCGCGCTCAGCTGCCACGTAAACGGGTCCAAGAGGCCACAATGGCACTTCCTATTGGTCTATACTTGACTGGATGGACACGTCCAAGAACTAGTCATAGGGGGAACAGTAAATGGCTCGAATCATGGCGATCACCGCTCACCCGGCAGACCTTGTTGAACGGACTGGAGGCACCGTACTCAACCATATTGCTCGCGGTGACGAGGCGATGTTCGTTAGCCTGACTACAGGTGTCGTTACCCACGCGTTCAACGTATTCCCTGCAACGGGTGACGACAAGCTAACGGAAGGACAACGCAACATGATACTGGATTGGCACCAGGTAGCAGAGTTGGCCCCATAGACAGCACAGCTGATTGGACGTAGACTCGGCAAAGCCTAGAATTACCTCCCCTCGCAGGATCGCCGAAGGGGCTGTGCAAGCGGCATGTCCTCTGGGGTGTGGTGTCAGATACAGTCCCCCCACACATCCATAGATAATGCCGTCAGGCGCGACACCGTCTGAGATATCATGGGAGGACGAGATCCCCCCGAAGACGTGGGTTCGAGCATAGCTCCGCTTCGCTGACATCCGTTCAGAACTAGAGGAAGCCAACTCAGCACGCCCTGCATCACCAGGGTGGACTTGACCTACTAGCCTGGACTATAGGGCTCTCGCCCAGCACCCAATATCCAAAACCTATAACCTTCTTTCTGACACCAACACCGGAGGCACAACAAAGTGGTCGACATGGTAATTCGTGGAGGCAGGATCATCGATGGCACCGGCAGTCCCGGCTTCGACGCCGACCTGGTCATCGACCAGGGCCGTATCAGGTACGTCGGCAGTGCTGCCGACATTGAGGGGACGCGGACGTATGACGCCACCGGCAGGGTCGTCTGCCCCGGTTTCATCGACATCCACAGCCACACCGATTTTCCATTGTACGTGGATGGCTTCGCCCAGTCCGGGATCCGTCAGGGACTCACTACCGTCGTCTCGGGAAACTGCGGCCACGGACCCGCCCCCGCGCCCAACAAAGAGCTGACCAAGACCATCACCATCGGCTACAACGAGGATTGGGGCCTGGACCTGGCTTGGACCACCTTCGGCGAGTACCTGGAGAGCCTCCTGGCACGAGGCCAATCGCTCAACGTGGCTCCCCTGGTGCCCCATGGCGCAATACGGCTCGCGGCCATGGGCTGGAATCCGGGCGCGCCAACCCGCGCGGAGCTGGAGCACATGAAGTCCCTGGTTGCGGAGGCAATGTCCTCCGGAGCCATCGGCATGTCCACAGGCCTGGAGTACTCCCCCGGCCAGCACGCGGACGAGGCGGAGCTGGTGGAGTTGAGCAGGGTCGCAGCACTCCACGGTGGCATATACGCCAGCCACATCCGTCAGCGCGGTGACCACTTCGGGGCCGCCGTTACTGAAGCTCTGAACATCGGACGCAAGGCTGACCTCCCGGTGCAGTTCTCCCATCTGGGACCGCGACCATACGCCCCTGCAGGGGCATTCGACGCCGTTCTCGACATGATCCGAGGCGCTCGTGATGACGGACTCAAAGTATCCATGGACACGTTCCCCGACCCCTGGGGGCCTGCGCACCTGACCGACCTGCTACCGCCCTGGGTATGCGAGGGTCCAAAAGAGGAGGTCGTTGCACGGCTCCAGGACCCCGCCACAGCAGACAAGTGCCGCGAATACGTCGATCACCCCACCAACTTCCTCCTGCGCATCGGTGATTTCGACAAGTTCTTCATCAACTATTCGAGGGCACACCCGGAGTTCGTCGGCCGATCGCTAGAAGACATTTCCAAAGAGCTGGGCCTGGACCATACCCAGACCATCCTGAGAATCGCAGGAGATGATGGAAGGGACTTCACCGGGGTCCTGATCCGCCACATTTTTACACCCCAGCAGGACCTGGACATGCTGCTCTCCGACCCGTACTGCAGCGTCGGCAGCGACGGGGCCATCGGTGCGATGGACGGCCTTCTCGGCGACATGGTCATGAACCGCTCTAGCTACGGCTACGCACCTCGATTCATAGAGGAGTACGCTCTCCAGCGCAAACTACTCTCACTAGAGGAAGCCATTCGCAAGTTGACATCCCTTCCGGCCGACTCGGCGCAGCTCCGAGACAGGGGCCGTCTCGCCCCAGGTATGGCGGCCGACCTGGTCGTATTCGACCCCGAGAACCTGAAGGACAACTCCACCGACGACGCACCTCAGGCATACCCAAGCGGCATCGACATGGTAGCGGTCAACGGGCAAATCGTATTCGAGGACGGGGATCATACGCAGAGGGTGCCAGGCCAGATACTTAAAATATAGGGCGCTGCGGCGCTGCGCACGCTTTGGGGGCCGGGGCGCTGCGCGTGCTAAGTTAGGCGGGTTCGACTGGCTGACCCGGCTCGCCAAGGAACCTGGAACTATCCCACTATTTTGAGGACCGTACGGAGGGCTGCTCTGGACGGGGTGTGCAAAGGGGAAAAGCCCCTTTTGTCGGGGTGTCCCGGGCTGCCCCTCAAAGAACCCTCTTTGATTCCTTTATCTTCTGTGGCGAGAAGTCCACACAAGTCTGAGTCGAAAGCTCTGAAGCGGGTGTGCACAGGGGCTGTGCCCCTATGCCGGGAGCCTGAGGGTGTCCCTCAGGAATATTCTTTTTTATTTTTTTCTTGGGAGGGGTGGCAGACCTCGATCCAGAGCACCAAGCTCAATCCAATAACGGAGACCACGATGACAACACAAAATACCAGACTCGCCAGAACCGTCCACCATGTCCCCAACGACCCGGGCACCCGCTGGACGAAAGATCCCGGCATCGCGATCGATGTCCGCGATGCCACTGGCGACTGGAGAAACCTCACCCCCAACGTAATCAGCCTCGAAAACGGCTTCAGGATGTACTACACCGAATCCGGTCCGGGCAGCGACTACCGAACGTCGCGCGGCCAGATCATGAGCGCCTTCTCCGAGGACGGCAACACGTGGGAAAAGGAGCCGGGCGTCAGGCTCGAACCCCACGCCCCACATGCGAACCTGCGCGTCGTGTGTCCAGACGTCATCCCGCTGCCGAACGGGGGCTATCGCATGTATGTCGAGGGCCAGGCCAAAGGCAAACCCAGCTACGTGGTCAGCGCAACGTCTGAAGACGGACTCAACTTTACACCCGATCATGGCGTGCGATTCGGGGATGGCAAAAGCTCCTATGGCTCGCCCCGTTTCTTATACCTGCCATGGGAAGCCGACGGGCCGCGCTACCGTCTATATTTCCATCGATACACATTTCCTCTCGTACCCGGTTTCGAGTCCGGGAACTGCATCGTCAGCGCCACATCGAGGGACGGCCTGGGATTCGCGATCGAACCGGGAGTGCGGATAGACCAGGAGGCGGACACTGAGTCGTACTCGGTATACGCCGCTGAGGCGCTCCTCCTCGACGACGGTTCGTACCGTATGTACTACGCCGGCTGGAGCAAGGACCCGGTCCGCGGCTACATCCTCGGCGCAACCTCTGCCGACGGGATCGATTGGGAAAAAGATCCCGAGCCCCTGGTCTCCCCGGGCGGAGAATGGGACGCGCTCAAGTGCTCAGAACCTTGTGTGATTCAGCTTCACGACGGAAGACACAAGATGTACTACGAGGCAAGCGACGCCGACGGCGTGTGGCGCATCCTCAGCGCGACAGCCGCGAGCCAATAAGAATGGGGTTAGGGGTTAGGGGTTAGGACTAGGGGCTACACGTTTTGGGCTACGGGGCAATGGTTAGTCCGCTCTCCGGCAGGGTGTGCAGAGGGGCGCAGCCCTTCTGCCGGGAGCCTGAGGGTGTCCCTCAGATAACAACTACTATTTTTCTTCTCTTCGCGGTAGCAAGAAGGCCCGGTCCCCCATAACACACCCCCCTTTACGCGCAGACGAACAAGTGTCATGATGCCCCGCGAGACATCTCTACAGCAACAAGGACAAGGGGAAAACAATGCTCATCGACGCTCACAATCACCCGGACTACCACGGATACACCGTCGAGAAGATCATCCGGGACATGGACGAGCAGGGTATAGACAAGACTTGGCTGCTGACATGGGACGTCCTACAGTCGGAGTACAACGTACGAACCAACCAGAACACCATGCCCCCCGGCTCCGAAAGCGGGATCCCCATCGACCGCATCCTTGCCGCTGGCGCAGCCGCCCCAGACCGCTTCGTACTCGGCTATGCGCCGCACCCGAAGCGGCCCGACTCCATCGAGCGCATTAACAGCGCCGTCAGCCTCTACGACATCCGTCTGGCAGGCGAGTATAAGAGCAGGACCATGTTCGATGACCCTGACTCGTTGAGGCTCCTGCGCAGATTCGGGGAATTGGGTCTACCTGTCACGATCCATCTGGAATACGGAACAGACTCGGGCCAGACCAATTACCCCTGGCGCGACTGGTGGTACGGCGGAACCATCGGCGCCCTTGACCGCATGCTCGCCGCGTGCCCCGAGACCATCATCGTCGCCCACGGCCCCGGCTGGTGGTCGCACATCTCCGCCGACGACCTGTTTGACAAGAAGATGTATCCCAACGAGCCCGTAAAACCCGGCGGCGCCAACCCGGCACTGCTCGAAAAGCACGCCAATCTGTACGCCGACCTGTCGGCCACCTCGGGCTACACCGCCCTCACCCGGGACCCGGAGTTCGGACGCCAGTACCTAATCGACCATTCCGACAAGCTGTTGTTCGCCCGCGACATATACGACAACAAGCTAATGGACCACCTCAAAACCCTCGACCTGCCATCAGATGCGTCGGACAAGATCATGTACGGCAACGCAGAAAAACTGGTGGGTGCTGCGCACGCTTAGTCGGGACGGGCTGGGAATGCAGGAATCTACGCACGCTGATTGAGGTGGGGCTGGACATGCCGAATGAGGGTGACGCACGGTGGTTGAAAGAGGGCTGCTGAGAAGCGTAGTACTCCCCGCCGGAGCCTGAGGGTGTGTCCCTACAGGCCGAACTCCAGCCGCATCCAAAGGTAGCGGGGCAGCCCCCTCTCCTTCATCTTGAGCTGGGTGGCTGGCCTTCGCAGCCTCAGGCGTATCGACATACTCCCGCCAGAACGGCTCCCGCGCGCTCCCGTGGACTATGGTGAATTGGCCCACCTGAAGCTTCTGAGAAAGTTCCTTCAGATAGGTGTAGTGCGAGAATTCGAGTTGGGAGATCGTCCACCATATCGCTGCGGCAGCGTCCTCGTTGAAATCCTCAGGAGTGATAACGCCACAAGCCGCCAGGTCGTGATTGCCAGCCACAGCGGTAACGTCGTGCTCTCGTAGGAGGTCGATGCAGGCGGCAGGGTCAGGCCCGTAGCCGACCACGTCCCCAAGTGACCATATCTGGTCAAATCCCTGGCCTGCCGAGGCGTCCTTTACCACACTCTGGAGAGCTTCCAGGTTGGCGTGGATATCGGCAACTAACAATGCGCGCAAAAGGTCTGCCTCCGTTGGTTCGGCGCCCGCCCAAGTCTACCATCGTGGAGAATGTTGGCGCTTCAAAGCGCACGGGCCGACGAGACTTGGTGGTACTCCAGACGAGTCTCACAACAAAGAGGCGACGTCGACCGCAGGGGCTGAAACAAGAGCGGGCGGCACCTCAGGCCAATGTGGGGCGCATATCCACAACGACCGTGAGGTGCCGCCCTCATCCATAATTTAACCCTTACGCACGCTGAGCAACATAGAGTTATCCCCATGAATTGAAGGTGAACACACCCCAACATGAGCATGCCCCGAGAATGTCCGATCTCTTGACAGCCCGTCAACACGGGTAGTAGCCTCTGCCGTACGCAAACGAACCCTCTGCTTAGGGCCTCGCGTGCCGTCCTCAATCTTCCAACGCATGCGCCAGGGATGGAGTCACATGGCCCAGGCACACCGACCCCGGGTAGCCCGTGGGGAGATTCTCGACCCAGGCTACCGAATCGACGACGACCTGACCGTCGTTGGTCACCTTGGCGGCAGCCGCAAGGTCGACATCTACATCTGCCGCAGTCGCAAGCTCAAGGACATTGTCGCCTGCAAGGTGCTACGCCCAGAGTTCTGCCTGGACTTCTCAGCCCTTGAGGCCGTGCTGGAAGAGGGAGACATCCTGGCCCACATCAGGCACCCCAACATAATCGAGGGCTACGGAGTCGAGCTTGAGGAGCATCCGCGCATTCTCATGGAGTACGTGCAGGGGCAGACACTCAAGGACGCGTTCTTCGGCGGCAACTTCGAAGCCTTTGATCTGGACGACGCCGTAGCTGTGGCTCTCCAACTCGCCGACGCGCTGACCTACATACACACCGAAGGATTCCTGCACCTCGACGTCAAATCCTCCAATGTCATGTATTACGAAGACCACGCCACGCTGATCGATTTCAGCGTCGCGGAACGCTTTTCTCCCGACAAGCCGCTCCGGGATAACGCAGGGACGACGGAGTCCATGGCCCCTGAGCAGACCTACCGGCGGGAGGTCGGGTACTCCACCGACGTGTTCGGCCTCGGCGTAGTCTTCTACCAGCTCCTGACCGGAGGCGAGTTGCCCTACGCGAAGGTCGAGGACCAGCCAAAGCAGAGTGAGTTAGGGCCCGATGTCTGGCTCGACTACGACACCCCTCCAAAAATGCCCTCTGAATACCCTCCCGGCTCGCCGGTTGCCCTCGACGCCGTGGCGCTGAAGGCCATCGAGCCCGACATTGCAGCCCGGTACCAGACCCCGGCAGAGTTCAAGTCCGCCCTGGAAGCCGCCATCTAGGCGGAGACGGGACCGTCAACCGAGTCGCTTACTTGCCCAAAGACGGACACACAGTGATTCGTCCCTACGCCTCTCACCTGCCCTTGCGCGATACTCACCACGTGATACCCTTCGTGTAATACGCCGTTAACAGGAGGTCCCGCCGTGGGGATATACGAACGACTTGGAGCCAGGGCGATAATAAATGTCGCGGGTGCATCGACCCGAATTGGGGGCGCACTAATGCCTCCCGAGGTGGTCGAAGCGATGTCAGCGGCCGCTCTGCAGTCCGTCTCGATGACGGAGCTTCAGGCAGCCGCTAGCCGCACGATTAGCGAATTGACTGGATCCGAAGCGGGCTACGTCACCGCCAGCGCGTCCTCCGCCCTCACCCTCGCCACCGCGGCCGTCCTGGCTGGCCTGGACCCAGCCAAAATCGACCGGCTCCCTGACACCACGGGCATGCCCAACGAGGTGATCATCTCCAAGGAGCAACGCACCGGCTACGACCACTCCATACGACTCGCTGGCGCACGCCTCGTGGAGATCGGGATGAACGAGGCCGCGGCGGGAGGCGGTGTCAGGCGCACTGAAATATGGGAATACGAGTCTGCGATAACCTCACAGACCATCGCCATCGCATACATCGCCGACCGCAACTCAACGCCGCCGCTAAAGGACGTCGTCGAGGTGGCCCACCGCCACGGCCTCCCCGTCATCGTGGATGCCGCCGGCGAACTGCCGCCAGCTTCGAACCTTCGCGCATTCGTTGACACAGGAGCGGACCTGATCGCATTCTCTGGTGGGAAGGCGATGCTCGGGCCCCAGTCAACTGGCCTGCTCCTCGGCTCCAAGGCGCACATCGCGTCCGTGGCCCTGCAACACCTAGACCAGGACGAGCGCTTCGATGTATGGGAGCCACCGAAAGATTTCATAGATAAGTCTGAGATTGTGGGGCTGCCGCGTCACGGCATCGGGCGCGGGTTCAAGGTCGCCAAGGAGGAGGTCGCGGGCGTGCTGACGGCGCTGCGCCTCTTCGTTGAGGGCAAAATAGGCGCCGACTTTTCAGGGCAGCGCGGTCACCTGGAATACCTCGCCGACGGCCTCAGCGGCCTCCCCGCCGAGCCAAGGATATTCGAGGACCCCGTCACCGGAGCACCTGCCATGCACCTGGTCCTGGATTCGCAGGCAATCGGCAAGTCCGGCATCGAGGTGTGCAGAGAACTACGTGGGGGCGACCCGGGAGTCTTCCCGGGCGAGGGAAAGCTGGACGAGGACACCCTCGTTATCTCGGCGTTCACCCTGAACCAGTCCCGCACCGAACAACTAGCACGCCGTCTCCGAGAGGTGCTACGCGCGCAAAGCTAGGTGCTGCGCACGCTAAGTTGGGCGGGGC
>Ga0209403_10003371_pt1 | contig 18127 bp, 15 predicted proteins | sample ArcticOcean_MG_C_8_FD_187440 | JGI IMG/M metagenome (GOLD analysis project Ga0209403, IMG submission 187440) | Marine microbial communities from western Arctic Ocean - ArcticOcean_MG_CB11_86 (SPAdes) (version 2) | ecosystem: Environmental > Aquatic > Marine > Oceanic | place: Arctic Ocean... | reverse complement strand
ATGGCTGGCGAGACCTTTAGGATAGATCCTCAGCGTCCGGTGGAAGACTTGAGAACGGAAGCACTGGCGGCAAAACCTCCCAAAGAATCAGGTCAGTTTCGTAGCTCTGAACTCGTAGAGATTGTTGAGTTGGAATCTGGGATCAAGCTGGATGTTCGTTATGCAACGACAAACAATTTCATGTCTTCAGTTTTTTATAATCAACCAAAAGCTTTCTTGCAGCGTCCGGCCGCAGAGGCAGTTGCCCGTGCCCATAGAGAGCTGTCCCGATATGGATTTGGACTGTTGATCCATGATGCTTATAGGCCTTGGTATGTTACTAAGATGTTCTGGGATGCTACCCCAGTTGATCAGCGGTTCTTTGTGGCCAATCCAGCGAACGGCTCAAGACACAATAGGGGAGCTGCTGTTGATCTAACTCTTTATGAGTTGTCCACCGGATTGCCGGTGGAAATGGTTGGATCTTATGACGAATTTTCCCCGCGATCATATCCTGACTACCCCGGAGGAACGTCACGTCAACGTTGGCTCCGTGAAATATTAAGACGTGCGATGGAAAAGCAGGGATTCACTGTGTATGAAGGGGAATGGTGGCACTTCGACTATGACAGTTGGAGTGAGTATGGTATACAGAATGAAGTATTTTCTCAAATTGGTACCAATTGAGTATCAGTAGATGTTTCTTGAACCGAAGGATAAAAATATGCTTTCAGTAAAGAATTTTGCTCTGACATGTGGCCTGATGTGGGGCGGCGGTTTATTTGTAATTTCGCTGACACAGTTAATATGGCCTTGGTATGGCGTTGCTTTCTTGAGCATTATGGAGTCGATATATCCGGGATACCGGGGCATGGAAGGCTTGCTAGGCGCCCTGGTGTTGCTTCTATATGGCTTGCTCGATGGAATTGTAGCGGGCGGCATATTCGCTTGGCTATATAACAGGCTAAATTCCTAGTAGGGCTTCACCAATCAGTTGCCTTCTATATCTCTAGACTAGGATTGTAAAGGGCCCTAACCAAAAATCACTGTCCTCCGAAGATCTTTCCAAAGAAATCTCCCTCATTCCATGTGGGTCTGTTGTCCTCCATTGCCACATAGTAACCAGTAAGGAAATTGACCTGAGCGTGTGACACACCAGCCCCAAAATCAAAGCCCTGTTCTATTTCGTCGTTAGGAGTGTGATACCGTTCTGTCCTGAAGGCTGAATTCATAGCTCCACCATCTCGTTCGTCACCAGTCTCAAAGCCACTTTTTATAAAGAGCGCTGGGATGCCCTGACGGACAAAACTGTAGTGGTCACTCCGAATGAATAATACTTGTTCAGGAATAGGATCTGGACCTATTTCAATTCCCATATGGTCAGTTGCCGCGGTTATTGCTTCATTTAGACTGGAATGTTCGGCTCCGTAGGGTACAATGTCTAACAGTGGATGGTATAAAAAAGGCATATCTAAAGACATGTTGGCTACCAAGCTAGATTTAGGAACGGTGGGGTAGTTAACAAAGTAGTCAGATCCTAACAAACCCCACTCTTCCGCGGTCACAAACAGGAAAAGAATGGACCGCCTAGGTGCATTGGCGAGTTCAGAGTATGCTCTAGCAACTTCCAGAACTATGGAGGTTCCCGAGGCGTTATCATGGGCTCCGTTATAGATATCATCCCCGTTCTCGTCGGGTGCTCCAATACCGAAGTGATCAATATGTGCAACGTAGACGACGTGTTCTTCTTTTAATTCAGGGTCAGCACCATCCAGTTTGGCGATCAGGTTGTGACTGGAAACCATGCGGTGTCTGCTGTTCGTTTTCATAGTCACGCTGGCGTCGAGATCAAAAGCCTGTGGAGTATTCTTAGCTGCAGCCGAGAATGCTGCCTCAATAGGGACAGAAGAGTTCTCAAAGAGAGCAGTGGCTAGTGAATGGTTCAGATTTGCAGAACCCAGGATTGGTGAATCCTCGTTTCTACCTCTGGGCGATCCATTTTCATCCAGCCAAGCGAAACCACCTCTCCGAGACCTTGCCACGCCGACCTCCCATCGGAAACGTGGGTCTTCAGGATAAGTGAAGCTCATTATGCCAACGGCACCTCTCTCACTCGCTTCTTGGCTTTTGACAGCTCCGGAAGAGTAGTAAGCCCTTTGGGTGCTTGGTAGCATGGCAGGTGATCCTGAAAGATACAGCACTATTTTTCCTGTTATATCGATGTCGGCATAATCGTCATATCCAAGTTCTGGTGCGCTGACTCCATACCCCACGAAGACGACTTCTCCTGTCACTGTAACTTCTGTTTCACTGGCATTTGGACTTAAGGTGAAATCTTCGGCGTATGAGAAAACTTTGGCTTGATTGTTCACCATCATCGACAAGCCACTTTCAGGTTCATTGACGATACTTTCCTGAAGAGGTACAGGCTGACGGAAAGTTCCGTCTGATCCCATCGGGGTGAGTCCTAGTTTTTGGAGTTCCGATTCCACATAAAGAGAAGCCCCCTCAAAACCTTCAGTGCCAGGAGCTCTGCCTTCAAGGTTGTCATCTGCGAGTACCCTGATGTGTTGTTCTATAGCTTCGGGAGTAATGGACTGCATGGCTGCAGAAACTCCCACATTACTGAATATGTCAGAATTTATCGGCGTATTTGGACTACATGAGATTGATAGAAATGATGCAAGGAAAAGTATTGTAGACAACTGTCCCAATTTACCATCAGTGGGTTCCAAGGATTTACCCTTGGAAATAGCACTGGATTCTGAACGTTTAGGGTTGCTCATTTATCTCACACCGTGTTTGAAATCAAAGAAGGAAAAGTAAATCCAAGTTCTCATTACCTATCGAATGAAATATGCCTCCGAATATTCGTCTAGCGCCAGCCGATAGTCTCAATTCACTTCTTCGGGTGGGCAACTCTTACTGTTTAGGATATTTTATCTTGCGTTATTGCTGGCGTAGCTCAGTTGGTAGAGCAGCTGCCTTGTAAGCAGCAGGTCAACGGTTCGAGTCCGTTCGCCAGCTCTTTAGGAATCTATATAGGTGTTCCTCGGTAGCAGCCAATTGTGTAAGGGTACTCAATAGTCGCGTGATAGTGATAACCTAAAGTGGTATCTGAGTGACCATGGCATTCATCTAGGTCTTCGTTGCTCAGTTCTGCACCCCCAACTCCGTTGTAACCATAAATGCCAAAGCCGTCCCTTATGTAGCCGATCAACTCCGAATGTCCGTTAGACAAAGACGTGGCTTCGTCAAGCCTCTCTGGAACGAAATGGTAATGGTAGTCGGACATTGCAGGATGTCCACCAAAAACGTCAACAATTTCGTGGGCCATAGCATCGTTTCCACGTCCGTCCACTGCATCATAGAGGACGACACCATTAAGGGTCATTCCGATCGGACCCAAATCCACGCAAGATGCGTTGGCAGCTTCAGCCGGGTCCAACTGAAGAGTGAAACTAAAATTATTTTCAGATGGAATCCCTGGATTTCTATCGATGGCAGTCAGAGCAGGGTAATCCGTCATAGGCCAATCGCCGATCTTGCCGTCCACTGGTAGGTTGTTTCCAGAAATAGTTCGGTTCGAGCCAGATTCCGTAACAGCCGAAGTTCCGGTCCCTGGAGAAAATGAACCAGCAGGAAGAAATGGTTTGGCCAATAGATTCCAAGTGCCGGTAGTATCGTCAATCCAAGTTATTCTACTCCGATCACTCCCAGGTGCATTTGAGTTTCCGCCCCTACAGGCAAATAGTTTTCCTCGTTCAGGTGCTATGGTGGTTAATTGCGAGTCTCCTAGGCGAAGCTTGGTGCAGTCTGGTCCTTCTGCATCCTTGCAAATGTTTGGAGTAATAAAATATTCAGAAATATCTTCCCATGCCTGAGCTTGAGTGCTCGCCACTAGTTCCGAAGACTCGCCACACCCGATGATCGATGTCATCAGTAGGAGTAAAATCGCATCACAGCGAGAGCCACCTTTGCAAATATTAGTGTTTTTCAACTTACTGTTCCGATTAGAGTGTATTCAAATATATGTTACACTATATCGCAAATTCTATGCCAGGAGGAATCCCGGGAGTGGGGTAGTTCATCTTCAGTGGGAAATTGTCAGTCAAAAGGCTTTACACCATTAAAGTCGTCCAGGTAGCTATCTACCAGTTTGTTAACCTCAAGCTGCTTATGTTGTGAGGCATCGATTTATTCAGGGATGGTTAGTAGCGGAAAAATTGCCACAGTTATTATGTGTGTATGCCTTTATGCTAGATATGAGACTATGGTTCTGTCGATGAGTTGAGAGGAAGTCGATTACTGTGTATACTCTCCGTACATTTCAAGGCAGGGGCTCTGGCAAGCAGTAAATCAATGGTTCGAGGCTGCTGACCATCCTTTGTTTGTTTTAGTTCTTTATCTTGTTAGATGGACTTTGGAGTATTCTAGATATGCTGATCATTACTCTGGCCCATAGGGCTTATGAATAGAACCGCGGATGTTGTGATTATTGGTGGCGGTATCATGGGCATGAGTATTGCCTACCACTTGGCTGCTAGAGGTTGTAGTGATGTTGTTCTACTTGAAAAAGAAGAACAATTTGGCACTGGAGCGACCGGCACTAACGCAGGTGGTATCCGCCATCAGTTCTCGACGAGAGTTAATATCGAATTGTCTCGGAGGAGTATCGAGATGATTGAACGATTTCCGCAAGAAATGGACCAAGAGGTCGACATTAATCTTTGTGGCTATCTATTCCTTCTGGATAACGACCGTGACGTTGTATCGTTCAAGGAAAACATTGCACTTCAACATAATTGTGGAATAGAAACAGAGTTATTGGATCCGAGTGAAATCGTGAGGTTCGCACCACAGATGCAGATTGACGACATCATATGCGGGGCTTTTTACGGCAAAGATGGGATCACGGATCCACATAGTGTTCTTCAGGGATATACAACACAGGCTCGCCGCCTAGGTGCTCAATTAGAAACGGGCAAGTCGGTCTCAGACATTAGGATGAAGGCTGGGCGTATACAATCAGTTGGGCTCGAGGATGGCACTTGGATAGACACTCCAACTGTTATAATAGCTGCAGGACCTTGGTCTGGTGTTATAGGTGAACTTGCGGGAGTCGACCTCCCAGTCGATCCAGTCAGGAGACAGATCATGGTAACTCGTCCGATTGAAGGTGTCGGCCCCGATTTTCCTTTTATCATAGATTTTTCTAAATCACTTTATTTCCACTATGAAAGTGGTGGTATACTTACTGGAATGTCTAACCCTGACCAGCCAGTAGGATTTGATACTAGTGTAGATGAGGCGTGGCGGATGACTCATTTCGCGAATGCTGCAGAGCGAATGCCTGTGTTAGAATCTTCAGAAGTTTTGACCGAATGGGCTGGCTTGTATGAAGTAACCCCCGATGCTCAACCTATTTTAGGAAAACTCCCTCAAGTGGAGGGTTTGTATTCCTGCACAGGGTTTAGTGGGCATGGTTTTATGCATGGACCGGTGTGTGGACTCTTACTTGCCGAAGAAGTGTTGGATGGCTCTGCCAAGACCGTTGATATTGATTCACTGCGCTGGGAAAGGCTTGAGAGTGGCCTGGTGGCTGGTGAGTATAACGTGGTGTAAGGAAGTCCTGGGATTCACTTCTTGTAATTACTTGAGAACGCTAAAATGAATAAGAAAATCTCCAACAATCCTCTACTTCAAGATTATGATCGCATCCCGTTTCACCTCATTGAATCTAAGCATGTTGTCCCAGCGGTAAAAGAAATCCTAAGACAAGCTGAAAGAGATATTAACGAGCTGATAATGACAGATCAGAAACCCACCTTTCAAAACACCCTGGGACTACTAGATGATATTCTGGAGAGTGTCAAAGCTCGAGTGGCACCAGTAACTCACCTCATGTCTGTAGCCGAGACTCGTGAACTCCGTGAAGCTTTTAATGAAATATTACCCTGTATAACACAATTCTGGTCGAACATTACATTGAATCAGTTACTTTGGGAGCGGTTAGTCGATTTCTCTAAAACTATAGAAGCAGGAAGGTTGCGGGGCATTAAAAAGCGCCACCTGAGTAATACTCTGGATGAATTCAAGAGATCCGGAGCTGACTTGTTACAGCAAGAGAAGGACAAGCTCGCGACTATACGTCTTGAAATATCGCAACTGGAACAGAAATTTTCAGAAAATATCCTTGACGCTACTGACATGTATTCACTTTTTGTAACTGACCGTTCTCGTCTGGAGGGCTTGCCCAATGAGAGCTTGTCACTCGCTCGCCAGAAAGCTGGAGAAGCAGGTGAGAAGGGCTGGTTGTTGACGTTAGACTATCCTTCTTTTGAACCAGTGATGAAGTACGTTAGGGATAGGGATCTCAGGCGTGAGCTCTACGTTGCCTATGTCACTCGTTGTCGAACTGGAGAATTTTCTAACGTACCTATCATCACAGACCTGTTAAACCTCAGAAGCAGATTAGCCAATATCTTAGGGTATGAGGATTTCGCAGATTACATTCTTGGAGACAGGATGGCCAAGACAGGAAAGGTGGCTTTTGACTTTATTGATGGCTTGACCCAAGAGACTGAACCATACTGGGAGAGAGATATCGCTCAGCTGAAGGAGCACGCTTTAGGAATGGGCTTGGTGGACCTGCAACCTTGGGACCTTGATTTTGTGAAAGAAAATCTCAAGTCCACTCTATTCGGGATAGATGACGAAGTCACTCGTCCTTATTTTCCGATCCGACGAGTTGTGGAAGGGCTCTTTCAATTGGTAGAGGAAGTGTTCGAAATAGTGGTGACAGAGAAAGTGATCGAGGAAATTTGGCATCCAGAAGTGAGGTTTTACGAGATTTTCTCTAAAGATGGAAATAGAAAGTTAGGGTGTTTCTACACCGATTGGCATCCTCGCGAAGGGAAACGGCAGGGCGCCTGGATGAATGATTTAAAAACAGGAGGACCTTCGGGGGATGGCTTTGAACCACATTCTGGGATAATAGCAGGGAATTTAACTCCCGCTAAAGGGAAGACGCCTGCACTTTTGACTCATCGTGAAGTCCAGACTGTATTTCATGAATTTGGGCATTTGCTTCATCACCTCACATCTTCGGTTCCGATCGCACCAATGGCAGGAATCAACGTAGCATGGGACTTTGTAGAAGTCCCGTCTCAATTGATGGAAAATTGGACTTGGGAAGATGAAGTCTTACCACTTATTTCTGGTCACTTTGAAACGGGGAAGCCTATGCCTGTCAAAACCTCTTCGCAACTGAGAGAGGGGCGCCAATTCATGGGTGGTCTCAACCAAATGCGACAATTGGCCTTAGGCTGCTTGGATCTTCGACTTCATCGTGACGACCCAACAAAAGTCTCCTCTGATCCGCTGAAGTACATTGAGAAGATTTTGCTTCCTTTCTCTATCGGATCAGAGTTTAGCGAATTGCACTCGGCCACTATTTTCTCACATATTTTTGCTGGAGGTTACGCATCTGGCTACTATTCTTACTTGTGGTCAGAAGTATTAGAGGCTGATGTGTTCAGTAAATTTAGAGAAGAAGGTATCATGAACCCTACTGTTGGCAGGGCCTACATGGAATCAATTCTCACCCAGGGAGACAGTGATGAACCGGAAATTTTGTTCAAGGAATTCATGGGCAGGGATGTAGACAGGAATGCTTTCCTAAATAGAAATCTGGGATCACTAGAGTCCTGAAGTCGTCAGCTTGTTTTAGTTGTCTTAGAGGGCTTGATAGGCGCTTATTGTACAGTTATTTTACCAAGCTGGACAGGAAATTGTGATTAGTGGGCAAAAGGACAATAGGACTGAATCCCTGGGAGGGATAACTATAGATTACAGGCCCCTGATCGTTAGCCGGTGGGGTACCGAAGCGGTCAAACGGGGCAGACTGTAAATCTGCTGGCTCAGCCTTCGTAGGTTCGAATCCTACCCCCACCATAGAAAAATTAAAGGGATTTAATGAAATTAAAAGACTTTGCGGGAGTAGCTCAGTTGGCTAGAGCATCAGCCTTCCAAGCTGAGGGTCGCGGGTTCGAGTCCCGTCTCCCGCTTATGAGGCGGCGCTCCGATAGCTCAGAGGTAGAGCGCCTCCTTGGTAAGGAGGAGGTCCCGGGTTCAAATCCCGGTCGGAGCTTGTTTTAGAGTATTTAACGGTACAGCGACCATATAGCATAGGTCCAACATTGCGAGGATAATGATGGGGAAACAGAAATTCGAACGCACGAAACCACATGTAAATATCGGTACAATTGGGCATGTTGATCACGGTAAGACTACGCTGACTGCGGCTATCACTATCACCCAAGCAAAGAAGCACGGTGGTGATGCGGTGGCATTCGATCAGATTGACAAAGCTCCAGAGGAGCGAGAAAGAGGTATCACTATCGCTACCGCTCATGTGGAGTATGAAACTGGAGCTCGGCACTACGCTCATGTGGATTGCCCGGGACACGCTGACTACGTGAAGAACATGATCACGGGAGCAGCTCAAATGGATGGTGCTATTTTGGTGGTCAGTGCTGCAGATGGGCCAATGCCTCAGACGCGAGAACATATCCTCCTGGCTAGGCAGGTTAACGTCCCTCACGTTGTTGTCTTCATGAACAAGGTCGATCAGGTCGACGATGACGAATTGCTCGAACTGGTTGAGCTAGAAGTGAGAGAGCTTCTGAGTGAGTACGATTTTCCTGGGGATGACACACCTATAATCCACGGTAGTGCTCTCAAGGCACTCGAGGCTGGTGGTGAGGGCGCGGACGCTGATTGCATCCAGGAATTAATGGATGCTGTAGACAGCTTCATTCCTGAGCCTAAAAGAGATATCGACAAGCCTTTCTTGATGCCAGTAGAGGATGTTTTCTCAATCACCGGTCGTGGAACGGTGGCCACTGGTAGAATTGAGAGCGGCATCGTCAAGCAGGGCGAGGAAGTGGATCTGGTCGGGATGGGTGCTGATAGAAAAACTACAGTTACTGGGGTAGAGATGTTCAGAAAACTCCTAGACGAAGGGCGCGCAGGCGATAATGCTGGCCTTCTCTTGAGAGGGGTGGCCAAGGAAGATATTCAAAGGGGGCAGGTTTTGGCTAAAAAGGGCTCGATTACTCCCCACACCAAATTCAAAGGTGAGGTCTATGTTCTCACTAAAGATGAAGGTGGCCGACACACACCATTTTTTGATGGCTATAGGCCTCAGTTCTATTTTAGGACTACTGACGTCACGGGAGCAGCAAAGCTTCCCGATGGTGTTGAGATGGTTATGCCGGGTGACAACGTGCAGATGGAAGTGGAATTGATCACACCCATAGCCATGGATAGTCAATTGAGATTTGCTATTCGAGAAGGTGGCCGTACAGTTGGATCCGGTGTTGTCACTGAAATAATTGAGTAGGGTCATAATTAAGAACTAGAATTTTAAAGGAAAACTTGAAGTCCTGAGTGTCTGGCGTCGCCAACCTGATCAAGGGTTTGGTGTGCTATGCTTTCTTGGCCGCAAGGATTGTTAGTAGTTAAGTTTACGCTATGCTGATCGAAACGGATTTGGTAACGAGGGGACTACATGCCGCGAGACAAAATCATACTCGGATGCCAAGAGTGTGCGGAGAGAAATTATAGTAAGACGAAGAACAAACGTCTGCATCCTGAAAGGGTTGAATACAAGAAATATTGTCCTCGTTGTAGGACTCACACTCCCCATAAAGAAACCAAGTAAAGAGTTTGACAATGGAGAAAGCCGGAAAATTGACAGCTCTCAAGAATTTCATTGAGGAATGCTGGGATGAATTAACCAAGGTTACTTGGCCAGATTTCGAACAATTAAAGAGCGCAACTTTGGTTGTCATTTTGTTCGTAATTATTATTTCAGGCGTCATTTGGTTGATGGATGTGCTATCGCGTACGGTAATCGGATTTATAATGGGACTTTTCGGGGCTAGCTGATAATGACAGATACGATGGCTGCTCCCGGATCCAAGTGGTATGCTGTTCAAACCTACTCTGGGCATGAGAACAAGGTGCAGAAACTACTAAACATGCATATCGACAAAAATGGCGAATTGGAACCGAACGACAGTGAGATCCAAGGGGTGGTAGTGCCTACTCGGGAGGCCGTTGAAATTCGTAACGGCAAGAGAATAACTGTTACTCGGCGTCTGTACCCAGGCTATGTATTGGTGAATATGTGTCTAAATGAACGAACTATTCATACGGTCAACAATATCCAGGGTGTCTTAAAATTTGTGGGTTCTGGGAAATCTCCCCAGCCGCTTCAAGATCATGAAATCAGTAAAATTCTTGGGGTCGTTACTCAGCAACAAGAAGGTGAATCTCACGACGAAATTCCTTTCCATATAGATCAGGTGGTGGAAATTACACAGGGTCCGTTTAGTGATTTTTCTGGTGCCGTTAAGGAAATTTATCCAGAAAAGGGAAAGGTGAAGGTCGAAGTCTCCCTTTTTGGGCGTCCGACTTCTGTAGAATTGGATTATACTCAGCTTAAGGGCTTCTAGTGAAGTGTTTTGGGACAATTGAACGAATAGGGTTTGGAAAATGGCGAAAAGAGTAGCTGGTCTGATAAAGCTGCATATCCCTGGGGGTCAAGCTAGCCCGGCACCCCCTGTGGGTCCGGCTTTGGGGCAACAGCAAGTTAACATAATGGAATTCTGCAAGCAGTTTAATGCTAAAACCCAGCAACAAAATGGGACTATTATTCCTGTTGAAATAACCGTTTATGCTGATCGTTCCTTTTCTTTCATCACCAAAAGTCCACCAGCTTCTTTTTTGATAAAGAAGGCCGCTGGACTTCCGAAAGCATCGGGAGAGCCTAACCGCGACAAGGTGGGGAAGGTTACGCGGAAGCAGTTAGAAGAGATTGCTGAGTTAAAGATGGAAGATTTGAACGCTAATGATTTAGAGGCGGCAGTTAAGATGTTGTCTGGAAGCGCCAGATCTATGGGCATTGAAGTGGGTTAGGAATTTATAGATTGGTGCCCTGTAAACTTTGAAGAGATAGAGTCTATATTTCTATTTCAGTTATGTTTAGATTTGAAGATAAGATAAAATCCGTTAAACCACTCCATGTGAACCGCCACGGAGTGGAAGGGTGAACTAGTCGGTTCTGAACTAATGTCGAAACACGGAAAAAGATTTCGGTCCGCGAAAGAGCAAATCCCTTCGGGGGTTCAATTTAAGCCTGACGAAGCTGTTCAGATGGTGAAAGATCTGGCTTCGGCCAAATTCGATGAAAGCGTTGATCTGTCAGCTTGTTTAGGGGTCGACCCGAGAAAGGCTGAGCAAGTCGTTAGGGGAACAGTAGTTTTGCCTCACGGAACAGGAAAGTCGGTTAGGGTATTGGTTATTGCACAGGGAGAGAAAGAGACTGAGGCTCAGGAGGCTGGAGCCGATTATGTCGGAGTGGAGTATGTCGAAAAGATTCAGAACGGCTGGCTAGATTTCGATGTTTGTGTAGCGACCCCTGACTTAATGAGCAAGGTAGGCCCCTTGGGTAAAGTGCTGGGTCCAAGAGGGCTTATGCCAACTCCCAAAGGTGGAACTGTAACCTTCGATATATCGAGAGCAGTGAGCGAGATCAAGGCAGGAAAAATCGAATACAGGGTTGATAAGACAGGGAACATTCATGCTCCTATCGGCCGAGTTTCCTTCGCACCGGAACATCTTAGTGAGAATCTGGTTGCTGTGTTGGAATCTATCCTCAAGGCCAAGCCTGCGACTGCTAAGGGGAAATATATGAAAAATGTTACAGTATCTAGTACAATGGGGCCAGGTGTGGCCGTTGACCTGAACGTCTTTACTGGGGCATAGAAATGAATCGTGCCGACAAGAAAGTTTTCATAGAAGAATTTGGACACAAAGTTCGTGAGGCCTCAGCAGTATTTTTCACGGATTTCTCAGGTTTGAACGTCAAGGAAATTACTGATCTGAGGAAGCAGATACGCAACTCAGGTGCAGAATATATAGTGGTTAAGAATCGACTACTGAAATTGGCCGTGAAGGAAATAGGCTTGCCGGATATTAGCGAAGTGTACTCTGGACCTACAGGAGTAATTCTTAGTTCTGGAGACGTAGTAGAGCCTGCAAGGGCTGTGTCAGAATTTAGCCAGGAACATGAGGATAGGCCAACTTTTAAGCTTGGCATTTTAGGCGAAGATGTTCTGTCCGCTGAAGAACTTGGGCGGTTAGCGAAATTGCCTACTAGAGATGTGTTATTGGCAACTGCTGTCGGAGCTATGGAGGCACCTATGGTTGCTTTAGCAGGGGTATTTGAAGCAAAAATCCAGGAAATGTCGGGTCTTCTGGAAGCTTTAAATACTAAGCAAGAAGGCGAGGTTCGGTGAATAATCTCGTTATATATGATCACCAGGAATTTTTAGTTCCCTAATACTGACTTTAAAGTCAGTTGAACCAGGAGGAAAGCCGACAGAATGGCTACGGATCAAGAGAAACTTCTCGAAACTATCGGTAACATGACAGTTCTTGAATTGTCGGAGTTTGTTGACGCATTCAAGGAAAAATTTAATGTGACAGCAGTTGCAGCTCCAGTCGCTATGGCTGGCGCCGATCAGGCATCAGCTGAAGTCGCTGAAGAAAAAGACGAATTCGACGTCATCCTAGAAGGAGTAGGTGGCAAAAAAATTCAAGTCATCAAGGCAGTCCGAGAGGTAACAACACTCGGCTTGAAAGAGGCCAAGGAGCTAGTTGATAACGCTCCTAGCACAGTCAAGGAAGGCATCGGAAAAGACGAGGCCGAACAAATTAAAACTAAATTGGAAGAACAGGGCGCTACAGTAGCCCTGAAATAAACTATATCTATTAAGCAGCCTCTCGGATTATTCGAGAGATGTAAGATGAGTATTGGGATGTTAGTGATCTCCCACACTAGGGCTATGTGTTGCTATAAAGCCCCCTGGCTTGGTGTATCTATCACTTTTCTAAAACTCTGTTTCTATAGTCAACCTTTTTATGCGGCCTCGCCCTATGGGTGGGTGCTAGCAGGGGGAAAAACCCTTGGATACTAGGAATGATGCTCGTCCGGTAGTCAGTTTCAGCAAACTGAAGTCTATAATGCCCATGCCCAACTTGTTGGACATTCAGGTTGAATCTTTCGACAAGTTGGTGAACTCCGAGAAAGAACCGACCCAAAGATGGGATTTTGGATTCGATCGCATATTTGGCGAAGTTTTTCCGATCACTGATGCGAGTGAAAAATTGACACTCGAATTCATTTCGGCCTCTTTGGGTACTCCAAAATATTCTGTGGAAGAGTGTATTGAGAGAGATATGACTTATGCTTCTCCACTCAAAGCTAAACTGCGACTCATCGTGTGGGAGACTGAAAGTGAACAAGGATCCGATTCTGAGAAGCAACCGGCTGACATAATAGAGAAGGAAGTTTATCTCGGGGAGCTCCCACTTCTGACTGACCTTGGGACTTTTGTCATAAATGGAGCCGAGCGAGTTGTTGTGAGTCAGTTGCATAGATCTCCAGGGGTCGTGTTTGAAGAAAATGTGCATCCAAATGGATCTAAGTTGCATAGTTCCAGGATTATTCCCTTTAGGGGTTCTTGGGTAGAATTCAAAATTGATATAAATGATGTTTGTTATGTACATATTGATAAGAAAAAGAAATTTCCAGCCACTGCCCTACTCCGTGCTTTTGGACACGGTGAGGACTCAGATATTTACGAACTATTTTTTAAAAAAAATGCTGTAGATCCTAGGATTGTAGATAACCAAGGGAATAAAAAAATCATTGGATCAGTTCTTGCCGAAGAAATAGTGGATCGCAAGACAGGGGAAGTCTTGGTCGAAACCTCTACTGAGATCGACGATGAGATAGCAGATCAAATCGAGCGGTTGGGGTACAAAAAAATTCAGATCTACAGCCGCGAACAAAATGATGGACGTGTTGCTAGCTCAGTGGTCAAAAACACTCTAAAAAAAGATCCGACTTCTTCTGAAGAGGGAGCTCTGGATGCAATATATTCATTACTGAGACCAGGCGATTCACCTAATGTGGAGACTGCACGCCTCGCTCTACATAGCGTATTCTTTGACCCCAGGAGGTATGACTTGGGTCGGGTCGGGCGTTATAAGATCAACAAACGTTTGGGTGTAGATGCCCCATCTCATGAAACGGTACTGACCAAAGAGGATTTTGTAGAAACCATCCGGTATCTGATTGAACTCAGTGGCGGCATAGGAGTGACCGATGATATCGATCACTTGGGTAATCGAAGAGTGCGGACGGTGGGCGAATTGATAGCAAATCAGTTTTCTGTTGGGCTTGCTAGGATGGCTCGATTGGTTAGAGAGCGGATGGCTATTAATACTGATGTAGAAAAGATAAAAATAGACGACCTTGTAAATGCTCGGACTGTTTCTGCGGTCATCCAAGCTTTTTTCGGATCTTCACAATTAAGTCAGTTTATGGATCAAACCAATCCGCTGGCTGAAATGACGCATAAAAGAAGATTGTCTGCATTGGGTCCAGGCGGTTTGACTCGGGAACGTGCCGGTTTCGAGGTACGTGACGTACATTATTCCCACTACGGAAGAATGTGTCCCATCGAGACACCTGAGGGTCCGAATATCGGACTCATATCTTCTCTTACTACCTACGGTCGTGTCAATGATCTTGGGTTTATCGAGACACCTTATAGAAAAGTAGTCAATGGGAAAGTTACTACTGAGATAGAATGGCTTTCGGCTAACGAAGAAGAAGATGTGCGAATAGCTCAAGCCAGTGCTCCTCTGGATGACAAGGGAAACTTTGTTAATGAATTAGTACTATGTCGAGAGAAGGGAGATTTTCCTTTACTAGGGCCCCAAGAGATTCAATATATGGATGTGGCTCCTGATCAACTCGTATCTATAGCTGCTGCACTCATCCCATTCCTGGAACATGATGATGCCAATCGGGCGTTGATGGGTTCGAATATGCAGAGGCAGGCAGTTCCACTGCTGTATCCTGATGCACCATTGGTAGGGACTGGACTAGAGTTCAAGATTGCCAAAGATTCTGGAGCCGTGGTCACAGCAAAGCGTGGCGGGAAAGTTGTCGATGTAACTGCTGACCAAATTGTGATTGACACTGGAAATGTCAATTCTGGGAGTGGGGAGCAACCTCTGGCAAAACTGACACAGTATGACCATTATCGCCTCAAGAAATTCTGGAGAACTAACCAGGATACTGCGATGAATCAACGCCCCTTGGTACAGGACGGTCAAAGTATAACTGCTGACCAAATTATTGCTGATGGTCCAAGTACCGACAATGGTGAACTGGCGTTGGGTCGAAATGTGATGGTCGCATTTATGCCGTGGTACGGATATAACTATGAAGACGCGATAGTTATCAGTGAGAAACTAGTCAAAGATGATGTGTTCACATCGATTCATATTCAAGAACTTGAATTACATGTCAGGGACACCAAGAGAGGGATGGAAGAAATCACCCGAGAAATTCCTAATGTTTCAGAGGAAAACTTGGTGAACTTGGATGAACGTGGAATTGTTAGAGTAGGAGCTCGCCTCACTAGCGGAGACCTTCTCGTTGGCAAGATCACCCCTAAAGGCGAAACGGAACTTTCTCCTGAAGAAAAATTGTTGACAGCGATTTTCGGAGAAATGGCCAAAGATGTTAAGGATTCATCTTTGCGTGTCCCACCAGGAATCAATGGTACGGTGATTGATGCTAAGATTTTTTCACGTCGTATAGATGATCCTTTATTGGAGAAAGAACACGGTCTTAAAATTGGAGATCTTCGTGGTTGGGAAAGGGAAGAGATTCGGCGGGTGAGTACAGCTCGAGATGAGGAGCTTAGAGAGATTCTCCAGAAACAGACAGTTACCCTTGCTTTGAAAAAAAATACCGTCGAACCGATGGTTGAAGAAGGTACTAAATTGACTAAATCAGCTCTGGACGAGCTAGAGTTTTCCAAATTGGACTTGGATACACTGAAAGTCACAAACAAAGATAAAAACCTGAAAATTCGCAATCTGGTTGAAGGAGCGAAGAGGCGAATCGATACTGTTCGGGAAAAAACAGAAGAGCAAATCGATAGGGTCTTTAAGCCAGATGAGTTGCCGCCGGGAGTAGTGCAACTCGTAAAGGTGTATGTCGCAGAAAAACGGAAAATAGCTGTTGGAGATAAAATGGCCGGGCGCCACGGCAACAAAGGTATCATTGCAAGGATCGCTCCGGAAGAAGACATGCCATTTCTTCCAGATGGCACACCAGTTGATATAGTACTTAATCCCTTGGGTGTACCCTCCCGAATGAATGTGGGTCAGGTTCTTGAGACGCACTTGGGTCTCGTTGGTAAAATATTGGGCTTTGAATCTAAGACGCCGGTTTTCCACGGAGCTTCTGAAAGTGAAGTAGGGCTGCTTCTGAAGCTCGCGGCTTTACGGTGGGCTCATGAAGGGTTGGATATCAAGAGTGAACTGCCAGTCATTGATTCAACTAGAACTGTTGAACTTGTAGAGCTTTTAAAAGGCTTGGAAGGAGATGGCAGTGACGCTGTAGAGGATGGCAGTGGCGCTGATTCAGCAGCACGAGGAATCGGTGGGACAATAGACTCTTTCCTAGGACTCAAGATGTCCAAAGATCAGGGCTCATTCTTCCATTCCTTGAAAGATTATCTTTTGAAAGCGGGAGAAGAGTTGGCTGCCCGTAAGAACAAGGAATTGAGTGAGGTGTTCCCTGCTGTAGGAGCTCTGGCCTCAAATAAGAAGTTAATGAGTGGACTTGATGCAGCAGCCTTTGAAATTATGGACGAAGCAAGAATTTTTCCAAATGGAAAAGTTATGTTGCGTGACGGAAGGACTGGGAGGGAATTCGATTTCCCTGTAACAGTAGGGATAATCTACATGTTGAAATTGAGTCACCTGGTTGACGATAAAATTCACGCCCGCAGTATCGGTCCATATTCTCTTGTCACTCAACAGCCTTTAGCAGGAAAGGCTCAATTTGGAGGTCAGCGCTTCGGAGAAATGGAAGTATGGGCCTTAGAGGCCTACGGTGCGGCTCACACTTTACAAGAGATACTTACTGTTAAATCCGATGATGTTACTGGTCGTTCGAAAGTATATGAAGCCATCGTAAAAGGGGATAACCTGCCCAAGCCAGGGATACCAGAGTCCTTCAACGTGCTCGTTAAAGAATTGCAAGCACTGGGGTTGGATGTCACGTTAGGTCGCGAGGAATAGAGAATAATTATGATTGATTTTCCCAAATCCAGAGATAAAGATCACAAAGCCGCCGACTTTGATTTTATACAGATCAAAATTGCTTCACCACAGGATATTTATGCCTGGTCTTTCGGTGAGGTGATCAAGCCGGAAACCATCAACTATCGTTCATTTAAGCCTGAAAGGGATGGCTTGTTTTGTGAAAGGATTTTTGGCCCAGTCAAAGATTGGGAGTGCCACTGTGGCAAGTTCAAGCGGATTCGATTTAGAGGTCATGTTTGCGACCGTTGTGGAGTGGAAGTCACTCTCTCCAAGGTTCGACGTGAGAGGATGGGGCATATAGAACTCGCTGTTCCAATCTGTCATATCTGGTTTTTTAAAACTCTTCCGAGTCAATTGGGATATCTGGTGGGGATGTCTTTGAGAGACTTAGAGAAGGTTATCTACTATGCATCCTATGTGGTAGTACACCCTGGAAAGCAAGATGTTGAATTCCTAGAGCTGCTCGATGAAGACGAATATTATGATTTACGTGTAAAATCTCGCGAAGAAGGCGATGAGACTTTTAATGCTGAAATTGGGGCCGAGGGGGTTCGGTCTCTTTTGAAGATACTTGATAGTCCCGAGCGAAAGATAAATCTCCGAAACTCTGACGGTGAAGGCCTGCAAAGGTTAGCAGTTTGGCTTCGCAAATCAATTGCTACAGAAACATCACAACATCGGAAAAAGAAGAAACTCAAGCGTTTGAAAGTGGTAGACGCTCTTCGCAAATCTGGTGATGCTGGAGGGACCAAAAATCTTCCCGAGTGGATGGTCATGGATGTTATTCCAGTTATCCCTCCCGATCTGCGGCCTTTAGTTCCGTTAGATGGAGGTAGATTCGCTACTTCTGATCTTAATGATCTTTATAGGCGCGTGATCA
>Ga0209403_10003370_pt1 | contig 18133 bp, 9 predicted proteins | sample ArcticOcean_MG_C_8_FD_187440 | JGI IMG/M metagenome (GOLD analysis project Ga0209403, IMG submission 187440) | Marine microbial communities from western Arctic Ocean - ArcticOcean_MG_CB11_86 (SPAdes) (version 2) | ecosystem: Environmental > Aquatic > Marine > Oceanic | place: Arctic Ocean... | reverse complement strand
TCTTCCAGCGGGTTTCCGCAACAGCGTAAAGCTGCTTTTTCTGGAAGCTCTGGGCCACGACGTAATCACGCGTCGCCACCTTCTCGGCCTCGGTCTGCTGCGCGATCCCGGTGGTGGCCAGCAACAGCACACTTACCAAGCCACAGACCAGCGTCGCGGCCTGCCGCCCGCGCCCCCCTCGGCCTTGCATTCTCACACCCCCGTGCCCCGATGTCGCAACGCGATGACTGCAGAATCCGATCATGATGGCAACACATCACCCAAGATTGATATCAAACTGTCGGCTGATGATACCCGCACCAATCGAGACTCTCAACTCGCTACCAAATTCGACCACCGCGGAGTCGATCAAGACCGCTCGCGGCAAGTTCGCCATGTTAACACCCGGTGCCGTCGCAACCTGTGTAGCAAGGGAGCCGGTTGTTGACCGTCTACGAGGCAGGTACCACGACGGGCTAATCGTTGTTCTTTCGGTTGTTCTGGTTACTCAGGAACCACATGAACAGGATCAGCATACCCAGCGGTACCCCGAAGGCCGTCGGGGCGTTGAAGTCGATCTCGGCCAATAACGAAACAAGCATTATTCCGTCCCTTCATTCTGGATCCTGTTGATCCGGAGACAAGCAGAATTCCTATGACCTGGTGGGTGCTCCCCAGGACCATTCTCCCCACCTCGACCACATGGTACAAGCCGGTTTCAACTGCACCTGATTCGGCACCGTCCTGCCTTGAAACCAAGCTGTTCCCGCAGGAAGACGCCAAGGGTTCGAGTCCCCTATCCTCCACTCGACCGGATTGCACCACCTCGCACCCGGCCGCAAACCCCTGCAAAACAGGGGTTTTCTTGTACGCGGCCAATTCGGGTTGCGGCCCCGTGCGAGGCAAAACGGCAGGGTGCTGCAGCGCATTTTGCAGCGCGCCGTCCTTGGCCCGCTGCGGACGACGGCCGTGGTTCGAACCTAGCGTCTTGAACGCCGGGGCTGGTCTCAGCTACACCACATCCACCCACTCGTCCCAGTAGGTGAAGGACTCGTCGATCTCCGACGCATCGTCCAGCTTGGTGTCCGAACCGCCGCCACCGCGGACCGTATCGGTCCCGTCGCCGCCATCCAGCCGATCGTCATCCTGATCGTGATCGGTCTCGGCCTTGCCGTCGTCACCCTGCAGGATGTCGTTTCCGGTAGCCCCGTACAGGCTATCGTGGCCCTCGCCGCCGACCAGGATGTCGTCGCCGCTGCGGCCAAACAGGGAGTCGTCGCCGGTCCAGCCGCTCAGCGCGTCATGCTGTGTGCCTCCGTCGAGCCAGTCGTTGCCTGTGCCGCCGTTGAGCGTGTCGTTGCCGCGAAGGCCCTTGAGTGTATCGTCTCCGTCGCCACCCAAGAGCGAGTCGTTCCCCGCGCGGCCATTGAGCAAGTCGTGGCCCGAGCCCCCCATGAGCGTGTCGTTACCACCGACGCCGATCAACGTGACATCCCCGCTGAACGCTCCTGCCTCCAGCCGGTTGTCGCCGTTACCACCCTTGAGGTAGGCCGTTTCTATACTCGTCAGCCCGTCGGTGCCCATTCCCCCGGTCAGGCTCTCATCGGTCAGCGTCATGTCGACGTTGGCTCGTTCGAGCAGCCGGTCGGTACCTTCGCCACCGTCGAGCGAATCATCGCCACTCTCGCCGGTGAGTTGGTCATTACCGGCACCGCCAACCAGGCTATCGTGGCCTATGCCGCCGTTGAGCTTATCATCCCCGGCGCCCCCGATCAGTGTGTCGTTGTTGCCACCTTGCCCACGCAACACGTCATCTGCGTCACCTCCTGTGATCAGGTCACGACCGGATCCACCAAAGAGCCGGTCAAATCCAGGACCGCCCGTCAGCGTGTCGTGGCCACCCAGACCATTGAGGAATGCCCGGCCGCTGAATGCTGATGCGTCGATGGTGTTGGCACTGGAACCACCGAAGAGCTGCACCAGTTGGATGTTGACCAGCGTGTCGGTTCCCAGGCCTGTCAGTGAACTGTCCGTGGCGGTGAAGTCGACGTCGGCCGTTTCGAACACGTGGTCATATCCGCTGCCTCCGTCAAGCGTATCGTCGCCGGGGCCGCCAGAGAGTTGATCACCACTCGATCCCTGTCCCTGTACGAGGTCATTGCCGTCATCACCAGACAACCAATCGGAACCGCTGCCACCATTAAGCGTGTCGTCTCCGTCATTGCCGACCAGAACATCATCTCCCCCTTGCCCGTTCAACTTGTCCTGATCAGCCCCACCAAACAACTCATCCGAGCCTCCGCCGCCGAGCAGTGTGTCGTCACCCTCATCACCAACCAGGACGTCCGACCCGGCGTTTCCAGTCAGCAGGTCATTACCAGCCCCTCCCCAAACATAGGATTCCAGATTGTTGGCCTCCACGGTCACATGATCGGCACCTCGACCGGCCAGCACGTCGATGACTGCGCCAAACCCAGCATCCACGGCCTTGAGATTGATCCAATCATCACCGTCGGAGGTCGACAACGTGAGGCTGACAGCGGGAGAGACGAAGTCGATCGAAAAGGCACCGAGCCCTGGGACAATCGAACTGACATTGTCATTCGCCTGGCCATTGTCTTCGAGCGAAATGTAGTCGTCATCAGCGCCGAAGGGGTCACTGTCGGACGGCCAGTAGACCGCTCGATGATCGACGACAAATTCGTCCACCAGTTGCTCGGTGCCATAGAAGTTGACAGCACGACCGTCGAACCAGACTGTGCCCCCGTCGCCTTCCACCGGGTAGATCTCGACGACCGAAGACTCATGACCCACAAATTCTATTCGATCTCCGTCGGTCGTTTCATTGTCGAACCCAATCCACTGCAGGTCGACCGTTTCGACAAAATTGCCACCCGAGAGATCGACAACGAACACGTCATCGCCGGCTGAGCCCAGGACATTCAAGGAGAGTCCTGTGCCGACGGGAAACGAAAATTCAATTTCACCATCGGACATGAGTTGAACGGAATCAGAGACCTGCTGGAGGCGGTGTTCGGTGGCCTGGGGCCAGATCAAAACTCCAATGCCAATGTCTGCATCAACGATCAACGATGCCTCGCCAATGGTCAGCACGTGGTATGGCTGTGAATTGAGTGTCTGGGAGCCGGTAATCTCCCACCCGATCAACAACGAAATGGTGTCGTCTGCTGTGCCGTGAACAACCAGCGTATTGCTTTCATCTGAGACGCGAAGAACGTTCTGGTACGTCGTACTGAAGTTCTGAGCCCCTTCAGCGCTGAGATCGATCGCCTCGATTCCCTGAAACCGGTTGAAGGGGAAATCCCACAAGGTCATTGCTTCGTCTGTTCCGATGACTCGAAGCGTATCAGTCCCGGTTCCTCCACTGACACGATCGAAGTACTCGCTGGTTATCTCAAAAACGTCGTCTCCCTCACCACCTCGCAAAACGTCACGCCCACCGCCGCTAATGATCGTGTCATCACCGCGACCGCCGATCAGAGTCTCATCAGCCGTCGACCCTGTGATCAGGTCATCGCCCGTTGTGCCGGCGTTGTCGACTTCTCCGGTGAAATCACCTCCGTAGATAACGTACGCTTCTCCGGCATCCGTCATTCCGTCCGCGTCGGCCAGGCGGGCTCCAATGACCAGATCATCGTATCCGTCGCCGTTGAAGTCACCGGCTGAGCTAAGAAAGAACCCAGCCTGGTCACCGGCATCGATGCCATCGAGTCGAAAACCCGTGCTGCTCGTCAGGTCTGCAAGCCGGAACACTCCACCAAGGGTGTTGCTACCAAAGACAACGTAGGCGGCTCCGGCGGCCCCATTGAATCCAGGTGCTCCGATCATCAGATCGTCGTAGCCATCTCCATTGACATCGCCCGCAGCATTGATGCCACCGGCCATCGAAAACACGGACTCACCGTCAAACCAGATGCCTTCACTGTCCACCATCCAGAACAGATCGAGACTTGCCGCAGACCATTGCGACTTTCCAAACACGATGTAGCTACGGCCGACCTTGTTGTTGTAGTACCCGGCTCCGATCAACAGGTCATCGAACCCGTCGCCGTTGACATCCCCGGCCGGACCAACAGGGACTCCCGCAATATCGCCGGTAAACTCGCCGACAATTTCAAACCCGTTGCTGCCATTGAGATCGGCCAGGTCAATCGTGGACGGGAAATTCTCGCCTGATCCAAACACCACGTAGGCCCTGCCCGCCTGGTTGTCGGCATAGATCGATCCAACGATCAGGTCATCGAAGCCATCACCGTTGATATCCCCGGACGGGCCCACGGTCACAGAATGACCGACCCGGTCGCCGGAGTCTTCGCCGACCATCCGGAAGCCGTTGGATCCGTCCAGACCACTCAGACTGTTTCCGTTAGCCAACCCGGTCGGACTGCCAAACAGCACGAAAACCTCACCGGTATTGGCGTGTGTCACCAGAGAACTGCGGTCTCCGCCTGGAGCGCCAACGACGATGTCGGCCAGCCCGTCTCCATTGATGTCCCCGGCCGAAGCGGGAATCCCCGCCTGGTCCTCCGCATCCAACCCGGCAATCCTCATGCCTCTGGAGCTGCTCAGGTACCGTAGATCGATGTTCGAATTGCCAGAAGTCCGGCCGTAAATAACATAACTGGCCCCGGCATCTGTTTTGCCCGAGATATCGGCATACGGGGCACCGATCAGCAAATCGTCCAGACCATCTCCGTTGATGTCACCAGCGGCCGACACGACCATCCCGGTAAAGTCGTTGGCATTGGCGCCATCGATGCGGAATCCCAGCGATCCCGCGATTGACGAGAGATTGCGGGAACTGGGGATCCCGGAAGCTTTCCCGTAGACCACGTACACTCGGCCCGCATCGGTGCGTCCGAGCGCGTTGGAGTAGGGAGCGGCCACGGCGATATCATCGAAACCGTCTCCGTTGAAATCACCGATGCTGTCCACGTCACGACCGACCCCGTCGTTGGGAGCCGCCCCATCGAGACGGAATCCGTCAATTCCGTTTAGCACACTCAATGAAGTCGCCAGGAGTGTGCGATCTTCGAGCGATTCGATGGCGACGGCTTGGCAGCCACGCCGCGTGCGGGGTACAGCCAGTCGCCTCTGGACAAAGCTGCATCTCAGGAGTGACCTGGGCATCAGGAGTTTGATGGTCTCTAGCAGACTCATTCTGGATTTCTCACCAAGCCAACGTCGGCCCTCATTCTACGTCAAAGACAATCAGCTCCGACATCAGACGCGGTCTAGATGCAGCGTTAATTCGATCTCGTCGGTCTTGAACCCCACGACCCGTGGACGGCGGACACCCGGCAGCACGACGACGTCATACAGTTCTCGAACGATGCCTTCGATCCACAGCCAGTGTGCGATCCGACGTTCTTCCAGATCAATGATGGCCAACCCACATCGGGGGCGAGCGTCGTGTTTCTCCAGATTCTGGTCGAGATCCAATCCTGAGAATGTGCGATTCACTCTCGGCTTGGAGAGACCGACTACGGCGAATCGACCTTGAAACGCCAGTCCGCGAAGATAGCCGGGACAAAACGCAACTCGTACGAACTCCCCCCCTGACGGGTCGACGTAGCCGAGGTAGCCGCTGCCGGATTCGAGCAGCCATAGGTAGTCATCGTGAAAGCGGGGGGAATGAGGCATCGAAAGGTCCTCGACAGTCGGCGTCCCGGAGTCAACGTCAATGACGCAGCCACCTTTCTGACGTTGCTCGCGCCAGCCTTCAATCACATCGGTCCGGCTGATGCAGCTGACATACCGGACACGGCCGTCGCGCAAGGCCACTCCGTTGAGGTGGCACCGGTCCTCAGGAAGCTCTTCGGAAATAAACGGTGGTCGCCACAGCGGCGAGAAACTGTGTGTCTCGGATGTCGTCGCCAGGCAACTGAACAGTGTGTTGGCAAACACAACGCGTCCCTGGTCTTCAACGACCACGTCGTGGATGTCCAGATCTCCGGTCACGAATCCGACCTGCGGCAAATAGACGCGGTCGTATCCATCGGCGTCCTGCCCCGGTTCCGCCGCGTTCTCAAACCGCCACAATTGGTATAGCGACGACATCCACAGTGTCTGGCCGTCTGACCAGAGCCCCATGCAACGGTTAAACGTCCGCTCAAAGACCGACAACCGACCGTCGTCATGCGTCCCGACAAGAAACAGCTTTCCGGCCTGATAGGTCGTGAATGCCAGGCTGATTCTCTCGTCGACCAGCCACTTTCCCAAACCGGGTGAGGCGTGGATCTCGAGGTCTGCCGAAACTGCATGCATGGCTTCATGATCGCCGGTAGCACTAAGTGAACCGGCGCCGAGATTGTGACCTTACCCTCTCCCATTGTACCAGTGGAAATGAGAGGATCACCCGGATCTGCGTGATCCGGAAAGGAGATCCGCAAGATGTGCAGTCTCGACCTCTCGCTGATGGAGAAGTGCGGTGTACGGTTGAAGGTATTCGGGGACTCGACGGCCAAGCTGGGCGAGGTCTGATTCCAGCGAGGTGATCTCTAGGCCAGTTCCCAGACCGATCGGTACGCCCCGGACGTCTCGAACCACTCGAGCAACTTGGCGAAGAACGGATCGGCCCCGAGCGTCGCGCTGTCGCCGACGACGGTCAATTGTCGCCTGGCCCTGGTCAGGGCGACGTTCATTCGTCGGGAATCGGAGAGAAACCCGACTTCACCGTCGGAGTTGGATCGCACGGTGCAGATCACGACCGCCTCCTTCTCCCTGCCCTGGAATCCGTCGACGGTGTCGATTTCGAGATGATCGATCTGGCAGTGCTGCCGCAACCAGCGGACCTGGGCGGCATACGGGGCGATCACGGCGATGTCGCGGGGGGCGATTCCTCCCTCACACAATGCCGTGACCCGGTCGAGTACCAGTTGGCCCTCCTGGGGGTTGAACCGGCTGAAACCTTCGGGTTCGAGTTGTTCGTCCCATCCGGCTCCGGCCGTGTCGATGAACAGGACCGGTTGGTTGTCCCGGCCGTCGATCTCAACATCCGGCAGGTCGTTGAGCAGATGTGTTTTTACCGAATCGTCGGCAGTCAACGTCCCGTCGTAGAAGTGGTCCGACGAGAACTGCATAATTTGTTCGTGCATGCGGTACTGGACCGTCAATTGGCGAGTGACGGTGTCGCCGAAGTGTTCGACCAACCTCTGCATCAGACTGACATCCAGTCCCTGCTGTGCGGCATCGCGTGAGAGAATTGTGGGTGGCAGTTGGCAGTGGTCCCCGGCCAGCAAGACGCGTTGGACATGCCGCAGCGGGATCCAGCATCCCGGTTCGACGCTCTGGCACGCCTCGTCAATCACCAGCAGGTCGAATTTGCTCTCGTCGAGAACCCGGAAATCGAAGCTGACCGTGGCGCAGATCACCTCGGCGTCGGCGAGCAGTTGGTTGATGGCGTGTTGTTCGAGCATCCTCGCATCTCGCCGGAGTTCACGGGCATCCTTTCGTTGCTGGTGTTTCTGGCCCGCGGCGGGGCGGGCGCGGGTGTATCGTCGTGAGCGGCGTTCGAGGTGGTCGGCTTCCTTGAGCATGTCCTGGATCACCGGTCTCGCGTCGTGTTGTTCGACAAGCGCATCCAGCGTGTGGCTGCGGACGACCTCGAGAACCCGGGCCGGGTGGCCCAGTCGGACGGCCCGGGCGCCGGTGGCGATCAGTCGTTCGAGAAGGTTGTCGACAGCGGTGTTGCTGGGCGCACACGCCAGGACCCGTTCGCCGTTGGCAACGGCCTGGCGGATGACCTCGACCACGGTGGTCGTTTTTCCTGTTCCCGGCGGTCCATGGATGATCGCCAGGTCCTGGGCCGAGAGCGCAAAGGCGACGGCCTGGCGTTGTGAATCGTCGAGATGCTCGGCACCCTCGGGTTCCAGGTTCTCGTCAAACTCCGGTTCGCCGTGGTACAGCAACAGGTCGCGTAATTGGGCCAGCCGACCGGTGGCACGTTCAGCCGCATCTAATGCCTCCCGTTGCCGTTTGCGAGTGATCTCGTCGGGAGTTATATCGACCCGGAAGCTGTCGCCCTCGGGCCACTTGTTCAACGCCACCTCGATGTGGTCGCGACGACGGGCGCTGACGACCCCGGACAAGGGGCGGTGATCCTGTTCCGAAGAGAGTGACACAGGGCTGCCGACCCGGAAACGGTGCCAGGGAAGCCGTTCGGGAGCGTGCCGCTTCTGCAGTGTCAGCAGGTAACGCCCGCCCAGCCCGGTCGTGTGACTGGTGATCACCATATTCAGCAGCGTGGAGCCGTTGCGTTCGGCCTCTGCCGGTGTCATTTGATTTCGACGGGACTCCATGCGTTGCTGTTCGGCCTTGCCCTCCAAATCCAGCCAGCTGCGGAAGTTGTCAAAATGGACGCGTGGGTTCAGCGGTGAGTTGCGTGACGCCATGGCGGCGGAGCATAGTGACCTGCTGGCGGGATGGCCACCGAATCAACACACGGTCCGCCGTGCCGAATTCAAACGGGCATCAACGGTCCCTGAGCGAGTGGCCTACCGGGCCACTCGAGCGGTGCGAACTCGTGGGGGCTTGACGGCATCGGTCCAAGAAAAGAACCGAGCGTCGCCGAAGCGTTCTATGCGGGGAAAGCCCGACGAGCGGTTTGCCAGGGGCCCCGTCAGCCGTCGAGACGGTGTCGTGGTTCCGTCCCGGTGAACCACGCGACTGCTAACGAGTCACCGCCCGCAATCAGTGTCGGCCAATCAGGGGGTGTTTCGCCAATGCAGACGACACTCCAGCGGCCAGTCGGTACAGATGCCGTCCATGCCGCTGGCGCGGGCCTTGTCCCAGATGTCGGGCCGACGGTCACCGATCTTCAGACTCAACCAGACCTGCTTCTTCAGTTGATGAGCCTGTTCCATTTCCTCACGACTGGGGACGAAGCCGACCCAGAGACAGTCACCCAATGGATCTTTCAGCGCCGTGGCAAACTGTGCGGAGTCGTAGATCTTGACGATGGTGGTCTTTAGCCTGCGGTTGGCAGTCTTGAATCGTCGACTGGAATCGGCAGGTTGGCCGAACGCGAAAAGTTGATCGAAGAGATCGTGCTTCTTGACCAGCTTGACGATCTTCTCCTCGATACGAGGTGAGATGACTTTCATGTTCAACGCGATCGTGATTGGAGCACGTTGTCGCTTCTTGATCACCCGGAAGGCCTCGTCGAGGGTCGGCACCTTCAGCCCCTGGAACCGGGGATGGAACCAACTGCCCGCATCGAGTTTCCGGATCTGCGCCAGAGTCATGTCGCCGATGGTTCCCGTGCCATTGGTGGTGCGATCGACGGTGTTGTCGTGGATCACGACGAGTTCACCGTCCCGGGCCTGGTAGACGTCCAGTTCGATCGATGCTCCCAGGGCAACAGCCGCCTCAAAGGCCGGAATCGTGTTCTCCGGTGCGTGCCGGACCAGCCCACGGTGTGAGAGCAGGATCGGGTCGTTGTGGGGAGATCCCTGTTGAGCGACCGCGACCGAGCCAATCAGGGAAAGAATCGCGGTCGCCATAGCGACCCGGTGAAGGCAACTCGGACGGAGAGTCGGTGGCATAAGAAACCTGTCTGTTCGCGGGATGTGTTGTGGCACTGACCTACCCCAAAATCCTGTATCACTCCTAATGAGAGAGTTTCAGGTCAGTGATAGTTCTGTGTTCTGGTGGATGAAGCGTAGCGGAATCCTCCAGAACACAGTTGGCCGCAAACGCGGCCGGGGTCTGGTAGCCGAGGGCACTATGCGGTCGCCGGTGGTTGGCGTCAAGACGCCAACGGACAATCAACCAGCGTCGAATGCCCTTCGCGACAAACTCCGGCCCGTTCTCGCTGCGGATGTGCCCGGGAACACCGCGAATCGCGAACAGGTACTGCAGCACACCAATCACATCATCCGACGTGAAGCTCCGCCCCACCTCGATCGTCAGGCACTCGCGGGTGAATTCGTCGATCACCACCAGCATTCGCAACGCGCGACCATCCTCGGTCCGCGCGGCAACGAAGTCGTAGCTCCACACATGGTTCCTCCGCATCGCCCGGTGACGTACGCAGCTGTTCTGGCTGCCACCCAGTGACAGGCGACGCTTTCTGTACTGTTTTGTCGGGACTTACATGCTTTCCTGCTTCCACAGAGGTAGGTCACTCGCATCCGGCGGCAAACCCCTGCAAAACAGATTTTTTCATGCGAGGGCAAAGTGGCTTGCGACCCCGTGCGAGGCAAAACGGCTGGCTGCTGCAGCGCATTTTGCAGCGCTTTGGCGAAGTGGGTGACGCAACCCGGAATGGCAGTTGCAGAACTGCAGACTTAAGCCGACTATGGTCGTTGGAGATCAAGTCGTGGGGCACGCACCGAGTGCCTGGAATATCATGAAAACCACGTCCACGCCTTTCATCGCTCTGCTGCTGATTGTTGGTCAGCCGGCGTCATCACCGGCTGATGATACTTTGACAACGCTGCAATCGACATTCACGGCGCATTGCATCAAGTGTCACGGCAAAGGCACGAAGATCGAAGGAAAAACCAACCTTCTAGCACTGAAATCGGGTGCTGACTTTCGAACTCGTCCCAGGCTGCTCAAGCGACTGATCACGGTTCTCGAAGATCGTGAGATGCCGCCGGAAGACGAGCCGCCTCTTCCGCAAGCAAAGCGGAAACAAATGGTCACGCGGCTCCAGGTGCTGCTCAAGCAGGCCTTGCAGACGTACCCGTTCGGTCCCACACCGATCCGGCGGATGAATCGGTTCCAATACAACAACGCCGTGGTTGATCTCCTTGAACTGGACCGAGACGTCTTCCGGCTTAACGAGCGGCTGCTCTGGCGTCGTGATGATTACTTCCAGCCCGAGACCAGGAAGATGCCTGCGGCAGTCCGCATCTCCAGTCGTCCACTCGCCAAAGATATCGACAATCAGCGGCCCGAGGGGTTCAAGGGTGTGGCGGCCTTTCCACAGGACAAACGCGCCGAGCACGGTTTCGACAACCGCGCCGACCACCTGACACTTTCACCGCTGTTGATGGAGTCGTTTCTTCGGTTGAGCCAGACGATCGTTGAGAGCCCTGATCTCAATCCCAGGGAATGCCGAAGCTGGGACCGCCTGTTTGCACCACCAGGGAAGCCGACCCGCGGCCCTGACAAGGGTCGATACGAGGCCGAGAAAAGCGGCCTGGTGAAAGTCGCGGGGATCTCCAAGGGTCGTGCCGCTCGCCAGGACATGCGCGGATTTGGAAGTCAATGGAGCGGGAATGCACAACTTGTTTGGATTTGCCCTACATCGGAACAGGAATTGACCGTCTCTTTCGAAGTGACTGAGGCTGGCAGCGGTCTGCGATTGGGGTTCACGAAAGCACCCGACTATGGCACGTTCGAGGTGTCTCTGGATGGCAAGAAGATCGGTGAAAACGTCGACCTCTATGACCCGAAAGTTGTGCACACAGTCCACAACATTGCAGACGTAAAGACCAGGGCCGGCCGACACACGCTGAGCTTCAAAGGTGTCGGGAAGAACGAGCGATCGACACGGTATTTCTTCGGCCTGGACTACATCGATGTCACCGGACGCAAGCCGGCACCGAAGCCGAAAACAGCACCGGTTGCCGACAACGTTGCGATCCAGGCCAGGCTCAAGAGACTGCTCCGTCGTGCGTTTCGCCGTCCGGTTGATCCCGACACGCTCCAACGGTTCACGAAGTTCGCGGAAGGAAAACTCGCCTCCGGAGCTTCGTTCGAGGACACGATGCGGACCATGGTCGGCGCTGTCCTTGGCATGCCGGCCTTCCTCTACTTCTACGAATCACTCGACGAGAAGACCTCGGAAAGAAAAGGAAGTGGTCGTCAGCGCGTGAATGACTTCGAACTGGCCTCGCGACTTGCCCGGTTCTTCTGGAACAGCATTCCCGATGATACGTTGCTCGACCTCGCCGAATCGGGAGAGCTGAGCGATCCCGAAACGCTCCGCACGCAGATCGACCGGATGATGAACGATCGGCGGTCGAGCCGATTCTGTGACAACTTCCCCAGCCAGTGGTTGCAACTGGATCGACTGATCACATCGATTCCGGACCAGAAGAAGTTTCCGTACTTCTATTACGCCGGCTACCGCAGCAGCATCCACATGCTGCCCGAGCCACTGTTGCTTTTCGAGACGGTTTACGTCGAAGACCGCTCGATCATGGACCTGCTCGACCCGAAGTTCACGTGGCAAAGCCAGATGCTGAAAGCCAACTACGAAGGGAACCGTAAAGCACCCATCGAAGTCCAAGTGCAACTCTTCAGACGCGTTCCATTGAACGATCCGCGTCGAGGCGGAGTCATCACCAACGCCGCAATCATGACCATGACCTCCACGCCCACGCGGACACAGCCGATCACAAGAGGCGCCTGGATCAACTCGGTAATCTTCAACGATCCGCCGGAACCGCCCCCCGCCGATATCCCGCCTCTGCCCGAGGTCGACAGAGAGAAACTGGCGAAACTCACCATTCGCGAACGCCTGGCCGTGCATCGCAAACGTGCCGACTGTGCCGGCTGTCACAACAAGATCGATCCGTTTGGCTTTGCATTGGAGAACTACGGGCCCACGGGTGTTTGGCGGGACAAGTACGAGAACGGACGAGAAGTGGACGTCAGTGGCGTGCTATTCAATCAGTTCCAATTCAAGACCGTGGTTGAGTTCAAACGGCTGATTCTCCAGGAGAAACAACGATTCATCCGCGGGTTCATCTCTCATCTACTAACCTACGCGCTCGCCCGGGAACTCGGTCCTGCAGATTCACTCGCACTGGACAACATGACCGCCAAGGCGGTCGCCGGCGAAGACCAGATGCGGGCCGTGCTCAGGAATATCGCGATGAGCGATCCGTTCCTTCACAAGAACACACAAGCTCCGGCGCCAGCAGGAGAAAGCCGGGCCGGTTCCCACCGCCCGGAATAAAAGGCACACGAGCAAAGGACAGCTCAGGACATGACCAATCAGAACAACGCCCACTCCGTTTCCCGACGTCGCTTTCTCGCAGGCGCCGGCGGTGCCGCGCTGAGCCTGCCCTGGCTCGAAAGCTTCACCAACCACTGCCGTGCCGAGAACGGCGGCAAGGTACCCGCTCCGGCGAAGCGTCTGGCCTTCTTTTATCTCCCGAACGGAATCACGCGACGTGGCTTCTTCCCTGGCGAGGGTGACCGGCCGCTGCCGAATTTCGCCGGCCAAAACAACGTCTGGCGATTCGAGGGCAAGACCGTTCCGGCGGGCAGCCATCCACTGACATTCACGCCGACGCTGGCCCCGCTGCACAAGATGCAGGACAAGGTTTCTCTGATCACCGGCCTGGATCGCATCTTCCAGCACGGGACCGACTCACATGCTCAGTCCGCGTCCTGTTTCCTGACCAGCTTTGCACCGTTTGAGGTCAAGAACTCGGCCTATCCGCTCTCCCGCACACTTGATCACATTGCCGCCGACGGCATCGGACAGACGACTCCCTATTCCACTCTCGAGCTCAGCTGCAACGACCACAAGAACAACATCGAATCCATCTACTTCGACAACATGTCCTGGTACGGCACCGGGCACGTCGCTCCGTCGATGAGAAACCCTCGCAAGATCTACGACCGGCTGTTCGGCACCAGGGCCAACACGCGTTTCCGAAACATCACCGACCTTGCTCTCGGCAATGCACGCCGATTGCAACGTCGACTGAGCATCACTGACCGACGCAAGTTCGACGAGTACTTCGAGGCCGTACGAACCATTGAGAAACGAATGGATCGCATCGACTCGATGAAATCTCAACTGGCCGCGGCATCCATCGAACGGCCGGCCGAGCATTTGCCACGCAACGAATACATCCACCTGATGGGCGATTTGCTGGTCACCGCATTGCAGATCGGCGTCACGAACGTTGGCACGCTCATGGTGGGCCCCGAACGCTGGACGACGCCAACAAACTGGGAAGGGATTCTCGACAAGCCGCACAGTCATCACGCCATGACACACGCCCCGCAAAACCATCTCGAAGACCTCCTCAAGCTCGATCGCTTCCACGTCTCGGCGTTCGTACGACTGCTGGAGCGGATGGACAGCATCGAGGAAGCGGGCGGAACAACGCTACTCGACAACACCATCTTCACCCTCGGAGCAGGCATGGGCGATGGGACCACGCATCAATACAACGATCTGCCACTGATCGTCGCCGGCGGCGGAGGCGGAACGCTGAAGCTGGGCAAGCACGTCCACTGCAAGACCGGCACACCACTGGCCAACCTCTGGCTGACCCAGTTGCATTGCCTCGACATCGAACACAAATCGTATGCCGACAGCACGGGCACACTCACCGGGATCCTGGCCTGACATCGCGCTACTGGCCCGGTGGAGAAAGTGACCTTACCCGCCTTCACGGTTTTGACACCCTGACGGTCACTCGTCATCCAACTCGTCATCCAACTGGTCATACAGCGGCAGGTGCCGGTAGTAGACCTCCAGCACCAGTAACTTCATCGCCGTGGCGTAGATCCGTCCACCCTGGGTCTCCCAGTTGTCGGCCGGAGTCCACGTCCCGGCCATCTGTCCGGTGGTCTGTTGCGTCGACACCAGCGTCTTCCGTAGCGGCTCGTTCCAGGCCAACCAGTACTTGCCCTGCATGTGGTACATCACCTGCGTGGCGTAATACCAGTAGTAGGATGTCTTCTGCTGGTTCCGGTTGGGCAGGTTCTTCATCAGGAAGTCGGCCCCCGCTCGCATCCTCGGATCATCGCGGTCGACCCCCATGAATTGCAGGCACAACAATCCTTCGGCGGTCATCGATGGCTTGACCCCACGGTTGGTGTACCCGAACAGCCCCCCGACCGGCTGATTGGCTTCGACCCGCCGCAACCACGTGTCGAGCAATTCGATCGTCCTGGGTGGGATCGGCAGCCCGGACATCTCGCCACTCTTCAAGGCCATCATCTGCCAGCCGACGACCGAGGTGTCCCCGGATTCTCCCGGCGTGTACCGCCAACCGCCCGTCGAGGAATTCTGGGCCTTGACGATGAAACCGAGTGCCTTTTCGGAGGCGGCCTTCAACTGCAGATCCTCGGTCATCCCGTAGGCCTCGCACAGGGCGATCGAAGCGATGCCGTGACTGTACATGTGAGCGTGAACGGCATCCCCCTTGCTGAGCAGGTCACCGTTTCCTTTTTGTTGCCCGACCAGCCACTCGATCCCCTTGGCCACCACCTTCTGATATTGTCCCGACAGGTGCGTGTGTCCGGCAGCCAAAAATGGCATCAATGCCATTCCGGTGGCGGCGGTGTCCGAGCGGACCTTGCCGGCTCCACTGCAGTTAGGATGCTGTCCCTTGCATCGCTCATGGAACCGATCGAGGCTCCAGTGCCCGTCCTGGAACTGGTGAGCGGCCAGCCAGACCAGCCCTCGGTTGACCGCCTCCTCGCTCTCGTCACTGCCACCAAACAACTTGATGTACTTGCGACGAGTGTCACCCTGACGCAGCGTGAACAGCGCCCGCAGCCCGACGTTGTCCACCCCCAACGCAACCCGCGACGCCCGCGCCCGACGCCGATCAAGTCGCGAGACGAGCGGACCAAAGTCGGGGCTCTTGTTGTTGTCCACCTGGCCCGGGTCGCCGATGATCACTCTCGCCGGTACGCGGCGGACCGGCCCGGTGACCTCACGGGGCGTGCGGAGCCTGACGGCGGTCGAGGCCGGCGTGCGATCGAGTCCCCGGTTGGCCGCCAGCAGATTGCCGATGTCGGCGGCTCGTTCGGCCGCCGGGGTCCGATCCAGGATCTCGGCTCCCACTGCACTGGTTGAGGTCACCGACGTCGGGCGGCGACGACGGTCGACCGAGCGGGTCACCGACGGACTGGCAGCCACAGTGGCTGTCACATCCGCCGACTCGGCCACCTCGATTTCGACACCGGCCGGCGTGGAGGGATCGGGATCATCAGGCACCAGCCCGGCAGCGGCCGCCTCGGCCCGGCGTCGACGACGGGGGATGTTGCGGGAGAGTGTTACGTCGGCCACCTGAACACCGCTCTCGGCCGTCGACTTCGCCGTCGTCTCCGTCTCGAGTATCACGTCACTCACAACACCCGCGGCGGTGCGCAAGGCGACCAGGCGGCTACGGTTCGACTCGACCTTGCGACGCGGCGGAGCCGTCCGCAGCCGGGGTATCGCCGCAACAGCCCGCATCGCCTGGTCGGTCATCGGAGCCTCCGCCATTCGAGGAGCCGGCCGGTCGACCAGCTGGCCAGTCACACCCTGTTTCATCACCACTGTGGACTCTCGAGGCAGCGAACCGTCGAAGACCTGCAACCGCTGCTCCCGTGGTGCCTGGATCGCCTCGGGAGTCTCGGCGGTCCCCACCACCGTCGCCGGCACCGCCGTGGCCGACGCCACACGGTTGTTGCGGGCGACTGCCACATCGCGAGGGGTGTCCTCTGAGGCATTAGGGGGCTTGCTGACGGCCACTGGGACCTCCGCCGGCGATACGGTCACCGGAGCGGGTGCCGTGGAGCGGGGCCGACGTGGCACGCGACGCCGAACAGGATTGGGCTGCCGCTGCACGGCCGTAGCCTCGGTCGTCACCCGCGTCTCCTGCACAACCGTCTCGGCCGGCGGCAGAATGGCGTCGGAGGAAGTCTCGAGCATCGCCACAGACGTCTTGGGCGGTGTGCGACGACGACGCTGAAGCGGTTCCAGCGGCCTCGTGGCAGTCTCTGTCGGAATCGCCTCGGGCGCCACACGCAAGACCATCTCGGCGGGCAATGACTGGACCTGCCTCAGCGGCACCTGCGGCAACAGCGACTCGGTCCGCAACGGAACACTCAACGCCTCGGTCACCTGCCGAGTCACCTCGGGCGTCGGCGAGTCATCCAACGACTGCAGTTCATCGACCTTCTCGTACGACTCGCGACCATCCTCCTGGGACTTGTGCTGGTTGTCGTCGACCAGGTCAGTCGAGGTCTCCCAGTCCTGCACCACCTCGGCAAGCACATCGACCACCGCGTCGATCTTCCACAGGAACAACGCCAACATCACGAGCAGGTGGAACATCACGCTGCCGAAAACGAACCGCGACGCGGTAGCTCGCCTCCACAACCAACCGCGGCTCCAGAGCAGCACCGCAAACATGCCGGCCACCAGCAGGGTGATCCAAATCGCCCGGTCCCACAGGCCCCGGACGATCAGCCACATCGCATCGAGTCGGCTCGAATCCCACTCCTGGTGCAACTCGATCTCACGGGCCACGCTCTGATACAGCCGGTCTCGACCATCACGATTTGTGGCGAACACCAGCCGGAAACCCTCGGCCGACACCCCAGGCTCGGTTTCGTCACTCTCGGTGTTGATCATCGGCCCGAGATTCTCAGGGGCCCCAAAACCGCCGCCCTTCCAGCGAGCTCTATACAGGTCCAGATTGACCGGTTCACCACGGCGAGCGACGCGGTTGGAAGCGAAGTAGAGAAAGCCACCATCGGGCGAGACGAACGGAGCCCCCTCGTTGCTGCCCGGCCGGTTGAGTCCCCGCAGCGGACGAACCGAGGCAAAGGCCTCGCCGGCCGAACCACGGCTGGCCTCGTACAAGTCAAAGTCGGGTCCGTGCCGTGGACGACGGATCGTCACCGTCCACTCCGACTGCCGGTCCGCGTCCACACCCGTGCGATCGGACGAGAAGAACAGGTGGAGTCCGTCAGGAGACAGAGCCGGGGCGAACTCGTTGGCCTCCGAGTTGACCGCATCGCCGAGGTTCTGCGGCACCGACCAGCCCGAAGCCTCACGCCGGCTGACATAAAGATCGTAGCCACCGTGTCCGCCCTTGCGGTTCGAGAAGAAATACAGCGTCCGCCCATCGGTCGAGACAACCGGTCCGATGTCGTTGGCCGGCGAATTCAAATCGGTGATCGGCTCGGCTCGAGTCCACTCGCCGCCGACCCGGCGGCTGCGAAAGATGTTGATCTGCCCGTCAGGACCGCGGCGGGTGAAGTACAGCAACTGGCCGTCGCCGACCAGCCGTGGGGCGATCAGATCGGCCGATTCGTCACCGTCCCGGACCTCGATCTCGATCACCTCGGCCGGTTCCCACGCCACTTGCCGTGTCGGTGATCCGGCCGGAGCCGGCCCGATGTACTGCCCGTCGACGGTCACCAACCGATC
>Ga0209403_10003368_pt1 | contig 18136 bp, 17 predicted proteins | sample ArcticOcean_MG_C_8_FD_187440 | JGI IMG/M metagenome (GOLD analysis project Ga0209403, IMG submission 187440) | Marine microbial communities from western Arctic Ocean - ArcticOcean_MG_CB11_86 (SPAdes) (version 2) | ecosystem: Environmental > Aquatic > Marine > Oceanic | place: Arctic Ocean... | reverse complement strand
AGCCTGAGCCAACATATTCTAATTTAATGAAAGAGATCGGCCGACCCGATGTTTCCGCGGCATTCGATAAAATTACAAAAAAGAAAATAACCAAGATACCCAAGTTGAGAAGTGATAACGAGGTCTTAATGGAATACTATAAGACAGGATCGCCGGGAGATCGAGCAAGACACATCAGGCACGAAAAGGAGAGTAAAAAATTAGATAAGAGACTCGATATAGAAATGGGAAATAAACCAATTGAAGAAGTTAAAAAAGTAGAAGTCCCTGAAATAACTGTACCAAGATTTATTGTTAACCCAAATTTTCCACCACAAGAAGATGTTAGAGTTGTGATTAAAAGATTAGCAGATAATAAACTTCAGCAACAAAGGAAGGCCTTTAGAGATAGATATGGGTCAGAAGGTATTGCTAGTTTAAAGGAACCATCATGAAAGAAGTTATAGAAAGAAGAAAAACTAGAACACAAACCAGTAGGAGGAGTAATGACAGATAAAGAACATTATAAAAGTATCTCCTTACGGAACAAAACTTATTCCAAGTTAGAGTTTTTAAGTCAAACTTTAGCGCCAGGTTATTCTCTTTCTAAAACCAAGACTGTAGAAAAATTAATCCTAGATAAGTTTAATTCTGTAAAGGGTACATCAACCAATACAGAAGGATTAATAGGAAATGAACAAAAAATCGCAGAGCAAAAAATCTAAAAGAAAACCTAAAAAATATCAAATCATTGAGGGCCTTAAATACTTCGGTAATACAGGGCAGAAGCTAAATGTTAAGCACGTTAACAACTTACTTCAAGGTTATGATTTTAATGTGTGTTTAGAAAAGGAAGTAGCAAATAGTCGTTTAGAAGAAGAAATTAAATTTCTAAGAAAATGTAATAACTGGTTAAGAAAAAAGTTAGATACAACATACCTATCACAAAACTCATACGTTAAAAAAGTTAGGGCAAACTTTGAAAATTATGAAAAATCTAATGCAGAACTAAAAGAAGAGAATTCTTTCATAAGAAAAAAACTTATAGGTCAATACAAGCATTTTAAAAATTTTGATTGTAAGCACAGAAAGGATAATTAATGAGCTTTACAGAATTATATAAAACTATTTTTGATGGCGATGACAACAGATATATTAAATTAACATCCCATGACAAAGAGACTGGTGCAAAAGGTGTAGTATACGAAAAGGGTGAACCAGATTGGAACCAACACTTAACCAATGGAACAACATTAGGAAGGTCACCAATTAAGATAATCAAAGGCAAAGGGGTTTGTCGTTGGATTGGCCTAGACCGAGATGAATTTATAGACCCTGTTATAGTTACCAAAGAAGTATGGGAAACTGACCCAGAGATTTTTTGCTTTGGTTCAACTAATGGTAAATGGCATTATTATAAATTCTATGATGAGTTTATTCCTGTTGAAGAAGCAATAATAGAGAGGAATGATTTAATAAGAAAGTTCGAGAAGCTAGGTCATAAGTTTGATTTAAGGAAGTGTTTACCAAAACAGTTTGACCCTAAAACATTAAAGACAGGTTCATCTTTATTTACTCCAAAGTTTATGGATAAGACTGTTTGTTATGACCCTAGAGGTAATACATTAACCAGAGAACAATTTGAGTTTAGACTTAAAGTTAGACACCACCCATTAGTTGCTGGTTCTGTAGGATTAAAAACTGGTGGTGGATTAAGAGCAGATGCACTATTTCAAGTTGGTTGTTACTTAAAACATAATGATATTGGTGTAACTCTTTATGAAGTTAATGATAACTTTAGTACTCCCATGGCTAAGCTTGAAGTTGACCATGTGGTTAACACAAGTGTACCAAAAGAAGAATACGATAAGGAACACTTATTAAAAAATTATAGTAGTTACACAAAGAATATAACTGATGTAGCTCTACCTGTTCCTTCAAGTTTTCAAAAGGTTCTAACAGATATACCAGAGGGTAATGAGCTTCTAAAGAAATTCAAAGGCGAACTAGAGGAAACTCCAAAGCAAAAAGAATTCTTTAAGAATGTAATCTTTATGAACCACGATGATTGGTATTATGACAATTCAAAAGGTTTACAATATAAAAAAGCATCTATTCAAACTATCTACGGACACTTATTTAACGACCCCATAAAAAGCTTTAGACAAAATCCCGATAAGAAATTAGTTGAGCTAGGTGTTTATAGACCAGACCAATATGTTGAAGGTGAAGACCCTATTACTTCAGATGACGAAGGTTTACTTTATGTTAACCATTATAAACCTAGTAAGATTAAATCTTTACCAGCAGATACGCCTCAGCGAAAAAAAGAGTTGGAAATATTCTTAGAACTTGTAAGAAAATTAACTGAACATGAAAAAGAAGGCTGGATAATACAAAAAGGTGAGAAAGTTATTATAAACCTTTACGAGTATGTACTAGACCATCTTTGTATGAACTTTCAGAGACCAGGTGTTAAAGTTAGAAATGCAATTCTATTTCATTCCTTTGAAAAGCAATTAGGTAAAAATACTTTATTTGAGATTATTAGAAAAGCATTAGGTGTTAGGAACTGTACAATTATTTCACCCCGAAATGCCGTAGCAAGAGAACTTACTTTTATTGAACATCAGTTAGTATTTATTGATGAGATTAAGATTGATGGAAATATAGATGAGAAGAAATCTACTCTTAATATATTGAAACCTTTGATGACTAATGAGCTACATGACAGTAGACCTTTATTCAAAGAATGGAGACAGGTGCATTCCACAATAAATGTAATGTTGGCTACGAACCATAAAGATGCTTGTGCATTTGATCACAATGAAGAAAGATACACTGCCATTGACATAGGTAAGACCAGAGAAGAAATGGGCGGTGATGCTTTTCTTAAACCAATAATTACAGAACATTTAAAAAAAGGAACAATGGCTGGAGTAGTTAAACATTATTTACTTAACAGAACTATCAGTCATAACTTTGACCCAGGTAGTGTTAGTGTAAAGACTAAATTCCTAGAAGAAATGATTGAAGCTGGTGGTCATCCAATATTCACAGAGGTTAAAACTTTATTTAACCAAAGAGAAGAACCATTTGACCAGTCTGTAATAAGTGTAAACCAAGCATGGTTATACTGTAAAAAAGAATTCAGCATGAAGGGTAAGTCTACTGATTTTACAGAAGCTTTAATTAGATTAGGCGCAGAGCAAGTAGGTGAATGTAAACACAATAGAACCAAAAAACATCCGATGATGTACCTGATTAGAAATCAGGGCTTCTTTGCAGATAAAACTAAAAGTGAGATAGTAAATAAATATTGGAAACCTATTGGAACTATTACAGACAGCAGCAAATGGAATTTATCTTCTGGTGATGTTGCAATTATTAACGAATACCAAAAAGAAATAGATAGCTATGAAGATTCTATAGATATCAGAGATGAAAAGGAAGACGACGTTACCTACATTGAAATAAAAAGAAAAAATATGGACAGTAAATGAAGCAGATGAGCCGGAAAAGAGAATCCTCACTACTTCAAAATCTTGTAAGAGATAAGATATTGAAGACGTTTCCACATTACAAGCAAGGGACGGCATAGGGATAGGATACTAAATTAGCAGCTACTATTTCTAACTAAAGCTAAATTTTGATTTAATGTAATTTGACAACTTGTTTTTGGATTAATTGCCTTAATAGTAAAATTTGAATTACTACCTGATATACAATATTGGAAGGCATCGTCTCCAGATAAGTTTTGCACTCCATCAAAAAGATTTGTATCAATGGTACTATTGGAGTTAGAACTACATCCTGAAAGATAATAGTAAGAGCCGTTATTAGATTTATATTCTTGAAGAGCTAAGTTTATAGAATTTAAATTTATCTCTGCTTTTTTATTTTTTGAAGCTTTAATTTGGCCTTGAAAGGTTAATACTCCTATTGAAGAAAGTATTCCTAGCAAGGCCACAACTATTAAAAGCTCTATTAAAGTGAAAGCTTTTTTATTCACTTAAAATTATTCTACCGTAACAGTATCAGTTATTTGATCTGCAGAAGCACAACCAGTTTTTGTACAAGTTTTTAATGTTATAGTTTGTCCAGATGCACTTAAGCTAGTTTGGCCAGCAACAAAAGCGCTGCTTGCTTGAACACCCCAGTTAGCACCAACGTAAGGATTTTTGTCTGAAAATACTGCTCCAGCACTTCCTATATTACCCACAACTCCTGATCCAGTCACTCCAGTACAAGAAAGACTATTAAATATTGTTGTATCACCTAAACTACACTTAACTAGTTCAGCAGCTAATTTTTTCTGAACTCCTTTATGAATAGCTTTCGATGCACTTACTTTTGCTTTATCTTGAAAACCACCAAAGGTAGTTACTCCAACTGCTGCTAAAATTCCTATAATTGCAACTACAACTAATAATTCTATTAATGTAAAAGCTTTATTTTTTAATTTTTTCATTTTCTCCTTTATAAATATAATTGAAAGTTATGTAAATTTTAGGTCTTATTCAAGAGTTAAAGACATCCATTTTATTGAATTAATTCACCAACACTCATAATTGGAGCGTACATAGCAACCATTAGCCCTCCAATAGTAACACCCATAAATACGATCATAATGGGCTCAATAAGAGCAGCTAAATTACTAACCGCTGTATCGAACTCTTCCTCATAGTATTTAGCAACAGAAGCAAACATAGTATCTAAACTTCCAGTTTGTTCTCCAACTGATATTAATTGGGTAAATGTTGGTGGAAAAATTTTTTCTTTAGAAAATAAATCAGTTAAGGTTTTTCCAGAGAACACACCTTTTTTAATATTTTCAATTGCCTCGACAACTATAATATTTGTGGTTACAGATTTTGCTATATCCAAACTTTCTAATATATCAACACCCGCTTGATTTAAGTTTCCTAAAACTAAAGATACTCTAGCTAAAATAGATTTTTGAATTAAGTTACCAAATATGGGTAAACCTAAAATAGCTTTATCAAAAAATTTTCTCAAATTATAATTTTTACTTAAAGCATATTTAAAACCTACGACGAATGCGATTATAGAGAATAAGAGAATGAGCCCTTTTTCTCTCAAGAAATTACTAGCTGATAATATTACTTTTGTTGGTGAAGGCAACTTATCGGCCAATCCCATATTAGTGTACATGTCTACAAATGTTGGAACTACTTTGATTAACATAAAAGTGGTTACTAGAACGGCGACACTTAATAGTACTGCCGGATAAAATAGAGCACTTTTAATTTGAGCTTTTATTTTTTCTCTCTTTTCTAGAGATTCTACAATTCTTTCTAAAAACATATCCAATTTACCGCTAGCCTCACCAGCTTTAATCAGATTAACAGTAACGATATCAAAAACTTTAGGGTGCTTTTCAAAGCAAGCAGAAAGAGCGTTACCAGATTCTAGATCTTTCTTTATTTGAATAATTATTTTTTTAAGAGCGGGGCCTGATGTTTGACTAATTAATAAATCTAGAGAGGTAAGAATTGGTAGACCAGCTCTTTGCATTGTTGAAAATTGCTTAGCGAAGATTAAGATTTCTTTAGTTTTTACACCAGTTCCAAAACTAAAATTTAGAGGTTCTTTTTTTTTAGCAACTACTTTTTTTTTAGCTTGAGCTAATTTAGTTATTATAATTTTTTGTTCTTTTAATTTATATGCTGCTTCTGAATTATTTATAGCTTCTACTTCTCCTTCTACATATTTTCCTTGAGAAATACCTTTGTATTCAAAATTCAACATATTATTCAGTAGCCAATACTCTTTGGTATTCCTCAAAAGATAAGTCACCAGTTAAAAGCATTTCTCTTCCCATATCTTGCATAGTTCTAAAATTATCTTTTAAAGCAGCTTCTTTAATTTCCTGTGTTGTTGCCTTTCTAAGTATTGCTGATTTAACATTTTTTGTAATTTTAAGAATTTCATAAATACCCATTCTACCTTTGTAACCCGCTCTAGTTTTTTTACCTCCTGGATTACAATTTTCACATCCACCTCCCATAACAGGCTTAATTCTTGATGCTTGTTCAGGAGTAAAACCAATAGACGATAAAATCTTAGGGCTCACTTTTTCATCTGGTACTCTGCAGTCAGTACAAGTTTTTCTGGCTAATCTTTGAGCTATAATTAAACTGCATGCTGCTGAAATCAAATAATCTGGAGTACCCATATTTTGTAAACGGGTAATGGTACTCGGCGCATCGTTTGTGTGAATTGTACTAAAAACTAAGTGACCTGTTAGTGCAGCTTTTAAAGCTATATCAACTGTTGCTTTATCTCTTATCTCACCTACCAAGATGACTTCTGGATCTTGACGTAAAAAAGATCTTAATGCTGATTCAAATGTATAACCAATATCTTCACGAACCTGCACTTGACCCACACCTTCTAATTCATACTCAACAGGGTCTTCCACTGTTAAAATATTTAATGAAGGTTTATTAATGGTTTGTAGAATTGTATATAATGTTGTTGTCTTCCCGCTTCCTGTTGGCCCTGTTACAAGAACCATTCCTTGAGGGGAATTTATAGCTTCCGTAAGGTTGTTTAAATCCTGATCTTGAAATCCAAGAGCATCTAGCGATTTAGCACCTTCATCTTTATTTAAAATTCTCATAACAATTCTTTCATTATTTTTTGTAGGTAGAATTGAAATCCTTAAATCAATTTCTTTTTTATCAATTTTAAAGGTTGACCCTCCGTCTTGAGGCATTCTTCTTTCTGCAATATCTAACTTACTTATAATTTTAATACGCGTTACTATTGCGTTGTAGTTTTTTTCTAAAAATTTTGTAAATTGGTCCATTACAACCAACACACCGTCAATTCTAAATCTTATTTGAGATGTATTTTTAAATGGTTCAATATGAATATCACTAGCGCCTAAAGTAATAGCTTCCTTAATTAATTTATCACCAAATACTATTACTTCACTCCCAACTTCTATTGGAACATTTTCTTCATCTTTTTTAGTAATCTCTAATTTTTTACTTTTTAATTCTTCACTATTTTTTCTATTTTCTAGTCTTTTATAAAAATTATCAATTTCAGTTAATGAAGATGCGTACAACTCTGGTTCTAGTTGAGTTATATTTTTAATATTTTTTATTAAACTTAGCTTAGAAGAATCTGGTATTGCTACTTTTACAATTTTGCTTGTAAATTCAAAGGGAACAATAATATTTTCTCTTAAATATCTTAAACCCGCTAACTGTTTTATTTTATCAGTTATTATAATTTTTTTTAGTTCTACTTTTGGAAGTGAGTAGACTTCAGACAATATATTCAAAATTTTACTTGTATCAGTAATATTAAGTTCGAAGGAAGTTTCTAATTTTGACTTTCCTCCCTCACGACTTAAGTTTTCAATCTGTTGAAGTTGTTGAGAAGTAATAGACTTATGTTCAACAAGCATATTTAGAATACTTTGTTCGCTAGTCTCATTTAATTTCAGCATTTAATTTACCACTCGTGGGGCTATAAATATTAATAACTCAGTAAGTTTATCTTGTTTATTCTTACTCTTGAATAAATTACCAAAAACTGGAACCTTACTTACACCTGGTGTTCCACTTCTAGTGTCAGAAATAATATTTTTTTTAATTCCACCTATTACCACAATGTCTCCATCACTCACCAAAAGCTTAGTAATTATCTCGTTAGTATTTATACTAGGTTCATCAGCAAGTCCTGCTACAGCAGTGTCATTATTAACTTTAATATCTAAGAGTACATTTCCATCTCCAATGATACTCGGCGTTACTGTTAATGAGAGCGCAGCTTCTTTAAATTCTGTTGTTGTTGTACCATCGGATGTTGTTTGATATGGGATCTGTTCTCCCTGAGTGATAGTTGCTTGCTGGTTATTTAAAGTGAAGACACTTGGTTGAGAAAGAGTTCTGCTTAAAGATAATGACTCCAACGCTTCCAGTTCAAGCTTTAGTGCTCTTGCACCAATCTGTTTTAATATCCCAATTCCACTCGTTCCAGCTATTCCTTGATTTGAAACAGTACCTGCAACACTACCCAAAGCAATATCAGCAGCTGTAGATGCTGCATTACCTCCGCCAGTAATTCCTGAGATGGTTGTGGTACCTTTAGCTCCTCGATTACTCACAGACATCGCCCCAACTCTTGCTCCAAGTGCTTTTGCAAAATCTGATGTTGCATCAACAATAAAAGCCTCAATTAATACTTGTTGAGTTCTTACATCTATTTCTTTTAAAACTGCATCGATTACATCTAGATCAGGCTTTCTGCCACGAACAATTAAAGATCTAGTTGTGGTTTCTTCAGTAATAGTTACGTTACTTATTGTGCTTGTAATTTCATTACCCGCTGAGCTTTGCGCTTTAAATAAATTTTCTAGTGTAGTTTTTGCCTCAGCTGGACTTATATAATAAAGTCTGAAAATCTCAGCTAAAATTGGTTCAACAGTATCTTCTAGTTGAATTTTTTTCTTTAATACCTCAGCACGTGTTGATTTAAGAGTTTCTTGAGCAGTTAATTTTTCTGGTGTGTGAACTCTAATAACTTTTTTTGCTACATCAACATCAGCACCTAATGTTTTCATATCTAAAAGCGTTTGAAAGGCTACATCCCACGCAACATTTTTTAGTTTAGCAGTAACAGTTCCACTTACTTCTTCACCAACAATTATATTAATATCACCTATATCGGCTAATGCTCCCATTGCATCTCTAAAATCTACCCCATTAAAGTTTAAGTTTACTATTTGTTTTAATTGAATGTATTCACTTGGAACAGTAACATAATTTCTTACCTGCTCTGTAGTAATTGTTTTTCTTTTATTCAGAGTGGGATCAAATTCAGTATCATAAGGCTTAGGTCCCATTTTTATTTTTTCCTCCATATCTTTTCTGCCTTTAACGATAACATCAGAGGGATTAATTATTGTGTCGCCACCATGAACAGAGGTAGATTTTTTTTGTTTAGCATTTTGCGTAGTAGTACAACTAGTTAAAAAGAATGCTAAAAAAATAATACTTATAATATTTAGAAATAGTTTCATTTTAGCCTTCCGATTTAGTTATAATGTTGTTTAAATCTATAGTGTACTCTTGTTCATTAATTTTAAAGTAAATATGATCATTAAAAATATCTAAAATCATTAAATTAGCATTTACTATTGTACCCTCTGAGTACCTAATGCTACGACCATCAGGAGAAGAAAAGATTGCAATATTTTTGGCTTCACCTTTAATAATTCCAACTAGTTTCAGATTGTTTAACAACGAACCATCTTGTGAGTTTTCAGCATTAGTATTGTTTTGCCCAGCAGAGGTTGAAGCTCCTCCTAAAAAAGGATTAACCGCTGGCAACTCTTCATCAATTGTTGTGTCTTTATTTTCAACAGTAGTTATTGTTTCTACCGTAGAAAGATCACCAGATAAATCATCTTTCAAACCTTTTGTTTCTGCTGATATTTGAGTATTAAAACCCAAAATTAAAATGAAAATTAATATTTTATTTATCATATTGACCCGGCAATCCTACTATTGAAAGAGTTCCTTTGGAAGAAATTCCTCCCTTATCGTTTACAGTGATCTTTTCACTATCAAAATTTATGACTTTGTTTGATTTAGATAAAGCTCTTCTAAATTTCAAATAGCCTAAATAATTTCCCTGTATTTCAAAAGCTACAGGTATTTGAAAGTATTCAACTTGTGGTGCATTTGGATCTTGCTGATTATTTTGTTGTTCTTGTGATTGTTCTTGTGATTGGTCTTGTGATTGTTGAATTTTTTTCATAACAGGTTTTTTTTCTTGAACCTTAAGATTCATTATATTTAGTCCATTGCTAATAGCAAAATTTCTTAAATTTTGGTAAAGACCCTCAACCTCCTCAGCGCTATGGAAAAGTTTACTATTTTTTTCAAATTCTGGCTGAATTTTTTTAATAACTTGATTTAGCTTAATAATATTTTCACCAAAGGTTGTAATATTATTTTTGTTTTCATTCATCTCAGCAAGCTTTATGTTTTGTTCCTGCACCAGCGGATTAACAAAACCGTAATATATAATTAAAAAAATTAAAATAGATCCAAGACCAAGACCTACTTTAGTTAATAATTTTTTATCTTTTAAAAGATGACTTTGACCTTTTAATTTTTCTAAAAGATCATTTACATCCATATTTTTTAATGCATCTAAATTCATGTAGTTTTTAATTTACACATTATAGTAAACCCCTTTTTATTATTAGCGGCCTGCATGTCCCCATCTTTTTGTGGAACATTCATAGCTTGTAGTGATGCAAGTGCAATTAAACTTTTATTATTTAAGTTTGAGATAAAATTTATTATGTCCTGGTCTTCAAATGCTAAGCCTGTGATAATTATTTGGTCGCTACCATTAAAGTCAAGCGTACTAAAAGTAACTCTTTGAGGCACACTTCGTGTAATTTGATTTAAAGCTCTGTATGAAAATGATTGATTGGAGTTAACAAGTTTTCCAAGTCTAAGAGCACCTCTCATTTCACTGGATTGTTTACGTAATTTAGAGTGTTGAATATTAATTTCATTAAACTCCGTTTGTATTTGCTCATATGCCTCTAATTTATTTTTATTAGAACTAATTTCAAAAAAAGAATACCCAATTAATAAAAAGTAAATAGCAGCTATACCTGCTGCAAAACCTTTAAAGGCGAAACCAGATAAAAATTTAAGTTTATTTTGTCTTTTTAATGCCTCTCGATTAGGCAAGAGGTTAATATTTTTTACCGCAGTTACAAATTTATAATAGCCAAACACATCAAGCTTTCTATAGGCCAAGCCGATCACAGATGTGTAAATCGATCTGTTCTCTAAACTAGTTTTTTCCTCGTTATATTTTGGTATTTGCATTTCTTTGAACGGATCAAATAAATTAAAACCAGTATTAGGTAAGTTTTTTTTAAAAGATATAATAATATCCTCTATATTTTGAAGGGAGCTAATTACTTTAAGATTATTTATCTTATTATTATATTTAGTCTCATATTCGTTAAGAGCTTGCTTTAATTGCATCCCAAATCTTCTAATAATAGTATCTGCCTCGTTATTGCTGATATTATTTTTTATATTTAACAAAGCTTCTTTCTCATGAGGCCTTAAAAAAATGTCAGTTATAATTGGCATGTTGTTATGAACGATTAATAAGTAGTTATCTTCAATGCCAACCTCTAATAAAGCAGTCTGAGATTTGTTTTCAGATGATTGACTATTATCGAAAGCATTTTTAAGGGTAAAACATTTTACATCCATTATGACTGGATTTAGACCAGCTTTCTTTACTATTGAAGAATAGGCATTAACATCGCTTAACTTCGAGGCAACAAATAAAATCTCCATAGTATTATTTTTTGAATTTCTGCTTATTACTTGGTGAAAAACAGAATAGTCATTTAGATTATCTGTAAGTTGAACTAAATTTTCCCACAAAGAATCCGTTTCGATTGCTCTTTGTAATTCTTCTTCTGACATTAAAGGACTAGAAACCACACGAATGATCGCACTAGTTACAGGCACTGATATAGCAACATTAGAAGTTGTAATTTTTGCATTAGCTAAAGCTAATTTTATTTCCTCAGATACGTAATCTTTAGCCTCTAAAATATTATTATTAACCTGGTCTTTTTTTAAAAGACGTGTTGAAACTTTATCTAAAATCCAACTCTCACCTTGCTTATTGATCTGAGCCACTCTAATAGAGTCGAGAGATATATCTATTCCCACTATCTCTTCGTCAGATACACTCGCTCTACTAATTTTTTCACTAAAAATTTCTTTAAATTTATTTCTTAATTTGTTAGTAGATTTATTTTGACCAACTTCAGAATTTGTTTTTTTAAAAAACGAAAGACCAAATTTTGCATTTTTTATCTTATCTAAGATACTACTGCTTTTAGCTCCGTCTTCTTCAGGTTTTATAATTTTTTCTATGACTGTATTTTCAGCTACTTTATTATCTGTTTCTAGCGGGGCAACTTGAGCAGGCGTTGAATCTGATGGAATTTCAGATACTTGAGTATTTTCCTCATTTTTTTGATCCAGAACACCACTTTCTAAGTCATCATACCATTTTTCAAGTATTACCTTAGCTTCTTCGAAGTTTTTCGTTCCTGACGAGAAAACGCGCTGTTTTTTGTCTAAAAATGTCCTGCCTACCCAATTTTCTGATTTAAGCTTACCTTTATACATATCTTGTCTAACATAAATATGAAGTCTTCCATTTTTAAACTTTTGTATTAATGCCATACAATAAATATCTTGTGTTATAAAAAATTATCTTGTGTTATAAAAAATTATCTAAACATAATCTTGTATTATAGCATGTATAAAAGCTTTATAGTTTGAAGTATACCATAAAAACTACCTGTAAGTTAATACTGCCATATAAGAGCAATTTAAGAGTAGATCAGTAATTGTGTCACAAAATTTAAATATTGGAATATCGATTAAAATATTTTTTAATAGATAGAATCTTTGTGTTAGAGATAAAAAATGTTTGTGTTAGAGAAGAATTTGTTGTGTTAGAGAAAAATTTATTGTGTTAGAATTTGAAGTATCTAGCTAAATGTGAAATTTTGTTATCTATTTATTCTCCAAAAAGACGAAATTATCATATTTCAAATCTTACAGCCCCTTCTAGTGATACGTCATAATTTCAATTAAAAAGTGTATTAATAGATAAATTTAGAAATTTTATCAAAAAACCACGTAATAAACCCTCGAGTTTCAAAAATTAGGGTTTTGTTGTTTAAAAGCCTAAAATGTGAATACATGAGTGATGATAGAAAAAATCACAGAATATGCTAATAAAAACAAAAAAATATCAGATTTTCACCTGAGATCTGGGTGCGATTTTTCATATAGAGAAATTGGTGAAATTATTGTCGATAAATCAATTAAGATTACTGAAAAAAATCTAGAAGAACTTCTTGCCAAATACTGCACTTCTAAAGATGTTGAAACATTTAAAAAAAATAATGAGTTAGACTGTGCATTTAAACTTGAAGATATTAGATTTAGAGCAAATTTTTATAGGTCTTTAAAAGGCATTTCAGCCGTTCTAAGAAAAGTAGAGACTAAAATCTTATCGATGGAACAACTAAACTTACCCCCCATACTTTATGATTTAGTTGACGCTCACAAAGGTTTAGTTTTAGTAACTGGTCCTACAGGATCAGGTAAGTCCACAACTTTAGCAGCAATAATTAATCAGATTAACGAAACCAGACAAGCAAATATAATTACAATTGAAGATCCGGTAGAGTTTATTCATGAAGATAAAAAAAGTATTGTATCTCAAAGAGAAGTTGGAAAACAAACCGCGAGTTTTTTATCAGCTTTAAAAGGAGCTTTAAGAGAAGACCCAGATGTAATTTTAGTCGGTGAGCTTAGAGACATCGAAACTATTGGTATGGCTTTAACCGCTGCAGAAACTGGGCATTTAGTTTTTGGAACACTACACACTAGTGGTGCACCTAATACAATTACAAGAATTATAGATGTATTTCCCGCAGCACAACAAGCACAGGTCCAAGCACAGTTGGCCGAGTCTTTAAAAATGGTTGTTACACAAAAACTTTTTAAAACTAAAGACGGTAAAGGGAGAGCAGGAGCATTTGAAGTTATGGTTTGTAATTCTCCAGTTAAAAACCTTATAAGAGAGAAAAAAATTCATCAAATCGCAAGCGTGATGCAAACTGGCCAAAGAGACGGTATGATAACCATGGAAAAATCAATAGAACAGCTAGTTTCAGGAGGGACTATAAACAGTGCAGATACTAAAGAATAGAGCATTTACATTAATAGAAATATTGATTGTCATCATTATCATAATTGTTTTTGTGGTTATAGCTTATCCGCGAGTATCTAATTACATGACAGATAGAGAAGTTAAGAAAGAAGTTTATTCTCTAGTTGAATATATCAAACAGAAGAAAACAGAAACGCTTTCTGGAAAATATGCAATGGCTTGGATTTGGATTTCAGGTAAAAGCAGTGGACAATCCCAATCCTGGACAATGTCAAATGAGGAGTGGGCTGCGCAAATGAAAGTGCCCGCAGATTCTAGAACAAGACCATCAAATGGAAAAAGCATTTTAAATGGCGGAAGAGGGTGTGGTTCTTCAGCAAGAAATTATAATAATGAAGACACACAAAGATACACCAAGAAGGCCGATGTATTTAGCTGGTCATCAAAAGTTACTTCGAGCAATAAACATTTGTGCATAGATAAAGATGGATTAATAGATACCGATGGTGAGAATCAAAATGGTATAGAGGGTAAAGTGTGGATGATTGTTTGTTCAACTTCAAACACTGGACCAGGCTACAGTTCGCTTTGTTATTGGAATAGAGACAAATTAGATCATCGCTATATAATTAAAGTAGATCGAGGCACAAAAATTAAAGTTTATAAATACAACATTAAAAATGATAAATGGATTTTACAAAAAATATAAAAAAAACTCTAAGGGTATTTCAATAATTGAGTCTTTAGTTTGTCTGGTCATCGTTGGCATTGGTTTTATCGCCATCAATCAAATGATTGCCTTTTCAATTTCTTCTATGGATCGATCTATGGAAAGAACCAAGGTAAATTTCTTATCTGAGTCTGCAGTAGAAGATATAATGGGCGATCCCAATAATGCATCTAGTTATAATTTTACTGAACAGTGTAACAAAGGCTCTTACACCTCCTCTGATTTGGCAGGAAAAAAGAAAGCTAAGTGGACAAAAATTTTTAGAGCAGAAAATCAAATTAGTTTAGATAATAAAAAAAGGGAAATGAATTGTGTTTCAGGAGATGAAAAAAAGGCATCAATTGGAAATTCAAAAAACTCAGGAACCCAAGCTATGTTTAACTTTAAAACAGGTAAGGGAGAAAAAAATAAATTTATAGGGGTCATTGTAAAATGAGTAAAAATAAGAACAAGGCTTTTACATTAATTGAAACTATGGTCGCTTTAGTCATTAGCATGTTGGCAATAGGAGCTATGTATTTTGCTTATCAATATTTTAATAATTCTTATCAAAGCATAACTAATCGTGCAGCCATGAGTGAGGCAGGTAGAAATTCATTATCAGTTATTGCAAAGGATTTAAAGAATGCGGGTTATAAAAATCTTAACTACTCAAGATCAGCTTGGGATAGAAAAATAGAAGTAAAAAATAATTACAATAGTTTAGGCGGAGATTACTTACGAGTTTGGTATAATCCCGATCAAAGCACTAGGACACAGGTTGAATATTATATTGAAAAAACAGGTAGTCAGATAAACTTGGTTAAGCAATCAATAGAAAACCCTGTTGTAGACCCGAAGAAGGCTTATTGTGAGAGATACAGAACTCAAAAAAACTGTAAACCAATGATAATTGTAGAAAATATAACTGACTTTCAAGTGGTCTTAAGAGATGTCAACGGAACAGAATTAACATCAGTTGGTCTTTCATCTGCTGATGCTAAAACTAATCAAGACAAAGTTCACACAGCAGAAATTTATGTAACCGTTAGATCTTCTAATGAGCTTTATAAGACTAACAAGGTTACTAAAATTTTAAATCACAACTTTTCACTTCAAAAAAATGATCAGTATCATCGTGAAACATTTTTTCTAAGTGTCTATTTAAGAAACTTAGTTAAAGCATGAACATAAAAAATAGAAATTCAGAAAAAGGCTTTGCATTAGCGTTAGCACTTATGATGCTAGTCGTTATGTCTTTAATGGGAGCAACATTAATGCAAGTAGTCTCAAACGATCACAAATCAAATGGTTTAAAGGATAGCAACCAACAAGTATTTTATGCAGCTGAAACAGGTATTAAAGAAGCAAAAAGATATATGTTAGCTCAGTCAAGTTTAACACCTGGAAATGCACCTAATACAAAGTTTTGTAAAACATCCTTTTTTCCAGATCTAGCTTCAGTAAAAGCAATTAACAACTATGTAGAAACTAAAACGCTAGATCAGCTTATTACCGCGTCTTCCAAGGAGACAGATAGATTAAAAGAGTACTCTTATGAGTACTTTATAACGTATACTCCAGATAAAAATGGGCAAACTAGTAAGGGAACCACAAAGACCGTCTCAGGAGCATCAGGTGGCGATATATCTGAAAGCTCTAGCTATAAATCTGGAACAACAGGTACAGCAACTTACTATACTATTTACTCTTGTGGCTGCAACGCCTCAGCTGCACAATGTACGGCAGGAACAAATATAGTAACCGCTTTAGAAAGCTATGTTTCGAAAGTAAATTAAATGAAAAAAACTTTATTAATATTTTTATTCTCAATTCTATTTTCATCAACTGCATTAGCCTGTAACTTTCAAATTTCAAACTTTGGAGACAAGAAAGAACAAGTTAAACTTGACGCCTTACAACCAATTACAATGCCCGATCAATTTGGAGGGGAAAGTTTAGTTATTCCGATAGAAGATATTTGTAAAGAAGATAAGTCTCTTTGGGGCACTTTAGTTGTCCATTTATACATTGATAACAAATTATCTCAAATTCAGCTTTATAGACCATTGATTAATGACAGTAAGCTTATGGATTTTTCTATGAAGAAATATGGAAAATTTAGTTTGCCAGAAGGTTTACCAAAAAATAAATGGAGAGGTAGTAATCAGTGGGAAATTGGTAATGATTATGTTCAATACATCTCAACAAATATTCATGATGGTCACGCAGAAGTGATTGAAATTACAAGTAAACTTTATGCAAACGCAATGGCAGATTATAACTCAAAAGTAGGTGAATGGTTAGATTCTCAAAAATAATTTTATCTTTATTGATTTTATCTTTTAGCTTTCAAGCACAAGCTAAAAATCCACCACCAGGTTCTGGTACGTCTGACATACCAGCTAATATTTTAATCATGCTAGATACTTCAGGAAGTATGAATGATAAATTATATTCTAGTGTTCAGGTTTATTATCCACTTGATGTTACCACAGATAGTGCAGGTAACGTTTATGTTATGGAATATTTTAATAATAGAATAAAAGTTTTTGATAGTTCAGGTGCATATCTGAGAAGTTTTGGAGGTTACGGGTATGGTTGTAATCAATGGAGACATGCTAGACAGTTTACAATCTATAACGACGAAATTTATCTTGCAGACACATACAACAAAAGAGTTTTAAAATTAGGTCTTAATGGACAATGTATAAGAACAGGAGCAACCGTATTTATGAACCCTCATGCAATAGCAGTTAACAGCAGTTATGTTTTTGTTGGAACTCCAGGATCTCAATTTGAAGCATTAAACAGGAGTGGCTTAAGTCAAGCAGGCTATCAATACCTTTCTAGTGGAGATCTTAATTATGCCTGGGGAATGGCACTTAATGGTGCTGGAAACAAATTAGTAATAGGAAATTTTCGGAACAGTAAAGTTATTGAGTACAATGTTTCAGGTAGTCGAATAAGTGTAGCAAGAAAACCAAATACTTCGTATGGATCATCAAATGGACAATTTAGAAATGCTGCAGATGCAGGATATGACAGTAGTGGAAATATATATGGTTTAGATATTAACGGTAGTAGAATTCAAAAATTTAATTCATCATTAGCTTACCAAGCTCAAACAGGATCATGGTCAACTTCTTCGGGTTTTAGATACCCATATGGAATGCACATTGATAGTAGCGATAATATTTATGTTACTGATTTTTGGAACTACGCAGTTCGTAAGTACAACACAAGTTTAAGTGAAATCGCCACTTATGGTGGGGGTGGAGGAACACTTCTAGATGCTGCTAAAAAAGTTATTAAAAAAATAGTTTCAAACACTGATTTAACCTCAGGTGCTAATTTTGGATTTATGCAGTGGGCATCATCAAATCGAATTAGAGTTAAAATAAGTGATACAGGCGCTAAAAGTATTTACACGGATGTAGACAATGTATCTGCAGGTGGTGGTACGAACTTACTAAGTGCAATGAATACAGCTAGAAATTATTTTACAACTGGACAAGTTGCTAACTGGGATAAGACCTGCTCTATAAATTATCTAATTGTTATTAGTGATGGTAGCTGGCAATCACATAGCTCAGTGTTGAGTGTAACCAATCAATTAAATAATACTCATAAAATAAAAACTTTTGCTGTAGGTTT
>Ga0209403_10003366_pt1 | contig 18140 bp, 16 predicted proteins | sample ArcticOcean_MG_C_8_FD_187440 | JGI IMG/M metagenome (GOLD analysis project Ga0209403, IMG submission 187440) | Marine microbial communities from western Arctic Ocean - ArcticOcean_MG_CB11_86 (SPAdes) (version 2) | ecosystem: Environmental > Aquatic > Marine > Oceanic | place: Arctic Ocean... | reverse complement strand
TCGAAGCCATCCTGATGTCGCTTCCACCCGAGGCTAAATGGCCTTAGCGCACGGCGGGGGAAGAGATACCAAGTTCTTACCGAGCGCGAGGCCAGAGTTCTGAGGCAACTATTGCCGGAGGGGAATTCAGGGCCGGTCAGGACTTTCCAGAACAAGGTTAACGGCAATATAAGCCCTTGAAAATTCATGATTTTCTTTCTGGCACAGTGCTTGCTTTATTGATCGTGGTCGGGTCCATCGGCAAGCATGGCCAATTGAGGAAAGATCATGAGGATTTATACCGCCACAGTAATCCCAGGTGTTTCGGAGAAAGACGCCATTCGGATTCCGGAACCTGCTGGGATTTTGGAACCTGGCCGTGCCGCAGAACTTCACCAGGCTTCTGAGACCGGACTGCCTGAGGAAATTACCCATGAGCCGCTCATCGATTTCCCGACGCACGGGGAGGCGGAAGCGACGGGCAAACCGGTGACAGTTGAAATGGCGGCGCATGGCCAAGATTTCACCGACGTGGCGAGCCGCTACGATGTGGGAACGATGACCGGCACCGATGTCATCCATTTCGCCAACGACCTGATTGCGGCAGGCGTCGATCAAACGGACGCGCTGGCCGTCACATGGCCTATAAATTGCCGAAACCTGCTGCGGAAAATCGGCAAGGAAGCCGCAGCACCAAAATTGGATTCCTGGGATGACGTCGTCCGTCTGCATCGTGCCCGGCGGGATCTGGCAGATAGGCGTTTTCTGCACTGCCACAGCGAACAGCTCGAACGGCTCATCAGTCTGGCCGAATCACTACACCTGGCGGCCAGCGACTTTGATTGGAGTGGCCCGGGTCACTGATGTGTCATCCAGCCGCGCACCATCCACCTGACATCCAAGCCGCTTTAAAATTCAGATTTCGCCGCACTCGCCAAAAACGATGATACGTAAGTGCGCGCGTTGCGCGGGCCGTGTGTGACCACGAACCTTTCTCCGCCGCCTGTCATTCATTACACTTCCGCCGCGCCAGCACTTATTCAAGGCGGCGCTGCAGAAGGTCACATCAATGAATTTCTCACTTCGAGGCTTTACGGCACACATCAGCTTCCGGCTAACCAAATTTGCCGCTGCTGTAGCACTTGTTCTGGCCGGCGCGATCAATATGTCATCAAACCCTGGTGCGGCGCAGGACGTGTCGGCATCGGCATTTCACGGTCATTGGCAGGGAAGCGGAGTCTCGGAAAGCGAGGTGAGTATCAACTTCCGCATGACGGCGCGGGACCTGGACGTTGTCGTCACACCGGTGGGGGACGGATTTTCCCTGGCCTGGACCACGGTTCAGCGTCAGAAAGGCGACCCCAGCAAACCCAGTGTCGTGCGCAAGGGATCGGAAATCATCTTCCAGCCTTCGGGCCGAGCCGGGATCTGGCACGATGCCCAAGGCGCAAGCGCCAAGGCCGGCGACCGATACGCCTGGTCACGCATCAAAGACAACACGCTGATCACTCAAATCGTCGAGATCGACGATGAGGGCCGTTCCGACCTCCATGTCTACCGGCGCACCCTCTCGGGATCCGGCATGGCGCTTGAATTCCGGCGCCTGGTCGATGGTGAACTCGTGCGCACCGTGGACGGGAAATTGATCAAGATCGCGAATTAGATGTTCTATCCGATTGGCCGTCCCGCGATCGGCCAGGATCAAAATATTGGAGGACAATCGTGTTGAATTACCGCCGCTTCGGATCGGGTAAGACCGTCGTGCTACAGCATGGATTCGTCGGCGGCGGCGAATACTTTGCCCCGCTCAGCGCCAACCTCGCCCAAAATTACGATGTGATTGCGACGGATCTGCCCGGCTTTGCCGGGAGCGCCCATATTCCGGTGCCCGATACGATCGCAGAGGTCGCCGCGGCGCTGGTGGACACGGTGACCGGGCTCGGCGTCGAGCGGTTCTCCTTGCTGGGCCATTCGCTGGGCTCAGTGACAGCACTCCAGGCCGCGCTGGATTATCCCGAACGCATCGAGAAGCTGATCCTCTATGGCAGCACACCATCCGGCACCCTGCCCGACCGATTCGAGACCTGGGACGACACCGTCTCCCGAATCGAGTCGGAGTCGATCGAGACCATGGCGGCATGGATCGCCGCGACCTGGTTCGTCGATGGTGACAAGCATCCGCTCTACGAGTTCACCAAGGCGGCCGGCGCAGGCGCGAGCCAGGAAGGTGCGATCCAAATGATCCGTACGAGTGCACCCTGGGATATCCGCGACCGGCTCGGTGAAATCAGCATGCCGACGTTGGTCATCTGTGGTGATTCCGACCGCTCCACCCATCCCGGACTCTCTTACGAGCTGTGGCACGGCATTCCCAACGCGCAACTCTGCGTCCTGCCCGGCTGCGCCCACAACGCACACCTCGAACTATCAGAAGTGTTCAATCCTCTGATCGCACGTTTTCTCGCCGGCACCTCATCATGACGACTCTTGAGACCGTGCCAGGCACGGTGCCTGGCACGATTCCGATTCGGCGGAATTTCTGCCATTTACAGCTGCAGTTATCCACGGATTTGTGCCTGGCTCAGCATGGATGGGCTTGATGGTAGGGCGATGAAGGTCGCGATTATTGGCGCCGGGCTCATGGGTCATGCGCTGGCGCTGGTGCATGCGCTCGGCGGGTGTCGGGTGCGCCTGCAGGACGCCAATGAAGAGGCTCGGGAGAGGGCGCCGGATCTGATCAACACCGCGTTGACAACACTCGTGCATGGAAACGAGATCGACGACGACGCAGCGGCAGATACGATAAGTCGGATCGAAGTTGTCCCAGATATCGATGGCGCAGTCCAAAATGCTGGCCTCGTGGTCGAGGCCGTGACTGAGAACCGAGACATCAAGCGCGAAGTCTATGACGGGATCGACGCGGCGGCACCCACGGACGCCGTCATCGCCAGCAACACATCGCATCTTGACGTGTTTCCATTGATGCCCGCGGGACGGCAGGCGCGCTGCCTGATCACGCATTGGTACACACCACCCTACATTGTCGACCTCGTCGATCTGGCGCCAGGACCGGAAACCGATCCAGCGACCATGGAGACGATGCGGGCGCTCTACGCCGGATTCGGCAAACACCCTATCGTTTTCAAGAAATTCATTTCCGGTTACATCGCGAACCGTCTTCAGGCGGCGATGAACCTGGAGATCTTCCGGCTGCTCGATGAAGGCATAGCAACGGTCGAGGACATCGACGGCTCGATCCGCCATGGCCTCGCCCTGCGGCTCGCAGCTGCAGGGCAGCTCGAAAAATTGGATTACACGGGCCTCGAGTTGGCACAGCGCGCGCTGGCCAACCGCACCTACATACCGCCAGAGCCGACGGGGACGAGCAGGACACTTGACCAACTGATCGAGGACGGCCGTACCGGCGTCATGGCGGGAGCGGGCTTCTATGACTATGGAGACGCGTCGCCCGCCGAACTATTCCGGCAACGGGACATCAAATTGCTGCACCTGAAGAAAGCACTGAAGGATATCGAGACGGCATAGACCGGTTCCCGTTCGAATATTTTCTGAGAACTGATCGCCGGAAACCGTATCCGTACAATCGGCGCCGATATTGCGATAGACTTCACGACCACATACGGGTGGCGGTGTTGGAGGGGACGCCGATACCTGCGGACACACCTGGCGCATGTTGGGAGAGGCGATGCGGGGGGGCTTGTTGCGTAGAAGCCCGACTCGGGGTTTCTGGAGAGCCTTCGTTTCTGGCGACTGGCGGACGCGAACGATAACTGACGCGACAGCTCTGGTTGTCGCGCTTTCGCTGCTATGGGGTTCAGCGTTGTGGGGTTCGACCGCACTCGCACAGGAGTAAATCAAGAATTCCCTGTCAGAAAGTAAAACGTCTGAGCCGGTACAGATTCTGACTGCGCCAAAGGATCTCGATCCTTGGAAGGTTTCCTTGGGACGGCGGCTGTTCAATGACCGACGGCTCTCGAAAGACAACTCGATTGCCTGCGTGAATTGCCACAACCTGTCCCACGGCGGCGCAAATCGTACATCCGTGTCCGTAGGCTTGGGTGACCGCAAGGGCGATCTGAATGCACCAACGATCTTCAACGCCAGCCTGAACGTGGCGCAGTTCTGGGATGGCCGCGCAGACACTCTGGAAGATCAAATCGACGGTCCGGTGCATCACGCGGCGGAGATGGGCTCCGATTGGGACGAAATCATCGGCAAGCTGGAACTGGACAGGGACTACACACAACAGTTCGACGAGCTCTACAAGGACGGCATAACGACGGCCAACATCAAGAATGCCATCGCGACTTTCGAGCGCTCTCTGATCACAACCGGATCGAGATTCGATCGCTATCTCCTGGGAGATACGGATGCCTTGAATGACTCCGAACGGGAAGGCTACCGCCTGTTTAAAGATCTCGGCTGTGCGTCGTGCCATCAAGGCGCCAATGTCGGCGGCAACCTTTTCGTGAAGTTCGGGGTTTGGAATAATTATTTCACGGATCGTGGGGCGCTTTCGAACGCCGATCTCGGCCGTTACAACGTGACAGGCCGCGAACGGGACCGGCACGTCTTCAAGGTTCCGTCATTGCGTGCTGCAGCCGCCACGCCGCCTTATTTTCACGATGGATCCGAGGAAACCCTGGAAGGCGCGATCTTCATCATGGCCTTCTATCAGCTCGGCATATCGCTGACACCCGATAAGGTCGAGCACCTGGCGGGCTTCATCAGGTCGCTCGCAGGAAACATCGACGGGCAGCCAATATGGCCCTGATCGAAAAGAAGCACGCCGTCATCCTAATGTTCGCTGTCCTGGTGCTCGGTATCCTGGTGTTTGGCGCACAAGGTCCCGATACCGCCAGGAATGCACTGATCACCCAATCACTCCGTGACCTGAAAGCCTTCGACGCCACACTCAAACAGCAACTGTTACAAATCTACGGCGGGACCCTGTGGCAATTCGACACGTTAGTCGCGCTGCGAAATCAAATCCGGAAGACCTCGGCGGAATTAAGCAAAAACATCCGAATTTACGACTTGGGCGGCGACATCGAGGACAATCCCGCCAAGCCGTATCTGGGATTAGTCGCGGAACAATCCAATCTCGTCGAGGATTTCACGTCCGACATCGCGATCTGGCGAAACTCTCTGGCCCTCCTCGAGCTGACGGAGAATCTGGAAACGCAATTGGTCGCCACACAGGCGGAGTCGGCCCTATTGCGGGAACTGGTCGGCTTTAGAGCCGGCATTCTCCAATTCATCGTCAATCCCTCAGAAAACGCCGTAACCCGGATCGAGATCCTCGTCGTCAATATCCGCAGCTATTTGGCCGGGTATCCGCCCGAGACATCCCAACAATTCGACACCATCGTCAAACATGTTGAGACATTGGTGACGTACGGACGACGCCTGACACAGGCACTGGCGCAAGTGATGGCCTTGCCGGCCCAGGAACATCTGGACGATATCGAGAAGAATTATTCGGTTTTCTACAACGACAGAATCAATACAACGAACATATTTACGATCTTGATGTTCGTTTGCGGTGCGTTGCTGCTCATGTACATCACTTACTTGCTGATTCGGCTCGGGCGCGCCTCCACCTCGCTTCGTAATGCCAATGTCCTGCTCGAAGCGCGCGTAGAGGACCGGACAAGAGCGTTGCGTGACGCCCTTCACGCAACCGAGTCAGCAAACAACGCCAAATCCGCTTTTGTCACGAACATGAACCATGAATTGCGCACGCCGCTCAATCACATCATCGGTTACAGCGAAATGTTGAATGAGGATGCGGCTGACTTGGATCGTGACGAAGTGGAGTTGTTTGCATCACGTATCGCGACTTCGGGCCGACACCTATTGCAACTCGTGAACAAGGTGATGGACCTGTCGCAGATCGAGGCGGGCCATGTCGACCTGGATATCACTCAATTCTCGGTGGCCGAGGTGGTTGACGACGTCTCGGTCCTGGCCGAGGGACTCGCGGAGCAACGGAGCAATCGGTTCAAATCCCACAAAGCCGACGGGTTGGGTGAGATGAACTCGGATGAGACGCGAATCCGTCAGATCCTGGTCAATCTTCTGGGCAATGCCGCGAAATTCACCGAAGGCGGCCAGATCATTCTGTCTGTCGAGCGAACCGCCGGCCTGAAAAGCGAGTGCGACGTGCTGACATTCGAAGTGACGGATACCGGAGTGGGCATGTCAACGGAAGACGCACTAAGAATCTTCGAGCCATTTGCGCGAGCGGATGATGAGGCCGTGGAGAATATCGAAGGTACTGGGATCGGACTCTCCATCACCAAGCGATTTTGCGAATTGTTGGGGGGTCATGTCCGGGTAGAGAGTGAAATTGGCAGAGGTTCGACCTTCACTGTCACACTGCCTGCCGAGGTTCCGGTCGCTACGCCTGATCCGGAAATGGGCGGTCCGGAGTCTGACGCGCCCGAGACCGCAAATGCCTAGAGCAAATCGGGGCGCGATCTTCTCTAATCACTGCCTCCCGATTCCGTATCGTCGGACCTTGCCCGCACAATCCGCTGCAATTTGCGAAGGCACATTTCCCGATCTGCCTTGAAGTCGCCCTGAACCCACCAATTCTCAACTTCCTCAAGAACGAGCCCGACGGTGGGACCATGCGGCACTCCAAGTTCGAGGACATCTGCCCCACGCACGGGCAACGAAGGTGAATTCCAGCTTGCCGCAGAACGCAGATGATTGCGCCAGGCACGAGGGTCTGTGGATTCTTCCGCCCATGCCAGATAAATCACGTCGCTCACCGTTTGGGCGCCCAGCCTATAGAGAAGCTGGCGGCGGCCACGCGCGTTGAGTCTTGCCGACAGCTCACCAGCATGCATTGCGATCGCAACGAGCCGCTCCCGCTCAGCGTTCGACAATCGCAATCGATCGGCCAAGCCGTGAAGGGCCGACTGCTCAGTTGCCGAAGCAGCTGCGAGCCGACGCAGGGGATCGGGATCATCACTGTCGATTGCGATCAGACCGGCGAGCCGGTCGAGGCGGTTCAACTCGGGCAGGATGTGTTGAAGAATCTCGTTCTCTTCCATTACGCGTAACACGGTCGCCGCGTTGGATGATTCCAGCAGACGCAGAACCTCGCCGGCCACGCGTTCGCCCGACAGGCTCGGCAGAGACGCCGCATTTGCCCGACAGGCCGCAACGCCGTCAGCAGCCGGCCCCAGATCGCCGTAGAAGGCTGTGAACCGAAAGAAGCGAAGTATCCTGAGAAAATCCTCTTTGATCCGGGCATCCGGATCACCGACGAAGCGCACGACTTTGGCCCTCAGATCAGCGATACCGCCGGTTGGATCGAAGAGACGACCATCAGGGTCGCAGTAGATGGCGTTGATGGTGAAATCCCGGCGCGCAGCATCGGCATCCCAATCGCCAGAAAATTCGACGCGGGCACGCCGACCATCGGTTTCGGTGTCGATCCGCAGCGTCGTGATCTCGAAGTGCGCCGGCGGAATGACAGCAGTGACCGTGCCGTGGTCGATGCCCGTGGGGATGGCTTTGACGCCGGCCACCGCAAGCAGCTCCAGAACACGATCCGGCGGATCGGCTGTGGCGATATCGACGTCCTTCACCGGCCGGCCGGCCAGAGCATCACGCACGCACCCACCGACAAATTGCACCGTCGCGCCGTCGGCGGAAAGCGCAGCAATGACAGCCTGAGTCTCCGATGCCGTCATCCATGGTTGGGGATCGAGTGTGAGTTCTTGTTTGTCGGGCACGCCCACCGCAAGTTCCTACTCGACGCGTCCCGGAACGATCTTGCCATCCTCGGTGTGCGGCGGAACATATGTGCCCTCGGGATCCGATCCGATGAACAAGCCTGTCCCCAACAGCGAGACGATGAGCAGCACGAGTCCGGTCATCGACAACCATATCCAAGGGGTGTCCTTCGCCTCCCAGCCACCGGCCGCCTTGCGCCGGCGTTCGATGAAAACCCACAGGTAATACAGAACGAACGGCAGGAGCAGCGGGATAGCATACTTGAGAACCTTGAAAATCATTCGCGGCCCATCCTCTCCACGAGATCGAACAGCATGCCAGCGGTGGCACCCCAGATGCGCCACTCCTCGTAGTAAATGGCATAGAAAATCCGAGTGAATTCGCCCACATCCCGCGTCTCGCGGACGAAATTCGAGCGATCGAGGGCATGATCGAGCGGCACCTCGAAGATTTCTTCGACTTCGAAAGCGTCCAATTTGGGCTCGAAGTCCGAACTGACCAGGCCGACGACCGGCGTCACGATGTAATTCGTCCCGGTCTGGTAGGTGTCAAGCAAACCGATAACATCGACGTGTTCCAATTCCAGTCCGATCTCCTCTTCCGACTCGCGAAGCGCCGCTGCGATCGGGTCGTCATCGTGAGTCTCTATGCGCCCCCCCGGGAAACTCACCTGACCGGCATGGGCATTTAGGTGAGAAGTGCGCTGCGTAAAGATGATGCCGGGGGAGCCATTGCGGTTCACGATGGGTACGAGAACTGCGGCCGCGGTAAGCTCGGCGGGCGGCCGCTTCTGGCGCCATTCCGGATTGAGATCGAAATCACCCCGCGTCGGCTCCTCGGATGGTGGCAGCTCAACGTCGTGTAAACGCTCCAGCAGTTTTGCGCGCAGCTCACGCATTGTTGGCCGCCTCCTCTTCCAGGCGCCCGAGGGGGAAGAATGCACCTTCGCTCCACACGCCAAATAATTGCTCACCCTCAACCTCTTCCTCACAGCCGATCTCCGCGAGTTCATAATAGACGGCACGGACAATAAGCGCCTCTAGCCGGTCCCTGACCAGCACGTAAGGCGATGGCTCGGCGGTCGCGGAATCGAAGGTCACGTGGATGGGATTGGCCTCATTCACGGTGATTTGATCATCGACATTGGTGCGAAACGTCAACGACTGATTCCGGCCGTCACCGTGGATGTCGACTTCGACTGCGACGAATGGCGCGTCGTCCACCGAAATGCGGCACTTCTCAACCGGAGTCTCAAGGTAGAATTCATCATCGGAATCACGTACCAGAACAGTGGAAAACAGCTTAACCAGCGGTTTGCGGGTGATCGGAGATCCATGATAAAACCACGTTCCATCGCGGGCGATCCGCATGCCGATGTCGCCACGCAAAACGGGCACGCGAAGACCACCTTTAACACCCGATGGTCCACCCGTCCCGTGACTGCTCAGCGCCTTCGCCAAGGCGGCGGGGTCCGGAGCGGGAGTATTTTTACGCTTCGCCATATTGCGGATGCGGCCACATTATTGTGGAGGACGGCGTGAGTATATCCAACCCGGTAGAGACTGCTAGCGACATCAGCGTTCCACTTCCTGAAGAGGTCGACGCCCTCGTCGAGCGGCTTAAGCAGGTACGCGAAGGGATCGAACAGATCATTTTCGGCCAGAAACAGGTTATCGACGAAACCTTGATCACTTTTCTGGCCGGCGGGCACGCCCTGCTGATCGGTGTTCCGGGCCTCGCCAAGACGCGGCTCGTGGAGACCCTCGGTACGGTCCTTGGACTCGAGGACAAGCGCGTGCAATTTACGCCCGATCTTATGCCCGCCGACATCATCGGATCCGAAGTCCTTGAAGAGGCCAAATCGGGTCAACGATCATTCCGATTCATCAACGGACCCGTCTTCTGTCAGTTGCTGATGGCCGACGAAATCAATCGTGCCAGTCCTCGGACCCAATCCGCCCTGCTGCAGGCCATGCAGGAAAAGCACGTTTCCGTCGCTGGACAGCGCCATGAACTTCCGGCGCCCTTCCATGTGCTCGCCACGCAGAACCCTTTAGAGCAAGAGGGCACGTATCCCCTTCCAGAAGCGCAGCTCGACCGCTTCCTCATACAGATCGACGTCTCGTACCCCAGTCTCGAGGCCGAGCGCCAAATGCTCATCGCAACCACGGGGACTTCGGAAACCGCGCCCCAGGAGGCGATGAGCGCCCAAGAATTGATGGCCGCGCAACGCCTGGTCCGACGCATCCCCGTCGGCACCAGCGTCATCGAAGCCATCCTTGACCTCGTCAGGGCGGGCCGCCCAGAAATTTCCGACATGGATGACGTGAAGCGTGATGTCGCGTGGGGCCCCGGGCCTCGGGCGACCCAGGCACTGATGCTCGCCGTCAGGGCGCGAGCGCTTCTCGACGGCAGGGTCGCACCGTCTGTGGACGATGTCGTTGCACTTGCCGCACCGACGCTTCGTCACCGGATGGCATTGAACTTTGCCGCCCGAGCCGACGGAACGACAATTTCGCAGGTTGTGGAGCGATTGGTCGCACGCGTGGCTTGAGCCCGGATCGCACATGCAAGCCGCCGCAACTCGCCAGCGCGCCGAGCAGCTGGCAGCCACGCTGCCACCGCTTCTGGTGGCGGCTGAACGAATTGCGGCCACGGTGGCTCAAGGCGTTCACGGGCGGCGCAGAGTCGGCGTAGGCGAGACTTTCTGGCAATTTCGACAATATCAACCGGGCGACCTGGCAACTGCGATCGATTGGCGGCAATCTGCGAAGTCTGAGCGCATCTTCGTGCGCGAGCATGAATGGGAGGCGGCCCAGAGCATCTGGTTGTGGCGGGATGATTCCCCTTCAATGCACTACGCGTCCGGAGGCGCACCGTGCGACAAAGCGGAACGCGCCACCGTGCTGTTGTTGGCAATGGCGGCGCTGTTGCTACGGGCAGGCGAATTTGTGGCCCTGCTCGGCCTCGACCGAACACCCACGACCGGCCGCGGTACGCTCAACCGGTTCGCCGCGGCCCTCCATCAGGAAACCGTCGACGAATTGCGGAGAACCAGCTCCCCTCCCAGCGAGCGCTTGCCCCGACGTGCCCAACTTGTACTCGTCGGCGATTTCCTCTCGCCTATCGAAGAGACAGCCGCAGCGCTCAGACTCTATGCAAGCCGTGATGTGAAAGGTCATCTCCTCCAAATAGTGGACCCGGCGGAAGAAGACTTACCGTTCACCGGACGCACCCGCTTTCACGGACTGGAGGGTGAAGAGGCCTATACCGTCAGCCGGGTCGAAAGCTTGCGTGCCGCGTACGATGACCGGTTCGCGGCACATCATGCCGCTCTCGTCGATCTCACGCGCTCTTTCGGATGGACGTTCGCCAGCCACCGGACAGACCGCCCTCCGCAGACGGCCTTACTGGCCTTGTACCAGGCGCTTTCTGGTGAAATGGGTTAATGGGAAGGCGGGCTTGGCAAATTGGCGGATGATCTTGGATGACGGACGCATGAGATCGCGATGCTGACACTAGGCCCCCTTGTGTTCGCCACACCCTGGCTGCTCTCGGCACTGTTAGCCCTGCCGTTGATATGGTGGCTGCTGCGCGTCACGCCGCCCGCGCCGCGCTACGTGGAGTTTCCAGCAATCAGCCTGCTGCTGGGGTTGCGCACACGTGAAGAAACTCCGGCCCGCACACCCTGGTGGCTCCTCCTCCTCAGGCTATTCATCGCGACTCTGGTGATTTTGGCGCTGGCCCATCCTATCCTGAATCCAGGCACCCAATTATCAAATCAGGGAACGGTGCTGCTGATCATCGACGATGGTTGGGCAGCTGCGCCACGATGGCAGCGCCGGATTCAGGCCATCGGTGATATCCTCGACGAAGCCGAGCGCCTGGAAAGACCTGTCATCATCGTGACCACCGCACCAGGTGAAGACGAAGGTCCGCTCCGCGCGAGCGACGTCCTACCCGCCGCCGAAGCGCGTCGCCTCGCCCAAGCTCTACGTCCCAAACCCTGGCCTGTCGATCGGGTGAGTGTGGCAACGGTCGTCAAAAACCTGAATCTGTCATCCCCCCTGCAGACGTTCTGGTTCACGGATGGCCTCCTGTCCACACCAGACGAATCGCAAGCCGTCTTTGTTTTAACGGAGCGTCTTCAGCGCTTGGGACCGGTTGAATTGCTGGGAGAACCTGCTGAATCTCGCTCGCACGTTCTGCTTCCACCAGCGGAAAACCGCACCTCACTCAGTGCCACGGTGCTACGATCGACGGCAGCGGAAACAGCCAGCGTGTGGATTCGGGGCATCGGGGAACGCGGCCAGTTGCTGGCGCGAATTCCGGCAACCTTCCCGGAAGGTGAACGTGCGGCGCAGGCCGAATTCGATGTCCCCGTCGAAGTCCGGAACCGGCTTTCCCGTCTCGAAATCGAAAGCGAACAATCCGCGGGGGCCGTTGCACTTCTCGACGAACGCTGGCGGCGGCGGCCTGTCGGTCTTTATTCCGGAGATACGCTGGAAGCGTCCCAACCGCTCCTGTCGAGCATCTTCTATCTGGATCGGGCGCTGAATCCGTTCAGCGACGTCCGTCGCGGGACGGTAGCGGAACTTTTGGGGCGCGAACTCGCCGTCATGTTCATGGCCGACATCGGACTTGTTGTAGGGCCCGACGGCAAAGCTGTAGCGGACTGGGTAAACAGTGGCGGCGTGTTGGTTCGGTTTGCCGGCCAAAAAATGGCCGAGAAGACCGATACACTCATCCCGGTAGCGCTCAGAACCGGCGGCCGAATTCTCGGTGGTGCATTGACGTGGACACAGCCTGCACACCTGGACGCGTTCGACGAGAACAGTCCCTTCTACGGCTTGTCCATCCCACAGGATGTTCTTGTCGCCCGGCAAGTCTTGGCCGAACCATCACTCGACTTGACCAGCAAAACATGGGCGCGCCTGACCGATGGTACGCCACTGGTTACAGCCGAGCGCCGCGATCGTGGATGGGTCGTCCTATTCCATACGTCGGCAAATACAGAATGGTCTAACCTGGCGATTTCCGGCCTGTTCGTGGACATGCTACGCCGCATTGTCGAACTCGCCGAAGGCGTCTCAAGCAACAACACGAGCGCCACACTGCCGCCACTCCATGTCCTGGACGGCTTTGGACGGCTGGTCGATCCGTCGGCAACCGCCAAACCCATCGTCGGCGGCACCTTCGAACAGGCCACGCCGTCTCCCGGTACGCCTCCTGGCTATTACGGGGACAGAAGTGCCCGCCGGGCACTCAACCTGGGACCGACAATCGCGACGCTGGACCCGATCGAGAACCTGCCTCAAGGCGTGAGTTTCCGGGAATTCGCGGAAAGTGGGGAAATCGACCTCAAGCCGCTGCTGCTCGCGCTTGCCGTTGCGCTCCTATTGATGGAGATGGGAGTGAGCTTATGGCTGCGAGGTCTGGTAGGACGGGATTGGCGGCCAGCCAGCAAAGCCACCGCGGCCACGATGCTGGCCGTGTTGATCTTGGGTATGCTCGTCGACACAGATACCGCCGACGCCGATGACACGTTCGCGTTGGCCGCCACGCTGGATACACGCCTGGCCTACGTGATCACAGGTGAACCCGAGACAGACGAAATGAGCCGGGCCGGAATGCTGGGCCTGACGCAGGTGCTGGCACGCCGGACGGCCTTCGAAGGTGCTGAGCCGATCGGCGTCGACCCCGAGAGCGACGATTTCGTCTATTTTCCCCTGATTTATTGGCCTATCACTCCGCAGCAAGCGACATTGTCCGATGACGCCATCGGCAAGGTGGATACGTTCACCAAAAATGGCGGCACGATCATCTTCGATACCCGGGAACAACAGTTGATCAGCGCAACGCCCAGGCTCAGCGGCAACCCCGGCCCCGCCACCCGACGACTGCGCCGCTTGCTAAATCGTCTGGACGTCCCGCCTCTGACATCCATCCCGCAGCAGCACATCCTGACCAAGGCGTTCTATCTCATACAAGAATTCCCGGGACGGTGGACCGGTGGTCGCGTGTGGGTGGAACGGCATGCCGGTGGCATCAACGACGGTGTATCGGGATACGTTATCGGCGATCACGATTGGGCCGCAGCGTGGGCGGTCGATGACCTTGGACAACCCATTGCCGCCGTGGTTCCAGGTGGTGAACTTCAACGCGAAATGGCGTTGCGCTTCGGGGTCAATTTGGTGATGTACACGTTGACCGGCAATTACAAGGCAGACCAAGTCCACGTTCCCGCGATTCTCGAACGCCTGGGTCAATGATGGGCACGTCGACCGCCATGACATCGATCGCATTCGCGCCACTGCTGCCGTGGGCAGCGATTGGCACGTTTGCCGTGCTTGCCGTTGCACTGACCGCCTACGCATTCATGAAACGGGCGACCGGGGCGAGTTGGCGCGCCCTGGCGCTCACTATCATCATTGGTGCGATCATCAATCCCACACTCAATAATGAGAACCGGGACCTGCTGAACGACGTCGTCGCCGTCATCGTGGACCGCTCCCCGAGTCAACGCATCGGCGACAGGTTCGCACGCACGGATGAAGCCCTCCGAGTCATCGAGGAGCGCCTGCAACGAACGCCGAATGTGGAAGTGAGAGTCATCGAGACAGGCGATATCGACGTCGGGAAGGACGTCTTGTCGACTACCCTGAACGCCGCGCCAGAAGGGACACGGTTGTTCGATGCCCTGGATCTTGCATTCGCGGACATTCCTTTGGACCGCATCGCGGGCGCCATCTTCATCACTGACGGGCAGGTCCACGATACGCCAGAGGACCCGTCGCAGGCACCCCGGATCAGGAACACCAGACCGCTCCATGTCCTGTTGACGGGGAATCGGAACGAATCCGATCGCCGCCTGATCGTCGCTGAGGCCCCCAGTTATGGAATAGCGAACTCTGAGCTCCAACTCACACTCCGCGTGGAAGACTCTGGCGTCGACGTGCAGCCGGGAACGGCGCGCGTCACGCTACGGCGCGATGGCGGCGCGGCCGAAACCCACAACCTGGAGATCGGCAAAAATCAACGGGTTCCCTTTAAACTGGACCACGGCGGACAAACGATTGTTGAAATCGAAGTGGCCGGCGTCGCCAACGAGCTCACCCGGCAGAACAACCGCGCCGCGCTGACCGTCAATGGGGTCCGGGAGCGCCTTCGCGTCCTGTTGGTTTCGGGTGAGCCACACGCCGGCGAGCGGACATGGCGTAACCTTTTGAAGGCTGACCCGTCCGTCGATCTGGTGCACTTCACTATCCTGCGGCCACCGGAGAAGCAGGACGGCACACCGGTGCGCGAATTGTCCTTGATCGCTTTTCCGATCCGGGAGCTGTTCGAGACCAAGCTTGCGGACTTCGATCTCATCATTCTGGACCGCTACCGCCGGCGGGGCGTCCTGCCCCAGAGCTACTTCATCAATATCGTGCGTTACATTTCGAATGGCGGTGCGTTGCTGGGCGCCGTGGGTCCCGCGTTCGCCACCCCGCTCTCGGTTTATCAAACACCGCTCAAAGCCGTGATTCCGGGCAGACCCACCGGCGAGGTCATCGAGCAAGGCTTTAAACCCATGTTGTCTGCACTGGGAGAGCGTCACCCGGTTACCGCAGATTTGGACGGCGGGACGGGCGAGACCCCGGATTGGGGCCGTTGGTTCCGCATGATCGACGCCGTCGAAGAGAGCGGCACCACCGTTATGCAAGGCGTCAACGGCCGGCCCCTGCTTCAATTGGACCGGATCGGCGATGGCCGTGTCGCACTCCTCCTGTCTGATCATGCCTGGCTTTGGGCCCGGGGCGCGGAAGGCGGCGGCCCGCAAGCCGAATTGCTCCGCCGGCTCGCGCATTGGCTGATGAAAGAGCCTGACCTGGAAGAGGAGGACTTGAGGCTCACGGCGCGGGGCAATCGACTTGAAGTCACGCGCCGCAGCCTCGACGACCTGCCCGCCCAAGTTACCGTGACCGCACCATCCGGCGAGCAGTTTCGCGTCACCCTGGCGGATCAGGGTAGCGGTCGCGCCTTCGGAACCGCCACCGTGACTGAAACGGGACTGTATTCGGCCAAGGACGGCGAACTCGACGCCGTGACCGTCGTGGGCGCCTTGAATGCCCAGGAATTCGCCGACGTCAGGACCTCGGAAGATATTCTAAAGCCCGTGGTAGAAGCCTCCGCCGGGGGCATCTACTGGATGGGTGAATCGGGTGCTCCGAACGTCCGGTTTGTCCGGCCCCAGCGTGACACCGCTGGTAGCGATTGGCTGGGCCTCATTGCCAACCGCAGCTACATCGTCACGGGCGTCGAGCAAACATCCTTGTTCCCCGCGCTCGCCGTGCTCCTGCTTGCCCTCGGTGCGCTGATGATGGCTTGGCACCGCGAAGGGCGATAGAGACGCTTAGCTGGGGCAGTGCTCGGCCAACTCCATGGAGGCGCGAACTAACGTGCCTGTAAACCGCGCCGGCGCGCCGTGGACGATTTTACGCATCAGCACGCGTTCCTGATCGGCTTCGCCCGGCAGATTCAGTCCGCGAGCCCCGGATCTATCGAATCGGAACCGGCTGTAGTAGGCCGCGTCACCCACCAGAATCGCAGCTCGATACCCGCGACGTTCCGCCAGAATTAATGAATACTCGACAAGCGCTCTTCCGAGACCGGCCCCCTGAAAGACGGGGTCGACCGCCAACGGACCCAGAAGCAAGAGATCGGCCTGCCGGCGGCCTGCATCATCCTGCAACGCAATAGGCCAGTACCTGATCGACCCGTGGAGCTCACCATCGACCAACGCCACGTGGCACAACTCAGCGATAGGGGAGATACCCTGACGTAGATCGTAGACGGCTTTCGACCGTCGATCTGCGCCGAAGACCGAGTCCAAAAGGCTTTCGATAGCCTCGAAATGTTGCGGCTGTTCGGCCTTGATCTCAATCATCTCTGGTGCTCCGACAACGGCCATCCACGACAGCAGACGCGTCCAAGACGCGGTTCGATCTTCGGGATGTAACTATTAGGGGTTCGGAAGGGGCGCGATCTATAAGGCGAAAGCGCGGGGCGAAGGACGGTTAGCGCCGTACCGTCGGCATTTGCCGCACTACGGACGTTTTTCGTCGCCACGAATTTCGATGCCGGATAATCAACATCATAGAACCCTCTTGCCGGAGGCGACTGCTTATCATGAACGAGATACGGAAACCAGCCTCATTTATCGCTCATCACCCGTCGTCTGGTTCGCGAGCCTTGCGGAGCGCCTCGTCCCAGTAGGGCGCCGGGCCGAACCGTTCGGCAAAGTAATCCACGAAGGCCCGAACCTTGGCACTGACATGACGGCGATGGGGATAGACGGCATAAATACCAAAATCGCTTTCAGCGTAAGACGCAAGAATCGGACGCAGCGCACCACTGCGCAATTGCTGTTCGACCATGAATGTCGGCACCAACACCAGGCCTGTTCCCGCCGCCGCCGCCGCCGCCGCCGCCAGCAGTACATCCCCATTGTTGGCGTTGAGACTACCGCTCACGGGAATATTCCAGGTTCGCTGACCCTTCCTGAACGGCCACGACCCCGTGGTCGCCAAGTAACTGTAGCTCAGACAATCATGATTCCGGAGATCGTCGGGCGTTTCGGGTACACCGCGGCGGCGAAAGTACCCCGGACTACCGCACACCACACGCCGTGACGGCGCGAGCCGGCGGGCGACAAGGCTAGAATCGGGAAGATCGGCGATGCGAATTGCCAAATCGTAGCCGCCATGAACCAAATCCACGAAAGCATCATCCAGGGTGATATCGACCTTGAGATCCGGAAAGCGGGAGAGGAACTCGGGGATGGCCCGGGCAATGTGAAGGCGGCCGAAGCTCATCGGCACGTTTACCTTCAGCGTACCCCGCGGGTTCGCGGTGAGCTCCGTTACGGTATGCTCGGCCTCCTCCGCCTCGGCAACCAGACGAGCGCAATGCTCATGAAAAGCGGAACCGATTTCGGTCAGGCTTAGCCGGCGCGTCGTCCGGTTGAGCAAGCGGGCGCCCAACCGGTCCTCCAGGCGGCTAACCCGTTTGCTGACCGTGGCCTTCGACAGGCCGAGATTGCGTGCCGCGCGCGAAAAACTTCCCTCTGCCACCACGCTGGCAAACGTCGCCATATCATTGAGCTGGTTCATGGTACTGCGCTATCGGCTGTAAGTTTAAATTTATTAGGTCGAAATTAGAAACAGTATTGTTCGATTTATACGATTGTGAAATTTCTGGAAACACCCAAATTATCTGGGACAGAATGAGACAGCGTATGATCGCGGTCGATCAGCGGGCTTCCCCGACGGGCAGCGCGTTCGTAGGCTGACGCAAATTGCTTTTGCTCTACACGGGGAGAACGAATCATGGGCAGGATGGTC
>Ga0209403_10003364_pt1 | contig 18162 bp, 13 predicted proteins | sample ArcticOcean_MG_C_8_FD_187440 | JGI IMG/M metagenome (GOLD analysis project Ga0209403, IMG submission 187440) | Marine microbial communities from western Arctic Ocean - ArcticOcean_MG_CB11_86 (SPAdes) (version 2) | ecosystem: Environmental > Aquatic > Marine > Oceanic | place: Arctic Ocean... | reverse complement strand
TGGCGCAAGCTGCCCGGGTCAAAATCTGCGGGCCGGGTGCAGTCCGTTGCGCTGCGCTTGGTGTGCGAACGGGAACTGGAAATAGAAGCCTTTGATCCACAAGAATATTGGACCGTGGAAGCCGACTTCCAGACCGCTGGCGGCCAGCCACTCACCGCCAAACTCATCAATCTAAAAGGCGAAAAGCTGAGTAAGTTCACCTTGGGCAACGAAGCCAGCGCCTTGGCCGCAGTCCAAGTGTTGGAAAATGCCGGTGGCTTTTCCGTGGCCGAGTTGGAAAAGAAGGAAACCCGGCGCCATCCGCCGCCACCGTTCACCACGTCCACGTTGCAACAGGATGCCTCGCGCAAACTGCGTTTCGCTAATAAGCGCACCATGGACATCGCCCAGCGATTGTACGAGGGCATGGATGTTGGCGGCGGTGCTGCCGGTCTTATTACCTATATGCGCACCGACGGGGTGCAGATGGCGGGCGAAGCTGTGAACGGCTGCCGGACTATGGTGGCCAGCGAATTCGGCGACGCCTATGTGCCCGAAGAACCGCGGGTCTACAAATCTACAGCGCGCAACGCCCAGGAAGCCCACGAAGCCATCCGCCCGACGGATTTTTCGCGTACGCCTGCCCTGGTCAAGGGCCACATGAATGATGACGAATTCCGGCTTTATGAATTGATTTGGAAACGCGCCACGGCCAGCCAGGTGGCCTCGGCCCGCCTTGAACAAGCCGGGCTGAACATCAACACCAACGCCGGCGATGCGGTCTTGCGCGCCACCGGCCAGATCGTGTTGTTCGACGGGTTCTTGCGCCTGTACCAGGAAAGCCGCGACGACGCTCCGAAATCCGATGCGGCCTCTGCTGACCGCGACGACGAACGGCGTTTGCCCGCCGTCGCCAAAGGCGATGTGATGACCAGGTCCGAAATACGGCCCGAACAGCATTTCACCGAGCCGCCGCCCCGGTTCAGCGAAGCCACCTTGGTCAAGCGCATGGAAGAGTTGGGTATCGGTCGGCCGTCCACATACGCCAGTATTTTGTCGGTGCTCCAGGATCGCAATTATGTGCGTTTGGAAAAACGCCGATTTGCCCCCGAAGACCGAGGCCGGTTGGTCACCGCGTTCCTGTCGAACTTTTTCGAACGCTATGTGGAATACGATTTCACCGCTGACCTGGAAGCCCAACTGGATCGCATTTCCGCAGGCGAGATCGAATGGAAAGCTGTGCTGCAGGAATTTTGGACCACGTTTTACAAGGCTATCGATGACACCAAAGAGCTGAGGGTGCGCGACGTTCTCGATGTGCTCAACAAAGTATTGGGGGCCTATTTCTTCCAGTCGGACGATCCCAATGTGGACCCCATGGATTGCCCAAAATGCGCCGATGGTCGTCTGTCTTTGAAGCTCGGGAAATTCGGCGCGTTCGTTGGTTGCTCAAATTACCCGGATTGCAAATTCACCCGGCCTTTGGTGGCCACCGGTGACGGTACCGCAGCGGATAACGAACCCAAGGAACTGGGCAAGAATGCGGCATCGGGCTTAGTGGTGTCGCGCCGCCAGGGGCCATACGGGCCCTATGTTCAGTTGGGCGATACCGAGGGCGGCGAAAAACCCAAACGGGTTTCGATCCCAAAAGGCACCGACCCCGAAGACATTACATTCGAGATCGCCGTTGCGCTGTTGGCTCTTCCCCGGGATATGGGAGAGCATCCGGAAACCGGAAAAATGATCCAAGCCGGCATTGGCCGCTATGGGCCCTACGTCAAACACGCCGGCGTTTTTGTTTCCCTGACGCCAGAGGACGACGTTCTCTCCGTGGGCTTGAACCGGGCCATCGCCCTGTTGGCCGATGCCAAGAACAAGCCCGGTCGTGGCGGCGCCGCCACGACATTGAAAGACTTGGGCGCCCACCCGGTGGATGGCAAGCCGATCACCGTGCGCAGTGGCCGCTATGGCCCCTATGTTAAGCACCTAAAAACCAACGCCACGTTGCTTAAGGGCACCGAGCCAGAGGACTTATCTCTGGAAGACGCGGTGGCGTTACTGGATGCAAAAATCGCCAAGACCGGCAAAGGCAAACCGGTGAAGCCCAAAAAGAAATTGAAAGCAAAAGCGAACCCAAAGGCCAAGGCGAAACCTAAAACTAAACCGGCGGCGTCCGACCCCGACCCCCAGCCCTCCGCCGACTGACCCCGGTCACACCCATGGCAAAATCCACTGCGCCCCGGTCACGTCGGCCAAGCCGGGAGGCGCTACTGGAATTTATTGCAGAAAATCCCACCAATTCTGGCAAGCGAAAAATATCCCGATCCTTTGGTCTGAAAGGCGACGACCGCGTATGGCTACGCGACACCTTGCGCGGCTTTGTCGCGGAAGGCCTCATCGAGGGGGGCCGCAGCGCCAGGCGGGGACGGCCCGGATTACCGCCGGTCATGGTGTTGGAAATCACCGGCGTGGACAATGACGGCGATCTTGTGGGGGCACCGGCTGCTTGGAAGCACGATGCCCCCCGGCCGACGGTCCATCTGACCGGCAGCGCCCGCGCATTGGCCTGCGGGCCTGGCGATCGGGTGTTGGCGCGCATTGCTCAATCGGGTGGTGCCTACGAAGGCAAGGTCATGCGGGTTCTGCCTTCGCCGCCGTCCGAAATTTTGGGGGTCATCGAGGACAGCGGGCGGGAGCTGCGCTTGGCCCCGGTGAACCGCAAGACCCGCACGGAATTTATCGTCGACGATCCCGGTGATGCCGTGCCCGGTGATGTAGTGGTGGCCGAGGTGGTCTCGGGCAAGGCCTATGGCCCGGCACGAGTGCGGGTGCGGACCCGGGTGGGGCCCATGACCGACGCCCGAACCCTCAGCCTAACTGCCATCCATGAACACGGGCTGCCCGACACCTTCCCCGACGAAGTGTTGGCAGAGGCAAAAGCTGCCAAGGTGCCGGAGTTGGGGGAGCGCACCGATTTTCGCCATGTGCCCTTCGTCACCATCGACCCGGAGACCGCCCGGGATTTCGACGATGCGGTGTGGGCCGAATCCAACGCCGACGTCAACAGCGGATGGGTTTTACGGGTGGCCATCGCCGATGCCGCCCACTATGTCACCCCGGGCAGCGCGCTTGACGTTGAGGCCAAAAACCGCGGCAATTCCGCCTACTTCCCCGACCGGGTTGTGCCGATGTTGCCCGAGGCATTATCGGCAAGCCTGTGCTCGTTGGAAGAAGGCATTGACCGCGCCTGCATGGTGGCGACCCTGTGGTTGGATGCTCAGGGCCGGACCACCCGTCACAAATTCGAGCGCGGGCTGATGCGCTCGGTGAAGCGACTGACCTACGGGCAAGTTCAGAAACTCCACGACGACGGCGGCAACGATCACATCAACGCCTTGGTGAAAAATTTATACGGCGCCCACAAAGTCTTGGCCAAGGCCCGCAAAACCCGGGAACCCTTGGAAATCGAGACCACCGAGGTCAACGTGGTGCTGGGCAACGATGGCCGGGTGGAAAGGGTCGAGCCTTCGGCCCACATCGCTTCGCACCAACTGATCGAAGACATGATGATCGCCGCCAACGTGGCCGCCGCCGATGTCCTGACCGAAGCCCAGGCACCATGCATGTACCGGGTCCATGACCAGCCGGAACGAGAACGGGTCGTGGCCCTGGCGGATTTTTTGGACTCTCTGGGTTTACGGCTGGACAAAGGCCAGCGCCCCAACCCGCGGATTTTCAATGGGGTTCTGCGAAAGGTCGCCAAAACCGCGCACGGCCCGGCGGTGCACCAAGCCACCTTGCGGGCCCAGGCCAAAGCGGAATACAGCGCCCAAGCCAATCCGCATTTTGGCCTGAATTTGGTGCGCTATGTTCACTTCACCTCGCCCATCCGGCGGTATGCGGATGTGCTTGTTCACCGGGCGCTGATCACAACGCTTGGGTTGGGAGCGGGGGGAATGGCCCGCACAGATGGCACAGGGTTGGAGGCCATGGCCCAACACATTTCCATGACCGAGCGTCGTGCGGTGGCGGCTGAACGGGATGCCTTGGCGCGGTATCTGGCGACCTTCTTGGCGGACCAAATTGGTGCCGAATTGCCGGGCCGGATTGCCGGCGTCACCAAGGCTGGGCTGTTCGTCACCTTGGTTGAATCCGGCGCGGATGGCCTGGTTCTCATGCGCACCTTGGGAGATGACTTTTACATTTGGGATGAACCAAGCCACCGGCTTATTGGCGAGCGCGGGCACCGTGTGTACACCTTGGGCGACGCCGTGACCGTGGGAATTTTGGAGGCGGTCCCGGCCACCGGCGGATTGTTGCTAGAGATGAAATCGGGCGGCAAGGTCGATCACACCGCCACCCCGTCCCGACCCAGACGATCGATTCTTGGCGCAAAGGGGCGTGGCCCAAGACCCAAATCAAAACGCGGTCCCATGCGATGAGCGAGCAACCCGGCACTCCATCGGATCGGCGATGGAGCGTCGTTGCGATCGCTGGAGCCATGGGGGGGTATGGCCTCACCCTGGGGCTGACCCATCCATTGTTGTCGTTGATCCTGGAAGACCAGGGATATTCTAGTACCCTGATTGGGCTCAACAGCGCCGCGACCTTTGTCGGCGTCCTCGCCTCCGCCCCCATCATTCCGCCCCTGGTGCGTCGCCTGGGCCCTAGCGGGACAATGATGGCCGCAATCGGCTTGACCATCACGATGCTGCTGGCCTTGCCCCTGTTCGCCAACATCTCGGCGTGGTTTGGGATTCGCTTTGTGCTGGGCATTGGTATCAACGCGCTTTTTATCGTTAGTGACGCCTGGATTCTCGAGGCCGCCGCAGAAAAAACCCGAGGGCGCACCGTTGGGTTTTATGCCTCAGTCATCGCCGGTGGTTTCGCCTTGGGGCCGGTGCTGGTTGCAATGACTGGGATCGAGGGTTGGACCCCGTTCTTGGTGGCTTCGTTGATCTTGGCAGTGGCGGTTGCGCCGCCCATGTTTCTGGCACGGCGAGCGGCTCCGGATTTGGGGATTGGCCCGCCGCAGGGGTTGTTCGCGATGATGGCCGCAGCACCCACCTTGATGGCGGCGGCATTTGTCATTGCCTTTTTCGAAACTGCTGCAACCGCGCTGTTCCCGGTGTTTGGGGTACAACTGGGCTTCAGCTTCGGGATCGCGGCTTTAATAGTCGCTGCGGTGGGAGCGGGGGAAATGGCCTTTCAAATCCCTGTCGGCATGCTTTCAGATCGCTTTGATCGGTTTCGAATCCTTTTCGTTTGCGCACTGCTTGGTTTCGGTGGGGCCTTGGCCATCCCCTTTGTCATTTCGATCCCGATTTTGTTTTGGCCGTTGTTGTTCGTTTGGGCCGGATTTGTCATGTCCATCTACACCGTCTCCGTCGCCCAGGTGGGCGCGCGTTTCACGGGCACCGAGTTGGTCACCGCCATTTCCGCCATTTCCATTCTGTACGGAGCCGGTGGCGCCGCTGGCCCCGCGCTGACGGGTGTGGCCATGGACGTCTTTGGCCCCAACGGATTGCCGTGGACCGTGGCCGTTCTGTGCGGCGCCTTCGCTGTGTTGGTCGCGATCCGCCATCGAGAGATCTTCGTGAGTAAATAAACCGCAAATTTGGGTCTGTTCGACGACGCTCCTCTTAATTACGTTCTGGTTCACGCGACCCAAGCGCGTCACGATCTACACTTAACTTGACATACAACGGCCTGCGCGTATTGTGCCGCCACCTTTCGAGAAAGCGCGAGAACCATGGCCAAATCAGCGACAGTTAAGATAAAATTGGTGAGCACCGCCGACACCGGCTTTTATTACGTCACCAAGAAGAATCCCCGGAATCTCACTGAAAAAATGGTGTTGAAGAAGTACGATCCGGTGGTGCGCAGGCACGTGGAGTTCAAGGAAGCCAAAATCAAGTAGTGCAGATCATGCCCTCTGGGGGCACGTGAATCTGAACGGTAAATATGACCTCGCCCTTCGACGCGCTCAGGGTGAGGTGTTTTTGTTTCTAGCTGGCGGCTTTGTTGTCCGCCTTGCCGCCGATCACCTCGTCAGACACGACCTTATTGCGGCCAGTGTTCTTTGCCTGGTACATGGCTTTATCGGCGCGCTCCAACATAGAGTCGGCAGACTCGTAGGTGCCATGGGACGAGGCAACGCCAATGCTGACAGTGACGGCCAAAGGTTCTTTTGTCGATTCCAGGTCGAACGGTTTGTCGGCCATGCCCAACCGCCAATCCAAGCAATCCGGGCAACTATAATGATAGTAGAGCTTCAGCAATGAATGGCGAGGAAGCGGAGCGCATCGCGTTCAAGGCCCTGGCGTTTCTGGCGGCGGATGCCGAACGCTTAGGAAGGTTTCTTGGAACCACTGGCTTAGGCCCCCAAGAGCTTCGCGACAAGGCCGAAGACCCGGAATTGCTGGCCGGGGTCCTGGATTATTTGTTGAGCGACGAAGCCATGGTGATCGAGTTTTGTCGGGCGTCAGAGGTGCCACCGGGGATGATCGGCCAGGCCCGAGGCCAATTACCCGGGCATTCTCCGCCCATGTAAAGTTTCTTGTCCTTGAAAGCAGGGTTAACAAGCCGGTGGCGAAATTTCTTCTATGTCCTCTAAAGTTCCACTAACCTGAAAATTACCGTAATCCAGGATCAAATCGGTAATGACGCCGTTTTCAAACAGCCGATAACCCACTTCAAATATGGGCTCGGGCGCTTGGGAGGCGATTTTGTAGTGGGCATAGCGGGTATGCCAAGACCGCTGGTCCGCCAAAAGATCGGCCCCATTGGGTGGGGTTTCTTCACCGGCCGCAAATTCTGCGCTAATAAAGACAGACACCGCAGTGAGCGTATCCTCGCCGCCGCCGTCGAAGCTGACGAGATCCAACAGCCGGGTGCCGGCCTCGGCCGCCGCCAACACGGCACGACTCAGGGCAATCGGGAACAACACGCCAGATGGCAAGGCCATGGTGGAGGTGGTGGGTTCGGTGTAATCTACGCGGCCACCCAACCCCGGCCCAGACAGCGTGGCGATCCCGGTGAAGACCTCCACCACATCACCAGCCACCTCGTTAACGGTAGAAAACGTCATTGATGTTGCGTCGTTGCTTTCCAAAACCGTGGCGGCGAACCGCGTACTGACTGCGGCACCGCCCTCAACGCGCAGTGTCAATTGCACGGCCTGGCGCAAGGTCACGCCTTTACACTCCGGAATCCGTTCCACCAGAAACACCCCGGTGACGCCAACGATGCCGCTTTGGGTTAAGGCCGACACCAAATTCATGGCATAGGTCGCCCGGTGTGGCGCCAGGGTCTGGCTAAGACTTGGATTGGTCAAAGTCGCGCCAGTGGCCACCACCACTATGGTGAAAAATGCCGAGGGGGATTTCAAAATTGAGGTCCTGATTTAGCTATAGATTCTGTCCCCACCTTACCCCATCCGATGGGCCATTTAGGCTGCGGTGTCTGACACCCGGAAATGCCCCCGCCGCCGCCGCAAGCTAGACCTCAGCCCACACCGCCGAATTGGTATCTCTGGCCGCCCGCGTCGGGGGTGGGTAAACTCGGGCCATGGCCCAGGAAAAACGATCCTTTGGCGACCGGGTGCGCCGCTCGACCCTCGCCCGATACGCCATGCTCGCCTTTGGCTGGATAATGGTGGGCTTCGGCATAGTCGGCATCTTCTTGCCGCTTTGGCCCTCGACCATCTTCATATTGCTGGCGCTTTGGGCGTTTACCAACTCTTCCCAGCGTTTTCATGAATGGCTGTATAACCACCCGAGATTCGGCGCCACCGCCCGGGCGTGGAATGAATTCGGGATCATCCCGGTAAAGGCCAAGGTATTGGCGGCATCCATGATGTCGGTTAGCGTCGGCGTTCTGGTGTGGCTTGCCGATACCTGGATTTTGCCCGCTACGGTGGGAGGGATGTTGGCGATCATCGCATCATGGATCGTGACGCGGCCCAGCCGTGTTTCAGAGAAACTGACAGGGGAAGAGATCATGACGGGACAGACAGAGGCGCGCCTCGCGGAATTAGGAATTATCTTGCCGGAGCCAGCCAAAGCCGCCGCAAACTATGCGCCGTTTGTGTTTTCCGGCACCACCCTCTATGTCGCCGGGCAATTACCCATGGCCGATGGCAAGGTTGCGGTGACCGGCAAGGTCGGCGAAGCGGTGACCATCGACCAGGCCCAAGACGCTGCCCGCCTGTGCGCCCTGAACATTCTTGCTCAAGCAAAGGCCGCTGCCGACGGTGACCTGGATCGGGTACGATGCATCAAGTTGGGCGGCTTTGTGAATGCAACCCCTGATTTTGTGGACCATCCCCAGGTGCTGAACGGTGCCTCAAATCTGATCGGCGAGGTGTTGGGCAAACGCGGACTGCACGCGCGGTTTGCCGCCGGGGCCGGATCCCTGCCCTTTGATGCCTCTGTGGAAATTGACGCGGTGTTCGAGATCGACTGAGCGCATGGGAGACAGCGAACAAGCTCTGGTCCACACCGTTGATGTGGTTCAAGACATCGGAGACATCGCCCCTGCCGATTGGGATGTATGCGCAGGCACTGAAAACCCATTCGTTTCACACAAATTTCTCAGAGCGTTAGAACAAAGCGGATCGGCCAGCCCTGAACACGGATGGGCACCCCATCATTTGATGGTGAAGGCTGCCGACGGATCAGCTCTGGGGGTCGCCCCGGCCTACTTGAAATCCCACTCGTACGGAGAGTACGTGTTCGACCATGGCTGGGCCGATGCCTTTGAACGCGCGGGGGGCACGTATTATCCGAAGCTGCAATTGGCTGTGCCGTTCACCCCGGTGACTGGCCCGCGTTTGTGCGTGCGCAAGGATGTGGAATTTGAGGCCACAGCCCGGGCGTTGTTGTCGGGCGGAATTGATGCGGTCCAACGGTTGGGGATTTCATCGCTCCACGCCACATTTTGCACTGAAGTGGAAGCGGAACTGATGCGCACCCAAGGCCTGTTGTTGCGCACGGGTGAGCAATTCCATTGGCTTAACGAAGGTTATCAGTCTTTCGGTGACTTCTTGGGCGCCTTGGTATCGCGCAAGCGCAAAGCCATTGCCCGTGAGCGCCGCCAAGCCCTGGCTGACGGTGATGTCACCATCGAAACCCTGACGGGGGCCGCCCTGACCGAGGCCCACTGGGACGCGTTTTTCGCCTTTTACATGGACACCAGTCAGCGCAAATGGGGCACCCCATACCTCAACCGGGAGTTCTTTAGCCTGCTAGGCCAAGCCATGGCCAACCAAGTGGTGCTGGTCATGGCGTTCAAAGATGGTGTGGCCATCGCCGGCGCCCTCAACTTGGCCGGACCAAACTGCCTGTATGGACGGTATTGGGGATGCACCGAATACATCCCCGCCCTGCATTTTGAGGTCTGCTATTATCGCGCAATTGACTTCGCCATCGAACACCGGCTGGACCGGGTTGAGGCTGGAGCCCAAGGACCTCACAAAATCTCCCGCGGCTATTTGCCCGTGCGCACCTATTCCGCCCACTGGATCGCTGAACCGGCGTTTCGCAACGGTGTGGCTGCATACCTCGATCAGGAACGGGACCAGGTCGATGACGAAATTGGTGCCCTAGCCGTCCGATCACCGTTCCGAAAAGGCGGCTAACCGGCAATCAAACCTTGCCCGGAGGCCGCCGTTTGATACAGTGCAGCCGCCCGCCGCCCGCCGCACCGACGGGCCAGACGGGCCAGAAGGGCCAGACGGTCAGATTAGTCCTAATTCCAGTCCCAGAGAGTCCAGAAAAGTCCATGGAACAGCTTACAGCGGCGGCAACGACAGCTTCAGGCATCGCGGCACTTTTTCTTCTGGCACTTAGCGTCGCTGCGGTGACCGCGATGCGCGGCCAGTTGCGCGTTTTTGCCTCGGTTCTGGGGTTTACCATCGCGGCGATCCTGGGGGTCATCGCCATTGTCACCACGATGCCTGAAGGTGATGTTGGGTCGGAAGCCCTGGCCGGGTTAACCACGGATGTTCCAGATACTAACCGGGAGCTCGCCGAAGCCCTGATGGCACGGGCCAAGCAGGAACTGAATTTGGGCGATACTCGGATCGCCCGGGAAACCTATGAAAGAGCGCGCTCCCAATACCGTCAAATGGGCGACGTTTTGGGAGAAGCCTCGGTGGCGTTTGGCCTGGGTGGATTGGAGCATTTCACCGGCCAAAGCGCAAAAGCCCGGGCGAACTATTCCGAAGCCGTTTCCTTGTTTCTGCAGGGTGGCAGCGCCATCGGCCAAGCCCGGGCTTTCGCCGCCATGGGTGATTTGGAAAAAGACACGTTCAATTGGGATGCCGCCCGTGACAACTATCGCCAGGCACGGATCCAATGGGACAGGGCCCCCGGCCCCAAAAGAGACCCCCATGTCCTTTTAGGGTTGGAAGCGCTGGCATACATGCCCGACGGCGAAGCACAAGCCCGGAAGCAATTGGAACAAGCCCAGTTACTGTATTTCCAGGCTGACGATGGGGTTGGAAAAGGCGACATCGCGCAAATTCTGGGGGACATTGAATTCAATCTGGGTAACTTGGAAGCGGCCCGATCAAAATATTCGGACGCCCGCGCTACCTATCAGGGCACCGATGCCCGGGACAAAGAGGCCGAAGCCAACATGGCTTTGGCCTTCGTCGAGCTGCACCGCAGCAACAATTTGGAAGTCCACACGGCTTTGGATTTTGCCACCGCTCTGTTCGAACAGGCGGGGGATCCGGCAGGCGGGCCGCGGGTGGCAATCCTTCGTGGCCGCGTGGAAATGATGGTCGGCAACTGGCAACCCGCACGCAATTTGTTTGCCCAGGCGGCAATCGATTTAAAGGCCTTGTCCGACAAACAAGAACCCGACGCGGTTTTGGGATTGGCCGATGCGCTGGCGATGCTGGGGGATTTGGAAGGCGCGACGGTAGCCTATCGCGGCGCAAACGATTTGTACCATCGGTTCGGGTACGATGACGGTGAAGCCCGCGCAAGGTACGGTCTGGGCCGCATGGCGCTTGAAAACGACCTGCCCCGGGCCGCGACGGAGCATCTGCTTTCCGCTGGGCAGCTATTCGCGGACGTTGGGGATACCGTCGCCGCGGCGCGGACCCTGGCGACCTTTGGCGATGTTTTGGCGGCCATCAATGACGACGAGGGCGCCCTGCAAATGTTCCGGGAAGCCGCGCCAATGTTCGAGCGAGAGGCGGCGCCCGTGGGGCTGATTGTCGCTACCCTGGGCACCGCCGACATAAGCCGTGGGATCAGTAAAAATGCCGAAGCCATCGAAGCCTATACCCGGGCGATCAACCTGTTCGCGGCTCTGGAATTTCCAGTCACCGAAGCCAACCGGTATCTTGGACTTCCTGCCGTGGAATCCATTGGTGTCCGCCTGATTGGAAACGAGGGTGATCCCTATCAGATAGCGGGAGAGGCAGATGTCGAAAATCAGGAAGAAACGGTGAGCCACGAACAAATGGTGGTGGACAACTTGGAGGCCTTTCCAAATCAGAACACCGCGGGTCGCACGCTGATCAGAGACCTCGAAGCGAGGATTGCCGAAGCTGTGGAATTTATCAATTCCCAAAATTAGGTTGGGTCTCCTTGTAGCGGTCCCAGGCGCGGAGTTGATGTGACAATCGGAAAATTCATCGGGGAAACCCTGACGTGACAAATATGTGGATTGCGGCTGTCGCCTTGCTGGCGGCGGCGGGGATAAGTTTTCCGTTCCTGGGACGAATGGGCCCAGGCATTCGGTTTGGTGTACCGGGGACGTTGACTGCCGCGGCATTGGTGTTGGCAGCCTTCGCCTTGGGGAACGATGCTCCAGGCGATCCCCTTGCCGGGCTGGACCGCGCCCCTTTCCCCGACCCACAAGCTCCGGACACCCAATCCCAAGGCGCCGATTTAATCGAACAAGGCCGCGCCGCCGCAAACGCCGGCCGCGATGACGATGCCCGAGAATTATTTGGCCGCGCCATGGATTTCTTCCAGGCAGCCGATTTTCCCGAGGGTATGGGTGAGGTCAAATTACAGACCGGAATTTTGGATCAAATCGTAGGTCAGGGCGAACGTGCCCGGGAGGTGTTCTCCGAAGCAAACGCATTTTTTACGGCCGCCGCTGACCCCATGGGCCAGGGCAGAGTGGCATTGGCGTTAGGGGATTTGGAAAAAGCCCAATTCAATAACAACGCTGCACTTGCTGCCTTTTCCAACGCCCAGACTCTGTTTCACGAACAGGGAGATTGGACACGGGAAGCCGAGGCGCTGCTGGGACGCGCCCATGCTGAGCGCCGATTGCATTTGGTGCTGGCATCCCGGCGCAGTGTGGCCCGGGCATCCGCCATCTATGACCTGCTGCAAGACACCAAGGGCCTACGCAATGCCGCCCAGTCCCTCGAAGAGCTGAAAACTTATCAGGATCGCAACGACCTGATGGACGAAGAATTGGCAGTGGAGTTGATCAACACCCAGATGGCCGAAGACCCGTCGTCTGAAGCGGACGTGATGGTGCGGATCGGAGATTTGCATTTTCGCGGCGGTCATCCAGAAACCGCCCGAACTTCCTATGTCCTCGCCGCCGCCCTGTGGGCCGGGGAAGGAAGGGTGGATGGCCAAGCCCGGGCACTGACCAAATTGGGGGACCTGGAACGGGCCTTGGAACGCACGGAGGAAGCCCGGACCGCCTATGCTCAGGCGTTGGGGTTTCACCGGGACACCGGCGACGATCTGGGCGCCGCTCAAGTGCTGGCCGGCCAGGCGGCCTTGGAGGTTGAACGGGATCAGGACAGCCAGAAATTGTTCGCTCAAGCCCGGGCTTTGTTCGAGGCAGCCGGGCAGCCCGACGCCATCGGCAACATTTTACTGGGCCTGGGCAACGTCGATCGCAGGCTTGGCCGCGTGGACGAAGCCCGCAGCGATTTCGAAGCTGCTCAAGAGATGTTCGGGGGCCAGGGCGATACACTTGGCGAGGCGCAAGCGCTGTTGGCCCTGGGGGATCTTGCAAAAAATTTGGGCGAAATTGATACCGCCGTATCTGCCTATGGGCAGGCGTTGGTTTTGTTCCACCAATCCCTGTATCGCATCGGTGAAGCCTGGGTGCACTTTGGTTTGGGTGAAACCTTGGCGGCCCGCGAGCCCCGAGAAGCGTCGGTCAACTATCGCATGGGCGCGGAAATTTTTCGCGATGTGAGGATGGGCGCGCGCATGACCGCAGCCACCGCGGCGGCTGCCGCGCTTGACTAACTTGGCCGCTGCCGCGCTTGACCAGCTAGGCCGCCACCGAATTGGATGACCCGCGACTCGGCTAATCGACCAGAACAGGAACCTTGTCGCCGCCAGGGTCGCCATCGGGAGATTTGCGTGGCCCACCGCGCCCACCTTTGCCCGTCTTGCGTTTCGACGCTGCTGACTCTTCTGTCAGATCAAAGGCTAGTTTGCCGTCAGCAACGGTAATGAGCACATGGCCACCCTTGACCAGCTTGCCAAATAACAGCTCGTCAGCCAGGGGTTTTTTCACATGCTCCTGAATGAACCGGCCCATGGGTCGCGCCCCAAAAATTTTATCAAAGCCCTTTTCTGCAATCCAGGACTGGGCCTCTTCGCTCATTTCGATGCTGACGTTGCGGTCTTCCAGCTGGGCTTCCAACTGCAACACAAATTTCTCTACGACCTTTGCCACCACCTTTGGCGTCAAGGAATCAAACGCAACGATTGAATCCAGACGATTGCGGAATTCAGGCGAGAACATGCGAGTAATTGCTTCTTCGTCTTCGCCCTCTTTAATCCCACGTTCAAAGCCGATGGATTGCTTGTGCAACTCTGAGGCCCCGGCGTTGGTGGTCATGATCAAGATCACATTACGGAAATCGATGCTCTTGCCATTATTGTCGGTCAGCTTGCCGTGATCCATGACCTGAAGCAGCAAATTAAAGACATCCGGATGGGCCTTTTCGATTTCGTCCAGCAGCAACACAGAATGCGGGTTCTTATCGACCCCATCGGTCATCAGACCGCCCTGGTCAAAACCCACGTATCCCGGAGGCGCACCGATCAAGCGCGACACCGAATGGCGCTCCATATATTCCGACATATCAAAGCGCAGCAGCTCGACACCGAGGGTGCCAGCCAATTGCCGCGCCACTTCGGTTTTGCCGACGCCGGTGGGGCCGGAAAATAGATAGCAGCCGATGGGCTTTTCCGGTTCGCGTAGGCCCGCACGGGCCAGCTTGATGGCGCTGGACAGGGCACCGATGGCCTTGTCCTGGCCAAACACAACGGCCTTCAGGTCGCGATCAATGTGCCGCAAGACCTGTTTGTCATCACGGCTGACCGACTTCGGTGGGATGCGGGCGATCTTTGCCACCACCGCTTCGATTTCTTTCACGCCGATGACCTTGCGACGACGGCTTTCCGGTTTCAGCATTTCAGCCGCACCCACTTCGTCGATCACATCGATAGCTTTGTCTGGCAGCTTGCGGTCGTTGATGTACCGGGACGCCAATTCAACCGCCGTGCGCAAGGCTTCGGCGGTATAGCGGATGGAGTGATAGTCCTCGAAATACGGCTTCAGGCCGCGCAGGATTTTCACCGTGTCATCTATGCTGGGCTCGCGCACATCGATCTTTTGGAAGCGCCGGGCCAGTGCATGATCTTTTTCGAATACCGTGCGGTATTCCTTGTATGTGGTGGAACCGATGCACCGCAGCGCGCCGTTGGCCAACGCCGGCTTCAACAGATTGGATGCATCCATGGCGCCGCCTGAAGTGGCCCCGGCACCGATGATGGTGTGGATTTCATCGATGAACAAAATGGCCGTATCGTCGTCTTCCAATTCGGTCAGAACCGCTTTGACCCGTTCCTCAAAATCTCCGCGATAGCGGGTTCCGGCCAGCAAGGAGCCCATGTCCAGGCTGTAGATGTTCGCAGTCTTCAGAACATCGGGGACGTCTTCTTCGGTGATGCGCAGAGCAAGTCCCTCGGCAATGGCGGTTTTGCCAACGCCTGCGTCGCCCACAAACAACGGATTGTTTTTTGACCGTCTGCAGAGAATTTGGATCGTGCGGTCGACCTCGTCTTTGCGACCGATCAGAGGGTCGATTTTGCCTTTCTTGGCCTTGGCATTCAGGTCGACGCAATAGGCGGCCAAGGCCTCGGGTTCTTTGCGGCCGCCGTCTTCGTCAGCGTCATCATCCGCGCCGCGGACCGTGCGTTCTTCCAATCCCTCCAAGGTTTTGGCTACCCCATGGGAAATATAGCTGACCGCATCCAGGCGGGTCATGTCCTGTTGTTGCAGAAAGAAAACCGCGTGAGATTCCCGTTCGGAGAAAATGGCCACCAAGATATTGGCGCCGGTGACTTCTTCGCGCCCGGACGATTGCACGTGGATCAGCGCCCGTTGAATCACCCGCTGGAACCCTGCCGTGGGTTTCGCGTCTTCGGTGCTTTCGGTCACAAGATCCGGAAACTGCTCGTCTAAAAATCCGACCAATTCCTGACGCAAAACCCCAAGATCGACGTTGCAGGCGTTGAGCACGGAAACCGCGTCGCGGTCCTCTGTCAATGCCAACAGCAGATGTTCAAGCGTCGCGAATTCGTGACGCCGTTCGTTGGCGAGGGTCAAAGCCCGGTGAAGGCTGCGTTCAAGTTGGTTTGAAAATCCTGGCACTACTCTCTCTCCATGGTGCACTGAAGGGGGTGCTGGTTTTGGCGCGCTGAATCGACCACCTTGGACACCTTTGTTTCTGCGACTTCGTAACTATAGACGCCACAAATTCCGACGCCTTTCTGGTGAACATGCAGCATGATTCTCATTGCTGTATCGCGGTCTCTGTGGAACACATCCTGCAAAACCTGGACCACGAACTCCATAGGTGTGTAATCATCGTTCAGAAGCAAGACCTTGAACATGTCTGGCTTCTTCGTTTTCGGCTTGGTCCGGGTCGCAATTCCAATCGCCGGAGCCCCGTTATCACCCGGATTTTCCGGCCCGTTCGCCATAACAACTCGCATGTTTGCTCGCGCATCAACTAACTTCGGAAAACTATACACCATCGGCCTTATCATCACATTAATCCGGCCAATTGCTTTACAATTTGTTAGCCAATTCGACCCCATCTTGGTTAACGAGGCAAGGACGCCGCAGGGTTGGGCCGAAAACCCTCGCCCGGCCAAATTTTTGTGACCACACAGCCATGGTCAATTTATGACAAAAATCACTCAGAGCAACCCCAAGCCAGTGCGTGCAATTGCCGCAATCGCCTTAGGGATTTTGATGGCGGCGGTCCTTTGGGCGCAGGGAGCCCTGGCGGGAGCCATAGTTGTCAACGCCCAAACCGGGGCAATTTTGTTCGCCGACGATGCCGATCGCAGCCATTACCCGGCATCCCTGACCAAGATGATGACCCTGTACATGACGTTTGACGCGTTGGCGACGGGGCAGTTGCGCTTGAGCCAATCCTTGCCGGTGTCATCACAGGCAGCGCGCCAAGTGCCTTCAAAAATTGGGCTGCGCACCGGCGCAACCATTTCGGTGGAAGATGCAATTCTGGCGCTGGTGACCAAATCTGCGAACGATGCGGCGGTAGTCTTGGCGGAGGCTTTGGGCGGCACCGAAAGCAATTTCGCCGTGGGCATGACCATGAAGGCCCGGGATTTGGGCCTGCACCGCACCACGTTCCGCAATGCCTCGGGCCTCCATGACCGGTATCAACACACCACGCCACGGGATATGGCCAATCTGGCCATCGCCTTGATCCGCGACTTCCCGCAATACTATGGGTATTTCTCCACCACCAGTTTCACTTATCAGGGCACGACGTATACCAATCACAACAATCTGCTGGGGCGCTATCCCGGCACCGATGGCCTGAAAACCGGGTACGTGCGCGCCGCTGGCTACAATTTAGCGGCCTCTGTTGTGCGCGATCAAACCCGGCTGGTGGGCGTGGTTCTGGGAGGCGATACGGCGGCCGATCGGGATCAGGCTATGGCCAACTTGTTCGACACCGCGTTCATACGGCTGCACATTTTACGGCCGCCGCCCGTACCGCCATTGGTAGAAGTGGCCGAGCTTGCACCGCCAGCGGTATTACCGCCATCGCCACGGGCGCCAGTGTTGCCCGCCCCCGCCCCGGAACTCTTGCCAAGAGTGACTGCCGAGGCAGCCCCTGTCATCGCCCCAGATATTTCAGAGTGGTCGGTGCAGGTTGGGGTCTATCGTGGCTATGACGGGGCTCAGCGACGTCTGCAAGAGGCCACTCTGGCCCTGCCTTTGGGTTATCTGCACGCCCGGCCAGAAATTGAACCAAGCGCCGACGATGCCCTGTACCACGCGCGGCTTTTGGGCCTGACGCAGACCGAGGCCAACAATGCCTGCCGAATTTTGAAGCCCGCCGGCGTGCCCTGCATTGTCATGTCCCAAGGGTCGATGGCGGGTGCGGGTGCGGTGGAGGTGGCGTTGGAGACGGAAGCAGGAGCCGATGCGGAGGAACCAAGCCCCGTCGTTCGGACCATCGCAATCGCTGATGTGCTGCGCATGTTGCTGCCACTACGACCGGCCCAGTAGGCCCGACTAGTCCGGCAATTCGACTCCGCTTGCCGCCAGGGCCGCCGCCATTTCGGATTTCAGCGCTTCCAGGCCTGTCTCGTTTTTCGATTCGGCCCGGGCCACCAGAACCGCCTGGGTATTCGATGCCCGTACCAGCCACCAGCCGTCCGATGTGGTCACTCGCACACCATCGATGTCATTCACGTCGGCACCAGATGTCGCCAACCGGGCCTGTATTTCCTTGATGACTTGGAATTTTCGATCGTCCGGGCAGTCAAAGCGCAACTCAGGGGTATTCACCAGGCCCGGCAACTCATCGTAGAGCGCCGCCAGAGACGTGCCGGTGCGAGCCAGGTGGGCGAGTAAGCGCACGCCGGCGTACACCGCATCATCAAAACCGTAATATTTGTCGGCGAAAAAGATGTGCCCCGACATTTCGCCGGCCAGGGGCGCTTTTTCTTCGGCCATTTTGGCTTTGATCAATGAATGCCCGGTCCGCCACATGATTGGCCGCCCACCCAGTCGGGCGATTTCACTAAACAGAGCCGAGCTGGATTTCACATCGACAATCACCGGAGCCCCAGGGTTGGCCAACAACACATCCCGCGCCAGCAACGCCACCAATTGGTCTGA
>Ga0209403_10003363_pt1 | contig 18169 bp, 16 predicted proteins | sample ArcticOcean_MG_C_8_FD_187440 | JGI IMG/M metagenome (GOLD analysis project Ga0209403, IMG submission 187440) | Marine microbial communities from western Arctic Ocean - ArcticOcean_MG_CB11_86 (SPAdes) (version 2) | ecosystem: Environmental > Aquatic > Marine > Oceanic | place: Arctic Ocean... | reverse complement strand
TTCTGACTACGACCCGACCGGACCAGATCGTGACTGTGGTGATTTTGCGACGTGGAAGCAGGCGAATGACTTCTTCATCGCCGCAGGTGGTCCGAACTCCGACCCACATCGACTGGATAGCGACCACGATGGGGTTCCGTGCCAGTCGTTACGTTGAGCAAGTTTTCTTCTACGACCACTCGGTTGCTGTCAAATCTGCTGTCAAACGCGACAAGTCGGCAGTCCAGTGTTTACCTGAACATACCGACTTGAACGTGATTTCAATGGTACCCCTGGCGTGAATCGAACACGCGACACATGGTTTAGGAAACCATTGCTCTATCCACTGAGCTACAGGGGCATGGGAGTCAATTCTAGTTCAAATACTAGGATGTGGCGGATCCAATCTCGGATAAACCCCTCGAAATGTAAACACTTTTGGACACCGGAGTGTTTACATGCTGACGAAAATCCGATCCAGACAAGAAAATCTTGGACTGTCACTGCGTGGTCTTGCCAAGCAATTGGAGGTTTCTCCCACCCTGCTATCCCTCGTGCTCAGCGGAAAGCGAAAACCTAGCAAGGCACTGTCCCGGAAGCTGTCAAAGTGGCTGCTGCGTACGCCAGTTGCTACCCAGATGGCGCATTGCCATGACAATCACAAACGTCAGTAGGTGAAAAAGGAACCACAGATGCCAAGGATTAAAGTACGACTCAATTTCAACTCCACCCTTAATCGATCCTTGCAGTCCGTACAGCCAGATATATGGCATTACTAATGCTATGAGTGGAAGGAAAACGATAAGTGGTAAGCCGATTCGCCTCCATCGTTGGTTTCGGTACCATTTCCAGGATCGCCTTTGCACGACAAGTGCACCAAAAAATCCTCCCAGAATGAAAAACAGAGGCATACGCCAAATGTGAATGAATTCGAACACCACCCAAATGGCTAATGACTCTCCATCGTCCGATGGCCATATTTCGTAGGTGTTGAAGTAAGGCAATGACGCATGGAGAACGATCCCTAATGCCATTGCCACGGCTCTAAGTGCATCCAGTCCGTAATATCGGACTGAGGCGCCCTGATCGGCTTTGTCACTTCTCAAATCGTTCTTCACTGTGGTTCTGTTCAATTTGATATATCCCAAATATGAGTCATTGCTCGGATACATTTGTAACTAAATCTTATCTTGAAATCTTTGAATGCCGACACCTACTGATGCCGCCAACATGGAGACGCTATACAACTGTGCTAGCCTCATGACCAAGGCGCTGCTGGACTGCAATCTAGATAACTGATTTGTGATTTTAATTCAAATTGAACCGAACCGTCCGTATTCTGTTGTGCCGCCGTATGGTTTGCTCTAAAATGCCAAAATGCACAAAATTAAATTCTCATTCCTTCTCGTGGTTTTAGCTGCTATATCAATATCAGTTGTCGGCTGTGGATCATCGAGCGTAGATGAATCCGTTTCTAGCGATGAAGATACCGGTGACGGTGTACAAATTACACAGCCAGACGGCGTGTTTACCGTCGACGATGTAGCTGCTGTGGGATGGAAAAAATCCAAAGAATTTTCAGTTGAAACTTTGCCGGGTGCAACTAGTGTTTGGTACGGGTTCTATCAACAGCGCGATGTCGAAGTACGCGTGTACGAATCGCAAAGTGAAGCGATTAGCTTAGGTCAGGAACTAGCGGATAAGGCGACTGGACGACGCAAGCCGAGTTCGATGATTGACTCAGGTGCAATCACTAATGCACAAACCAGCACACGGACTAGTTATTTGACGTATGCGATTGTCGGTAATTTGATTATGCTGTGTGAGATAAAAATCGAAGACTGCCAGAGTCTGCTCGATGGTATTGGGCAATAGATTTTCGGTTGGATATCTAAGCTAATCGTTTCGGTGAAGAAATCGAAGCCTCCTGTCAGCATTGCGCCTCGGTTCGCCGGGGTGTTTTCATTTAATCCTAACTCAACATTAAAGATTCAAAAAGTTCGGGTTATGGGTACCCTCATTACTACATTAAAGTACAAAAAGGGAACTGATCGACAAGTGATCCTGAAATGGGAATGAGGCAGGTAATGTCCGTTATTACGGACCCTATGCACTTAGAGTCGTAGCAATGGCATTAGGGATCGTTCTCTATGCGTCATTTCCTTACTTCAACATCTTCGAATTGTGGCCATCGGACGATGGAAAGTCATTGCCCGTTTGGGTGGTTCCTAGTTCGTAGGCTTATTTTTGCCAAATGTGAAGTTGTTGTTGGAGCTGAGTGCCGGTTATTTCAATGCGGAGACTAGTACATCGCATTTTGTTCGGTCAAATTCGCACAAGAGGACGGCATTTCCTGCCACTAAGAAGTCGGAATATCCAGTGAACGATCCGCCACTGACATCGAGTAGATTGCCGCCTTTGGATCGTTTTACTGCGCCTTCGATTGACCCTTCGGCTGCCGGTACACCGTGCTCGATCGCGGCTTCATGTGATGCGTAGAAGCGAATTTCAATATCTTTTTGTTGGAAGAATCCGTACCAAATTTCGATTGATTCAGGAACAGTTGCAGTTTCGTACTGCTTAGACTTCTTCCATCCGGCGGTAATGAACGATCCGGGTGTGAAGTGTTGGTCGGCTAGAACAACAGAGAATGCTGCTGAATCGTCATCAACGATTGATTGGTCTGCTGGTGCTGTAGAGCCGCATGCCGTGATCGAAATGGCCACGAAGAAAGCGACAATCGCGGATTTGCTGATTTTGATCGATTTCATGCTGGTCCTGCTGAGTTCTGTGCTGCCTGCCAAAGTATCGCAAATAGGTGCCGAAATTTTCACGCGTCCTTCACATCTAAACGCACTTCAATGAGCCAGATTTGGTTAATGTCAAATCAAGGGGGCGGTGACCCTGATTCGTGATTGAAGGGGTGTGTGTGGAAATCATACAGGTCCTGATGGGTGTACATATCTGCTCATAGAGCCGCTGTGGCAGATAGCTTAGCGGTAGCACAAAGGGATCATCGAGTTGGCGATCGATCTAGACATATAAGCTGTAAATCGCTGCCACACAGATGTGTAGCGATTGCAATACAAAGTGATAACCAAATCAGATAGGTGGTCTGTCTGCCCCGATGACAAGAATAAAAAGGACGGCAGGCATTTATGTCACCGTTTTTTGTTTAGCTGGTTAGCTTTTACATAGAGTGAGACCATGCGTCAGCCTGGTGGACTGCTGAAGATCAAATCGAGCGTGTCGAATTTGAGGCGGGGGTTAAGGGCTATACGGATACGAGTTGACCTTAGTGCCCACCATCGCCGCTTCCGAGGCCTGAGACGGTTACGCGGTAGGAAGGGTCGACATCTGGATCGCTATCGATTATGACATTTGCCTTGCTTAGAATTCGCTGGCAGTTCTCACTCAGGTGGAGCAAGTGGAGTTTACGATCGGTAGCTTCGTATCGGCGTGCCAGATCAACAATCGCTTCAATGCCCGAGTGGTCCCAAACCCTTGAGTGCTGAAAGTCGATAACGACTTCTTTAGGATCGTGCGGCGGGTGGAACAGATCTCGGAACGACGTAATCGAAGCAAAGAACAGCTGGCCGTGAAGGGTGTAAACCTTGCGGTCGGGTACGCTGTCAGCGCTTTCCTCAACATAGATCGACCGGGCTGTGTTCCATGCGAACACTAGTGCTGAGACGATAACTCCGACGATTACGGCGATAGCGAGATCGGTGGCCACGGTTACTGCAGATACGAGGATCATAACGAAGGCGTCCGATACTGGTACCTTGCGGATGATACGTAGGCTAGACCAAGAGAATGTACCTATTACGACGACGAACATAACACCAACTAGTGCGGCGATTGGGATTCGTTCGATTAGAGAAGAACCGACCAAGATGTATACGAGGAGAAGGATGGCAGCGATTGCGCCTGAGAGTCGCCATCGAGCTCCGGACTTCATATTGATCATGCTCTGGCCGATCATTGCACATCCGCCCATCCCGCCGAAGAAGCCAGTGAGGATGTTTGCTGCACCTTGCGACATACATTCTCGGTTGTTTTGACCCTTTGTATCCGTAATGCCATCAATAAGCGAAACGGTTAGAAGAGATTCGATCAGGCCAATCGCAGCAAGAATGAATGCGTGCGGCAGGATGATCCATAGAGTTTCGAGATTGAGAGGAACGTTGGGCACGCTGAAAGTTGGCAGGCTACCTGAAATGCTTGATAGGTCGCCGACGGTTTGAGTATTAACTCCTCCGAATATCACGATTCCTGAAACAACCAGAATTCCAGCAAGAGCCGATGGGAACTTAGTTGTGAGTTTCGGTATTAGGTATATGACGCCCATCGCAACTGCGATGAGTCCAATCATGATTACGAGGTCGCTGCTGGCGAGCCACGATTCGTGTCCATCAGGTCCGGTGACTTTGAAACTTTCGAGTTGGGCTAGGAAGATGACGATGGCGAGTCCGTTTACGAATCCGAGCATGACCGGATACGGAACCATCTTGATGAGTCTGCCCTGTTTGAAGGCACCGACTGCCATTTGGATGATTCCCATGAGAATCACCGTGATGAACAGGTATTCGACACCGTGTTCCTTCACAAGAACGACCATGACGACGGCTAGTGCGCCAGTTGCTCCCGAAATCATTCCGGGGCGCCCGCCAGTTACCGATGTAACGAGTCCGACTATGAAGGCGGCGTAGAGGCCGACAAGCGGGTCGACTCCCGCTACGAAGGCAAAGGCTACGGCTTCAGGAACAAGTGCAAGAGAAACTGTTAGACCTGCGAGTGTTTCTACTCGAATTCGGGCGGGAATGGAAAGCTCTTGCATGGGTAACTAACTGGCTGTGAAATATTTTTCAAACAGCATTCTTTTGTACACGTAGCCCCGACTCAATGGTTAACTAACCGGTACGGGTTAACGCGAAAATATTGATGGGTGTCACCAAAAAATCGATGTTTAGGTGGTTAAGTAGGCTGGTTTTCTGATGTGAGCATCGTTTCATCATCACTGCCAGAATCGATGGGTCGGATGGGATCCAATGGCACGCTTGAAATTGCTAGTGCAGTGCCGTCGAACACGTTCTCTTCGCCGACCAATTCGAGTACGCCGAATTTCTTCAGGCTGGTATGCACTAACGGCTGAATTGCGGAAAGCATGATTGGTGCGCCAAGTTTGCATCGCGATTTTATGATCGATACGAGCGTCATCATTCCGGTCGTATCGATGTATTTCACATCTTTCATTCGCAGGATCAATGGTCGTGTGTCGTGTTCGAGAAGTTTTCGTTCAAACTCGAAAGCAGAGTGGAACGAAATAAGACCCTGAGCGTTGAAAAAAAGGATGTCCTTGCGCTGCCGTATCAGACTGCTTAGTTCGGCCGATACCTGCCTGATATGTCCGGTTTCGTCCGGCTTAAGTTCGCTTGCACTTTCGATTGAGATGAGCTGCCTCAAGAGGAGTATCAGAGATAGGAAAACACCGGCAGCAATCGCGTAGGTTAGATCGACCATGACAGTGATGATGACCGTTGAAAACAGCACGAGGTGATCTTGTCGAGGGACTGTTTTTGCCATCTTGATTAGTTCAGTAATATTCGTTATACGCCATGCAACCACTATTAAAATCGCGGCTAGCACGGTCATTGGTATATGCCCGACCAATCTGCCTAATGCGATGGTTACCGAGAGCACAAAGATGGCGTGTGTGACCCCGGATAAACGAGAAGTAGCACCGTTTTGAATGCCCGCTCCGGTTCGTGCGATGGCTGCTGTTGCTGGAATTCCACCGAAGATAGGACCTATAACATTCGCCACGCCTTGCCCGAACAGCTCTTGGGTCGGCTTATAGCGTCTTGAAGTTCCGGCAAGATTGTCGGATATTACTGCTGTGAGGAGCGTTTCGACTCCCATCAGAATCGATATTGCGATTGACGATGGGATCAGTTGGATGATGAGATCTAGATTGAACCAGTCAAATCGTGGTTGAGGGAAGGATCCGTGCAAATCGCCGTAATGGGTGGATACCGTAGGGGTTTTGATATCGAAGTGAAACACCAACGCTGAAACAGCGATCAATGCGATGAAGGTTGGAGGAATCGACTTTAGCTTACTGGCTCGACCTTGAACGAACGGCCAAAGCAGCATTAGCACGATCGCTAGGAGTCCGATGAGGGGTGTAGTCCAGCCGACCGTGTCGAGATGCAGGATCAGATCCCACATTCCTTCGTGGAAATGCTCGTGTGCGGGGTCGGTTCCAGTTACGTTGAAGAAACTGGCGAGTTGACCGAATGCGATAGATAGTCCGATACCAGCCGTGAAACCGATTACCACGAGTCTGGGCATGAACTTCATTAGTCGGCCGAGTTTGAACGCCGACATAACGAAGAGCAGTATTCCCGACATCACTCCGACAAGCGGTAACGCTTCGACTCCGAACTTGAAAACTACCACCGTTAGAAGCGGTACGAGGGCGGCTGTGGGTCCGGTGATGGTGTATCGAGAGCTGCCGAATAAAGATGCAAATCCGCCAGCGAAAGCTGATGTATAGAGTCCGGCGATTGGAGGTGCGCCTACGGCAATGGCGAGGGCGATTGCGAGCGGGAGTGCGACAATTCCAACAGCGATTCCGGAGATGATGTTGGTTCGTATTTCAGCGAAGGGCATGAAGGACTTTGGTTTTTTCGGCATTAGTGCGCCGAGTCCACTTGCTGATTGATTGGTCATTCCGATTGTTGTTGGTGGCGCTTTGGATCGCCGCCGTGCCTTTGGGTCCTTAGCTGTTGTCTGGTTTGATTTTCTTCTTTGTTAGTGCGACGAAAACGTTCGCCACAACACTAGACTAGAGCCAGCCGAGAAGAACCGCTGATTGTGGGCGCGTCGGGCTAGAGGTGCAACTGAGGGCTTAAGCGGGAGTTGGGACGTTTTTCGTGATGAGTAGCGTGCCAATTCCCTCGTCTCTCCGCTCCGCTATCGCTGCGGTTGAGAATAGGGAGTGCTATTTCTCGCAAAGATCTAAATAAACCGTGAACGTTCTTTGGCTCCGGCTGAGTGGTCGATGTAGACGGTTACTGTCTCGCTGTAGAACTCGAACCCTTCGGTTCCTTGTTCACGTTGACCCGTCCCTGATGATCCGAGTCCGCCGAAAGGCAGATGTACCTCTCCTCCTAGAGTCGGAGCGTTCACGTGCACCATACCGGTGTGAGCAGTGTTGATGTACTCGTGAGCTTGTATTAGATCACGTGTGTACACCGACGAGGAAAGTCCGAACTCGACCGCGTTGTTGATTCGAATAGCGTCTTTCAAATCCGAAGCCCTGAACACGCTCAAAACCGGACCAAATATTTCCTCTTGGGCGATTCGCATATCAGTGTTAACATCTTCGAAAATCGTTGGCTCAACGTAGTAGCCTTCGGCGAATTCGCCATCCTGAAGATGGTGCCCACCGAACGTTAGTTTGGCGCCCTCTTCGGTGCCAATGCCTATGTATTCTAGAACGGTGTCGAGTTGATTCTTACTTGAAAGCGGCGCAACGTCTTTCGTCTCGTCCATGCCATCGCCAATCGTTAGCGCTTTGGTTTGGCCGATAAGAGTTTCCATGAACTCGTCGTAGATACCATCTTCGACGATCGCCCGTGAAGTTGCGGTGCAGCGTTGACCGGTCGATCCGAATGCCCCGCCAACTACTCCCGGTATAGCCTTTTCGAGATCGGCATCGTTCAAAATAATGGCGGCGTTCTTGCCGCCCATTTCACATTGAACCTTCTTGAGAAGCTCGGAAGCCCGTGCCGTAATGGAAGTACCGACTTCGGTTGAGCCTGTGAACGAAATACCTCCGATTCGCGGGTCTTCCACTAACGTGTTGCCAACAGAGCCGCCGGGTCCGGTTACGAGATTCAGTACGCCGGCAGGAAGTCCAGCTTCTTCAAATACTTCGACCAGAATCACAGCGGAAAGAGGTGTAGCTGATGCGGGTTTATAGACGACTGTGTTTCCGGCGATAAGGCATGGAGCGAGCTTCCACGCGGGGATAGCGAGTGGGAAGTTCCACGGAGTGATGAGTGCGACCACGCCGATGGGGCGTTTCATGGTGTAAGCGATAGTGTCGGGCAGTTCGGAAGGAGTCGTGTATCCGAACAACCTTCGACCTTCGCCGGCTGCGTACTCGATGATGTTCATCGCACGCTTCACCTCGCCCATGGCGTCGGCGATAGGCTTGCCCTCTTCGATCGTGATCGCTTCTGCCATTTCTTGAGCACGCCTGACCATTACTTCGAGGGCTTTGTAGAGTATGGCTCCGCGCTGAGGTGCTGGCGTACTGGCCCAGGTTTTCGACGCCTCGTGCGCGGCAGTGATAGCGTTTTCGGCGTCTTGCGGAAGGCTGGATTGGAATTGCCCAATTACCTGTGACGTGTGGGCTGGGTTAGTGACCGGATAGACCTGTCCCGAGATAGAGTCTTGCCATTTTCCACCGATGAAATTCTGGTGGGTTCGTGAAGATGATTTTTCTGTCATGATTGTGGTCTCTGCCCGGTGAATTGGCGTTCGATAACTTGGCTTTCGATTCTGCTCGTGTGAAATATTCGCAAATATCTCGGTGCGATAGTACCCCGTTATACTTCTTTCGGACTGGCGAAATATGCGTTTGGCAGATATTCTGACGCCGTGAAGATTTCGAGCGTTCTGATAAGGAATTGCGCGGACATTTCGCATAGATTTGAATTTTTATTGGAGTAAATGAACGTATGTCACCTAGCGGTAGTGCAACCGTCACGATTCACAGTTCGTCAACTGATCAGGTCATTACCGACAATTCGGTTCAGGTTCCTGACTACGACAAGGAACGTCTGGAACAGCTTGGCTTCCTGACAAACATGACTTTTGTTTTGATGTGCAACTATCATCAGACGGGTCACTTCGGTGGTGGCACGGCTTATACGCCTTACGTGATTTCTACTCACCTTGCCGGTCCTGAAAACGGTGGGATGACCTTCGACTATCGACAGCCGAAGCACCCGTTCTCAGATAAGTTCATGCTTGCTGGTGGACACAACGCTCCCGTTACTTACGCAATGTGGATGCTGATGGGCGAGGCGCTCGACCGCAAGCACAAGGCAACCGGTGACGATAAATACAAGGCTGACGCAGAATCTTCTATGCTGGCGATCGATGCTCTTGGTTTCCGCCGTGGCGCAGGTGCGCTTGCGAACATTCTTGAAGAGAATGGCCTTACCGATCATCCTGCATTTGCTCAGGCAAAAATTCGTGGAATTCGATCGCTTTCGGGTCACTCAGAATCTACAGACCTAACCAACGATGTGAACGGTGGACCTTCTGGTATCGGTATCGCTACTGCTGCTGGTAAAGCTGCGTTCTGGGACATGATGGGTGCCGACGACTCGCTGAAGATTTTCGCGGTCGAAGGTGAATTTGCTTTGACTTCGGGTCATTCGCAGGAATTCAAAACTCAGGCGGTTGCCAACCGAGTCGGTAAGCGTCTACGCGTGTTGATGTCGTACAACAATGCCGGTATCGATGACGAACTCATCGGCAGTGTTGTGAAGGAAGATACCTACGATATTGAAAACCAGTGGTCATCGTACGGTTGGAACGTAATTCGAGTCGACAACGCAACTGATTATGATCAGGTTGTTGCTGCTTTGAAGACGATGGAAGAAGCAGACGAGTCCGATCGTAGACCGATTATCGTTATTGGTAAGACGGTCAAGGGTTACTGGCCGGGCGCTCCGGATGGAGAAGATCTGCCGGGCGGCGTTCCTCAGGTAAAAGATCACGCTAGTCACGCTTACGGAATGCCTATGAACGGCGAGTACTTCCAGGGTCTGGCTTCAACATTTGAAGAAAAATTCGGTGTGAAGTTCGAAGGCATCCGAGATGGTGCTGTGAGCGATCCTAAGGAAAAGCTTGTTCAGCTGAAGACCAACATCGATATTGCGATGTCGGTTCTTGAGTCACATGGTCTTGGTGACTGGCTTGCTGATCGTTTGGTAACGATTGGTGACCAGGTCAATGACGATCTTCCTTTAAGCGTTCAGACCGATGTAGATCCGTTCCAAGACGATCGACTTCGTGTAAAGAACCTGCCAATCGAGCCAACGACGGTAACTGCTAAGAATCACGTTACTGGCGAAACCAAGGACGTTGCGATCAAGCTCTACGAACAGCCGGGACAGGTCAAGGGAACTCGTCGAGCGATTTCTGAAATCATTAAGTGGGCGAACTACGTTACGGAAAACCGTTTCGTGATTGTTGCAGCCGACCTTGCTGAATCTATCAACGTGAACGCTGGATCGTTGTGGGGTCACTACGATCCGATCGAAAACCAGGCTGGTACTCGTTTGAAGGCTCCGATTCAGGAAGCCGGAAATGCACTTACAGCTGTTGGATTTACTAGCCAATCACTTTCGAAGGACCCTAAGAAGTTCAATGGTGTCTGGTCGATATCAGGTACATACGGTGCTTTCACTCCGCTGATGTACCTTCCGCTTCGCGTTTGGAGCCAGCAAAACCAAGATTCACCGTTCCGAATGGGTGTTGCACACATTCTTGCTGGTCACTCGGGTCCTGAAACTGCTGCTGATGCACGAACTCACTTCGGAATATTCTCGCCTCAGGTGTGGAAGCTGTTCCCTAAGGGACAGGTAATCGTTCTTAGCTTCTGGGATTACAACGACGTTGCTCCGGGTTACTTCGCCGCTGCAGAAATTGCTGCACGAGACCCGAAGGTCGGCGTGATTGTTATGGAAGTTGCACGACCTGACTTCGCTGTTGCAGACCGTTCAAAATTTGCCGACACCGACATTAACGCTGCGGCTAAGGGCTTCTACGTGATCCGTGATTACGATGAGAGCAAGCCTAAGCATGGTGTTGTACTTTCGCAGGGTTCAAGTTCGACTGTGAACTTGGTGGACTCTTTAGCCAAACTCGAAGACGCTGGAGTAAACGTGAAGGTTGTTGCTGCGATCAGTGAAGAACTGTTCGATCGACAGTCTGAAGAGTACAAGCAGAGCGTTATCTCGGATGCCGAGAAGTTCAATCTGATGGTCGTAACCACGGGAACTCGCCGAGTATGGCCTGTGATCGGTGTTGGACCGTTGACTGACGAATACTCACTGACTTCCGACTGGGACAACCAGTGGTTGAGCGGCGGTACCGAAGGCGACGTTATAAAGGAAGCTCATCTCGACAAGGATTCGATCTTTGGCGCAGTGAAACGATTCGCTGACGACCACGGCACTCGAATAAGCAAGCAGGCCGCTGCGTTCAACGGCAAGTAGTTCGCTATCGTTCAAAACACGTAAGGTGTGGCGATGTGGTGTTTCAGGATTGGCACTCAATTTTGCCGCCCCAACAGCCGGCGGTGAGAATATTTGCTTTCCCGTTGTTGGTGAGTACCAGAAGTTCACGGCAACGAGTGGCGACTACTTTGAGATGAACTACGATTCGGGTAGGTTCTGTGTTGAATCTTCAACGGATGCTCAGGTGTACGGCGATTTTGAACTGACTGTGTCTAATGGCACAGGTAAATCACTGAAAGCTGTAGGATCGATTCCAATCGATGCAGTAGCTGAGGAAATCAACGGTAAACCTGGATGGCGAAGTCGGTTCGTTGGTGACAGTTGGAGTCACTTCTAGAGATTACATAGATCACTGGTGGAGCTGCGGGGAATCGAACCCCGGACCTCGTCATTGCGAACGACGCTCTGTACCAACTGAACTATATGCCCGATATCTCGAACCGTAGGTCTTTTACCGTTTTTGGCATTATGACTTGTTGAATACGGAACAGCGCCAGACTATGAAATCGAGATTGTTATGTCTCACTGCCATATGGTTCATGCGTGATGATGAGACAAATTTGGTGCTAGTATTCCGCCAAATTGTGGAAACATCTGTTTCACAGAGTTCTGGGACGGAAAGCTTCCTATAGCGCGCTATTAATAGTATTGCGAGGTTCGAGTTGCTAAAGCACTTTCAGGTGCCTGATGATATTGCCGTCCGAGTGGACGTCGACAAGCTACGTTCTGCTACCGAGCAGGTGTTCATAAAATGTGGTGTTCCGGAGTCGGAAGCCAAGTTGGGTGCTGACGTTCTTCTGTTTGCAGATGAGAGCGGTATTGACACTCACGGCGTATCGAACATGCTGCGGTCGTACGTGGCGGGCTACACGTCGGACGCGTTGAATGCTACGCCCGAAATGAAGATCATCAAAGAGACGCCTTCGACAGCGACGATCGATGGTGATGGCGGGCTTGGTTTGATGATTGCTCCAAAGGCTATGGAGATCGCTATAGAGAAAGCCAAAGCGGTTGGAACTGGTGTTGTGGCAGTTCGTAATTCAGGGCACTTAGGTGCTGCCGGATATCACGCGATGATGGCAGCCGAGAATGACATGATCGGCTGGTGTATGACGGCCGGTGGTAAATCGATGGTTCCGACGTTTGGCGCCGAGCCGCAGTTGGGAACGAATCCGATTGCGTTTGCAGCACCGGGTAACAATGAGCCAACGTTCATGTTCGATGCTGCGATGACTTCGATCGCTGGAAACAAGATCGGTCTTGCAGCTCGAATGGGCAAGGAGATGTCACCGGGCTGGGTCGCCAATGACGATGGAACCCCCGATATGGATGGTGGTCAGTTCACGGAACTAACTCTGGGTACTACACGAATGCAACTTCCGATGGGCTCAACTCGAGAACTCGGATCGCACAAGGGCTACGGTCTTGGCGTGATCGTAGATATTCTGTGCGGCCAGCTTTCGTTCGCACCTGGATTCGGAACTCTTGCCCAACAACGCCGTGCCCACTTCGTTGCTGCGTACTCGGTCGATGCGTTTGGCGATGTTGACGAGTTCAAAGAGAACATGGACGGCATGTTGAAGGGCTTAGCTGCCACTAAGCCTATGCCGGGCGAAGAGCGGGTTTACTACGCTGGATTGCCTGAGCACGAAGTTCGACTTGAACGACGCGAGAACGGCGTTCCTTTGCACCCTGAAGTTGTCGAGTGGTTCCGTGACATTTGCGCAGAGTTTGAGATTACTTTCGATCTGGCTTAGTCGAACACACTGAAATAAGAATCAAAGAAATGGGCCGCATCTACTGTCTTTCCGACACGATGCGGTCCTTTCGCGTCAGGCGACCACAATGTTTCGCCATCGTCACGATCGTCGGTACGTTTCACGGTGGCAATGCCTTGTTCGTATTCGCACACGGATTCGTCGAAGAGTGTTACGGCTGCGAGTGGGTCGTGAAATTTCAGTTCGGGTCTTGCTGAAAACCATACTTCTGACATTTCGTAGACGGGTTTTAGCACAGGGTGTTGGAAGTGTTTTTTGACTTGTTCGGAGTCCATCACAACCTGATGAGTGACGTCTAGGCCGAGTGACGTGTGGTGAGGTGCGATGGTCGAGTAGACAATATTGGCTGCTGCAGGGTCGCAGTGGGCGTTCCACTCTGAGAGCGGGAGATCTTCGCTGGTGGAAAATCTGCCGATCATCATGTGAAGAGATCTGAGAAGCTCGGCGGTATCGGTATGTTCGTTGAACAGTCGCGCAACGTTCGTCATTGGTCCAACTGCGAGTAGGGCTACCTCATTCGGATTCTTACGGATGGTTTCAGCCATGAAAGCGACTGCCCCTTCATCACTGAAGTGCGTGTCATACTCCCAGTTGGGCAGCACCGACATTTGAGGGACGTCGGGTTGGCGAGTTGGCCCATCGAGTCGCCGTTCTTGTCCAGGGATGATCGGTATATCGGCCCCGGCAGTTTTACAGATTGCGCTGGCAAGCTTGGCGCGTTCGATCGGTTGACCAGAGACCGTTGTTATTCCAACCAATTCGCATCGAGGCTGAGCTAGGAGATAGGCGAGCGCTACAGCGTCGTCGATGTCGGATCCGATATCCGTGTCGAAAAGAACTTTTATAGCGTCGTTACTCAATTGCTAGGCTCGTAATTTTCGACGGGATTGCTTTGGTTTTGGGCGTTCAATATCTATTACGACCTTACCGAAAATTTCGTTATCTCCATCGAAATTCGTTGGGCGTTTCGGAGTTCGCTCGTCTTCGTAGTAGACGTCTCGAGTAATTCCAAGGATGATGTTGAACTCTTCAGGAAGAGTAGTTTCGACATTGTGAATAGCGAAATTCTGTTCATCGACGGTCAATGCTGCGAATCCGCCGACGGCGTGTGCCATCATGTCGAGGGACAATGCGTCGATTATCCTGAGCAGCGCCGAGTTAGATGACGGGTTGGCTTTAGAGCGCTCTTCGACTAGGTTTCGTAGCCCTAATGCAGCGGCTCCAAATTTGGGGTCGTCGACCGGAACGACTCTGTTGAGCAGTTGTGTGAACGTTATCTTGTCGGAATTGGTGATAGAGCCGTCTTGGTTGGGCATTGAATCGAGTGGCTAAATGCAAGTGCGCCGCTTAAGTGAACGAAACGCTGAATTTCAGGATGGTGTTTACCGTACGGGTTGCCGCACCAGATTGGAAGATACTAGCAATATTGAACATAGCGGATTGTGTCGGTTGATTCGACACGGGCGCCGTTCAGGAGGCTATCGATCGCGAGAGTGTCGGTCGAGAGTGTGAAGAACGTTCAAGTTCGGGTTGAAGCCGAAGAGCACACTTCGATTGCGGACGAGCCGCCTGATGTTGGTGATGGAGCCGGACCGGGGCCTTACGATTTGTTGCTCGGCGCACTTGGTTCGTGCATGACGATGACTTTGCTGATGTATTCATGACGAAAGGGTTGGTCGATCGAACGAGTGGAAGTGGATATTCAATATGATCGAATTTACGCTGATGATGCGGCGAACGTTGAGAGTGCTGGTGGGCTGGCCGAACATTTTACGATAGATCTGGTTTTACACGGTGATCTAGACCAAACTCAGATCGATCGATTGTCGGATAACTGGACCCGCTGTCCGGTGTGCAAAACTCTCGTAGGTACTCATGTGTTTAACGAGACTACGCGTCATGCCAGTTAGCTTCGGTTCGATGGGCGCGGCTATTTGCGAGACGGGTTGATCGCCGTACTCTAAATAGAGCAGCGATAATTCACGGTAGATATAGATTTTGATGGGGGAAGCTAAATGCTCAATGGTGTTCTGGTCGGGTTCGGAATAATGCTGGCCTCTCTCGTAATCCCGGTCGTTCACTACGTTGCCGCGCCTTTGAGTCCGTTTATCGCAGGGTTTATTGGCAGTGGAGTGGCAAAGATCGATCAGGATGGAATTATTAAATTTGGAGCGCTGGTTGCTCTTTTGATGTTCATCCCAGTAGTTGCAGTGTCAATACTGAAATTTGTGGTCGGTGTGGAAGAAATTCTGACCATTCCCACCGCATGGGTAATGATTATTGTTCTGATTTTCATTCCATACACATGGTTCGGCGCTACTGTAGGCGCAATGGGCGGGTACTACATTCGCCGAAATCAGGAAGAAGAATCAGAGAGCTAACCGTGCGTGCGCAAATCGGTTATAGCGAAGATGGAAGATTACGAGTCAGCTCGTGAGCGACGCGTTCTCGCTGCCGCATTACCTTCGCATCTGGCACCACAACCACTGGGCCTGTGGCGTCGCGGGCGATGGAGTCGGCAAAGCTTCCGAACATGGATCTGATTAACCCTGATCGCATTCTAGAGCCAGAAACAATCCACGACCCCGTATTCTCTGACTGAAGTCCGAGTACCTGTTTCACGAGGTTATCGGCAACATGTTGGATTTCGACGTGAACCTCGCCATTGGTGAACTTGTTCATCAACTCGTCTTCCATCTCTCCAGAATCCGCCGATATTGTTAGTACAACTCTGACTGTCGACCTGCTTGCTCCAGCGATTGCGCTTGCGAATGGAAGCGCTGAATCAACTGTGCTGCGGGTGCAGGGCACGATGATTGTTTTCGGTGGCTGGGGCGGTTCGCCATTTAGCGTGGCGTGGTGCGGGTTGACGATGAGTAGCGGTACTGAAGTGGTTCGCCACAAATGATCGAGTAAACCGGGCGAAAAGAATCGGTGCGGTCGCGATCGGGCAGTGGCTGCAATCGCCACCATTCCAAACGAGCTTGTTGCTGATCGTGACGAGATCATCGAAGCTGGATCGCCAGTTGCGATGCCCCATCGAGATTTCACGCCGTGTGGACCGAGTCGGCTGACGACTTCTTCAAGATAGGCCGCGGCGAGCGACGCTCCTCGGTCATGCGGCGCATCGGGATAGTGAACTTGACCCGGACGTGCGCCCCGAGCCGGGTGAGTAGGCGGAAGTGTGTGGAAGAGGGTGGTTTCACCCTCGAACCAGTCGGAGAGCATCGATGAGAACGGAAGGATTTGTTCGGATCGACGGTAGCCGTTCAGCGGAACGAGAACTCGATTGAGATTTAGCGCGATTCCACGACCGACGGCAAGGCGCCGGATATTGTCTTGAGTCCGTGAAGTCGAATCTGTCTGTTGAATCATCGTTGCTCTATTACAGCGAGTTTAGCGCTTTCATGAACAATGCAAGACGATTGACTTGTTCTCCGATTTGGATGTTTTCTCCCTCAGCATGAGGATTCAGGCCTTTAGATCCCATACCGTCGGCAGACGGTACGCCCATAGCCGCGGTGAGATTGGCGTCACTTCCGCCACCTGTAGATTCTTCCGTGAGTTCAAATCCGAAATCATTGGACCATCCGATCAGCTTGCCTGCGAGATTAGCGAGTTCGGGCGTGCGTTCCATCGGAGGTCGATGGAAACTTCCAGTTATTGTCAGAGTTGTGCCTTCGATGGTTGGAGATAGTGCTCTGATTTTCGACTCGATCTCTGCAGCCTGCTCGTTCGTTCGGACTCGAACATCGATTACGGCTTCGGCTTTAGCTGGAATCGTGTTGCGTGCGGATCCCCCTGAAATGATGCCTGTGTTGACTGTTATTCCGTTTGGCCAGTCGTTCATTGTTTGGAGTTCGATGATCCTGTGGGAGAGTTCGTGAATGGCGGAAGCTCCGTGCTCTGGAAATGACCCAGCATGGCTGGCTTTACCTTCGACTAAAAGCCGGAACTCGCCTAAGCCCTTGCGCTGAGTTTTTAGTGCTCCAGCGCCGGCTTGGCCCGGTTCCATGACTAGCGCGTACTCGGCGCCTTTGGCTGATTCTTCAACGAGCGGTCGTGAAGATGGGCTTCCGACTTCTTCATCGGTATTGAACAGGACTTTTATTGGTCGATTCGGCCAGAGACCTTGTTCCCGAAGAGTACGAAGTCCGATGATGGTTGTGGCAATGCCTGCCTTCATATCGAGCACGCCGGGTCCGTAGAGTCGATCGTCTTTTTCTGTATAGCCCATTCGTTCGAGTGTTCCGAGCGGCCAGACGGTGTCGAGGTGACCGACGACTAGAGCGTGCTGGGTAGCTGCGTTGTTCGAATTGGCTGACCAATCCGCGGTTATGTGATCACCAAATTCATCCTGATGGTGAATCGTTACTTCCCCACCAATCGCCTTAAGTAGATCAGCGGCAACGATCGATATTCGGTCATTTGCAGCTTTATCGCTTGTTGGGGTTTCGATCATTACGAGGCGCTCGATCAGATCAAATAGCTCGGTTTTTTTCGATTTGGCGAGTTCGATCCAGTCAGTCAATTTTGAGTCCAGTCCATTCAGGTAATCCAGATGCACGGATTGTAGGCGCAGACGCTCGACTGTGGGACGCCTTATCTACTTTGGTATCAGTAGTTAGCCAGTTACGACAATTTGGTCGAGAGCATCGATGAGCTCGGGTTTGGGTGCGAAGTTTTCGAATCTGTGAGTGACGATGCCGTCTGCGCCGACAATGTACGTCCATTCCTGAGAGGAAAGTCCCCATTCGTCGAGTATCGGTGTGAGGCGAGCTTTGCTGAGGTCGCCTTGGATTTCGTGGGGGTTTTCGTAGAGATCGACGTGTACGAAATCGATTGCGTCTCCATAGAGGTCCTGTAGCTCGCTGGCTATTTCGACTTGCGGCCCGCACACAGCGTTTGTGCAAAACGCGGGGCTGGAGAACACGATCAATAGTGGGCGGTCACGTTTGAGCGCTTCCGCTATCGAGTGCTCGTATAGGTCGGTATCTCGGTGGCTGCCGGTTGTGAGGGTTGCGATATCTCCAGTGCTTGAGATTGTTCGACTTTCACTTGCAGGTGCAGGTTGCCCGGCTGTTA
>Ga0209403_10003357_pt1 | contig 18193 bp, 21 predicted proteins | sample ArcticOcean_MG_C_8_FD_187440 | JGI IMG/M metagenome (GOLD analysis project Ga0209403, IMG submission 187440) | Marine microbial communities from western Arctic Ocean - ArcticOcean_MG_CB11_86 (SPAdes) (version 2) | ecosystem: Environmental > Aquatic > Marine > Oceanic | place: Arctic Ocean... | reverse complement strand
GGACGAGTTCGAGGGCGAACCTGCTGGTGATACCGAGGGCGACGCGGGCGGCGACCCTGTAAGCGATTCTCCGAGCGATGTCGCGGAGCAATTCCCGGAAATATCCGTCGTTGGCGATGAGGACGATCAGTCGCCGTCACAACCGTAAGGCTGGCTGATTACAGAGAGTCTCGATAGTCCTCGCCCTTGTCCTGTGGTGCATAGCCCAGGACCTGCCGGGCGTGGTCTATGTCCCAGAACCCCCACTTGTTGTCCGACACGCCGTAGAAGATGTCGAACTGCAGAGGCTGTACCTCAAGGCACCGTTGGATCAGCTGCAAAACGTCTCGATGGCTGCACCACGTAGCCAGTTGCCGGACCTCCATCGGCCGGTTGTCGCTGTTGACCGTGCCGATACGCAGGCAAGCCACTTCCAGGCCAAAGTTCTCGGCGTAGTACGCGCCGGTCGCCTCGCCAAACGCCTTGCTGATCCCGTACTGGCCGTCGGGCCGGATCTGGACCCTGTGGTCTATCTGAGGAATATTGTCGGGGTCCAGGCCCGAGTAGTCGCCGGTGCGGATACGGCTGTACGGAACGTCCAGTTCGTGCATTCCAACGGCATGGTTTGAGCTGGCGTAAACGACTCGCTTCACTCCGGCTACGCGGCTGGCTTCAAACACGTTTCGGGTTGCGATAAGGTTATTTGGTAACACGCTTGACCACGGCGCGTTCTGGTTTGAATCGGCCCCAAGATGAACGACGGCGTCGATGCCGTCGAACGCTCTCTGTACGCCGTCGAGGTCGGACAGGTCGCCGACCTTCACCTGAACGTCAGTATCTTTCGCCGGGCCCACATCGAGGCCGGTGAACTCGAACCTGTCGCCAAGCTCTCTGAACAGCGCTCCGCCGATGAGCCCGCCTGAACCGGTGACCAGAACCTTACGTAAAGATGTCATACAGCGCCTTTGAGTCTTTTATTTTAGGGTCGCTTGGAGCCGTCCGGGGAGGCAAGAATAGCGTCGATAGTGTCCGAGGTCGAAATCCCACGAATTTCCGTTCGCGCCTATTTGCAGTCTACTTGCGTCTTACTTGTAAGGGCGGGCCAGGTCCGGACGTGAACCAACACGCCCGGGTGAGAGCCCGACGCCATAGAAATCCATCAGCGTCGCTATGCATAGCGACGAGCACGTATCATCCATCTTGAAGCTCAACGACACGGTCATAGGTGGAGTATTCATCGTCATCGTCGCCATGGGCGTCGTCGGCTTCACATGGGAACCGCGTCGACCACACGGCGGTGCTGCTGAATGACGGCCGTGTGCTTGTCCAGGGCGGAGGTGATGGCGAAACGATTTCGTACATCTCCGCCAAGATTTACGGCCCGGTAACCCGCACCTGGTCGAAGTCGCCAAACATGAACCAACCCCGGCGAGACCATCGGTCAGTTCTTTTACAGGATGGACGAGTCCTCACCACAGGGGGCATCAATCGACTCGGGGTGTCGTTCCTCGCAGAAATTTTTGACCCGGTGACGGAAGAGTTCGGGCCAGATCTCGGGATGAGAGCCGAGCGTGCTCTGCACGCTATCACACCGCTTGAAGATGGTCGCGCTCTGATCAGCGGTGATCTTTCAAGCGGCACGACGCTGGCTTTCAGTGACCTTTACAACCCCGCAACCGGAAATTTCAACCCCGAGCCCGATCTCAACGGACCACGCGGCTGGCATACGGCGACTGTCCTGAACGATGGCCGGGTGCTGGTCACAGGTGGATCCGGTTTCGGATATGTACACAACTCCGTAGAGGCGTTCGGTCTAGATTCAGAAGAGTTCGAAGTATTAGAGCCACTTGAGTTCGATAGGACACTTCATACGGCGACACTGCTCCCAGATGGCCGTGTGGTGGTTATCGGCGGGCAGGGAACGGCGAGGTGTTTGCGTCGGTCGAGATCTTCAACCCGGCGACAGGTCGTTGGGGTGCAGGAGCGTTGATGCCGGCGGCCAGAACGCAGCACACGGCAACGCTCCTGCAAGACGGTTCAATACTGGTCGCCGGCGGGTTCAACGTGGTCGGAGATCTTGATGGCGTCTCGATCTATGATCCCCTGAAGAACAAATGGTCTTTTGCGGGAACGCTGGATCAGCCAAGAGGACGACACAACGCCACGCTCCTGGGTGATAGATCGGTACTGATAGTTGGCGGGATCGACGACCAACGTAAGGCTCAGGCACGGAACGTGGAACTGTCAGGTACGCCGCGTGGCGTGCCACCCTGTTCTTCCCGAACGGCGCACCGGAAGATCTTCTTCCTCTGCTGGCCGTAACTCCCTAGCAGCCCGAGAGTTCTCCAAAGGCCCTCAAGCCCCCATTCACAGGGCGCTATCGCGGTCGGGCGCCCGGGTTGTGCTCTTCCACCGCGCCCCACAGCAGGCCTGCGCGTTTAATTCCGTCCGGTTCCGACGTATCGATCACACAGCGGCAGGAACGCGTGTAGGACCCGATGGTCTGTAACTCAGAACGTGCCGGGTTCCAGTTCCAGCGACCGCCGTCGGCCCGCTTGAAGACTCGATCTGCAAGTGCCCTGTCCACCGGCACGCCTCGAGTGAGTCGCTTTGACCTGGTGGATCCACCAAACACCCAGAACCCGTCCCAGTGCTCCGCCGGATCGTTCAGGCCGCGCCTTATGTGGGCGTTGGTCATGTACCTGTCGAACTCCGCTCTGGACGGTTCAGCGCGCACCCCGGACAGGATCGTTTGAACCTCCAGGAATCCGGCCAGGTAGAAGCCGAATCGACCGGTGAAAGCGCCGTCAGTCCAGTCGGCCAGCCGCACGATCAAGAACATCATGTCGCCGAGCGCAACGTCTCTCAACGCAGCTGCCCGGGCGTTCCGTTCGACGTTGTCGCCGTATGTCAGCGTTCCGAACTCAGGGTCGTAGTGCGTGGCGGTCTGCCGGTAGCGCTCCGGGACCCATGTACCCAACGTCGCCGCTGCATCGTTAAAAGCAGGTACATCGGCGTACACGACGGAGTGCGGACCGGCTTCCGGCGGCGTTTCAGGAATCGGCAACAGTTCAAACGTGCCGTCCTCAAAGCGGGGACTGAAAAACGGATGCGCCGCATTTGCGCCCACGTTCGCCAGCCAGATCTTTGGCGGCCGGGTGCTGTCGAGGGTTTGGCCCTTCACGTCGTCTTGTCTCACCCGCCAAGGTTACCCTGACGGGTTCTTGGGATGAGTTCCTGGTTACTTCAGGGCGTCATCGGCGGGCAAAAACCGCAGCGAGAAACAGCCTGCGACCCTAGAATAGAACCACATGACGGACTCACCTCAACCGTTCCAGACGCCTCCCGACCCCGAGAACCCGGAGGCTCCTCCGCGCGATCCACACATCCAGTCGCCGTTGGATATGGAAGTTTTTCGATTTCTCGGCCTGACCGGTACCGCGCTTGCACCCGCGGCCTGGATCTTTGGAGCGTTCGGGCTCGACAACCTGTGGTTCGGCCTCCTGTTCGGCGTATTTACCCTGTGGATTTTCTACCTCGTGGCCCGGCGGGGGCTTGTTCTCACACGAGACCAGGACCGATCCGTATCGCCCGGTGAAGGGGACGGGGTGGTCGACTCCGTTGGATGGAACTGGCAGCACTTTGGCGCACGCGGCACCCACTTGGGATTGATCGTTATCGACGGCGTCGACTACGGCCTGGCGCTAAAAACGCTCCGACCCCTGCGTCCCGGTATGCGGGTGAGGGTCATCTATTACGCCTCTTCAAAGCACATCATCCGCATTGAAGAGATCGCGCCAAGACAGCCAGTTACTGTCTAATCGAACTTTCAAGCGAGCCTAGTAGCGTGATAATTGACAGAGAGATGTGCGAACGAGTCCCGAAACTGCGTCGTGCAGCCGGGCCCTCTCCTCCGCAAGCGGAGCGACATGCTCTTTCACAAATGCCGATACCTCGGCGATTTCTTTGCTGATCGTCTCAAGTTCACGTGTCGTCACGGTTTAGTTATCCCCGACCCTGTCTGCTTCCAACAATTTCGTCTCTTCGCCCGTCAACGAGGCCAGAACTCCCTTATCTGATGCCGGGTTTCTAAAACTTCAGGCCCGCCCCGTGTCTCCGCCACCTCAGCCGGTTCTGTCTCGGGTCCACGAGCCAACACTCCCGGGTTCACGGGAACCGGTGCCGCGCTGATCTCCAGCAGCTCCTGGCGCTTGAACAACACACCACGGCGGCCTGCACTACCGGTGCGTGGCTCCATCTCCAGCGCCCGAAATCCCACCGATATGCAGCGCATCAAACCGGCAGCGTAAAGCGACCGAATCTCCTGTGCGAACGGCGTGGGAGCGAACTCTATGGTCGCCATCAACCGGCCACCGTCAGGCCCGCCCTTCATCCATGTCCGCACGCTCTTGCCTATCGCGGGTCTCCGGTAGTCGTGCACCCAAAGGAACACCGGATGCTCCCGGTATGACGCCAGCTCCCAGCCGGTGGTACTGATCACATCACCGGCCCGATCCTCCTGAGACACCGACGCCACCAGTGTCAGCGTTCCTCCGGATACCTGCCCGTCTGAAAGTTCGGCCAGCGGGTCATCTGCCTCCAGTGCGCGTACCGAAAGCCACTTGGTGACTAGCCCCGATTCCTATTTCGGTTCCCGAATGCCCGGTACCGCCTCATCAACCTCCGCCGTTTCCGTCAATCGCCCCTCCCGAGTCAGATTTCTCGCCCTTGATTTAGTTTTGTTCTTACTGGCATATAGAACATTTATTCTATTTAAAAACTAAGCGGCTTCTGCCGTTCCGTCAACGCCCGACTAAGACGTATTCAACAAGCCAACCCGCCTCACCTGTTATCCTTCGGGTCCAACGACACCTGATCTCAGTACCAATCGAGGGGTCATATGCCGGTAATTACTATCGAAGGACGAGTCGGGGCGGGCGGTCCCGGAGTGGGCCGACTGGTCGCCAAAGCTCTGGATCTGGATTTCGTCGACCGTCTACTACTATCCGAAATCGGCAGAAGAGTGGGCGCAACCGTTGAGGCGGTACAGGATTCCGAACGCCGCGTACCATCGCGCGGCGACCGTTTTATCTCCTTCATCCAGCGCACCCTGGAGCGTACCGGGAGCGCGGGAGCGGGCGATCCTTACTTCGGACCCGGGATGGAAGTTCTGGTCTCCCGGCCGTACCGGGACTTCGAGACGGCACCGGCGACACGCGCCGAGGAGCTTCACGAGTCCAAGTTCATCGACACCACGGCTGAAGTGATCAGAGAGATCGCTGCGGCCGGCGATGCGGTCATACTCAGCAGAGGTGGAGGCGCAATCCTGAGGGGAACGACCGGCGTGCTAAGGGTCGGTCTTCTTGGCGAATCTGAGGATCGAGCACGCCGCATTCAAGGGCGCGAGCAGTTGCCAAGCCTCGAAGCGGGAAGGGATCTGATCAAGCATTCCGATGCGGCGCAGGCACGGTATTTTGAGAAAGCATTTGACTCCAACCCGATCGATCCGTTCCTGTATCACTTCATGCTGAACACATCAGAGGTCAGCCTAGAGTACGCAGCCGGTGTGATCGTTTACGCCGCAAGGCAGATGGACGAACAGGGCCTCCTCGAGGCTGAACACGGCGCTCTGGAGTCCGAGGAACCGCTAGCTACAACGTAGCTAGGTGACTCGCTAAAGGGCGCCAGATTAGGGCCGATTCGGCTGTTCGCCCGATTCCGTTCATACCGGTATAGGATCGCCGCCGTCTTTACGCGTCCAGATGCCATACCCAGGACGGAGTCCCTGCGAAGATCACCAAAGTCACTCCCTGACTGATAAGCGGCCCACCCCGTACCTTGAGACCGTAGAGGACAGCAAGCCGTGCCGACCGCGTATACGTCTTCCTCGAGGTCTCTACGGACGAGGGAATCTCCGGCTGGGGTGAGGTCACAGGCACGTAGAGGGCCCGCCCCGTCCCCGTTGGGGTTCCCTTAGCGCGAAATACCCGCCCTCATCACCGGCAGCGCCACATGCACCTCATCGATAGCTATCGCCAGGAAAGTGCCGACCACGCGTTGACCGCCCGCTGTCGCAACCACGACGGCCCGACTGATTCCGATGACTTCACCATCCTGGTTCAGGATCGGACCGCCGCTATCTCCCGGGTCGACCGGCGCGTCCATCTCGAAACCCCGCCCCAAAAGTGCGTCAATAGTCACCAGTCTCGTAACGACACCAACGTTCGCACCTGCTGATCCGATATTGCCAACAGCTTCCGTATTTGAGTAGCCGATCGCCAGAACAGGTTTAGCGACCGATTCCGGACCGACCGTACTCGCCAGCGTTAGAGGGATCGCGCTGGTATCGGTCGGGTTAATCCGTATCAGGGCCAGGTCACGCGGAGTATCCGATGCGACTACCGTGCCGGTGAACGTGTTGCCGATGCCATCCCAGATTTCGACCGTGGAGTTACCGACTATCACGTGATGGTTTGTAAGAATCAGGCCGGGTTCAAACAGAAACCCCGTACCGATCTGCCCAAAGCCGGCGACGAGGTACACCGAAGCATGAGACTGCAGATAAATATCGTTCAGTAGCGCCGTCGGTTGTGGCGTAGCAAGTGGCTGTGCCGTGGCGGTCGGTTGCGGGGTCGCCGTTGGTTGCGGCGTAGCAAGTGGCTGTGCCGTGGCGGTCGGTGGCGGAGTCGCCGTTGGTTGCGGCGTAGCGGTGGACTGCGGAGTAGCCAGAGCAACTGGTGTTGAAGGGGGCTGCGGCGTGGGAACAGCCGCGGGCGTGGAAGTCGGCCTCGGCGTAGCAAACGGCTGAGGAGTGGCCGCTATACCGGGTGTGGCCGTAGGAGCAGGCGTAGGCGTGGGAACGCCCGGAATCGCAGCTAACGCAGTAGCCACACCGGCGTCCACGCGAACCTGCACCTCGTCCTCAGATAGACCACCATCACAGGCCGCCAGAGCAAAGGCCACAACAAGGCCCATGCCAAGCAAAACTCTCTGTAAATAACCCCCGGCAAACCGGTTCAAAGGGCTTGCCAGTAGCGACGCCCTTGCCAGCGAATCAGCCGTCCCCAACCCGGGCGCGTCATGTGACTGCCGATTACGGTCATATCCGCGCCCTCAGCCAGATCCAGCGCATCGTGTCTCGACTTCTGTGCCATCTCACGATCAACGTCCGGGCGATACAGATGATCCGGCTCCGTCACGTGCATCGGGCTGCCGATCACGTCGCCGATGATGAGCGCTCTCTCTCTACCAGACGAGATCAGCATGCTCTGGTGGCCGGGCGTGTGGCCCGGCGTCGGGTAGGCGTCCAGCCCTGGGGCTATGTTTGTTTCGCCGTCTATAAGCTCCAGTACGCCCATCTCAGGCAGCGGCAGATAGGTGTCGTGCGCTGCGTCCCGGCGACCGCCGTCCAAGAAGCCAGCATCCGTGAAGTGGCCCCAGTCGGCCCTTTGCAGCACGTACCGGGCGTTAGGGAAGGTCGGCCGAGTGCCGTCGTCGTCGTGGCTGAGATTCCAGCCAACGTGGTCGCCGTGCAGATGCGTCAGGAACACCGAATCGATCTCATCGGTCGAGATCGACTTGCTGCTCATATCCTCCATCAACTCCGGAGGACCGGGCCTGCCGCCCGATGCGCCGTGTGGGCCGAGGCCGGTATCGACAAGGACCTGTTTGCCGGCTGATGCCAGGTGGAACACGCCGATGTTCGTGTAGAAACCTTGCGCGTCAAATGCCTCGGGAAACCGATCTCGATAGCCGTCCCAGACGCTTTCCGGCGTCTCAGGGAATAGGTTGCTCGTGGCAAACGACATCCGGCCATCGGACAGGGCCGTGACCGTGATGTCGCCAATCTTCAGTTGTGCCATGCGGTTCCCCTTAGCTACGCAATCCAACGCGACCATCGTAGTGCCGACGTCGCATAATTTCACGGGCCTTGGAGTGGCCGAACCACACCATCTTGCCGGTCATAGAGTTGGACGCCTCCGAGTGCATATCCAGCTCTGCAAAGAACTTCATGAAGAAAAGGCTCGCACCACGACCGGACATCGGCTCTTGCTGTGCTACGGCTATCGGCGCAAATGAGTCTGCACGGGCCATCACGTCCGCCGCCACATCAGCGTCTGCCGAGTCCCATGTGCACATGGCAAGCAGCTTTGTCTTGCCCTTGAGGCAGTCGTTCAGGGTGTTCCAGCACTCGGCGGCGCTCAGCGACGCATCGGCCCGGGCGGTAAGGAATACGCAATTGAAGTCGTCTGCCGACCGCACGGCGGCGGCGATGTCGGCTGCACCGGCCACATGCACCGGCTTACCGCCGATAACCGGAATGTCCCGTCGAACCAGGCTGGCGGCGATCTTCTCTGACGCCTCCGCCTCCCAACTGTCTATATCCTCAACTGCGTCGATGATCAGCACGCGCGGACGCCCGAGTACGGTCACATCACTCCAGAAGAGAGACGGACCGCCGCCTATTTTGAGTGAAGCAGCAAAGCCACCGGTTCCTGTAAAGGCCCCATCTCCAGGGCCTGTCGAAGGGCCACCTCTGGCATCCGCCATCAGGCCAGCGCCTTCTTCAAAGAGTCAACGTCGGCATTATCAAGAAAATACTCAAGGATCGTCGTCTGCCCCAGTTTGGACAGCGAAATAACCAGCCTCAACCGGTCGTCGTCCATTCTCTCAAGTACCATCGTCTTCGGCGGATGCTCGGACGAAAAAATCGTCTCCATATGTCAGGTACCTCCCTATGGGGTCTTAGTATGCAGCTACAGGTACCAACTCAGGCTACTTGCAGGAAGTTGGTATTGGTTGAGGATGAGAGGACGGTAGAGATCAATTCGATAGATGGGTCCGCCGACAAATCTGGCTTCAGATTCAATATCGGTACTTCGGCCTAGTTTGGAATGGTATTCATATATGTCCAGATCTGGAACGAAGACCTCCATCTATTACTGGACGCTCCAGCATCTGAGGATGAATACCTTCTGCCACTGATCGGTGTCGGAATGTTGTTTGGTTCAATCCTTCTCCACGAGATCGGCCACGCCATCGCATTCACCGCCGCGGGTTTCAAGGTTCGAACAATCGCATTGGAACTGTGGGGGGGGGGTACACAGAAGCACAAACCGGAATGTCGCAATGGCGACTTCCGCTTAAAAAGTACTCCTGGACGTCCTTCGCCGGCCCGGGCGTAAATCTCCTAACCTCAATCGTCATATGGAGATTCGTTCTTGACTCACCTGATTGGACCGAAGCACGTGGTTTGATGCAGTTATCAGGGACAATCCGAGAGTTCTATTGGACATGGCTGCTTGCTATCAACGTGTACTTGAACGCCTTAAATCTTTTGCCCCTATATCCGATGGATGGTGGGCATGTTTTTAGAGCAGTTCTCATGTTCTTCGGTGGGTTCTTCGTCCCAACCCTGATTTCAGGAGTGTTCAGCGTTGCCGTCGGAGGACTCGGTGTTGGGTATGTGGCGCTGGAGATCCAAGAAAATGGATAGGCCCGATTACAGGACTTATGGGTACTCGCACTATTTTCGATCGCTGTCGTCTGGGGATCTCTCAGTGCTTTATTAAGCCTCGCCGATCCAGACGATTCGACAGCCTGAAAAATATGATCTCTTCTTGACCCTTTAATTCACGCCAGTCTAAGACTCACCACCCTCGGCGACCCAGCGTCGGTAGCGCTCCTTGGTCTCCTCGGAAATCGGATAGTAGCGGCCTGGAGGCGCCTTTTCCGCGTCGATCAGACCGATAACGAACTCTTCAGCCTTGTCCTGCTCCTCGATCCAGTCGATCACGCCCTCCGCAAGCTGGCACGGTACGACCACCACGCCATCGTCGTCGCCAACAATCACATCTCCCGGAAACACCAGCGCACCGCCGCAATTGATCGCTCCGTTGGCTTCGTAAGCTTCGATCCACGGCAGATTTCCGGCCGGCGACCGATGACCCGCAAAGATTTGAAGGCCGTAGTCCTCAACGATCATGTCCAGATCGCGAATACCGCCGTCCGTGACGATGCCTACCGCTCCGTTGTGCCAGAGCTGACGAGCCTTCATGTTGCCGACGATGTTGGCCTGCGGTTCGGCGGCGTGTGCCTCAACCACCAGAATGTCGCCCGGCCCACACGTGCCCATGGCGATGTACTCCGGCGAGTTTTCGCCCTGGCGAGTGATCTCAAGTAAATCTGGACGGGGCGGCACGAACCTGAGCGTACGAGCCCGACCGACCATCGTCTTTCCGTGCGTCATCGGCAAGACATTCTTCATCAGACAACGCTGCCAGTTGGCCGAAGCGAACCACTCACTCCCCTCAACCGGATGCCGCCACACCGCGCTGTAGACGGTCGCCGATGTGACCTTCCGAAATCGATCAAGAATCTCATCGCTGACATGAACGCGGGGTTCCATAGATTGCGGCTCTCCCTAGTAATTGAGGTAATCGGGCATCCAAATATGTGAATAGTGCCATTATCTCAGGCGAAACCTAAGAGGTGGAGCAACAACCGTAGAGGCATATGGCAATACGCCCGGACAGGCGCCCTACTCCAATGCCCCAGATATCCGGTTCAAGCCCAAACCCAGCCTGAGGCGAAAACAAACCCACCCTGAGGCTCTCGAAGGGCCGGCGGTTCAACAAAAACGGTCGAACACGCGACAACAAACAGCCACAAGAGACGCGAGGGTTCCTTAACAACGACCCAAGAAGGTAAATGCCCGTGAGATCCTTCACCTCTGGCTCAGGATAGCAATATCAAACCGCTCGTCCTTGACAACCATCCAGCACAAGACGTCCGCCCTTCGAGAGCCTCAGGGCGGGCTCTGGAGTCGAGCCATTTCTTGAAGATTATCCGAACAGTCGAGGGCGTATCGTCAATTCCGATTCAACACGCCATGGGGCAGTAAAAATAATAGGCCCACTGGGGCCTAATCCAGCTCGTCCGGCGTCAGCACTCGCACCTGGCCGCGATCGCCCGTCAAACCCAGGCGTCCGGCCTTCATCTCCAACGCGTCGTTGCCAAACAACTCACGTCGCCAGCCCTGGAGCGGTCGTAGATCCTCGTCGTTTGTAGTCGCTATTCGATCCAGCTCGTCACGCGTGGCGACCAGCTTGGGAGCGACGTCATGGTCCTCACAACGCAGCCGTAGCAACGTCTGAAGAAGCGCTACGAGTGCCTCGTGGCCACGTATCGTGGGTCGACGTGGCGGCACTTCCGGCCACTCGTTCTGCGGCATATCCAGCGCCCTCTGAACAGCGTCCAGTAGATCCTTCCCATCCCGACCATTCGCCATGTTGTCATGCATTCCGCGCACGCGACTAAGGTCGGCGACATTTCGTGGTGCGTGAGTAGAAATTTCGACCAGCGCATCGTCCCGTATCACCCAGTTGCGAGGCAGATTACGCCGCTGCGCCGTCTCTTCTCGCCACGCAACCACCTCCCGCAGCACCGCAAGCGCCTTGCGGCTGGGTCGACGGATGCGAACCCGACGGTAGGCCCCGCGCGGGTCCACCTGGTATGACGAGACATCGGCGAGCGCGGCCATCTCTTCAGACACCCAGGACGCCCGACCCGTCTCTTCGAGCCTTTCTTCCAGCTCTTCGTAAATAGTGCAGAGGTGGGTTACGTCTCCAAGTGCGTATTCGATCTGGCGATCCGACAGCGGCCGCCGAGACCAGTCGGTGAGCTGCGACGACTTGTCCAGCGTGACACCGACAATCTGCGAGGCCAGCGTGGCATACCCAACCTGCTCGCCATACCCGGCCACCATGGCCGCCACCTGCGTATCGAAGATCGGCTCCGGGATTCGCCCGGCCACGCTGAAGAACACTTCCATGTCCTGCGAAGCCGAGTGAAAAACCTTCAGGATGTTTTGATCATCCATTAGATCGAACAACGGGTCGAGGTCTATGTTCTGGGCGAGCGGGTCGATAGCAGCAGCCTGGTCGTCATAGGCGACCTGTACAAGACACAGCTTTGGCCAGTAGGTCTTCTCGCGGAGGAACTCGGTGTCAACGGCAACGTAGGGAGCGCCCTCAAGCCGCTTACAAAAATCGGCGAGGTCGCGGGAATCAGTGATTAGCACGCCTCGAGTATGCGGCGACCACATCGAAGGTACAAGCCGACTCACCCGGAGCACGACCAACACGTCCCTAACTACGCCGAAGCAGCACTCTCCCGTTCCCTCGCGATCGGTTTAGCCGGCCGGTCACCCCAGTCCACCGGCCCGAGCCCACGTCCGGCGCGCACCTCGTTCACCGTTAAGACACCAGCACTCACCAGTTTCACCAGCCGGTCCACATGGTCATTTTCGGACTCCTGGAGTGCTTCGATATCTCCCAGGTCGAAGTGCACCCGTAGCTCCGGGCCGCCCGGTGTCCTGAACATTGGCGCAAGCGTCCGATTCACAGCGCCCTCAAGCAACCGCAGCTCCGGTTCGTTGGTCGAAATTCCGTGCGCGTAGTGCTTGTCGCCAAGCTCCAGCGCTGTTCGAGTCAACTTTCCGTCGACGAGCTCTTCGCTCCCGCGATAGGTACGCCTGATCTCATGCCAGAGCACCTCTCGAGCCTGCCACTCGGTCGGCGCTGTGGTGATCACCATCGACTCCGGGAACGCCATCAGCCACCACAGCACGACATGCGCAGCGATGTAGGTCTTGCCGGACCCATTGCACGAGCGCACAGCAACGCGAACGTGATCCTGTACAGCCTCAAGAATCTCGATCTGCCCATCCCACAACTGCGCGCCGAGCTGGTCCTGAACGAAACCTGCAGGATCATTCGCCCAGATCGACTGCTGCGATACGTCAGGCTTCGAGACCGCCTCGGAACGACTATTCGCCAACGGTGCCAACAGGACTGAAGATGTGACCGCAACCGCGACATCGATAACAAGTGTTCGCCCCGACAAGTGTCTTCTCTAACCGCACCGTACTTTCGCCACCGCATCTCAGGCACACGACAAGAGGCCGAGGCACAACGGGAGCGCCAACCAGATCGCCCCCCCCCAACTCCACTTCACCCATCCCGATCTCCTCCCGCATCTCAGGTTCACATCCCAATGCACTACATCACTTAGTAGAACATTTGTTCTGATTATTATGAACACGAGACACCTGAGTCAAGAGGTATCACCTGTGAATTCGGGATGTAGCAGGGGGGGTCAGTCAAAGACAACATCACGTGGGTGTATGGCAAGAGGCCCATGCGCGTTCCAGATCAACCTGCCCGGTTACAACGCCACGCCTATCAACAAAACCCACCCTCAGGTTCTCGAAGGGCGGGGATGCAACAACACACTCCCGCGCCAGTCCCCTAAATTGGAAAAGCCACCTGCAGCGCCTCGCGCAAATCCTTACAGGCCTGCTCTTGAGTCGCACAGACCGCGGTCAGTCGATTTCGCTGCCACATGTTGCAGCAATCGTCGGCTAGCGTCTGCCCGTGCAGCCAGGTTGGATCGGCCGGAACATCGACCCCCAACTCAGTGACTCTGTGACGATACAGCTCAACAACCGCGCCGTTGAAAGTCCCCTTCCAAGCGTCCAGAACCTTGGCCCGATCTGGACTTAGCTGTTCGGTCTTCTCGAAGCCGACACTAACGGCGTTATCGATGGTCCACAGCAGGCCGTCATCGACCTCTTCAGTTTCATCCGGGGAACAAGCAACGACCAGAAGTACGAATAGCGCCAGAACGACAAGCATCGTTCGCCGTCGCCCTCCTGGATATGCTGTCGCCACGTTCATGTATCGCACAGCTACCCACTTTACCGACAGCGACCAACTGAGTGGACCCCAAATAAGGCTCGTGTGCATGAGTAGGGCCAAAACGCCCTGAAAAAGCACGAGCGTGCGTAACTCCAAACACCACAAATAAGACACGCACGCGTGTACGATGCGCTCACTTAGACTAAACATTTTTCGGGAGATCAGTTCATGGCCGATCACTCCATTCCAACAAGGGCAGACATCGATTCCTATCTCAGTGATCGCCGCAACTGGGGCCGCTGGGGCGACAAGGGTGCAGCGGGAGCGATGAACCTGATCGACGACGCCAAGCGGCTTGAAGCCGTGGGCCTCGTCAAAAAGGGCCGCACCGTTTCCTTGAGCCGCCCCTTCCCGGTTACGCCATCTGCCGAGAACCCACGGCCCGCCGTCCAGTTCCTGATGAAGGGCGACCGTCCGCCAGGCGGAGGCGCAGCGACTGACTATTACGGCGTCGCATATCACGGCACTTCGACCACCCACATTGACGCCCTCTGCCATGTCTGGGACGAGAACGGCGGCTGGGACGGTAAGGACCCCGACGAGAACGTGCTGTTCAGCGGGGTCCAGTACGGCACGGTCGACGAATGGTCGGACGGCATCCTGACACGAGGCGTACTTCTTGACGTAGTGAAGCACCGCGGCGGCGAACATGTGACGTTGGACACGCCGGTTCACGGCTGGGAATTGGAAGAGATAGCCGCAGAACAGGGCATCGAGATCCGACCAGGCGACGCTCTTTGCGTCTACAGCGGTCGAGAGAAGTTCTCGGCCTCCAACGATGGCGTATGGACAAAAGGGGCCGAACGACCCGGTCTCCACGCATCCTGCCTGCCGTTTGTGCGAGACAACGACGTCTCGTTGATCGTGTGGGACATGATGGATGCGGCCCCGAACGAGTACAACATCCCGTGGACCATGCACGGAGCGATCTTCGCTTACGGCGTGTCGCTGGTGGACAACTCCCTGCTGGAGCCGCTGGCGAACGTGTGCGCAGAGGAGAACCGGTACGAGTTCATGCTCACCATCAATCCGCTAAACGTCATAGGCGGAACAGGCTCCCCGGCAAATCCGATAGCGGTGTTCTAGAGAGCCTCACTTGGGCCGCGTCACGATGTGGCGCGGGTCCGTGGGATTCCCGAACGAGCGCGTCGCACCCACTCCACCTACCCATCCAACCCACGATCCCCGAACCGCTGCATGATCAGTGCCGCGTGCTTCGCCCCGTACAGGAAGTCTTCTTCCGTGATGTTCTCGTTTGGGGCGTGAATCTTGTGCGATGGGTGATCAACCCCGGATGTTGCGATAGGCATGCCCAGGATGTCGGCGAACTCGTACATCGGCCCGGTTCCTGCCATCGTTGGAGCGATCACCGGCTTGCGGCCGTAAATCTCCTCCGCCGTCTCCGCCACTAGCGTCACCCACGGCGAATCGATAGCCGTCCGCGCCGGATTTACTCCCGCCAGGTACTCCAGCTCAATGTCCTCGAATCCTTGTCGATCGAGATGTGTGCGTAGCTTCTTGAAGATGTCCTCGGGGCGCATGTCTGGCACCAGCCGGAAGTCCATCTTGGCCTTGGCCTCCGCCGGCAGCACCGTCTTCATCCCCGGTCCGTTGTAGCCGCTCTCGAACCCGTTGATGTTGGCGCTTGGCTCGAACAGCAGCTTTCGTCGCAGGTCCTCGCCCCCGACACCTCCAACAAACGAATCAACTCCAAACGTCTCTTTCCACTCGATCGACTCGTCCGGCAGCGTTGATAACGCCGAATCCTCTGCTTCCGTTGGTTCCCTGATGTCATCGTAAAAACCCGGGATCAAGCAGCGATCGTCCGAAGGGTCCTTGATGGAGTTCATCGCCTGGAGCAGTCGCCATGGTGCGCTTGGCAAGATCGGAGCGTACGAAGAATGAGCGTCTCCGTGCAGCTTCTTCACCGACATACCGATGGTCAGGACGCCCTTTAGCCCGAGGTAAATGAAGGGATCGCCGGAGAGATTGCGACCACCGCCCTCCCAGATACAGGCGTCCGCCTTGAACTCCTGTCCTCTGGCCTCGATCAGCCCACGCAGGTTGCGGCTTCCGATCTCCTCTTCACCCTCGACAAAGAACTTGAGGTTGCAGGGCAGCCCACCACGAACCTCGTTGAACGCTCGAATTGCGGCGAGCCGGGCGACGATGTTGCCCTTGTCGTCTGACGTGCCTCGGCCGTAGATTCGACCGTCCCGGCGTGAAGGCTCAAACGGCTCCGAATCCCATAGCTCAAGCGGCTCGGCAGGCTGTACGTCGTAGTGTGTGTAGAAGAGAAGCGTGTGTTCGCCAGCACCCTGAGTTGAACCAAACACGGACGGATGTCCGTCATTCGGAACAGGAACGATCTCCGCGTTCAGACCGACCGAATCAAGTGCGTCTTTGACTAGTCCCGGCGCCTTGTCGAAACCCATGTCCTGCGCCGATACGCTGGGCTGCCGGACAAGATCGGCCAGCAGAGCCATCGACTCATCCAGGTGAGCCTCAATGTGATCGTAGATGTCTTGCATTTCTGGCATTTCTGATCTCCTCAAGGCACCGGAACATGCCCCCTACTCATCAATCGACGATATCCACGGAATGTGATAAATGTCATCCCGACCGAAGCGGAGAGATCTACACCAGCACAGTCACGGTGAAGACCTACTGAATCTGACGAACCTCGCACAACCTACGCCCGGGACGATTCCAGTGTTTGCCAATCTCCCGAAACATGCCCCTCTATGCAACCCCGGTCGCGTAGTGTGACGTCATCGTAAAGACCACATTGTCCCCGCGGACATATTCCCGGACGGCATCCGTTGCATCGGCCGTCACTTGGGGTATCAGGGCGCTGCGATCGGCGTCAGAAAGGCCCTGAAACGCGGGAAATGCTGCCGCCGCCCCCATGATCGTTAGCCGGATCCACATCGCCTGCGCTTCACGCGTGACACGGGTCCGTGACGTCTCGTCGAATCCTTCCGCCTTGATAAGTGCGAATTCGACTTCACGGTCGAGAAGGGCACCGTGTGCAAAGTAGACGCGTTTTTTGCCGCCCTCGCCGAGAAATTCTCTGATGTCGTAGCGACCGTTGGCGAATGAGGTGGGCTTTTGTGGCGCGTCGTGCCCTGAGGCTTTCGAATGGGCTGGATTCGCAGGAGTACGCTCTCCCTCACCCCTGCCCTCTCCCGCTGGGAGAGGGGGTCCAATTACAGACGAGTCGGTTACACCGCCGCCAACATGCGGCGCAGCCATCGCCTGAAACGCCAGCGCATCGCCGTTCTCGGGATCGACCGCCAGCACAGATAGTGCTATCTCGTTAGCGGCGTTCCAGTCGCGCGCATCCACAGCTTCTTCTGCCTGGTCGAGAAGCCCGTCAATCCGCCGTTGCACCCGATCGCTTGTCATGATGGAGCGAATAATAGCCGTATCGGACGAATAATTGGGTGGAACGCACCAATCCAAAGTCGATAATTTTCGACCTCCGTGCCGTTCTGGGATCTGGGCCGACATCTCGATCCCCCAAATATCATCAGACACAACACGACCACGTTCTTACACAGGCAAGCTCAGGTACCCCAATGTCACGAATCATCGTCTTCGACGTGAACGAAACCCTGCTCGATCTCGGCGTGCTTGATGAGTTATTCGAGCGTCATCTCGGGAACGCCGCACTCAGGCCCCTGTGGTTCACCCAGGTGATCAATACCGCGATCACGGCCACGATGACTGGAGCGCCTTATCGGCACTTCGGAGAGGTCGGAGCGGCAGCGCTCAAGATGGTGGCGGCTCGCAACGACTTCACTCTGAGCGATGAGGCGCTGACCGAGATTCCGGGACGCATGCTCTCTCTGCCGCCACACCCCGATGTCCCGGGCGGCCTGAAGCACCTGCGCGACGCCGGGTTTGAGACCGTCGCACTGACCAACTCGCCTCTGGTGGCCGCTCGTGCTCAGCTAGAAGCAGGTGGACTGATCGACCTGTTCGACCGCGTAATGTCCGTCGAATCTGTAGGCGTGTTCAAGCCCGACGCTCGTGTGTACAACATGGCGGCGTCAGAGCTGAGCATCGAGACCTCAGGAATGATGATGGTCGCTGCTCACGACTGGGACATAGCCGGTGCGATGGCGGCCGGGTGCACCGGAGCCTTCGTAGCCCGGCCCGGCCAGGTAACAAACCCCTACTTCGACCCGCCGGACATCGTAGGCAAAGATATAAAAGACGTGGCAGAACAAATAATCGCAACGGAACACTAGTCCAGAGGCGAGGCCACGAAAAAATACCCGCTGCAATCGGCCATTGAACGCTAGTCCAAAGACAACCCCCATAAAAATAGCCAGCCCGGGCAAGGGTCCGAGGGCGTATTGCCATACGCCCCTACGATTCTCGAGTGACTGGGCGATTGAACGTCAATCCAAAGACAGCCCCGTAAAAACAGCCCGCCCTGGCAGCCC
>Ga0209403_10003354_pt1 | contig 18203 bp, 18 predicted proteins | sample ArcticOcean_MG_C_8_FD_187440 | JGI IMG/M metagenome (GOLD analysis project Ga0209403, IMG submission 187440) | Marine microbial communities from western Arctic Ocean - ArcticOcean_MG_CB11_86 (SPAdes) (version 2) | ecosystem: Environmental > Aquatic > Marine > Oceanic | place: Arctic Ocean... | reverse complement strand
TGGAACAAACTAGTCGGATTTCATAAGGGAGGGTTTCTGGCTCATCGAAGTGACCGAAGGGAACGAAGATGAGACAGAAATTGCAGACACGCCAGACCGTTGCGGCCAAGGCGATCAAGGACATCCACCGGGCAACGCGCAAGCAATACTCGGCAGAAGAAAAGATCCGCATTGTCCTTGATGGCCTGCGTGGCGAAGAGACCATTGCCGAACTCTGCGCTAACGAATTCCAGGCGATCACCGATCTCCACATGCTTCGCCAGCGCCTGCCTGAGGCTCGCTTCACGCGCTAAATCGCGTAGGGTACCGCGCACTCGATAGCCGTCGTGCAGCAGCGCCAGCACTCAATGCAGACCGATAAAGCCCGACGCGCCGGTTATCGCCACCAAAGTAGCACTGTTATTATTGCTTATTCTGCTACGTCTCCCAATTTCCCTAGACTCCACATTTCGTGCTTTGCCAGGGATATGTCAAATCAAGCAAACTTGAACATTGCGCCCAAGCGCGATACGGCTATTGCAACGCGATAATCACCAGCGAGAAGGCGGGAACAAAAACATGTTTTATGAACCGAAAAAGAGCAATCACGGCCTGCCCAAAAATCCGTTCAACAGCCTGGTGCTACCGCGCCCAATCGGCTGGATCACTTCACTCGACGCCAAGGACGTAATTAATCTGGCGCCCTACAGCTTTTTTAATGCGGTGTGCTATCGCCCGCCGACGGTGATGTTCGCCGCCGGCACCGGCCCGAGCCCAGGGGACGGTGGCGATTGGAGCAAGGATACCAGGCGCAATATTGAGGAAACCGGCGAATTCGTCTGTAATATAGCCACCTGGGATACACGCGAACAATTGAACCAGACCTCCGCCAGCGTCTCATCGGATGTCGATGAAATGGCGTTGGCCGGCCTCACGCCCGAGCCGTCACAGATGGTCAAAGCGCCGCGCGTTGCCCAAGCGCCAGTGCATCTCGAATGCCGCTATATCAAAAGCATGGAAATCCCCCATTGGGACGAGCCGGATCAATATTTCGTCGTCTTCGGCGAAGTGGTCGGCGTCCATGTCCACGATGATATGATCACCGCAGACGGCCTGATCGATATCGCCAAAATGCGCCCCATCGGCCGCCTCGGCTACAATGATTATACGGTCGTCAATCCCGACACCATCTTCACCATGGAGCGGCCGGAATAGATTTAAGAAATATTCTTGGAGATTTCCAAGATCGCTTGCTCGGTGATATCGACGCAATGGTCGAGCTGCTCGCGGGTGGCGGTGTAGGCCGGGGCGAATTCGATGGCAGTTCCTTCTTCACCGCCAAGCACGCCAAGCTCGGCCATACGGTTCGCAATTGCCTTGACCGTATTGTCCTTGAACGGCTCTTTGGTTTTTTTGTCGGTGGTAAAGTCAACGCAGGTCCACATGCCAAGGCCGCGCACATCGCCGACAATAGGGAGCTCCCGCAAGCGCTGCATCTGTTCGAGAAAATAGGCGCCGTTCTCAGTGCCGAGCGCCAGTAAATTCTGCTCTTCAAGAATGGCGATGGTCTCAAGCGCCGCCGCACAGCCGCCGGGATGGCCGTTATAGGTCTGCACATGGACATATTGTGACAGGGTATCATGCACCTCTGAGGACACGGTGGAGACACCGAGCGGAAAATAGCCGGCCGAAATGGCCTTGCCGATCGACATGATATCCGCCGTGATGCCCCAATGCTCCATGGCGAACCATTTGCCGGTCCGGCCAAAGCCGGTGATCACTTCATCGGCGATCAGCAACACCTTATATTTGTCGCAGATGGCGCGCACGCGGGCGAAATAATCATCCGGTGGCACCTGCACGCCATCGCCCTGCATGATCGGCTCAGCAATGAAGGCAGCAACATATTCAGGCCCTTCATGAATAATCTGCTGCTCAAGATAATCGGCGCAGAATTCACTCACCTCGGACGCATCCATGCCAAACGGCGTGCGGTAAAGATTGGGCGCCGGAATATGACTGTAGCCGGGCACGCCGGGCTCTGAGATATGGCGGGTGCCCAGATAGTCCGTCGCGGCGAGCGCCCCCATCGTCGCGCCGTGATAGGCGTTCCAGCGCGCGATAATTTTGTGCGCGCGGGGCTTCTCGCCTTTCAACAAATGATATTGCTTGGCCGCCTTGAACGACATCTCGTTGGCTTCCGAGCCCGAGCCGGCAAATACGCTGGCGGTCAGCGACCCAGGCGCGAGATCGGCGATCTTGGTGGCGAGGTGCACCGTAACATCGACCAAATTGGCAAAGGTGCCGCCATAATGAAGACCGACAAGCTGGTTATAAATCGCCTTGGCGATGCGATCCTGGCCATAGCCGAGCGAGCTGGCCCGGGTCTGGGTGCTCATCATATCGAGATAGGTTTTGCCCGCCGCATCGGTGATCTCCAACCCCTCGGCGGCAACAAATATATTGGCGCCATCGGTGCGAATATCATCCTTCTGCGCCAGCGGAAAAAGATAATGATCGAGCGCATCCTGGGTCAGTGCATCAATATTCGGCAGTGTCATGTTTAGGCTCCTCCTATTATTTGAACTAATCCTGCGATTTTGATGATGCGCACGCAAGCGGGGAAGGAAAAGCGATGACCATGTTACGTTGGGGAATTTTAAGCAGTTCGAGCTTTGCCGTCGAGCATATCATTCCGGCATTACTGCAATGCGAGCACCTGGAACTGGTTGCGCTTTCCAGCCGCGACGCCGATACGGCCCAGCAACTGGCGACGAAATTTGGTATTGCCCGGGCGCACGACTCCTATCAGGAGCTGGTGGATGGCCCCGAGATCGACGTCATCTATAACCCGCTGCCCAATCATTTGCATGTGCCCTGGTCGATCAAGGCGATGCGGGCCGGCAAGCATGTATTATGCGAAAAGCCGTTGGCCATGAATGCTGCGGAAACCAAAGAGATGATCGCAGCGCGCGATGAGACCGGCAAACTGGCGCAGGAAGCGTTCGTTATCCGCCACCATCCGCAATGGCGGCGGGTGCGCGAGTTGGTACGCGAGGGGCGCATCGGCGCCCTTAATGGCGCACAAGGCTGGCTCAGCTACCGCCTGGAAGACGAAGCCAATTTTCGCAACAAGCCTGAGATGGGCGGCGGCGGCTTATTCGATATCGGCGTTTATCCTATGGTGACATCACGCTACGTCTTTGAGCAGGCGCCAAGCCGTGTCTTTGCCGCGATCCGACGTGACAGATCGACCGATGTGGATTGCCTAGCCAGCGCCATATTGGATTTTCCAGCCGGACAGGCGAGCTTCACCTGCTCAACCGAGCTTGCCGTGCATCAGCATATGGCATTTTTCGGCAGCCACGGTCGGATCGAACTCTCCAACCCCTTCGCCCAGGCGCCCGACAGGCAGGCGCAAATTCTCATCGGCGGGGATCGCGGCATTTGGGACTCTGCGGTGGAAAGCCATGAGACCTTCGAGCCGCTGAATATGTATATCAATCAGGCGGAGAAATTCTGCCAGGCGGTCGAAAAGGGGAAGCTGGAATTTCCACTCGAAGACGCCCTCGCCAATATGCGCATCATCGATGCCCTGTTCCGCTCCGGCAAGAGCGGCGCCTGGGAGAATGTAGATTAAGGCTCGCCTCAGGCGCAAGCTCCCCAGGTCACAGGTGAACGGCGTAAATTTAGTTCCCGGCCTAAAACCAAAACTAAATACTTAAGTACGCTTCGGGCCGACTTTAATTGAAGTCGCGGATTCGATTTATCTAATATGATCTACTAATAGCTTATAGACATCGCAGGTGTTTCTCTAATGCACTGCGATATCGCTGCGCATCCACATTATGACTTTCCTGTTACTATCTAGTTTTCCTCGCACCACGCTGCCTAAAAGTATTTATGGCTTAAAATTTTTTATTTGTTATTTCCCGCGCTTCAGTTTAAATAACTTGCTTATATTAAAACTAACTAACCAGAGAGAGAACATGGCCAAGAAGCCCAGCCTAATATTTAACGAGAGCGGCCTCAACAAAGGTCAAATGCGTAAATTAACCGCATTGCGCAAATCACTCGGCGAAGATATTGCCGATAAAGCCTTTGGTGAGTGGATTGAAAAACAGGACAAGCAGCCGGACAGCGCGCCGGTGGATGCCAATGCCGCAATTATTGCCGGCACGCTCGAGCCATTGACCCAATCAGGCAAGCTGCGCATTCCGCGCGGTGGCTATTTGGTGCGCCGTGGCCGCGGTCGGGTGATTGTTGAGCGGGTTCGTCCCTAAAGCGAATCACGCGTAGGTGGAACCACCTGCGCCGTGGATTTTCTTTAATACCACAAAATTAGGACATCTCGTGTGAGCGCTTGCAGGCGCGAAATGCCTTAACGCAAAAACCACCCAACAGACTTAGATAATCAATGCCGGCGGCGCAAATTGCACCGCCGGCGTCTGACTGTATACATTCCATATGGCGAATGACACCGCGCGCCTTATAGCCAAGAGTGCCGCGCGCAAAGCCTATTCAAGTCGATTGAGGCCATCAAATGCGGCGGTCTTATAATATTCTGCCAGGGTCGGATAATTAAATACGGAATCGATGAAATATTCGATCGTCCTGCCAAAACTGAGCACCGCCTGGCCTATATACACTAGTTCACTGGCACCCTCTCCGAGAATTCCAACGCCCAACAATTTATGCGTTTCTATATCAAACAATAACTTTAGCAGCCCAGTCGAATCGCCCATGATCTGGCCGCGCGCAATTTCCCGATAGGTCGCCTTGCCTACTTCATAGGGTGTGCCGGCCTTGGTCAGCTCAATTTCATTTTTGCCGACGACGGGTATTTCCGGAATAGTATAGTGCCGTAAGGCACTTGCTCGGGAAGCCCCTTCACCGCCTCGCCGAACGCATGTGCCGCCGCATGGCGGCCCTGTTCCATGCCAGTCGAGGTCAGGCTGGGAAAGCCAGCTACATCGCCAACCGCGTAGATATGCGGCACATCGGTTTGGAAATCATCATTAGTGTCGAGCATACCACGCGCGTTTGAGGCTATGCCCGCCGCTGCGAGATTGAGCCGCTCAGTATTGCCCATGCGCCCGGCAGCATAGAGCCCCTTTTCCGCATTGATGCGCTTGCCGCTCTTGAGACTGATACGCACCCGATCACCGCTACGGTGTTTATAGGTTTCCACACTGGCAACCTCCTCACCGAGGCGCAGCGTCAGGCGATCCTGGCGCAGGTGATGGACCAGATTATCGACCAATTCATAATCGACAAAAGGCAACAGGCGATCCCGCATATTGATCAAGGTGACAAGCACACCAAGCATGGCGAAGATCGAGGCATATTCACAGCCAATCACCCCGGCGCCATCAAATTCACCAAACCGGGCGGAAAAATTATTACGACTGCCTATAGAGAACCAGATGGTGCTCTGGCCATTTCCGTGAGCGATAGCGGGATCGGCATCAAGGCCGAGGACCTTCCCCACGTGCTCACACGCTTCGGCCAGGTCGACAGCGCCTTCACCCGAAAAGTTTCCGGTACCGGCCTTGGCCTGCAATTGATCGATTCACTGGCCAAGCTGCATGGCGGTAAAATTGAACTGAGCAGCGAATACGGTGTGGGAACAACTGCAACGGTGCGTTTCCCAAAATTCCGCGCACTTAAGAAAGACTCCTAATTCGGCAGATGCGCCATTTTAGCGGACTTTGACTGCGCAACACCTACGCACTCAGTCGAGGCTAATGCACACGCTTCCACAGCAGAAATAGGCGCCAAAGCAAGATATTTGTGCGGACCGAAGCACACAAATATCCGAATGAAAATGTTGGAAAAATCGTCTAAGTGTTTGAAATAATTGGTCGGAGTGAGAGGATTTGAACCTCCAGCCCCTGCCCTCCTGAAGACACGGTCATAGCTTCTTGAGTGACACCTCCGTTACCAATGTTCCCGACTTGCCTGGACTTTCGATAACGTTTTGTTTCTCATCATCAAAATCAGACCCTCGGGATGTCTGCTTTCCGCTCGAAATCGGACGTCATTGAAGTGTGCTGAAAGAGTCCGAGATTGACCATAAGCGGGCCTGATGACACAGATGTAGTAGGGTTAAAAAGTGGGCCGATGGTCACTGGCCTGTCATTGACTTCAATGCAATATCCTCTACACCTTGCTGTACATGCTGCATTTGATTTGTATCGCCTAGGTTTACGGTACGCCGAATAGCTTAGTTTCCCCCTGACAATGTGAGCGTTTAACTGACCGGGCCGTCACATGATGTGATACGCGGAACCAACATTCTTGTTAGAGAAATTTATTATGACTACTGGTACTGTAAAATGGTTCAACTCCGCTAAGGGCTTTGGACTTATCGCGCCGGAAGACGGCTCAAATGACGCTTTCGTTCACGTTTCAGCTGTGAAACGCGACTTCCCCCTGCTGTCCTTGCCGGAGCTCAAACAGACGCGCAAGCTGATGGCGCTCTCGACCTCTAAATTTGTTGAAATAAAACGCTCTGAGCTAGCGCTCTCTCTCAGGGGCAACTAATGGCGAAGCAGGCACGACAAATGGTTGGGCGAGCGTTCTTGATCGATATGGTGCGCTCGCCGTTTGGGCGCGGGCGTGAGAGCGGTATTCTCCATGCCACGCATCCGGTGGACCTGTTTGCACAAACGCTTCAGGCGCTGATTGAACGCAGTAAGATTGAACCGGCTGAGGTCGATGATCTGATCGCCGGCTGCGTCATGCAGGTCGGCGAGCAGGCGGCAAATATTGGTCGCCAGGCGTGGCTCGCCGCCGGCCTGCCCGAATCCGTGCCCGCTGTGACCATCGACCGAAAATGTGGCTCCACCCAGCAGGCGATGGATTTTGCCGCGCAAGGAGTGATCGCCGGCGCCTATGATGTGGTAATTGCCGGCGGTGTGGAAATGATGAGCCGCGTCGCCATGGGCAGCAACAGCATGGGCCAGGATAATTTCGGCCCGCTGCACCGCGCGCGATATCCCGACGGCCTGGTGCATCAGGGTATATCCGCCGAGCTTGTTGCAGCGCATTGGGACATCGACCGGCAAAGCCTGGACGCGTTCGCGCTCCGCTCGCACCAGTTGGCGGCAGACGCGGCGACGCGCGGCATCACGGGGCGCGACATCGTGGCTATTGGCAGTGCTTATAGGGATGAAGGCATTCGCGCCGATACCAGCCTCGAAAAGCTCGGCCAATTAAAGCCGGCATTCGTGAACGAAAAGATGGCTGAACGCTATCCCGAAATCGCCTGGCGAGTAACAGCCGGAAATTCAAGCCAGGTGAGCGATGGCGCCTCGGCCATGCTGATTGCCTCCGAGAAGGCGGTCGAGCGCTTGGGCCTGAAGCCACGCGCCGCCATCAGCCATTTCGCCGTGGCCGGGGATGACCCCATCATGATGCTGACCGGTATTATCCCGGCGACGCGCAAGCTACTGGCCCGCGCCGAGTTATCGCTCGACGATATTAATTTATTCGAAGTCAATGAGGCCTTCTCATCCGTTGTCCTCGCCTGGATGCGCGAACTTGGCGTTGGTGAGAACAAGGTCAACGTTAATGGCGGCGCCCTCGCCCTCGGCCACCCACTCGGCGCCTCCGGCGGGCGCCTTACGGCGAACCTTCTAGGTGCTCTGGAAGAAACCGGCGGTCGCTATGGCTTACAAACCATGTGCGAAGCCGGCGGCATGGCCAACGCCACATTGATCGAGCGCTTAGGCTGATTCAGCAATCAAGCAAGCGAAGGCAGCCGCCCGGCCTCTGAGGGGCCAAATACTTGATTAAATGACTGAAACCCCAAAGCGGCATTTATCGGAGACAATCCATGCGCTTGATCGACTATTTTGAACGGGGCCTGAGCTACCATCCGGAGCGCGCCTGCCTGGTCGACGCAAACGGTGAATACAGCTACCGCGATGTGGGTGCGCGAAGCCACCGCACCGCCAACGCGCTGCTTGCCGGCGGTTTAAAGGTTGAGGATACGGTGGCCTTTCTCAGCCCCAACGGCGCGCCGGCTTTCGAGGCCTGGATCGGAACGGCGCGCGCCGGCGGCGTCTGGGTCGGCCTCGCCGCGCTCGCTTCGATCGATGAAAATATCTATGTCATCAACAACCGCGATACGGAGTGGCTGTTCTACCATTCGAGCTTCGAAGATGAGATCTCCCGCATCAAGGCCGAATGCCCGAAGCTGAAACATGTCATTTGTCTCGACAAGGCGGGCTTGAGCCATCCTTATTTTTTCGATTTCATCGCCAATTTCGAACCAGATGCGCCGGAGCTACCGGATTATCGCGACAAGGTGATCAGTCACTGCACCTCCGGCGGCACGACCGGCCAACCCAAGGGCGCCATGTGGTCAAACCTCACCTGGGAAGCGTGGTGTGCTAATCTCTTCGCTCATATGCCGATCAAGAAACCGCCGGTTTTCTTGGTCGCCGCGGCCATGTCGCACGCTGCTGGCATGTTTGCCTGGCCGGCGCTGGCATTTGGCGGCACCCTGGTGTGTATTGCGCGGCCCGAGCCGCTTACCATCTTAAAGGCGATGCATCATCACCGCGTCACCTATACCTTCCTCCCTCCCACTTTGATCTACATGATGCTCGCCCATCCCCGGGCACACGAATTCGATTTTTCGGCCATGGAATATTTCATCTATGGCGGCGCGCCCATGTCGGCCGACAAGGTAAAGCAGGCGATCGAATTGTTCGGCCCGTGCATGACGCAAATTTATGGTCAGGCGGAGTGCCCGTGCACTATCAGCATCCTGTCGCCCGCCGATCACCTGGAAGCGCTCAGCGACCCGACCAAGGAAGGCCGATTGGTGAGCTGCGGGCGGCCGCCCGTCTTCGTCCAGGTCGAGATGATGGATGAGAATGGTGATCTCGTGGCTCAAGGAGAATGGGGCGAGATCGTAGTTCGCGGCACGTTTGTGTCGCTCGGCTATTACGCCGACGAGGAAGCGAGCGAAGCCAACCGGACGCATGGCTGGCACCATACCGGTGATATCGGATACAAGGACGAAGACGGCTTCGTCTATATCGTCGATCGCAAGAAAGATATGATCATTACAGGCGGGCTAAATGTATTTCCGATCGAGATCGAGCGTTTGATCTGGAGCCATCCGGCGGTGCAGGATTGCGCCGTAATCGGTGTCCCGGACCAAAAGTGGGGCGAGGCGGTGAAGGCCGTGATCGAATTGAAAATCGACGAGACGGCCAGCGAGGCGGAGATCATCGCCCTCTGCAAAGATAAGCTTTCCGCCTATAAGACACCGAAGACTGTTGAGTTCTGGGATAATTTGCCGAGGAGTGGTGTCAGCAAGGTGCTCAAACGGAAAGTTCGGGAGCGGTATTGGGTCGGCCATGAGCGCAAGATATGAATTGGACGCGGCGTAACGCTTCCCTGCCGGACAGATCAGCTTATTAAGCCAACATTTCCTGGAGCTTTAATTATACTCGATTCAGGAGCGCCGGGCGCGCTTTGGGGACCGAACCCAGAGGCTAATATGCCGATCACTCCAGACCTTGTAAGTGCGCTGCCTGTCTCGCGTCGGCGCACGAATTTCCAAATTCTTGTGAATTCTAATTGATCGCAATGCGGGCTAGGCGCATCGCAAACGTTTCTTGAGTTAGTTATCTGGAGGCCCTCTTGATTATGCGAGGCCGCAACGGACACCGAAGAATATCGTAAGGGGGATAGCTCGCAAAGCCGAATGGGCCCGCAGAATAACGGGCTGTGACAAAAGCTCTATAGGGTAATAAGCTCGTTTATCGAGATTTTACAGCTTTCCCCGGCTGCCGCGCTGCCGCGCCACAGCACGGGCGGCCCAAAATGGGCATTCGGCACGAAATCAGGCAGTAATCAGCACCGACGCTCAGGATCAGCGCGCTCGCTTAATGCTTTACTTTGAAGTCTGTTAGGTTGGGTTTGTGTGTAAACTGCCAATAATCTACCAGCCTCCAAGGCATGATAGAAACAATGCGCCCAGATTTGTTTTTATACCAGCTGTTCATTCCTGGGTGGGTCCATATTAATTCAGAATGCTCATTATCCAATTTTTTATTGTACTGATCATGAACTTCCTGCAAGCACTCAATTGAAGACAATTTATCTTCAATCATTGTCATGGCCAGGGATACGACATATCGAACCTGAAGTTCGGAGATAAATATCATACTACCGCCATGCCCCAGATTGGTGTTGGGGCCATATAAAAAAAATAGATTTGGGAAGCCAGGCGTGGTCATTCCCAAATAGGCTCTAGGGTCGTCATCGCCCCAAATTTCGTTTAAAGAAGATTCTCCTTTTACCGAGATATCAACAGAACCAAGAGTTTTGCTTGCATTAAATCCCGTAGCATAAATTATAACATCTGCCTTGCGCTCTTCGCCATTACTAGTAGAAATAGATCGTTTTCTAATTTTCGTTACTCGATCAGTAACAAGTTCTACGTTATCCCTGCACAAAGTTTTAAACCAATTGTTATCGACAAGAATTCTTTTTCCGTAGGGAGGGTATTTAGGAATTGATTTTTCGATGAGGTCAACGCGTTCTCCCAATTCTTCATGGATATATTTTGTGAGTACATCGCGATGATGATCATTTCTTTTATTTAACGACCGATCCGGATGAGGCCAATTAGGGTCCTTCCTAACTGTTGCAAGCAAGCGGTCGCTGAATCTCCAAACCAGGCTAAAGCGATACCATTCGGCATAAAACGGGGCATGCTTTAGCAACCATTTCTTCTCGTCACTTACAGTCTTATGATAGTCTCGGGTAGGAATGGCCCATTGAGGGCTACGCTGAATTATCGTTAGCTGATTGGCCTCCGCAGCAACCGAAGGCGCCAACTGCATTGCACTTGCGCCAGATCCGATCACGACCACATTTTTATTGCGTAACGACAGGTCACGGGGCCAACGTGCTGAATGAAACGCACGCCCTTGAAAACTCTCAGTTCCATCGATGGCCGGGTATTTGGGCTGATTGAGTTGTCCCGTGGCGAAAACAACTATGGAAAAATATTTTGTTTTGATAGATCCTGATATGTCACGGACATCAACGTGCCACAGAGATGTATCTCTATCAAATTCCGCACTAATGACTTCTGTTTGAAATTGAATCTTACTTGAGATACCAAACTCTTGTGCACATTGTTTAAAATAAGACTCTATCTCATCTCCAGCCGAAAAATATTCTGTCCAATCCATATTTGGGCGAAATGAATATGAATAAAAATGGTTTGGGACATCGCAGCCCACGCCCGGGTATTTATTTTCGAACCACGTTCCCCCTAATCCTGTATTCTTTTCGACAATTTCAAACGGAATGCCTGCGTCCTGAAACTTTACTGCAGCGCATATTCCCGACATTCCAGCGCCGACAATAAGCACGCTAAAGTTTTCCCGTTGTTTTTTGGAAGGTTTCTGAGTCCATGCTGGATCTCGATCCTGAAACCCCATTTCTTCCAACATCATGTCCAAATATTCAAGAGGAACCGCTTCTCCAACACAGACACTCATCATTTGTGAATATTGCTCGCGGGAGGGCATCGTCGGAATTTCATGCGTTCGGTCAAAATACGCAAGAAAAGTATCGCAGGCAGCCAAACATATATCAGCTTGAATTTCCGGAGAAAAGCCGCCCGATTCATCTGCAAAGAATGCGCGATCCCGGGCTGGCAAATACGGTTCTTCCATCCATTTTTTATTTCCCGTAAGCTGAGTTAGAGCCATTAATAAAATTGGTATATCGGCAGTTTTAAGAATCTTCATCAATTCTTGGCGAGAGATATTTTCGCTATTCATATTATTTTCCACTAAAACTTGAACTATCCCCGAAATAGCTATTTAGAGGACCCTCCATGTTTTTTTCATCCACTTGAAATAATTCAAGCAATACATTGTCTGGAGCCATGCACATGCAATAGGACCAATTTCCAAATCGGTGAATAGGGTTTGGTAAGTCCACTCCGATAGAGTGGAGATAGGTGTAGAGTTTTTCTAAATCCTTCACCCTGATCCCAATATGATGTATCGCATTGCTTTCGTAATTATTAGGACGCTGGTCATATAAATGTAATCTACCTTCGCCGACTCTCAAAAATACATTCCTTGAGTTCGCCATCAGCCCATCAAATTCGACTTTTGCCCGGAGAGAATCAATCCACCACTGTAAGGTTATTTCAATATCTTCTGTGAAAAGATGAACATGATGAAGGTGGAGGTCTGACATCTTCGATTACACTATATTATTTTGTAATATTTTGCGGACATAGTCGCTAATCTGTTGGGTAACCATAACGGCCTTCGGCAGAGCCAAGGGCATGCTTAAAAAGCCATGCAACAAATCAGCACAATGAAGGTGATCAACACCAACTCCAGCCTTCTGAAGTTTACAGCCATATGCTACTCCCTCGTCGGAAAGGGGGTCCAGCCCAGCCGTGACGAGCAAAGTTGATGGACTCTTAGCTAGGCTTCGGTGAGCTAGAATAGAGGCTCTTGGATTCGATGGGTCCAATTCCCCAAGATACAACTTAGAAAACCACGCCATCAACGATGAATCCAACAAATATCCCTGACCGTAAGTCAGGCGCGAGCCAGTGTTATAGGAAAAGTCTGTTGCCGGGTAAATTAAAACTTGGAGGTCAGGGTGATTGTGGGGAGGTAACTCCAATAATGCGGCAGATACTAGGTTTCCCCCTGCACTATCGCCCATTATAGCCCATTTTTCCGTGCGGACGCCGGTCAATTGAGCAAGATCAGAGCGTGCCAAGATTGCTGTCGTGACATCATTGAGAGCAGTTGGAAACGGATGTTCAGGCGCCAGTCTGTATTCTATAGATACGACCGGCAGACGGATTCGGTTGGCGAACCTTCGACAAAGCCGGTCATAGCTCTCGACATTGCCCAGGACCCAACCTCCCCCGTGCACGAAAATGACTAAAGCCTCATGACGACATCCGTGCCCCCTGTAAAGTCGGGCCGGTATTTTTTCTTCTCCATCGCCAATCAATATATCGCTGGTCTTAAGCACATCTTCTGGCTCTAACTCCAGAACACCGCTGCGGCGATCGAATTCAGCTCTTGCCTCCTTCAACGGCAGTTCATAAAGCGGAGTTAAACTCGCCTTTTGAGCCCTCAGTAATAATGTGCCTACATCATCGTTAAGTATTTGTTCTTTCTCGTCGCTAATTTTATTAACGGATTCCAGTATAGGTAATATGTCAGATGAATAACTCATAAGTATTTATATATTATCTAAATTATTGAGTGTTGATAATTTTATGTTTAAGAATTTTTCCATTCGCGCTATGTGGTAACTCTTTAACAAAAGCAGCCGATTTGGGAATTTTATACCCCGCAAGCTGGGTGCGGCAATATGCTATCAAATCAGCTTCGCTAAGGTCATGACCATCCTTTAACACGATGAAAGCTCGGCCCGTCTCCCCCCAGGTTTCGTGCGGCACCCCTATCACCGCGACTTCGTCTATTTCCGCCATTTGATAAATAACTTCCTCAACCTCAGCGGGATACACATTCTCTCCTCCGGAGATATACATATCTTTCCAGCGACCGGAGATAGTTAGATATCCATCGCTGCTGAGTTTGCCAGCATCGCCGGTTCTAAACCAACCACCTGGGAGGAAAAACTCTTCATTTCTCTTGCCCAACCCCCAATAGCCGCGCATCACCATGGGGCCACGAGCGACTATTTCGCCGACGGTATCTGAGCTAGAAATGTGATTGTCTTGTTTGTCAATAATACTGATATCCATATTCATCAATGGCGGGCCGCAGGAGCCGGCTTTTTCTAGAGCTTGATCGGCAGGCAACGAAGTCGAGATACCACACAATTCTGTCATGCCCCAGACTTGCGGAATTTTTGCCCCATGGTCTGCGTAAGTTTCTATCAATGCGGAAGGTACGGGAGCCCCTCCCGAAGCAATCACCAAATCATCGAACCTGGCATTCGAAAATTCGGGAAGATTTCGAATCATGAGAAGGTTTGTCGGGATGGCAAGCGTATGCGTAATTCCAATCTCTTGGTTCATCATCACCTTTAGGCACTCGGACGCATCAAACTGACGCATTAGATAAGTCGTTCCTCCAACGAGAAGGCTGGGGTTGGCAAACATGAACAAGCCGCTGGCATGAAAGGTCGGGGTGTATGTCAGGCCAACAGAATCATGAGTCACACCGTATTCAGCGCCAAGACTGACGGCTTGAAGATAATTCTGACCATGACTGAGCATAGCTCCCTTAGGGCGGCCCGTGGTTCCCGAAGTATAGAGGATATGCCAAATATCCGAGTAAGTCGGTTCTATTAGATCTTCCAAGCGCTCATCGCCGGACAACAAAGCCTCAAACTCGGTGTCGGCACCAATCTGAACTGCCGAGCAGTTATCCTGCTTGCCACAGATATTCTTAGCCGTTTCGAAAAATCGCTCATCAGAAAATACTAGTTTCGGAGTCGCGTCTGAGAGCATGTAGCTCAATTCCGGTTCGGCCAGCCGCCAATTAAGCGGTACAATAATCGCCCTCAATCTCGCGCACGCCGCTTGTAACACGAAGACTTCTGGGCAGTTTTGAGCCAATAGCGCCACGCGATCGTCGGGTAAGATATTGTGTTGGCGCAATAAAAACGCGGCGCAGTTATCCACCTGCCTATCCATTTTGCCATAGGTGAGCTCCGATCCCAGTTCATAGTCCACGATCGCACATTTCTTGGGCCGACGACGTGCATGGTGCCTGATCCAATCATGGGCTCTCATGTTGTCCATTTATTTCTCCGGGTTAATGGCCCCAATGCGGTGGCCTTCAAATTGTTAATTTGACGAGCCATCGGGTGAGTTGTTTGAAGTGGGAAGAGCGGTTTTCGTATATTAGCCTATGCCCTTTGCGGTGCCAATTATAGTATGTCGCATCGCTGATGCCGGCAGGCCATCTCGACACTGCTGCCAGATGCCAGGCTGAGCGCAACCTGACGCAGCAAGCTCAATATATCCTCATCGGAATATCGCTCCCTCGTCATCCCAATACCTCCACATCTTCGAAAAATATCACGAATTACGGGGCTCCGTTATAAAGGGGCAAGACAACAATGTCCCTGGCACCGGTGGACGCATGTTCAGCGCCTGATGCGGGCGGATGTGATTGTACTGTTTCAGCCAGGTTTTAATGGCGACCTGGGCTTGTTTGATTGAAGTGAAGCTTTGTATCGCTGCTCAGTAAAGGGCACAGACAACCCGTTTATACATTAAGAAAATTATATGTCATGGGAATCCTACCGTAAATTTGATCGACAACTAGTATCGCTTCAAAACTGAAGAATTCCCCGAGACCTCATGCAGATATATCCAGGTACCCCCCGCGACCCATGCCCTCCCCCTTGGTGATTTTGAGAGAGTGGAATGGCATTAAAGACCGCGCACATATTATGTTGCTGAACGAGCGATTGGATCAGCGTCAGCTGTCAGTGGCGCGCCGAACTAGCCCTCGCCGTCTCACAGTCGATTTGAAATGGTAACGCTTGGTGCTTGCAAGCTAGTAGCCTGCTGACGCCCACACGCCCATTTGGCAGGTTTTAGTGGGGTCATTAGGCGGGGATATAGTGAGGTTAATATCAACGTGATAATTAAATTATCCGCTAATCCCTTGAAATAATTGGTCGGAGTCAGAGGATTTGAACCTCCGGCCCCTGCCTCCCGAAGACAGCGCTCTACATTTTATACCTTATATTAATCAATTACTTAGGAGGATATGAGTCGCGCCCAGTAGCGCCTATTCGTACCGCATCGACAATTGCGGCGCTATTTCGGCACATCCAACGAATGAACTTTGTCGTATAATTAGGTATGAAACACCCATTTAATCTGCTCGCTGCACTAATGTTTTGCGTTAGCGTTTTATCCGGCGCTATACGCGCCGAAGATGCGCCGACCACGACTGACATCAGCAATGTGCAGGCGGTGATTGCGGCGCAGATGGAAGCCTTTAAGCGCGACGACGGCGAAGCGGCCTTTTCCTTCGCGGCACCCGCCATCACAGAAATGTTTCATACACCGGAAATATTCATGGAGATGGTGCGCCAGCAATACGCCCCAGTATATTGGCCGCATTATGTCGAGTATCTGGAGCCTATCGCCGTCGGCAACCAATTCATGCAGCCACTGATCTTGACCGGGGAAAACGGCGTGACTGTGCTCGCGCGCTATGCGTTGAGTCGCCAAGCCAGCGGTGATTGGCGCATCATTGGCGTCACCCTTAGCCCCGCCCCCAACCAGGCACCGGTTTAGGCCATGCAGGATCCGCCACCTATTTGCCTGCGCTGCGGCTCCCCGCTTCAGCAGATCTAAACTCCGGCGCCCGAAGCTTTTCAAACTTCGCCCTGATGTGGTCGCCGGAGGTGGTCGGTGCGCACTTGGGCGGGTTGTCAGGGCCCTGGCAGTGCGGCAGGCACTCCACCGGGGCATCGTAATTGGGCTGATGGAAGAAGAGGAGCGAGGTCTTGCTGAGATGGCTCATCTCGCGCGGCGGGTTGGTCACGCGGTGGAGTGTCGAGACCCATTGGTCGTTGGTCCAATCCGCCATCAGGTCGCCGATATTTATGGAGAAGGTGTCCGGGATGTGCGCTACCGTTTCCCACTTGCCCGCCTTGGTGTAGACCTGTAATCCGCCGATATCGGTATCTGTGTGGACGATGGTCAGGCTGCCGTAATCACAATGGGCGCCGCCGCGGAGCTGCTTCTCCTTGGGCGCGTCGGCCTGGGGCGGGTAGTAGTTGATGCAGAAATTGGTGATGTGCTTGTCGATCTTGTCGGCGAAGAAATCCTCATCAAGACCGAGGGCGAGGGCAAAGATGCGCATCATGTCGCCGGCGAGCCGCTCCATCTTGCGGTAATAGGCTTCGCATAAGGAGCGGATGTTCTCCGGGAGGTCGGGCCAGATGTTGGGCGGAAAGAAGCCAGCCCCAGCCTCGCCAAAATGATATTCGTCGTAAGCGTGATCAAACGGCCCCATGTTGAAGGATTCGCGTAAGTCCTCGGGCGTCACCTCGCCGATGCTGTAAGCCAGGCTGTGGCTCTCCGCCGGCGAATAGCCCCGCATCCGATCCGCCGGCAGCTTGTGGCGCATCTTTTCCCAATGGGGCAGAGCGAAATATTCGTTGGTCATGGCATGCATGTCGGCGATCAATACCGCAGGCACGTCATGGCCCGAGATCAACAGGAATCCGATCTCGTGGCACGCCTCATCCACTTCGGCGGCCACCCGCGCCTTATCCGCCGCCCCGCCATGGAGAAACGGCGCAATATCGATTAGGGGGACAATGCCCTGGCTCATGATCCTAACTGCTCCCTGTTTAACTGCCATAGACAACATTACTTCTATTGGATGGACGGCGCCATGCCAGACAATAAAATCAATGACCTCAAGGGGCTCACGTCATGGCGGATCCAGTGATTGCCATCGGCAAAATTGCTTCGCCGCAACCCAACGCCGCCGCCGCGCGCCTCGGGCACGCCCCTCAGCACGGAGACGAACGACGGTCTGCTTACGGCGAACGAGGTGGCGCAGGGTTGGAAGGTGTAGGCAAGTCGCTTGGCCATAAAGACCCCAGAACCACCCAGCGATACGCGCACGTGAACGACGATTACCGGCAAGACGTCATGGGCGCGCACAGGCGCCGCTAAGTTATTTTATTTTAGGCGTCAGTCTTGTTGAAAAAGCGGATCGAGGGAGGGCCTTCGAGCGCCTCGACGAAAGCACTGAGCACGCCGGTCTCCTCGCGCCAGGCCATATATTTCTCCCAATGCCCCTGGCTGTCCCACTGGCTGTGGATAATGCAGGTGTCCGGGTCGTCTGCCTGCTGATACACGTCGACGCTCTGGTTGCCATCATAGCTCCGCGTATCCGGCAGAATTTCCTTGAGTTTTCCCACCAACCCGTTGCCGAGCCCCGGCTTGGCCTTAAATTCGAGAAACACTGTCGTCATTAGTCCTCCATTTTTGCTCTTTCGTGCCGCATAGGTGCCGCACCTAACGGTAGCACTTGTTACATTTAGCAGCTAAGTAATTGAAAGTATTGGTCGGAGTGAGAGGATTTGAACCTCCGGCCCCTGCCTCCCGAAGGCAGTGCTCTACCAGGCTGAGCTACACTCCGATACCGGGATTTAAATATATATCCGTTTGTGCCACCCAGTTTCTTCGG
>Ga0209403_10003351_pt1 | contig 18224 bp, 36 predicted proteins | sample ArcticOcean_MG_C_8_FD_187440 | JGI IMG/M metagenome (GOLD analysis project Ga0209403, IMG submission 187440) | Marine microbial communities from western Arctic Ocean - ArcticOcean_MG_CB11_86 (SPAdes) (version 2) | ecosystem: Environmental > Aquatic > Marine > Oceanic | place: Arctic Ocean... | reverse complement strand
CTGGCCTGGCCGACTGATAGCACTAGGGCGAATACGGTCATGGCCATAAGTGATTTAAGTATCATTACAACTCCTTCGAAAGTCTAGGGCGACAGCCATCTGGGTTTCGTTTCTGGCATGGCCCCAGAGAATGACCCGGCGTGACGACTATGGGTACCGTGTCGCCTGTGGCCGGGGTAGAAAACAGCGGAGCGCAGGTCCAATGTGGGTATCGGCGGATTAATGGCTCCACTAGAAAGACCCGGCGCGTCGATCGTGGGTACCGTGTCGCCTGTGGCCGGGTTGAGAAAAATGGCTTTAAGCCTTCGCTCGTTCTCGAACAGCGCCAATGTGGACGATGTCTTCATGAGCGCAAGCAAGAACTTGCCATACCGGATCGCCGGCAACATCAGCGTTTTTCCGCTGCTCGTCGGTTGGAGCCGGCAGGGCCAGAATCGAGTCAATGATTCGATCTATGTCGACTCGATACGCCTCGGAGAGTTCGTCGTAGCCGCTCATTAGGCAGCCTGCTCGATAGCCGTGACTCCCAAATCGGAGCGAGCAGCCACCCACAAGTCGCAAAGCATCGTCTTCATGACCTTACGAACTGCCATGTTGTGACGGTGGATGGGACGACAGGGCTCACCCTTGCACCTATCGCAAGGCTGCCCCTCGCGAAGGTCGTAGTGGGCACGAGCATCGTCGTAGGTGTTCTTGTAAGGAGAACGGGCCTTCACAAAACCGTTCTTGTCGGGCTCGCCAGTCATTTTCAGACATGACTGCGACATGTTCCAAATCAGGGATTTGGTGAACTTCGAACCGGCAGCCAGCGCCTCTTCCTGCGTCTCGCCCTTTCGGTGCCTACGGTTTGCATCGCCGACACCGCAGTACGACCAGAGTTGCGAAACCATGCGCTCGAAGAAGAATTCGCCGTCGGGCTGAACACTCGGCACGAGGAACTTCTTGTCCTCTTTGCCGCCTTCCTTGTAATTGAGGTTTTCCTCCCAGTGCATCGGGAACGCGATCACGGGATGGCCGACCTCGCCAAGAACACGAGCAACAATGTCAGCGCCAACGCCGGGCGTGGCAAGCCATTCAGACATGGCCGGACCAGAACAAACGTTCAACATCGCGTCGGTAGTTTGGCGCTGCGCTGCCTTTTCGGAAGCACAAAGCAGACCGTAAACCGACATGGCCTTCAAGGACTTGCGAATACGCTTGCGCTCGTCTTCGTCCATGAAGTCTGCGTCGATAAGAGAAACAACTTCCCCGTCGCTCAACGCCTCCAAATAGTCTGGATGCGTCTTTCCCAAGGGCTCTTCGAGACCGAAACACACATCCGCATAAATGCGGTTCTCGTGTCGAATCCGAGTGTCCTTGAGGTCCGTGAGGTTCCGGGCGTAAAGCCGGAGATCGCGGAAATCTGCTTGCAGTTGCTCATACATATTTATGACCCTTTCGGGATAGGTATCGGTTATATATACGGGTATTGCTTCTCGGGCGGATGGCCCTAGACCTAGGCTGCCTTTTGGGAAACCTTCACCTTGAGTGCCGCCTCTTCAAAGGTGTCGCTCTGCAGTTTGTCCAGTATCGCCAAGGGCTCCGAGTAGGAGCGGCGGAGTGCGTGATGGCCGTCGATGGCCTTGTCGATCTCGTCGATCTTGTTCAGGAAGTCCGCTCGAGTCATATGCTTGAAGAACACGAGACGACCGTTGATGTGGTGGCGTTGATCCATCACGGTCGGATTGAAGAAGTGAGCGTATGGACCCTTGATGACCTTGCCATCGTCGATGCGGGTGATCTGTTTGTCCTTCTCCTCTTCCTGCTTCTGCTCCAGCACCGCGTTCTTGCTACGGCCTCCAGAGTTTCGAGCACTCCATCTGAACATCGGGGTCAACCAAGCGATCAGCGCATCGGTGCCGACATTGCTGGTAACGAGTCCTCGGAACTCTGCGACAAGAGCGTCGTAGATCTCTTCCCGGTCGGCACCTTCGCGTGACAGACGATTGGAGACGGAAGAAGCAGTGGGAACTTCCGAAAGGGTGAGGGACTCGGTAATCATGACGGTCGCTTTCCGGCAGAGGTATTGGATTGATGACATTACAGATCAAGCGGCCGGCTGACAACCCTTTTTTCTGTCCCTCGGGTCTCTTCGCTCCAGAAACCGACACTGACCAGGAGTTAAGGGAAATAAAAATATCTGTGGCCAGATTCCCCTTGCAGGCTTCCAACATCTCAAGTACGCTTGAAGCATGCCTTCCATAAACGATGCACGCCTCGCCGTCCTAAATCACATCACCGAGTGGTTCATGGAATTCACGGACACTTTCGAACTAGAAGAGTCCACGATTGATGACCTGATCGAAGAAGCCGGCGAACAGGCGGCCCTCCTGATGGACTCCATGTCCATGGAGATTCAAGAACTCCATGCCGATAACGAGATGATCGTCAGCATCAAACTGATGGACATCGTCCACTTCCTCGACGAAAAATTGAACGAGACGTTAGTCGAAGACGTAGAACTGTAAACTGTCGCATGACCGTCCCCCTGCGATCCCGTGTGCTTCTTGGCGTCCTTCTATCCTTTATCTGGATCGGAGCCAATCTCGCCTTCGCCGGTGCCACCGCCACAGCAGAAAACGCATCCACATTCTCAGAAGCCTTTCGGGTCAGAGCCAGACCGATACCCATCCGAGTCGCGCCCGAAACCACTCTGTCCCCGCCGGCAACACATATCCCCCCCACGTCGCCGGCGGGGGCAATCACTATTCCAGCCAGGCATGCATCGATACCCACTAGACTCGCGCTGGATATAAACCGTGAACAAATGACCGGTACGGTGCCCCCACCACTGGAATACGCCAACTCCATGACCGGCCAGCAATACCGGTATTTCGAACGATCCCAAGAGGTCACCGACCTCCAGATCGAACTCGGCATGCAATCCGTTGACGGCATCTACGGGCCGAAGACACGCAAGGCCCACGTTGAATCGCTTGGTGGCCCACACACCCTCCTCTATCGGAACTACCCAGAGTTTGGACAGGTGCTGACGCCATGTTCACACGAATGCGAGCCGGGTGACGGGCACTACGAACTCCCCACCTTGGGGGAACTGATCAACGAATACTTCAAGCCCGAAGACAGGGTGTTGGCACTCAAGATCGCCTTCTGCGAATCCAGCGGGCAAGCCCATCACATTGGTTCAGACGTGGTGTCGTCGGCTCTCGCCGTCGGCTGGTTCCAGCACCTCGCCAAGTACTGGGGGGAACGCTCCGAGAAAGCCGGATGGGGCGACTACCACCCGTTCCACGGACGAGCCAACGTCGCTGTCGCCTCGTGGCTGTTCTACAGCAGCGGCATCCATCACTGGAATCCCTCACGGCACTGCTGGGGTCCCACCGCGCAACCGCCGACCACGACCTCGACCCTCCCACCGTCAGCAGGAGCGTAAAAAGAGAAAACCCCCCGTGAGGGGGGCCTTCTCAAGATGGTGCAACTCCGAGAAGTTGACCGGTTCGCCGTACTACAAGAGTACTAGAAAGGGTCCTTCTCAAGCGCAGGCTCCGCTTGCTTGGCCCGAGGCGATGCCGTAGAAGCCTGACTCCCGCCTTCTCCGCGTCGCTTGCGAGTGAAGTCCTCGATAGAACGAGTCAGGACACCGATGTGATCGGCAATGAGTTCAACCTTGGAACGCTTGGTTCCGTCGTCGGCCTCCCATGTGCGCTGTTCCAGTCGGCCCTGAACGATGACGCCCACGCCCTTCTCCAAAACAGAGGCTGAGTCCTCGGCGAGGTAGCGCCAGGCAGCGACATCGAAGAAGGAGGTCTTTTCCTGCTTCTCGTCGTCCTTGTCTCGATAGTAATGGTTCGATGCGATGCCGAACTTCAGCAACGCCGCCCCACCGTCGGTGTACGTCAACTTGGGATCCGCAGTCAGATTCCCAATGATTATTGCGGGTGAAAATGCAACCATGTGCGCTCATCTCTCTTCTGTTGTGGGGGCACGCCCCCGTCGAAGCCCCTAAGGTAACACAAGCCGGCGCTTCCGTCGGGCATAATGTAGAAAGACCCCGGGAGACTCCTATGTCAGAACTTGACGATTCCGACGAACCCACAGGCCTTGACGACCCTGGCCCCACGCGCGAAGACCTCGTCAACTTCATCTCCGAGTTCGTGACCTCATCCATGAACGTCAGCCAGGTCTACCGATCCAACCTTGTAGAAACAATCGTTGGCCGGGTAATGAACGAGTTCGGCGAAGAGGGTCTGTGCGACCTGATGCTCAAGATCGACGAATCGGCAAACTGGATCTCAGACATCGTCCTTGACGGACCAGACCTAGACGAAATGATGTTCAAACGTCACGGCACCTTCGACGTGGACTTGGTGAGCAAGGCCCGAGAGACCGAAGGGCTCATCGAATTGAACCGAAAAATCTGGCGGCTCCGCAAAAAGTACGCCAGAATCATCGTCGATGAGATCTTCCTCACCGAAAACGAGGCTCCAGCACCCCAACCAGCGGAACCAGATCCTGACGGAATCTATTGAAAATCGTCGGACTGAACAGTCGGTTCTGGGAGAAACTGGTTTACATCTCGCCCCCGTTCAAGGGTTCTGAGGCTGAGGCCGAACGCAACATCTCCAGCCACACTTGGCAAACCATTCACCTCGCCACCCGATACCCAGAAGCATCCGACGATTGGGACCCGATCGAGGAATGCAACAAATGCGGAGTGCTAGGCGAATCGAAACGATCTCACTACACCTGTGGAACAGCGCCACCAGCAAAAAAAATTACTGAATAGATCCCGGCGGTTCAAACTCCTGAACACTAACTCCGTTAGAGAACAGGTGCGCCACAACCTGCTCCTGTTCCTCCAGACTCATATGCTCACAATCTTCCTTAAGGCCCGTCATCACGACATTGAGAACAGGCGCATCTTGAAACACCGCGCCGACACCCTGGGAGAAAGTGGCCTGATCCCCCCACACCACATGCTTCCCCAGCAAAGTGTTGTACGGCGTGCTCATCAACATGACTTCAGGCTCGCCGTGACGATTCGTTGAAACATGACTCGACGTGATGCATTCCACAACCTTGGGGTCATTCGCCGCGAACGCCTCCTGCAATTTCTTACCCTTAAGATTCCAAGGCGCCTTCGACATGTACCCCTCAGCGATAAAAGTAATCGAATCAGTCCAGTAAACCGATCTCATTACGTCGCAGATCATTCCCACCTTAGGGACCCGTTTAGACACAGGCAGTTTCATGTCGGCACGACTGAACACCATGATCACCGATAGTTGATCCCCCCTCCACCCCATGAACATGAAAGGGAGATCCTCGCCGATTCCAAATTCTTCAACCGCATTCTGCTTTGCGAGTTGCATGCTGGTAATAGCCAACGCAAGTTTGGCGTACACATCGGGGTAGGTGTCCATCGGGGATCAGATTACTTCAAGTAACCCTCAGCGGAGAGCAACCCGACTAACATAGGGTTATGACACAAAAGAAACCAGCCGCAAAAAAAGCGGCCACAAAAAAGACTTCCGCCAAACGCGCCCGCAACACGGACGGAACGTACAAAAGCGACGACAAATCGACCCCCGACGTGAACGAATCCATCAAGAAACCGAAGGCTACGACCAAGCCAGGAACCAAAGCAACAACTAAGCCAAGGAACCCCGTAGCAAAACAACGGGAAGCAACAACCCCCAAAAAGCCCTACGCTCCGAAGCCCCCACCCATAAAGACGAAGCCCCCACCCATAAAGAAAGGTTATGTAGCAATGTCCAAGGACGCCACCCCCACAACACAAACCAAAAAATCGCGAATAGCCCGAATATGGACCTGGCTCGTCGGAGAATAATGAGTCGCGGAAACCTTGAAGACATCATCCTCAAGGCAGCACAAATACTCGGCGTCGACGCCAACACCCTCGACGAAACCGAAGCACGCAAAGCCCTACGCGACAACGTAATGCGCACCGAAAACAAACGCATACGCAAAGCCCGAAACGACACAACCCCCCAAAACAAAACCTAAACTACACTAGACCCCACCACCCAGTTTAAATAAACGGGACCACTGCCAACCCCCCAAGGAAAACCATGGCCACCACCGCCTCACTCCTAGAAACCTACCTCGTCAACCTCACACACAACTCCGAAGAAGAAGGCGACGACCACACCACCCAAACCACCACCATCATCTCCACCTGCATCGAAATCCTCCTCCAAGCCGACGACTACGTCGAATACGGATTCCCAATCGACGGCGACCAAATCGCCAAAATGGCCGACCGACAAAACACAACAAACCTTCAACGACAACTCCGAACCCACACACTCATCTGGCTAGGAATCACCATCATCACCGCCACATGGGCCCTAACCCTAGGACTCGCACTATGACCAACAACAACAACAACACAAGAAACCAACTAAAAAACATCCTCTTCGACGCCACCCTCGCCATATCAACCACCATCACAACAACCAAACCCCACGACAACTGATGGGCCACAGCCCCCCCACTCCCAACCCGAACCACCCCCAGACAGAAAACAACCAACCACAAACGAGATTAAACAAACCAGAACAAAGGAACAGAAAATCATCAACCGTGCGCACCCAGGCCGGTCACCCCTCGCCCGAAGGCCCCGACGATCGCATTCTCACCCAAACCACCCACCCCTCATCGCAATTCTCACACCCTCCACCCCCCTCCTTCGCTGAAGCCAACATCGAAGCCATCGCTCATGCCATCAACGCTCTCGTTTCCGACCTCACCCCTTCGCTCTCATCTCCTCTCAGCCCCCCACACAGCCATCCTCAGCCCTCTCACACACAATCACTACTCACAGCCCCACCCTCGCCTCAAACGTCTCGCCTCGCCTACATATACATGTGGTGTCGTGCCTTTGCCGCTGGCCATGTCCCTCCTCAGCGCCCCCCTCATCTGCTCACCCCATCGTCTCTGTTCAGAGCAGGCCGTTGGCTGCGGCGTCGCATGAGCCTCATGAGCCTGTGCATATGCGTATGCGTAGGTGCCCTCGGTGTGACGGCCGGTGTGGCAGTGGCCCTGCAGGACAACTACTCGTGCATTGGTGGTGAGCACACAGTGTGGGCCACAGGTGGCTCGGTGTGGAGTGTGGTGAGTCATCAGTGCAGTGGTAGCAGGCAGCATGCCTACGAAGCCGTGGTCTCATTGAACACACATGTCGAGCCGTGGCACCTGGTGCCCGGTGAGGTGTTGACCCTGCCTAGCAGCGGGGGGTAGGGGGTGGGGGTAGGGACCTAGAGGTCCATGCCCTCCACGGGTAACCACTTACCTAGTGGACACGCTGACTGAGGGAGCCGTACCTTGATCGGCATGATGCACTTGCATACCTTGCACTGCTTGGCCCATGGCCTGAACTCCTCGCATGTGAGGCAGATGGCGTACCTCTCGGCTGGCCTCACTCCTCGTACCTCACTAGCCTGACCCACTCCCTGACTGGTGGCCCGAGGATGGGGTCGTCCTCCACATCCTTGACGTAGGTGTGTAGTGCCTTGACCACTGAGGTGGTGAGGTCATACTTCTCGGCGTACTCAGCCCGCATGTCTCTGATCTCTGCCTGTAGAAGCATGATGGTTTCGGCGGCGTCACGGGTGGTGTGATGTACCTTCTCTGCCCCCTGCTGCTGTGCTGTGTGTGAGAGTTCGTATAGGCGTGAGAGCGTGTCGTCGACCACTGAGTCTTCGATCATCTCTCTCTCCTAGTACTCTCCCCCTACTGGTGTGAGGTGCTCAGGAGAGATTAGTCGAGTTCCCTCGCTGTCATAGGAGGAGGGCTCACCCTTCTCCCATGCCTCGTCGTAGTCGATCCAGCCCAGCACATCCACGTCCCTCAACTCTGGGGGTACAGCCTTGGCTACGAACAGCACTAGCCCCTTGCCTACCTGGTGCCGGCGTACAGCAGCGTTGAGGCTGGTACGCACCCGACGCACTTCGATGTTGCGCCCCACGTCAGGCATGTCCTTGTACTTGTGATGCTCGGTCGCATGCCATATGTGCCCATGCCAGTAGCGGTTGGTGGCCTTGGCTACAGCCAGTTCGCATACTGCTGCTGCCACCTGTGCAGTGCGGTCGTCCTCCATTCGTTCGGAGTCGTACCATGGCGCATTCTGCTTGCTCCAGTTGGCCGTGTATCGGCGTGCCCCTACATGCGAGGCATGCTCGTATTCCCACGTTTCGAGGTTTACCATCAACCCCTGCCCCTTTCTGGTATCTAGCACCCCTTCACCCTACCGATTTTCTTGTGGACACGCAAGGCCCAAAAAAGTTTTGAAGTTTTCGAAACCGTTTTTTTAGTGGACACTAGAGGCTGAAAAAAGTTTTGAACTTTTGAGAATCCGTTTTTTAGTGGACACGCAAGGTCGAAAAAAGTTTTGAAAAGTTGGCAACCCGTTTTTTAGTGGACTTGCGAGACGAGATTGCACCTTGGTCAACCGCTCAAACGGACATCACACTTGGTGCAGAAGGAAGCCCACGGGTACTCCTGCCGAAACTCCATGGGATGTGAGCAGTCGAGGATGTCGGTGACTTTGAGATTCATGGTGTCTCTGATGAGGGCAGATAGGGACACCTCGGCTTTCTCAGCGGCACGCTTCCATCGTTCCCTGTCGTTCTCGGTGGCCCGTATGAGGATCTGCTTGTCAGCAGGCCCATCGTCGTCGCTCACCTTGGTGGACACCGTGAGATCCATGCCCTCAGCGAGGTCGTTCATCGCAGCCTCGATGTTGTCACCGACAGGGACGAGGTGGTCCTGACCGGGGGCGAATGTCGCCACTCTGTCTAGAGGCTCATCGAGCGCAGGCCCCACGGGTAGATCAGGTACCTCTTCGGCCGCGTTCCAGTTGGTGGCGTCAGGGTGCAGTTTGTTCGCACGCGTGCCTACTCCTGATGGTGGACGCGAGTTTGAGGCTACTGGTGCAGGCAGGGGCGGTAGAGGTACCGACATGCTGACAGTTACCGAATCGTTTGCTGGTGTCGCCGGATCGGAACCTCGAACACCTATGGGATCACTTGCCATTTGTTTCCTCCACTATCTCTGCTTCTACTACGTCGCTGTCGTCATCGATTCGATGTTGGTATTTCAACAAGTCAGCAGAGGCCTCTGCACCCAACGCGCCCTCTACCTCTGTGGGTGAAACAACACCCGATTTGACCATGAGAGCCAACAGTTGTTTGGCTTCCTGCTCGGGTGAATGGGCAGTCGCGCTTGGTAGAACCGCCACTCCGGCCATGGCCAGACGTATCGATTCGCCGGCTCCGTCAAGACCGATCTTGACATCAACCTGTTTTTGTTGGACTTCCATGCCGAGCAGTTTAGACCGGCGATCCATCACAGAAAGCACCTGCTGGATTGCCTTCATATCCGGCTCCACGGAGACCTCTGTCCCGTCATCCAACGTAATGCGCCGATGTTGAGTCATTGGCCATATCGCAGACTGCAAAGAGTCGAGTCGCTCCAACTCCATGCGAAGCACCTCGGGATAAGCCAAAAGTGCCTCAGAGTTCAGTTTCTCAAGTTGCCGATTCACAGAACGGCCCACGACAGCAACGCTGCAACCGAATCTACGGGCAATCTCTTGACTGGCCACGCCAGCCTGCCTCATCTTGAAAATGCGCACATCACGTTCCGCTAAGAACTCACGGGTAAGTGTGACTTTGCTTTCTTCTGCCATCAGACCGTCATCCAGTCAATCACTTCGAATGGGAACCTAACCCCACGTTTCATGGTAGCCGGCCAATGTCTTTCGTCACGGGCACCCCTGAAATGGGAGATTCGATATACATATTCTCCCACATTTGTCGGATCGGGTGTCAAAGCGATGCCAAACTCGGGCCACCGGGACCACACAGCAGAACCGAATGGTCGCAGGTCACGACTCGCTCCGGTGCCCAACGGGGCGTGATGTTCCAGCCACAGGGCCACCCCGTAGATCGCACGGAGGGTGTCTAGGTATTTGGCGATTTCTGTGGCGATGGCTTCGCTTGTTCGACCTCCCGGATCGACGAACGACTTGTACAGGGGGCCGAGTAGTAACAGGTCGGGTTCGACCTCTTCAATCTTGCTCTCCAGAAGCAACCGGTCGGGCATCTTCATCAAATCGAAGCCATCGGGCTTCATGTACAGGTGGGCGTCCAGATTCGGCTCGAATCCCATCGACTTTGCCGCACCGATGATGCTTCGTGATGTACGACGGATAATCCGCTCCGGATTCTCGAGATCAACGCTGAGAGTGCGTATGGGTGGCATCGGTTGAAAGGAGAACGGCTGAACGCCCATCGCCGGAAGAATCGCAGCCTGCCGGAGAAGCATCGTCTTGCCGACACCTTCAGCCGCAACCACGATGACTCGCTCACGTCGTTCCAACAGCCCCGGAATCAACCAGTCATAAGAATCATCGTCGTCCTCAGCAACGAAGTCACCCCACATGACAAGCCGACCTTGGTTCGCAGTGGGAGTGACCTCTGCGCTCCCCAACAACAACATCGCCTTGTGCATGATGCTGGCAGGTGATCGCGTGGTGTCATCCAGCAGCCCCCTCAGTTGAGAGAGCGTCTCGTCCACGGGTGAGAGTGGCGCCTCCTCAACCTCGACAACTTCGGGCAGAGGCTGATCTCCGTAGTCATCCAACTTGTATTCAACGAGTTGTTCGGTGGTCCCACCCGCTGCGATGTGATCGGTGATGTCCTTCTCTTCGGGACAGATCCATACGGCTACGTCACAGCCAGCCTCTCGAAGTTTGATCTCGACATCTGCTGCGTGCCGTCTCCCTGGGTCGTCATTGTCAACAATGATGTCGACTGTCGCCCCAGCAAGTGCACGGGTGTGTAGGTCCAGCCACTTGCCGGCACCACCGGGCATGGTTGTCGCACAGGCACCCAGCCGGTTCAGGGTGTCGCAGTCCTTCTCGCCTTCCACCACCCAGATCGGCAGTCCCTCTTTCTTCTGCCTGAGCACATCGGGCAAGTTGTAAAGCACTTTGGGTATGTCGCCGAGTTTGTAATCCCAGCCACCTTTCCCGTCGGGCTTCCTCTGCCGAAAGGTTTTCTTCCCGTCGGGTTCCGCGAAACGGACTTTTTGGAACAGCAGAGCACCGTCGGCATCTTCGTAGTCGTAGGCGGCGACGTACTTGAGTTTCTTCTGCTCGATCTTCGGGTACTCGCGGCCCGCTGTCTTCTGCGGATCCTTATGGAAGAGATCCGTGATCCCGAGACTGACAGAGTCAAGAATGTCAGCGGTACTGCAGCCTCCGTTGCGATGGCAATGCAGGAGCACTTGTCCGTCGTCGTTCTCGTGAACGGATAGCGACGGGTTCCTGTCGTCTTGCCGGCATGGGCAACGTGCTTCCCAACCGTTTGCTGAACTGACCACACCCTCTAAGCGGGCGAGAAGATCATCCGTGTGCTTGAACATGCGGCATTCGTTTAGACCTTGTAGAGCGTAAGCCCAGTTGGTTGCGAGACGATTTGATTCCTCCGTGAATGCGGAGGAGCCTTCGCTCCTGTTCGTTCAGTCCACCCCAAATGCCGAATGGTTCATGCTTCAAAGAGTATGCAAGGCACTCTTCCGAAACTACACAACCGGAACAAACGCTCACTGCGCGGGCTGTATCTATCATCAGATCGATGTCGATGGAAAAACGCGATCGCTTAGGTCGGGGTTCCGGAAACCACCACTCGGTCGGCTTGCCATTACAGGCACCGTCCACGGGTGGAAGAGCGCCATCTTCGTTGAAGAAACGAGGCAGATCAGACACGGACCAACCGTTCGATGTCTCCCGGGGAGAGAAAGACGACTGCTGATTCCACGGTTAGTTCCGCTCCCCTCTCGGTGACCACGAGGTCGACTGCTTCGGCTGGGACGCCCAGTGCAGAGGCAAGAGATCCTCGAAGGCGGGCGACGTGGACCTCATTCTGGCTCAAAATCTCATCGTAGTCAAGTGTCATTCGTGGACTCATCGTGACAGCCCCGACATCACGCTCTTTCTCGACCGTGCGGAAGCACCATGCACACCCCAACTTTGGTGCCCGTGAAGCACGGGTACGGATCTCCGTATGACCGCATTCCAGCAGGTGATGGTACTTGACGGTGCCGTGGATGCCCATGCGGTCGATGCTCTCGATCCTGCGACGAGGGGCCTTGCGATGTTCGGTGGTCATCGGTCCAGATTAGTCCTGCGATCTCCCGAACACGGGACCCCCAATCTCCGACAGGACTGAACGCTGGAGCACCCACCTCCCATTAGGGGAAGTAGGGGTGCACACCTAATCGCCCAGCACCCATGGGAAAGGGGTGGAACGAAACAGCCGGCATCACTGAGAGAAGCAGTGAGAGCGCTTGTTGGATTTCGGCAGCCGCCGGTGACTAGGGGGCTATCGAACAGAAGTTTCTCAGGTCGCCGTGCAACTTTCGGCGCTCCGCAGACATGTGGTTACTAGGCGCTGCAAGACGCGGCGCTCCACAGGCATGAGACTAATAGGGCCGATGCGCCCGGAAAGAGAGTGTTGTCAAATGGACAGCCATGATTCAACTAACCACGGGTGGGGCTTCGAAATCGGCGCCATCCTTCAGGAAGCCGAGAGCAAGGAGAGGTGGGATGAATGTTGCGCCTTGATAAGCGTGGCGGTGGCCGCGTACTGCGACGAGCAGTCTGGTGAAGACATGATGGCCGACGAGGAGGGCCGGTGCTTTGTGTTTGCGATAACTGATTGCATCACGAACCTGCACTCCCTGTACCTGCCGTTGCTGAAGCGCATGGATGCCATCAGCCGAGACTCCCGTTCCATCCGGAAGCGGTGCAAGTCGGATGCGCCACCCGTGCCCTCCGAGTCGCCGGACTCTCCTCAACGACCGCTATGGGAGTGGGACTGAGAAAGAAACTTTCCGAAAACCGGCCTATTTCGATCGGATTGACCCGTCTCACGGCGTCTAAAGGGGTGACAGATAAAACACCGAACCTCGGAAAGGGGGTGAACAAGTGATCAACACCGACGAACTGGCGCCGAAGTGCGACCGCTGCTTGCAGCCGGTCTACTGGGAGCGCTGGGACCAGTTGGATAACGAAGGCAATCCCATCTGCCTCCGTTGCCCGACGACTGACTAAGACTCGGCGCCCGGGGGAGCGTGGCAACAGAATCCCCCCACCACCCCGTGGCCATGGAGTCGTCGATAACCAACGCCGACACGCCACTCACGGGGCTTCCCCCTGGCGTCCCGACGCAACACGGATTCTCTCAATGAAGCCTTGACATCGCCGTCTGGTTCCGGTAGGGTGGAGATACAACCAGATGGCCAGGGGCCATCGACCTCCTGAGCATGAGGGAAAAGGCTCACCTACCTACGCTGAGAGGCACCCCTAAATATGACAGAACCAGCCACCACGACACGCTACCCATGCGACCGCTGCGCCGTTCCGACACGCTCCGTCTTTGAAGGCGAATCGACCTTGGAGGACTACAGCACGCAGTTGAACGGTGGCCTCCACATGACCGCCTCAGGGTATTACGGGGGTTACTGGGATACCGCCTCCTTCATGGGCGACGAGCCTATCGATTTTCACCTATGCCATGACTGCGCCACATGGCTGTCACGCGAGATCCCGAAGATGGCTCAGGCGGCAAAGGGTGGCCACTTCGCAGCCAACGTAGAAAGCGAAGGCTCCCGTCACGCCCACGAGGCACGCGAAGGAACCGACAAAGAGTGGTGCAAAGAGGAGAAAGCCTTGGGCATCAAGGTCATCGAGCCATGCTGCGAGTCGGGTGTTCTTACTTCATGACACCGCCCAGCGAACAAACGAACGCACAACGACAACTTCGGGCAGAGGCTGACAGGGAACGATGGAAGAACCGGCATGAGAAACTGCACAAACAGGAGGCTGCACGTCTCAAGTCGCAGCAACGCGACTTCGACGGGTTCCTCAAGGCCACGAAAACTTGGGAGTTCGCTGACTGGGTGCACGATCACCACGACGAGGACGACTGGGGCACCTACGCGCTGTTTGCCTTCGCGCAAGTTCTACGCAAGATGCTTCCGAACATGACGCTTTGGGAGTTCAAGAAGTTAGCGACCCAAGAAGTCGGCTGGGACAAAGAGAAGTCATGGATGTTGCGTGGGGGGCTATCCGACTACGCCACCGGGCAGTTCTCTCTAGCCAAGGAAGATCTGCGATGAGCGCCACCACGACAACCCGACCGGATCCCCTCGATTGGCGCACGGTAAGGATCGCTGTCAAACAGCATCTGCCCACGATGAACCGTTACGTCGGGGCTCGCCGGCTCGTAGCCGATGCCCTCGGCATTCATCCGGAAACACTTGACATCCCCTTGACGGGCGAGTAGGATGGGGTCATGAATCACCTGACTCACATGACTTTGACCTGCTTTGGTAGTGAAGAGGAAATGTACGACGAAGAAGACGCTTACAACGACATGCAGTTCGCCAAAGAAATGGCGCGACCCGGATCGTCACGGTTCGACCCCCGCTGGCCTGAGGCTCCGTGGTCAGCCCCAGTGAGGATACGCCGACGAGAGCGTCGATACACCTGTTCACGGCCATGTTGCGGACGACAGGCAGTCGTGTCGGTCTACACCGACATGGAAGGGGTCAGGAAGGTGAACACTGAGGTCCGGGCGTGCAAGCATTGCGGAGTGGCGTGGTCGGTGACGGAGGGGAAAGTCATCTGTGACTCACACACCGAAGAGTGTGCAAGATACGGGGAGCATTCCTCATCAGAACAAGAAGCGGCGTGGGATGCGCTTCTCCCTCCCGTCCTGTCACCCTTCTAATGGGGACGGCAGAGCACTTGACAACCCCTTGACGAGCAAGTAGGATGGGGTCATGACCACAACAGTAACTATCAACAAAGGTGACCGTGTACGTCTGATTCGCACTAGCGATGCGTACACCAGCCTGCTCTCTGGCGCTCAGGGAACTGTGCGTCGTATCGACGCCCTCGGCACCGTTCACATCAACTGGGATTGCGGTTCACGCTTGGGCCTCGTTCCCGGTGAGGATTCGTGGGTGATCCTGTGACCTCCACCCAAGAGTTCGTATCCTGCTGTGGCTACTGCGGGTCGGCAATCGACTACTGCCAAGGTCACGGAGAAGACGAGCGAGCCGAATACGGATTCGACTACGACTCCGATCAGTACGAGGCACGACGCGACGTGTTTGAGACTTCGCTGAACTTCGCCGACGACTGGACCCGCTGGCAGTCACATACTGAAGCCGACGCTCTGAGGGCGACCCTTGACGACTCCTTGACAAACGGATAGGATGGGATCATGAAGAACACCGAAGCAATCGTTTACTATCGCAAGAACGCCGACTGGCTGAGCAAGACGCCGTGGCAACCACCGTCAATCACACGCCTAGACGAACTCGACGAGGTTCATCGCATGGACATCATGCCGATGCCAAGCGTGTATTGGCTAGAGCACGTCTGGAAGACGATGCAGAACATCGACGGCGGCGACCTACCCCAGCAGTTGGGCGTGCGTTCAATGATGGTCGGCGACATTGTCGTCATCGGCAACGAGGGCTGGCAGGTCGAAGCGACCGGCTGGTCTCCCGTATCCAGCGACTGGCTGACCAACGAACCCCTGTACGCAAAGCCCTAAATCTCACCGGCCATACGAGGCTCGCTACCCAGAACACCCACGCCGGTCACCACAACCTCACCAGCCAAAGCCTTGAGCCCCTCCGAACTCGTCCCGGTACCCAATGAATCAGCGGGGGGTTCAATAATCTCACTAGCCAAGGCCCTCCCGATACCCAGTACTACGCCGCTAGTTAGTCTGAGTCACCGAGGATGAGTGCATCCCGTGCGTGATCTGCGGCTGCCTGTTCGCTGGACAGTAGGTCCGTCAGGCGATTGACCTCATCCACCAGATGTACGATCCTCCACATGTACCAGTCCATCCCCATGTCCTTGCCCGGCTCGTAATCCTGCAAGTCCATGGTCAAAACTTCATGGTCGGATAGGAGGTCCGACCAGTCGGCGTCGCTTCTTTCTTGACTTTCTTCATCGCTCGCCGGTTCCTCTTCTTCTGGTACTCTGCTCGCTTCTGAGCCTGAGCCGTCTTGCGCTGTTCCTTGTGCTTCTTCATGCCGGCAGGTCAGACATCGACGAGTAGCGAGCCTTCTCCGGGATCACCCATCGAACACCCCCACGGGGATCCCTCACATCTCCCTCTCGTCGCGGAATGACGTGAACATGTGCGTGCTCGATGGTTTGCCCGGCGGAAGCCCCGACATTCGTACCAATGTTCATGCTGGTAACTCCAGTAACACGAAGGTTGTCTGCGATCAGGTTGACCAACGACCACAGATCGGCCCGCTCGTCCTCGTCCAGTTGAAACACATTCATGACGTGCCTGCGTGGGACAACCAGCATGTGACCTTCCGTGACTGGGTAGTTGTCGGGAAAAGCGGCTGACGATCGACCCATCGTGGTGCCGGCTGCGTGCCGTGTCCACCCGCTATCCAGTCCCGCAATGTCGCAGAACGGACATTGATCTATACGAACTCCGGATTCCACAGACGCTCCCACGTTTGAGGACCAACACACCCATCCTTGGTCAGTCCTTCCATCCTTTGGAACTTCTTGACGGCCCAATGGGTACGCCACCCGTACACGCCGGTGTTCTTCATTGTTCCGAAGAAGCCGAGCATGATGATGCGCTCTTGCAGAGTGCCGACGATGGGGCCACGCGAGTTCCGCCTTTTCGACAACGGTGTGGCTGCCACCTGATCTGCGCAAGCAGCGATGTAGGCCAGGATGGCAAGAAAGTCAACTTTTACTTCAACCTTCTCTTCTTTTGATTCTTTGACTGCTGGGGCATCGAACCATCCGTTGGCATCTCGGGGTTGATGATGCCACCACTCGCGGGCTTTGATGGTGGGGACGACGCCGTAGCGTTCAGCGATGTTGTTGACTTCCCACTTGGCGATCTTGTTACTGACCATGTGCAAATCGACCGCATAGCAGAATCCATCGTCCTGCGTCATGTGCCAACTTCCTCTCCACCAGCCGCCGGCCCCGAAGCGGCGGTCTGGGTTGGCGGCGAGATTGCCAGTTCCTGCCTTGTATTTCTTGTAAAAGTACGCCTGCTTTGCGTAGGTGCGGCATGCGCTACTGACCTTCACCCGACCAACGATCTGAGGATCTTGGAAGAAAGCCTCTAGTCGTTTGACGAAGCGCGGGTGGAGAAGAGAGAGGTCAACGTTCTTGCCTGTGACTGGAATCATGCAATCACAATAGCATCCGGCTTGCGGCTCTAGCGGATGGGTACGACTTCCGCCATCAGGCCATCGTCTTCAGTTGTCTCGGGTGTCGCTGGGTTCGGTTGGAACAAGGTAACCCAATCGGAAGAAGCCAGCATTCCGTCCTCTACCTCCGGGCCATGCCATGAACGCAACATCTTCATCCATGCATCCTGTAAGCGGATGCCGATGTAGCGACTGGCTGGCCGGTTCCCGTCCTCCATGCGCTTCTGCCACTCCGTGGAGACGGCACCGGCTAGGGCGCCAAACTCTTCGGCGGTCAGTTCAAGGGTGATGGTCTTGGTCTTGATTGACATTAGTTCTCCGTTGGGATCTGGACAGTCTGGCCGATCTGAAGGGTGGCCGAACCGTCATTGAGTTGGATCATGTGGTGGACAGCGTTCTGGAGGTTGCCTTCGCAGTTGTCGGAGGCGATCTGCCAGATCGTGTCAAAGGCTTGGGCCACAACTGGCTCCGTTGAGCAGGTGAACTTGACGTGTGCTGCGTTGGCTGTGCCGAACGCCCACACTCCACCGGCTACGGCTGCTGCCATGAGTATTCCCGTGAGTCCCCTCTTTATGTTCATGCCTTCATCCTACAACCTGTTGACACGGCTGTCAAGTGCGGCTATGCTGGGTTCGGGAGGCCAAAGGTATGGTGTCCCCGGGTAATGTAAATGCACAGCGTGGCGTATTGCAGCGTGAAACTGTGTAGCCCGGGTATCGCAGGGTTCAACTCCCTGTCCGCTCACTGCTGACTGGCTCGGCGGGGAGGGATCGAACCTCCAACCTCCGGGTCCAAAACCCGGCGTTCTGCCAGTTGAACTACCGCCGACTGGTACCCCCAACGGGGATCGAACCCGTGTTACCAGCGTGAAAGGCTGGCGTCCTAACCACTAGACGATGGGGGCTTGGTGGGAGCGG
>Ga0209403_10003349_pt1 | contig 18229 bp, 19 predicted proteins | sample ArcticOcean_MG_C_8_FD_187440 | JGI IMG/M metagenome (GOLD analysis project Ga0209403, IMG submission 187440) | Marine microbial communities from western Arctic Ocean - ArcticOcean_MG_CB11_86 (SPAdes) (version 2) | ecosystem: Environmental > Aquatic > Marine > Oceanic | place: Arctic Ocean... | reverse complement strand
TTTGTGGCGCTGCGAATTGTATCCGATCCGTCCAACCGCGCCATACCGCAATCGGCCTTGGCCGGCATCACGCCGGAAGGCGGCGTGTCGCCGCGGCGCGTCTTGGCCGGGCTGGCTGTCCGACCGTGGGAGTTGTTTGAGTTTTTGTCACTGGCGCTTGATGCGCGCAGCGGCTTCGCCGCGTTACGCCGCGTGGCTCGTCGAAGCGCTCCGCTTTTTGGCGCCGTCAGGTGATGACGGATTATCGCCGCCTTCGATATCGGCAAGCATATTCTCAACATGTGATTCGAAGAGATATTCCGCCGGGCGGGCATTCTTCAAATTAATTTCCGGTGCCAATTTGCCGTCCGTCTTCACGCCGCGGAAATTCACCATCAACGCCTTCAGCGGTTTGGAGAGAGTGTCTTCCACTGCCGTTGCCTCATAGCCGCAATGGACCATGCAGTCGGCGCATTTTTCATATTTGCCGGTGCCGTATTTATCCCACTCGGTGTTTTCCATCAGTTCGCGGAAGGTTTTGGTATAGCCTTCTCCGAGCAGGTAACAGGGTTTCTGCCAGCCGAAAATATTGCGCGTCGGATTGCCCCACGGCATGCATTCATAGGTCTCGTTGCCGGCGAGGAAATTAAGGAACAGGCTGGATTGGCTGAAGCGCCATTTCTTGCCTTTGCCGAGCCGAAAGACATCGCGAAACAGCGCCTTGGTTTTGGCGCGGTTGAGAAAATGCTCCTGGTCTGGCGCACGCTCATAGGAATAGCCGGGCGATACCGTGATGGCATCGATCTTCAAATCATTGGTGACGAAATCAAAAAAATCAGCCACCTCGCCGGGCGCATGGCCATCGAACAGGGTGGAGTTGATATTGACGCGAAAACCGCGTGACTGGGCGTCCCTGATCGCCGCAACGGCGCGCTTGAAGGTGCCTTTTTGATTGACTGCCTTGTCATGCGCTTCTTCCAATCCATCCAGGTGAACCGAAAAGGTCAGATAGGGGCTTGGCGTGTATTGCTCGATCTTCTTGGCCATCAACAAGGCATTGGTGCAGAGGTACACGAATTTTTTGCGCTGAACGATGCCCTCTACGATCTCTTTCATTTCCGGGTGAATAAGCGGCTCACCGCCCGGAATGGAAACTATCGGCGCGCCGCATTCATCAACTGCCGCCAGGCAATCTTCTTTGCTCAGGCGCTGATCGAGAATGGCCGCCGGATAATCGATCTTGCCACAGCCCGGGCAGGCGAGGTTGCAGCGAAACAACGGCTCCAGCATGAGCACTAGAGGATAACGTTTCACCCGCCTGAGGCGCTTGGAAACAACATAAGCGCCGACGCGAATTTGCTGAATGATAGGTACGGACATGTTCTATGCGCCCTTTCGGCTCATCTTTTATCAGCCCTTCAGGGCGCGGTGATATGGTCTCGTCCAGGTGTGCGGCCATCTTCGCCGGAGCGCACTAATTCCGCCGGCAACTTAAAGCGCACGCGCTCCTTGATGCCGTTTTGGAATGTTAATTCAACGGTGGTGAATTCGCGTAGTTTGGCAAACAACTCACGCACCAACTGCTCGGGTGATGAAGCGCCCGCTGCGACGCCGACGCGTTCCACGCCCTCGAACCAACCATGATTTAGGTCACGGGCATCCTCGATCAAATAAGTCGGCACGCCCATTTCTTCACCGATTTCACGCAAACGATTTGAGTTTGAGCTGTTGCGCGCGCCGACGACAAGAATGAGTTGAACATTCTCGGCCAAAGCACGCACCGCCGCTTGGCGATTTTGCGTGGCGTAGCAAATGTCATTGACGTCGGGTCCGGAGATTTTGGGAAAGCGCTTTTTCAACGCCTCGATCACTTCGCGGGTGTCATCGACGCTAAGCGTCGTCTGTGTGACATAGGCAACCCGATCCGGATTGCTAACGATCAGGGACTGCACGTCTTCCGCCGTGGCGACAATCTGCGGGCCCTTTTTCAAGCGACCACTGGTGCCCTCAACCTCTGGGTGGCCTTCATGGCCAATCAGGATTACTTCGTCGCCCTCTGATTCGTAGCGCTGGGCCTCGACATGAACTTTGGCGACAAGCGGGCAGGTGGCATCGATCACCGGCAGGCCGCGCTCGCGTGCTTGCTTCTCAACATTTTCCGATACGCCATGGGCACTGAAGATCGTCACAGCGCCTTCCGGTATTTCGCTCACTTCATCTACAAAGATGGCGCCCTTTTCCCGCAGCTCGGCAACGACGCGCTTATTGTGGACGATTTCGTGGCGGACATAGATCGGGGGGCCATAAACTTCGATCGCGCGCTCAACGATTTCGATCGCGCGTTCAACGCCCGCGCAAAAACCCCTGGGTTCCGCTAAAACTACCTGCATCGAGAGGCCTCAATCCGTGGTGATTCTCCCGACTCTTTTAGCGAAGGCCGGGACTTCATTCAAGTTCACTGGTGAATTTACTCCCTTCTCAAGGCGGCGGCAATCGGACTACATCCGCTATTTTCGTGGGTGTTTTGCGCCGATCGATGAAATAATAGCCGGGCTTCTTTCACATGGGCCCGCAGCATGACCCAATTAACCATCCGAAATGCTCAATTTTACGCCGATATTCCCACCCTACGTGGTCTGATTAGCGAATATATTGCGGCCATTGATCGCTCCGCTTGTCGGGAAGAAGTCGAAGCCGCTTTGGCCGGGCTACCGGCGCCCTATGACCAGGCCGAAAGTGGTTTTTTCTTGCCGAAGGCGGCGAATCGATAGCCGGTGGCGTCGCTTTTTCGCCACTGGAGACGGGTGAGGTGGAAATGGCGCGGCTTTTTGTGCGTCCGGCACACCGCCGTCAGGTCTTGGCCCGCGCTTTGGTGTTGCGCGCCATGCAAGAAGCGGAAGCGCTCGGCCATCGCCGCATGCCTCTACATACCCTGCCGGAATGGCGCCCGGCGCAGGCGCTTTATACAAGTATAGAGTTTGAGCGCTTAGAGGCTTATGCCGATGTCGCGGTGGCCGAGGCAATTTGCTACGGGCGCGACCTCGACGAAAGCATCTAGGTTGCAGCCAGCGCCTGATCCAAATCGGCAATGATATCGTCGATGGTCTCGATACCGATCGAGAGGCGCACCACATCAGGGCCGACGCCGGCGCCAATCAGTTGTTCTTCGGTCAATTGCCTGTGGGTGGTCGAGGCCGGGTGAATTACCAAGCTGCGGGTATCGCCGATATTGGCCAGATGAGAAAACATATTGACCGTTTCGACGAACTTAACACCGGCAGCATAGCCGCCCATGAGACCAATGGTGAACACCGCGCCGCAGCCCTTGGGTAGATATTTCTTGGCCAGATTATGGTACGGGCTGGACGCCAGTCCGGGATAAGAGACCCAGGCCACTTTGGCATGGGCTTCAAGATATTCCGCTACTGCCTGGGCATTGCTGCAGTGGCGCTCCATGCGAAGCGGCAGGGTCTCCACCCCTTGCAGGATATTCCAGGCAGCGATCGGCGCTAAGGCCGGACCGTAATCCCGGAGTGCCGAGGCGCGGGTTTTCATGGTGAAGGCGAAATCGCCGAACGTCTCGCCAAAGGTCAAACCGTGATAGGCCACATCGGGCTGGGTGAGGGCAGGGAATTTGTCATTCTGAAACCAGTCAAACTTGCCTGATTCAACGATGACGCCAGCCATGGTGTTGCCATGTCCGCCGATAAATTTGGTCGCCGAATGGATGACAATATCGGCGCCCCACTCGAAAGGTCGCCACAGATAGGGCGAGGCCAAAGTATTGTCGACCACCAGCGGTATGCCGTGGCGATGCGCGACCTCGGCGATTTTTTCCAAATCCAAAACTACGCCGCCCGGATTGGAGAGGCCTTCACAGAAGATAAATTTGACCTTGTCGGTCATCGCCGCTTCGAAATTCTCCGGGTCCGTGCCATCGACGAAATGACAGTTCCAACCGAGCTTGGGAAAGGCCGTTCCGAACTGAGTGACCGAGCCGCCATAGAGATTGCGCGAGGCAATAAATTCATCGCCAGTTTGCAACAGGGTGACGCCGGTGAGGAATTGCGCCGCATGGCCGCTCGCCGCCGCCACCGCGCCGCGCCCGCCTTCAAGCGCCGCAATACGCTCCTCCAATACCGCGACCGTGGGGTTGGTCAGGCGGCTATAGATGTAGCCGAAGGTTTGCAGGTTAAATAGCTCCGCCGCGTGATCCACATCATCAAAGACATAAGCCGTGGTTTGGAATATGGGTGTGGAGCGGGCGCCGGTGGTGGGGTCGGGACGGGCGCCGGCATGCAGGGCCAGCGTCTCCATGCCATATTCGCGCGGCGCATCTGTCTCGGGCGGTGCACTAGATGATTTATTTCTGTTACTCATGCTCTGGGTGGCCTCAAAACTTTGGCGGTTACGATTTTCGTATTGATGCCGCTCCAGCCCAATTCACCGGAGAGTCGGGCGAATTCGATTTTCGGGCAGCGGTTCATGATGACAGTCAAGCCGGCTTCCTCTGCCAGCTCTGCTGCTTTGTCATTGCGCACCGTCAACTGCAACCACAACACCTTGATGTTTTTCGCCACCATATTGGCGACGGTGTCTTTGGCGACGTCGTAAGCAGCTTCGGAGGAGCGGAAAACATCCACCATGTCGAGCGTGCCGGGGCAATCGGCGATGTTTGCATAGACCTGCTGGCCGAGAATTTCCGTGCCGGCGCGGGATGGGTTTACGGGCATCACCCGATAGCCCTTCTTCAAAAGATATTTCATGGCGTAGAAGCTTGGCCGCTTCCAATTTGCGCTGGCGCCGACCATGGCAAAGCTGTGCACTTTGCTTAGGACGTCGCGCAGCAGGGCGTCGGAGTAATAATCGTGATGCGGTAAATAAACCAACGGGTGGCCGTCGGTCGATTTAATGGCGACGTCTACCATGCAGGGAGCCTTTGTGGTTTCCGAACAGAGCCGGAGAGTTATGCGCTGGGTTCACAACTAATTTGGTCGCTTGTTTTAGTCAAGCTGACGCCATGTCGCAGCTATCACTCGCCCTGCCAGACCGGCGGACGCTTTTCCAGGAAAGCATCAATGCCTTCCTCGGCGTCGCGCGCCAGCATATTTTCCGTCATCACCTGACTGGCGTATTCATAAGCCTCATCGAGCCCCATTTCGAGTTGGCGGTAGAAGGCTTCCTTGCCAATCGCCAGGGTATGAGGTGATTTACTGGCAATGCGGCTGCAATATTCCGCCACGGCGCTATCCAACGCCTCATCGCTCACGGCGCGGTTGATCAAGCCGAATTTCACTGCCGTCTCGGAATCGATGGCCTCACCCGTGAGCAGCATTTCCATCGCCGCTTTACGCGGCACATTGCGGCTGAGCGCGACCATGGGGGTTGAGCAGAAGAGACCAATACGAACACCGGGCGTACAGAAGCTCGCGCTCTCACTGCCGACCGCCAAATCGCAGCTTGCCACCAATTGGCAGCCCGCCGCCGTGGCCAGGCCATGTACCCGGGCGATGACCGGCTTCGGTAATTTGACGATACTCGTCATCAGGGCGCTGCATTGGTTGAACAGGGTCTCATAGGCCGCGCGGCCCGGATTGGCGCGGATTTCCTTCAGGTCATGGCCGGCGCAGAAGGTCGTGCCGGCGGCGCCAATGACCACGACACGAACATTTTGGTCGCCACGAATTTTCTCTAATTCGCCCTGCAACGCTGCCATCAGCCCGATGGAGAGGCTGTTGCTGGCGCCTGGCCGATTGAGTGTTAAATGCGCCACCCCGTCCGCATCGCGGCGTAGAAGCTGGTCTTCTTCGGATATCTGTAGCGCTGGTTGGGGTGCCATGGCGATTATTTCCTCAATTGTTTACCGGCAATATATAGCGTGGTAGAAGACACCGCCAGTTGGTCAAAACAATGTCTATCACTACCCAGATACCACCAAATAAATAAATGAAATTAAACGATTTTTTCGATTGACTGGGTAAATTCACGTGGCATACTGCCGTCTCTTCGCAGCGTCGCAAATATTTGTGGACGCTTCTCTAATTTACGGACAACGCAAGTCATGAAAACTTATTCCGCCACGCCAAAGGATATCGAAAAAAAATGGCTGTTGGTCGATGCCGAGGATCTTATCCTCGGTCGTCTCGCTGCCATTGTTGCCGGCCGCCTTCGCGGTAAGCATAAACCAACATATACGCCGCATCTGGATTGTGGTGATAACGTGATCGTTATCAATGCGCAGAAGGTCAAGCTGACCGGCAATAAGATGCAGGATAAGATCTATTATCGCCATACCGGTTATCCGGGCGGCATTCGCAGCCGCACCCCGGCCAGCATCCTTGCCGGTCCGACGCCGGAGCAGGTGGTGTCGAAAGCGATTGAGCGCATGATCCCCAAGGGGCCGCTTGGTCGCCAGCAGATCAGAAACCTCAAAGTGTATGCCGGTAGCGATCATCCGCATGAAGCACAACAGCCGGCAATTCTCGATATCGCCGCAATGAACCCGAAGAATAAGAGGAGCACGATACGTGGCTGAGGAAGAGACTCGTACACTCGACAGTTTGGCCGAGCTGGGCCAGACCGCGGAAATCGTCGTAGAATCCGCACCTGAGCCGCAAATCGACCCGCAAGGCCGCACCTATGCCACTGGCAAACGTAAAGATGCCGTGGCCCGCGTATGGATCATGCCGGGCAAGGGCAAGGTCACGGTCAACAAGCGTGAGTTTGAAATCTATTTCGCCCGTCCGGCGCTGCGCATGATCATCAATCAGCCGTTTGATGCGTCGGATCGACGTGAGCAATATGACATTGTCTGCACGGTTGGCGGCGGTGGCCTTTCCGGTCAAGCCGGCGCGGTGCGCCACGGCCTGGCCAAAGCTTTGGTATTGCGCGAGCCGGAGTTGCGCAAAGTGTTGAAAGCCGGTGGCTTCCTGACCCGTGATAGCCGCGTTGTTGAACGTAAAAAATACGGTAGAGCCAAAGCGCGTCGTAGCTTCCAGTTCTCCAAACGCTAAACGCTCTTCCGCCAACAAGAGTGCGGCGACAGAAATACCGGCGCGCGACCGGCTCTCTTATCCAGAGCAGGGTCGCGCGCCGTTCTTTTTAGTCTCATCTGTTGTGGGACGCGCGGAAACACGTGGGTATGATGTGGAGAGCATGTTGATACACCCTCTTTCTGACACGCAATCTCAACATATCGGTGATGGCACCCGTATATGGCAGTTCACGATTGTTCTGCCGGATGCGGTGATTGGCAAAAATTGCAATATTGGCGGTAATTGCTTCATCGAGAATGATGTGCGAATCGGCGATGCGGTGACGATCAAAAACGGCGCACAGGTTTGGGACGGCGTATCGTTGCAAGACGATGTGTTCATCGGGCCGAATGTTACCTTTACCAACGAATTTTTACCGCGCAGCCAGCGCGGCTCCATCGCCCAGGACGTTGCGTTGAAAGAAACGCATGTCGGCCAGGACGCGACCATCGGCGCTAACGCCACCATCATCTGCGGTGTGCGCATCGGCAAATACGCCATGATCGGCGCCGGCAGTGTGGTGACCCGGGACGTGGCATTACAGTCTGGTCTATGGTAACCCGGCGTCCCTCAAGGGGCGGGTGAATGAGACGGGCGAAATTGTTGAACGCCTTTAGGATTGCCTGAAAGATAAAATGTGACGGTTATGACAAAAAGCAGCAGCAGTAAAATAAGAGTCGGGATACTTGGCGCCAGTGGCTATACGGGCGGTGAGTTGATACGCCTGCTGGCTAATCATGATCAAATGGAAGTCGCTTTCCTCACGGCAGAGCGCCGCGCCGGACAAAAATTGGCTGCGGTGTTTCCCCATCTTGCCGCCTTGGAAGTGCCTGAACTGATCAAAATCGGCGAAGTGGATTATTCTGCTTTGGATGTGGTGTTCTGCTGTTTGCCGCACGGCACCACCCAGGAAGTTATCGCCGGCTTGCCGAGTCATTTGAAGATTGTCGATCTCTCGGCCGATTTTCGCCTCAACGATCCGGCTGTTTATGCCGAATGGTACGGCCATGATCACCGCGCCGTGGCATTGCAGCATGAAGCTGTCTATGGCCTGACGGAATTGAAGCGCGATGAAGTCAAGGCAGCGCGGCTGGTCGCCAATCCGGGCTGTTATCCAACCGGGCCGCAGCTCGCGCTGGCGCCCCTGTTGGCAGCCGGGCATATTATGCCTGAGGATATCATCATCGATGCCAAGTCGGGCGTCAGTGGCGCCGGGCGGGAGCCCAAGACAAACACGCTGTTCGCCGAAGTGGGGGAGGGGGTGCAGGCCTATGGCGTTGCCAGTCATCGCCACGCGCCGGAGATCGAGCAGGGCTTGTCGGAGGCGGCAGGCCAGCCGGTTGCGGTGAATTTCACGCCCCATCTAATGCCTATGAACCGGGGCATCCTGGCGTCGATCTATGTGCGCATGGCAGAGGATACGAAGATCAGTGATCTGCGTAACAGCCTGCATCAGAGCTATGACAGCGAGCCGTTCGTCCATGTGGTGGCCGAGGGTGTGTCACCGGCAACGCGCGATGTGCGCGGCTCCAACCAATGCCGAATCGGCTTGTTTGCGGATCGGCTGCCGGGCCGCGCCATTTTGTTAACGGTGATCGACAATTTGGTCAAAGGCGCTTCCGGCCAGGCGTTGCAAAATATGAATTTGATGTGCGGCCTGGCGGAAACTACTGGGCTCAACCAAGCGCCGATGTTTCCTTAAGCCATGAGTATTTCACCCGCCGCCCATATTATTCCCTACCGCGAGGTTACGCCGAGCTTTGCGCCTGACGTCTATGTGGCGCCGGGTTGTAGTGTTATTGGCGATGTGGAAATGGCGGCGGAATCGAGCCTCTGGTTCAATTGCGTGGTGCGCGGTGACGTGAACCCGGTGCGTATCGGTGCGCGCTCCAATGTTCAGGATGGCACGATCATCCACACCGCCACCAAAGACGGTCCGACACTGATCGGCGAGGATGTGGTGGTCGGCCATCAATGCATGCTGCATGCCTGCATTCTCGAAGATGCCTGCATAGTCGGCATGGGCGCCGTGGTGATGGATTATTCGGTCGTCGAGACCGGTGCCTGGGTCGCGGCGGGCGCATTGGTGCCGCCCAACAAGCGGGTTATGAGCGGCGAATTATGGATGGGCCGCCCGGCGAAGTTTGTCCGTCCGGTCAGCGAAGCGGAGATTGCGCAAATCGCCCGCATTGCCGCCAATTATGTCGCCCGCGCCAAGGAATATGGTCAATCGCTCTAACCCTGTAGATTAGACGCGCACTTTGACGTAACTGCCGGGCGCATCCTCGATGATATCAAGTTTGCCGGAGCCGGGCTCGCGCGCCGCGACTTTCTTGCCGGCGAGGCGGGACTGCCAACGCTGCCAATCGCTCCACCATGAACCTTCCGCACGCTCGGCGCTCTTAAACCAGGTTTCCGGTTCTTCGTCCTTGGTGAGCTTGCCGGTCCAATAGCCGTATTTATTGCCTTCGGGCGGGTTTACCACGCCGGCAATATGGCCCGACTGGCCAAGCACAAAACGGATCTTGCCGGAATAAAGTCCGGTCGCCTTAAAGCAGGCGTGCCAGGGCGCAATGTGATCTTCATGCGCAGCCAGCACATAGGTCGGCACATTGATCTTGCGAAGGTCAATCGGCACACCGTTCAGCGTAATGCCACCCGGCTGGACCAGGGCGTTCTCCTGATACATCTGACGCAAATAGAAGCTATGCATGGCTGCTGGCATACGAGTGGAATCGGCGTTCCAATAGAGCAGGTCGAACGGGAAGGGCTCGCGCCCCATCAGATAATTATTGATGACGAATGACCAGATGAGATCGTTGGCGCGCAGGAGATTGAAGGTCGCGGCCATCTCACTGCCGTCGAGATAACCCTGCTCGTGCATCATTTCTTCCAGGCTGGCGAGCTGCTCTTCATCGATAAAGAGGCCAAGCTCACCGGGCTCGGCAAAATCGACCAGAGTAGCGAGGAAGGTGGCGCTAGTGATGCGTTTGCCGTCGGTCGCCGCCATATAGGCCAGCGTGGCGGAGAGTAACGTGCCGCCCAGGCAATAGCCGACCGCCGCCACTTCCTTCTCGCCGGTTGCTGCTTCGATGGCGTCAAGCGCTGCGAGCGGCCCTTCCTGCATGTAATCTTCAAAACTCTTATGGGCGAGCTGCTCATCCGGATTGACCCATGAAATGGCAAATACCGTATAGCCTTGTTCGACCGCCCAGCGAATAAGCGAGTTTTTCGGCTTCAGATCCAGCACGTAGAATTTATTGATCCACGGCGCCACGACCAGCATCGGGCGGGTATGGACGGTTTTTGTTGCCGGCGCATATTGGATCAACTGGATCAGGTCATTTTGAAAAACTATCTTACCCGGCGTGACGGCAATATTTTCACCGACCGAGAAATCATCCTTGTCGCTCATGCGAATATCGAGCTTGCCGCCGCCGCGCTCCAGGTCGTCGAGCATATTGCGCAGGCCGTTGAGCAAATTCTCGCCGCCGCTATCGAGAGTTTCCTGCAAAACGGTTGGATTGCTCATGGCGAAATTGGTCGGCGACAGGGCGTCCATAAATTGGCGTGTGTAGAAGGCGAGCTTCTGCGCGCTCTTCTCGTCGAGCCCCTCGGTATTTTGCACGGAAGAGAGAAACCAGTTAGAGGTCAGGAGATAGGATTGTTTGATGAAATCAAAAAAATGACTTTCCTGCCATTCGGGCGCGCGGAAACGGCGGTCATCCGGCGCCGGCTTGACCACCGGCTCGCCCGGCTTTGCGCCCATCATGCGGTTCGCCGTGTGTTGCCAGAGACTTACATAATCTTCCCAGAGACCCATATGCGCCTGCAGCATGCGCGCCGGGTCGGCCATCATTTTCTGCGTCATTTCCATGAACGCTTGGCCGACATCGAATGGCCCCTGCGGCTCGACAAGCCCTGCTTTTTGCTGGCGAGCAACGAAATCGTTCACGATGCGCTGCGCCTGTGCGGCCATACGCGCGAACTCATTAGCTTGCTCGAGAGGGTCTGCTCCGCCTTGAGTGGCGCTGCTTTTGTCTGTCATTATCGTCTCCGGCGGCCTTTTCCGCCCCCTGTCAGGGGCTTAAAAGCGTTGATATGTGGTTGAACTATGCTAGTAACAATGTTCGCAGCGCTCAACAATGGGGCACAATTGAAACACGGAATTAGCGTGGGTATAAATGCCGTCTAACCGGATCAAATTTCGTATTCACAACCGCTTCCTTGCGGGCGCGGCGCTGGCGCTCGTTTTGACGGGCGCGGCCTCCTGTTCAACCGTCTGGGACGATGTGAGCGGCTTCATCGAAGATGATGAAGCAAATGACCGCGTGCTGACCAATTCGGGCGACAACGAAGACTTTCCCAAGCTGAGCGAAGTGCCTAATACGCCACGCCCGGCCTCGAGTCCAGAGGATTTGGAGCGTTTGGCCGAAGGGCTGGTGGCGGACCGTGACGATGCGCGCTACACCAACGAGACCTTGCGCAGCCGCTATGCCGACCAAATCGACGAGAATGACGAACGCCAGGTCGAGCGCCGGGTAGCTGCTGCTGCCGGCACGCCAGAGCCGGCACCCAGTCCGGCTCAGCTTAGCGCTCAGGAATCAGCTGATTTTGCTGATCAGAATCAAGCTGAGCGCAGCTTGTCCGATGAGAGGCGTGATAGCGGCATTGAGCCGGCTTCAGAAGCGGTTATCCGGCAAAGCCGCGCTGCGAACCAGCAGGATGAGCGCATGGCCACGCGCGATAAGGCCTCTGACAGCAGCTATGCTACCACATTCGGCGTTATGAAGATCAGCAAATTCCGCGATCTCTTCAACGCGCGCTTCGATTCTTCCGGTCGCTCGCCCCTTCAAAACAGCCAGATTCAGTCGCAGACGACGCAGGTTACGGGCAATGCACCAGCGACGGCAGCGATAACAGATCGCACAGTTTCGCTGGTCAGCACAGATATGGTGCGCGCCCAAATGGAGCTGACGGCGCCCGAGCCGCCGATTGCCGGGTCCGACAGCGATTCCGGTCTGGCGGCCATTTTATTCCAGGCTGCAACAATTCCCTTTGAAATAGGCTCTTCCTCGCTAAGTTCAGCGGACCGGTCGGCGCTCAAAAGTGTCGTGAAATTGCACAAAAAATTCGGCGGTGTGGTGCGCGTCATCGGCCACTCAAGTCGGCGCACGCGCGATATGGACGCCTCTCGTCACCAGATGGTGAATTTCCAATTGTCACTCGACCGCGCCACCGCCGTATCGGTGGAATTGGCTCGCCTCGGTGTGCCGTCTCAAGCGGTAATGGTGATGTCACGTTCCGATAATGAACCTTTAACCCATGAATATATGCCACGCGGAGAGGCCCAAAATCGCCGTGCGGATGTTTATATCGAATATTAGAAAAGTCTCGTAAGGCATAACAATCAAACACAAATAATTATTGTATTTCTCATTAAATCAGATGATTAACCTTGTTTATTAATCTTACACACAAACGAATGAGTTAGCAGTGAGCGAAACCTTGCGAATTGGTTTGGCCGGTCTCGGTGTCGTTGGCGGCGGCGTGCTGAAGCTACTCGAAGAACAGCGCGAGCTGCTGTTGAGCCGCTGCGGACGGCGCCTGGAAGTGGTCGCCGTAAGCGCCCGCCAGCGCCAGCGCGACAGCAGCGGCGGCGATGTTTCTTCCCTCAAATGGTATGACGATGCCGCCGATATGGCTGGCGACCCGGGCATTGATGTGGTGTGCGAGCTGATCGGCGGATCTGACGGCATTGCCCTGGCGCTTTCACAGGCCGCACTTCAGAACGGCAAGCATCTCGTCACGGCGAACAAAGCGCTGCTTGCTTTGCATGGCAACGAATTGGCTGAGGCGGCTGAAAAATCGGCTGTTCATCTGGGCTATGAAGCGGCTGTGGTCGGCGGTATTCCGATTATCAAGGGCTTGCGCGAAGGCCTGGCCGGCAATCGCTTTTCCGGCGTTTATGGCATTCTGAACGGCACCTGCAATTATATCCTGACTGAAATGCGCGATGGTGTGCGCGCCGGCAACCCACGTAATTTCGATGTGGTGCTGAAAGAGGCTCAGGAGTTGGGCTATGCTGAGGCCGACCCGTCTACCGATGTGGACGGCATCGATGCGGCCCATAAATTGGCATTACTGACCAGCCTGGTATTCGGCTGCCCGGTGGATTTCAGTGCGGTGCAGATCGAAGGCATCCGCCATATTAATGTTCTTGATATCGAATATGCCGAAGAACTCGGCTATCGCGTCAAACTGCTCGGCGTTTCGCGCGCCAGCGATGCCGGCATTGAGCAAAGCGTGCATCCCTGTATGGTGCCTGAGCGTGCCGCCATCGCCCATGTGGATGGCGTCCTGAACGCTGTGGTTGTCGACGGTGATTATGTCGGCACCACAACCTTTGAAGGGCCTGGCGCCGGCGCGGGGCCGACGGCCTCTGCTGTTGTCGCCGACCTGGTTGATATTTCCCGTGGCTTGGTGCTGCCGACCTTCGGATTGCCAGTCTCTCAGCTAAGTGCCCGTTCAAAAGCATCGCCAGGAAGTCATGTCGGTAGCTATTATATTCGTCTAATGGTGGTTGATCGGCCGGGCGTGATTGCAGATATTGCTGCCTGCCTGCGCGATCAGGAAGTTTCAGTGGAATCGCTGCTGCAACACGGCCGCAAGCCCGATGAAGCGGTTCCGGTTGTGCTGACAACTCATGTGGCGGAGGAGGGGGCGCTAATTCGCGCACTCGCCGCCATGGACGAATTGGGCGCGGTGTTGGAAACTCCGCGCATGATTCGAATCGTAAATCTATAACAGGCGCCGTCTTAACGGTGCTGAGAGGAAAATAATGGTCGACGCTGTTTCCCTGGATCGAAATCTGGCGCTCGACGCCGTTCGCGTTACTGAATCTGCGGCCCGCGCCGCCTCCCGCTTGACCGGGCTCGGCGACGAGATGGCGGCGGATCAGGCGGCGGTGGACGCCATGCGCCGCGCCCTCAATGCCCTCGATATTGACGGCACTGTCGTCATCGGTGAAGGCGAGCGCGATGAAGCGCCGATGCTCTTCATCGGTGAGGAAGTCGGCACCAAAAACGGCCCGAAAGTCGATGTTGCTCTCGACCCGCTCGAAGGCACGACGATTTGCGCCACCGGCGGGCCGAACTCGCTTGCGGTGTTGGCCATGGCGGAAGAGGGCGGGTTTTTGAATGCGCCCGATACCTATATGGACAAAATCGCGGTTGGCGATGGTCTGCCGGATGATTTGATCGATATTGACGATGCCCCGGCGGTGAACCTCGCCCGATTGGCCAAGGCCAAGAAATGCGACATCGACGATTTAATGGTGTTGATCCTCGACCGCCCCCGCCACAGTGAATTGATCGCCAAGGTGCGCGAATCCCGCGCCCGGGTCCAGCTTATCCATGATGGTGATGTTGCCGGCGTGATTGCCACCACCCGTCTGAACCGCTCGGTCGATATCTATATCGGCATCGGTGGCGCGCCGGAGGGCGTTCTGGCTGCTGCTGCGCTGCGCTGTATAGGCGGCCAAATGATGGGCCGCCTCGCGTTCAGGAATGACGATGAAAAAAAGCGCGCCCGGGCTATGGGCATCAAAGACCTCAACCGCAAATACAGCCTGCATGAACTGGCCGGTGGCGAAGTCATGTTTGCCGCCACCGGCGTCACTGACGGCGCCATGCTGAAGGGCGTGCATCGTTTTCCCGGCGGCGCGCATACCCATTCCGTGGTGATGCGCTCGCGCACTGGCACACTGCGTTTGATCGAGGCCGAGCACGATTTCTCCCGCCGCCCGCAGAAAGACTGAAGCCTATGGCAGCCGGGCTTTCGGGCGCAGAGCCCTTCCTCGGCGTCGCGCGCTCCGTTTCCGGTAAGCGCTGGGAGCCGCGCCTGAGAGACGAACGGGCGGCGCTGGCGCTCGCTCAACAGCTCGATATTTCCGAAATATTAGCGCGCATTCTGGCGGCGCGCGGCATAGTGGCGGAGGATGCCGAGCGCTTCCTCAATCCAGTGTTGCGCGAAAGCCTGCCGGACCCATCCTTGTTACGCGATATGGATAAAGCTGCGGCTCGTCTCGCTAAGGCCATCGAGGCCGGCGAAAATATTGCCGTGTTCGGCGATTATGATGTGGATGGCGCCACTTCTGGCGCGCTTCTCCTGCGCTTTCTCGAGGCTGTTGGCGGCAAGGGCAGCTATTACATTCCGGACCGTATCCGCGAAGGCTATGGCCCCAACGCGCCGGCGCTGCTTTCCCTGGCCGAGCAGGGGGCGCAGGTGGTGGTGACAGTCGATTGTGGTATCTCGGCCTTTGAGCCGCTTGAGACGGCGGCGGAGGCCGGGCTGGAAGTGATTGTCGTCGATCATCACATTGCCGAGCCCCGCCTGCCCACGGCAACGGCAGTGGTGAACCCCAATCGCCTCGACGATGACAGCGGCTTGGGCCAATTGGCGGCGGTTGGTGTTACCTTCCTGCTGTTGGTCGCCCTTAATCGCACCCTGCGCCAGGCTGGGCACTACGGCGATGCCTGTCCGGAGCCCAATCTGCTTGGCCTGTTGGATTTGGTGGCACTCGGCACGATCTGCGATGTGGTGCCGCTCACCGGGCTTAACCGGGCGCTGACTGTTCAGGGCTTGAAGGTCATGGCGGCGCGCGGCAACACGGGTTTGACGGCGCTCTCAGACGCTGCCGGCATCAATGAAACGCCAAGCGCCTATCACGCCGGTTATGTTCTCGGGCCCCGCGTAAATGCCGGTGGGCGGGTTGGTGAATCAAGCCTTGGTATTCGCCTGCTGACCACTGCCGACGGCAGTGATGCACAAGCCATTGCCCAACACCTCAATGACCTCAACAAGGAGCGTCAGGCAATTGAGGCGGATGTACTGGAGGCCGCTATTGCGCAGATCGAAGAGCGCGGTGAGACGCCGGCGCCAATCGTTATTACTGCCGGGGCAGGGTGGCATCCCGGCGTTATTGGCATTGTGGCCAGCCGCCTGAAGGAGCGTTTCTCGAGCCCGGCTATCGTTATCGCCGTGGAAAACGGCATTGGCAAGGCGTCCTGCCGCTCCGTTCCGGGCGTTGATATGGGCGCCGCCGTGACCGCAGCACGCCAGGCTGATCTGCTGATCAGTGGCGGCGGCCATGCCATGGCGGCCGGTTTTAGCGTGGCTGAGGAAAAATTAGCGGCTCTTGGCACGTTTTTACTGGAGCGCCTGGCGCCCGCAGTGGCGGCGGCGCACCAATCGGCCAGCCTTGGTATCGACGGCGCAGTAACCGTCGAGGGCGCGACTTTGGAGCTGATCGAGGAGCTTGGCCAGGTCGGGCCGTTCGGTTCTGGCAATTCAGAGCCGCGCATGGTGGTCTCGGGCGCCCGAATCGTACGCGCCAATGTGGTCGGCAAGGGCCATGTGCGTTGTATTTTGGCCGGAGCCACCGGCAAACGGCTGACCGCTATTGCTTTTCGGGCCGCCGGCGAGGAATTGGGCCATATGTTGCTTTCCGCCTCGCAGGGCCCGCTGCATTTGGCCGGAAATCTACGGGTCAACCACTGGCAGGACCGCGACGATCCACAACTCATTATCCAGGATGCCGCCCCGGTGCATGAGAAAGATTTCAACTAATTTGCCCGAAATGTACGAATTCGGATCAAAACACCAATTGCCAGCTTGATTTTACGCCGCCAGCCGACTAGATAGCCACTTGGCTTTCGACCCCTTCGTCTAGAGGTTAGGACACCACTCTTTCACAGTGGAGACACGGGTTCAATTCCCGTAGGGGTCGCCAATGCCACCCATAAACGCTTGAACTAACATACTTTTTCTAAATAGTTGGACATCGTATCCTCAGATAGTTGGACAACCTGTTCTTGTTTCATTGCCACCGCAGCCTGCTTCAGCTTGTTGGCGGCGTTGATATACGGGCGCGCTTCGTCGGCGCGCTGCCATCCGAACACCGCCATCATCTGATATTCTGTGGCGTTTACGGCCATCTTGGTGGCGCACGTTTTGCGCACGCCGTGAGAGGTCAGACCCTTGGGCAGGCCAGCCTTGATGCGCGCATTATCGAACCAATGCGCGAATGTGTTCTTGGATTTGAATGGCCGCTTGTCCTTGCACTGATAGAGCGTCGTCCACAGCAACTGCATGTGCTCGCTCGGGCAGGCGGCGATGGCTTCGGCCACAGTCTCGGACAGCGGCACCTCGATTGTCATGCCGGTCTTCTGAGTGATGAACCTGATGTGCCAGCCCCTATGCTTGGTTGGCTTGACCAGGTTTTGTTTGCCGAGCCGCCAGACGTCGGAGATGCGGGGACCGAACGAGATCAGGATCTGCATATACAGGTGCTGCACTGTGCCGAGCCGCCAGTGGTCGAGGAACTGCTTGACTTCGGCCTGGGTCCAGACTTGCTGCTGAACAGGGGAATGCCTCTGCCCAAGGAAATCTGGGTGTGATGTACGCATTAGGGAATGAAGTGATACAGGATGATGTCTATGCCCATATGTGGGGAAATATCGCTGCGTCTAAGGGGAATGAGAACGGAGGGGAGTTACGAGACATCGTTGCGAAACAGATGACCCCATCCCAACTTGAAAAAGCACAAGACCCAGTAAATGGGTCTGTTTGTGCAGACGTTTTCAAGAATGGCAATTTTTGGAACGCGAATGTTGTGGGCGTGCAGGCACTTGTTGGTCGCTAATTAACGCCACCCCGTCGCCCAATTTCCACCACCGCCGCGCCCGCGTTTTGCTGGCGCGCGCTGCATTTCTGTCACCGACAATTGGCGTGACTGTTATGTAACTAACGTCTAGATTTTAGCCGTCTACGTAACCTTCGCAGCAACCTAACCGAAAGAGATAACGTTATGAGCATTCTGGTTCGTTTTGCACCACCATCTTTGACAGCAGCCCAATACGACACAGTCGTTGCTCGACTGTACAAAGAAGGCATTCATCCCGCACCCGGACTTGAACTTGAAGCATGTTTTGGGTCAGGGGATCAGATGAAAGTTTCAGTGATCTTTGATTCGCAAGAGGACTTCGAGGCCTTTGGTGCACGCCTTGCGCCAATCCTAGAGGAAATGGGAATAAACCCAGGTGCACCTGATATTATTGAGGTGCACAATATCATCCGTCGGGGTGAATAACTAACGCCACCCCGTCGCCCAGTTACCACCACCACCGCGCCAATATGGCTAAGCTATGGGTTCA
>Ga0209403_10003345_pt1 | contig 18232 bp, 15 predicted proteins | sample ArcticOcean_MG_C_8_FD_187440 | JGI IMG/M metagenome (GOLD analysis project Ga0209403, IMG submission 187440) | Marine microbial communities from western Arctic Ocean - ArcticOcean_MG_CB11_86 (SPAdes) (version 2) | ecosystem: Environmental > Aquatic > Marine > Oceanic | place: Arctic Ocean... | reverse complement strand
GGCGTCCGACGAGGCCGATTTCATTACCGGCCAGGTCATCAGCCCGAATGGCGGCGAGCGGATCGTATGTATTTAGGCGAAATCCAGGCGCAAATTCGGCCGGAATCAGGATTGTTCGCCGCCGAAAACGCCTTCATTCGCGAGCGCAGCGAATTCGGCGCGGACCAGATTGGCAATTGTGTTCACGGCGGGCGAGGACGGCCGGTCGGTGCGGCGGATAAAAGTCCGGGTCAGCTCGATCCCGTCGAATTCCGACGCAACCAGGTCGCCGCTCTCGACATCTCGAAAGATAGAGGAATAAGGCATCATCCCGTAGCCGAGGCCGCGGCGGATGAAATCCTTGATGACATCGGGACTGGCTGCCTCGAAACGGACATTCAGCTTCACGTTACCGGCCGCGGCGACGGTTTCCAGCAGCATCCGACTGCCGGACGGGCGGGAAAACAGGACCAGGGGCCGGCCGTCGAGGTCCTGTACCCTGCACGGGGCGTCGGGCATGTTCGACTGACTTGCGGCCCCGACCAGGTATACCTTTTCGGTGATCAGCGCTTCGGTCGACAGATAGCTCTGTGTTTCGGGATCGACCATGATCGCGAGGTCGATCCGCCCCGTATCGAGCCCCTCGAGCAGGAAATACGATGCCCCTTCGGTCATATGCAGCTCGATCCCGGGATATAGTTTACTGGCCGCTTCTGCCAGGCGGGCATAGAGCAGGCGGCTCGTCGTGGTCGACGCGCCGAGCGTTACCGATCCGCGCGGACTTGCCTGCGCGGTGGTCAGTTCGGCGCGGGTTTCCTCCACCTCACGCAGAATGCCGTCGGCGCGGAGTTTCAGCTTTTCCCCCGACGGCGTCAGCCGTATGCCGCGCGCGTGGCGTTCGAACAGCTTGACGCCAAGTTCATCCTCGAGCGCCCGCACGTGCCGACTCAGCGCCGACTGGGCGACATTTGCCCGCTCGGCGGCTTCGCGGAACGACCCGCTATCCGCAATACGGGAGAAGTATTGGAGCTGCCGCAAATCCATCTTTGCCCTAACCGATCTCGAATTGAGATCACTCATATCGCGATATGGCATTTGTGGCAATCCGGGCCTTTCGGTAGTCTAACGTTACTGATTTTTGGCGCAGCGGCTGGGTGCGCCCCGAAATAAATACCCGGCCGATATCAATTCGAGAAGGAAACAGGCTGATGGCCGACAATGCGGGAAGCGCGGCAGTAGACGGACCCGTCTCTGTAACCGCGAATGACCTGAATATTCCCTATAACGATCTCCGCGAGTGGCTGGAAGAAGCCGAGAAGCTCGGCGAAGTGAAGCATGTCCAGGGCGCGTCCTGGGAACGCGACATCGGCATGGCGGCGGAAGTCGTTCTGCATGATGAAAAAGCCCCCTGTGTGGTGTTTGAAGACGTTCCCGGCTCGATCGCCGGTTCGCGCGTTCTGGTGAATTTCTTTGCCGCCAAGCGCATGAACATGACGCTCGGATTTCCGGCCGAATTGTCGAAGATCGAACTGACCGACGCGTTCCGCGAGGCCTACATGGAGGACATGAAGGAAATCCCCTATGTGATGGTTGAAGACGGACCGATCCTAGAGAACCTCATGGAAGGCGACGACATCGACGTCGAAGCGTTCCCGACCCCGATGTGGCACGAACAGGATGGCGGTCGGTATATCGGCACCGGCTCCTACAACGTGACCCGCGATCCCGACACCGGCTGGATCAATATCGGCACCTACCGTGTGATGATCCAGAGCAAGAACGAAGTCGGCTTTTACATTTCGCCCGGCAAGCATGGCCGGATTCACCGTGACAAGTTCGCGGCGGTGGGCGAGGCGATGCCGGCATTGATAGTCTGCGGCGGCGATCCGATGACGTTCCTGATGGGCTGCTCCGAAGTGCCGCCGAACATGTGCGAATTCGACGTTGTCGGCGGTTTCCGCGGCGAAGCCATGAAGATGATCGAAGGCAAGCATACCGGCCTGCCGTTCCCGGCCGACGCCGAAATCGTCATCGAAGGCTTCGTGCACCCGACCAAGAAGATGGAAGAGGGCCCGTTCGGCGAATGGACAGGGTATTATGGCTCGCTGATGCGCGAAGAGCCGATCATGGAGATCAAGGCGATCTACCACCGGAACAACCCGATCATCCTCGGCTGCCCGCCCCAGCGTCCGCCCGATGAGCTGGCGCGCTACCGGGCGGTGACGCGGTCGGCCCTGCTGAAGGAAAACATCAAAAACGCTGGCGTCCCCGACGTTCACGCAGCTTGGCTGCACGAAGTCGGCACGGCGCGTATGCTGATCGGCGTTTCGATCAAACAGCGTTACCCGGGTCATTCCAAGCAGGCCGGTCATATTGCGTGCCAGTGCCATGTCGGCGCCTACGCGGGCAAATATGTGATCGTCACCGATGAGGATATCGACGTTTCGAACCTCGAGGAACTGATCTGGGCCATGCTCACACGTTCCGAGCCGTCCGAATCGATCGAGATCATCCGCGGCACCTGGTCGACCCATCTCGATCCGCGCATTTCGCCCGAAGACAAGGCGAAGGGCAATCTGACCAACAGCCGGGCGATCATCGATGCCTGCCGGCCCTTCCACTGGAAGGATCAGTTTCCGCCGGTCAACGCGCCGTCGCCGGAACTCGCCAAGGAATCCCGCGATAAGTGGGGATATCTCTGCGACTAACAATAATAATATTGGTCCAGAGCTACGACATGCTGTTAGACGGGATCGCTTTGGCGGTCCCGTCGACCGGCCAATAATACGAAACGGGATATCAGACTGGGGGGCGGCGCAAATTAATTTGCGCCGTCTCGTTTATCTGGCCCGAACTATGATCATTCGGAGGACGACTAGATGGACGGCTCAATAGCCAACCAGAACGTGCAGACCGATCTGCGCGATTTTCTCGCGGCGGTCGAAGAGGGCGGTGAACTGAAAACCGTCACCGGCGCGCACTGGGACAAGGAAATGGGCGCTGTAACCGAAGTGCTCTACCGCGAAAAAGTGGACCGGTCTCCGCTGCTGCTGTTCGATGAGGTTCCCGGCTATGCGAAGGGGTTCCGCTGTCTATACGGCATGCTGGGATCGCCGCTTCGCCTAGCGCTTGGCATGGGGCTCGATTCTTCGATGTCGGGCGACCGCCGCGGCATGCTCGATGCCTATCGGGCACGCATAAAACAATACGAACCAATTCCGCCGCGCATCGTTACCGAAGCGCCGATCCTCGAGAACATCGACCGCGATGACGACGTCGATCTCACGAAATTCCCGGTGCCGGTGCATCATGAAAAAGATGGCGGGCGCTATATCGGCACCGCCTGCGGCGTTATCACCAAAGACCCCGACACCGGCCGCGTCAATGTGGGCACCTACCGGGTGATGCTGAACGGTAAGAACATCGCGACGTCCTATATCTCGAACGGCAAGCAGGGCCGTATCCAGCGCGACAAATATCTCAACGAGGGCAAAAGATGCCCCATGGTCATCGTCGTCGGTATCGATCCGGCAACCTATATCGCCGCGCGCTACACCCTGTCCGACAACATCCCGGAACTCGACTGGGCGGGCGGGCTGGCCGGTCAGGCGCTGGAGTGCGTGGAAGGCGAAGTGACGGGCCTGCCGTTTCCGGCGCGGTCCGAGCTGGTGCTCGAAGGCTGGGTGTCGCCGGACGAGACCGCGCTCGAAGGTCCGTTTGGCGAATGGACCGGCTATTACGCCGGCGGTGCCGAACCGGCGCCGCTGATCCATATCGAACGGGTGTATTACCGCAACGACCCTATCCTGACCTGTGCCGCAAGCCAGAAGCCGCCGCATTCCCATCTGTTCGAGCGTTGCTTTATCCGCTCGGCAGGTCTGCTGGATTCGCTCGAAGGCGCGGGGATTCCCGACGTAAAGGGGGTCTGGGTGCACCAGGCGGGATCGGGTCGGACTTTCGTTGCCGTGGCGATCAAGCAGCGCTATTTCGGCCATGCCAACCAGGTCGGTCTCGTTGCGTCGCAGGTCAACCCGATCGGCTATGTCGGGCGCTACATCGTCGTGGTCGATGACGATATCGACCCGACGGATATCAACGACGTCATCTGGGCAATGGGCACGCGGTCCGATCCGAAGCGCGATTTCACCATTCTCGACCGCACCTGGTCGTCGCGCCTCGACACCATGGTGTTCGACGATAAGCTCTATAACAGCCGGGTCGTGATCGATGCCTGCATCCCGTACGAGCATCTCGACAGTTTCCCCGAGGTCGCCATGACGTCGCCGGAACTGGCGAACGAAGTACGGGAGAAATTTCCCGACGTATTCGACTAGGGCTGTCTCGGCGTTGGCGGTTATGCGATCCTGATCCCCGTGAACAGGCTGGCAAACGAGTTATCCGCCGCCGCGGTGGCCGCGCAGATCCGGCAGGGCGATCTGACGAGCGAGAAGCTGGTTCAGGCCTGTCTCGACCGCGTCGACTTACGCGAACCGGAGATCGACGCCTGGGCTCATATCGATCCCGATCGGGCGCTGTCGCAGGCGCGGGCATGCGACGCCGAGCCGCCAAGGGGCCCGCTGCACGGCATCCCGGTCGCCATCAAGGACGTGATCGACACCGCCGACATGCCGACAGGGCACGGCTCGCCGATCTATGACGGGCACCAGCCGGCGATTGATGCCGAATGCGTGGCCATGCTGCGTGCTGCCGGAGCGGTGATCCTCGGCAAGACCGTCGCCACGGAATTTGCCGCCATCACGCCCGGCAAGACCGCCAATCCTCACAACCCGGCACATACGCCGGGCGGATCGTCGAGCGGCTCGGCGGCGGCGGTGGCAGATCGAATGGCGCCGCTGGCGCTTGGTACCCAGACAGTGGGATCGACCATCCGGCCTGCCGCGTATTGCGGCGTTGTCGGGTTCAAGCCGAGCTACGGCACCTTCGGGCTCCGCGGTGTTCTGCCCCAGGCGCCGTCCGTCGATACGCTGGGTCTCTTCGCCCGCGATGTAGCCGATTTATCGGTGCTGGCGGACGGGCTGATTGGCGGCGAGGGCGCCTTTGCTGCCGGAAATCCGGGGGCGCCGCCCCGCATTGGCTATTGCCCGACGCCGCAATGGGATCAGGCGACATCGGATGCGGTTGGCGCAATGGAGCGGTCCCGCGAATTGCTGCAGCAGGCCGGGGCGACGATCGAGCAGGTCGACCTACCGGGCACATTCGACGCTGCGCTCGATGCGCACTGGTTTATTCTCAAATTCGAGATCGCGCGGACCTTGATGCCGGAACGCCGAAGCCACCCCGATATGCTGAGCGAGGGACTGCGCGGCATTCTCGACGACGGTGGGGCGCTGCCGGTGGCGGGATATCGTACGGCGCTCGTAATTGCCGCAAACTACCGGTCTGAAATCGCCCCACTTTTCGACCGCTACGACATCCTGCTCACGCCGAGCGCGGCGAGCGAAGCCCCCGAAGGCCTGACCACGCGCACGGATCTTCTGTTCCAGCGTCTGTGGACATTGCTGCATATGCCCTGTCTGACCCTGCCGGTCGCCCAAGGATCGGCCGGATTGCCGGTCGGTGTCCAGCTTGTCGGCCGGTTTGGCGACGATGTGGCGCTGATTGCGGCGGCGCGCTGGTGCGAGGAAGTCCTGATCCCCGACGGCGCCCCGGTCCCGCCGGCCGCCTAGCCGAGCCCGTCGAAACAGGTATCAAGTCTCGCCCCAGACCTCGTGGGCAACTTCCTGGATAAGATCGAGCTTGCGCCGCTGGTCGTCGATTGAGATTGGATTGCCGCGGGCGACGCTGGCGAACCCGCATTGCGGGCTCAGCGCCAGGCTGTCGACGGATACGAATTTGCTGGCCTCGTCGATCCGCGCGAGCAGGTCGTCCTTCGAATAGTTTTCCGGCGTCTTGGTCGTGACCAGGCCCAGAACGATAAGCTGGTCGCCCGTGGCGTGGCGCAAAGGGGAAAAATCACCCGCCCGTTCGGAATCGAATTCGAGGAAGAACGCATCGACGTCGAATTCGGAAAACAGGATTTCGCCGATCGCCTCATAGCCGCCGGACGCGACCCAGGCACCGGCGGAATTGCCGCGGCAGACATGCATGCTGACGGCCAGATTGTCGGGCCGGTCGCGCGTCGCGGCGCTTATCAGGCGGCCTTGAAGGCGCATCTGCTCTTCCGGCTCCATGCCTTGCGCCCGCGATTTCTCCTGGAATTTCGGGTCGCAGATATAGGCGGCGTCGGTGTTGTCGATCTGAACGTAGGTGCTGCCTTCGGCGGCGAGGGCAGCGATCTCCTGGCGATAGACACCGGTGATGTCGTCGAAATATTCCTCCAGATCGGGGTAGACCGTCGCGTCGATCGCGTCGCGTCCGCCGCGCAGGATCATCATTGTCGGCGATGGCATGGTGACCTTTACCGTGCGGTCCGTACAGGTTTTGAGGAACCGGAAATCGTCCATCACAAGCCCGCCGGCGGGACGGCTGACCTTGCCGACCGCGTGGGCCACGGGCGGCTGGGCGCCCGACGTAAAGGTCGCGTCCTTGCCGGCCTGCGGCCGTTTGAGTTCGATACCGTCAATGCTGCCAAGCAGATCATATGCCCAGGAACCGCGGCGGTATTCGCCGTCGGTAATCGACTGGAGACCGACGCTTTCCTGGAACTTGACCAGTTCGCGGATACAGGAATCCTCGATGGTTTTCAGGTCTTCGAGGCCTATCTTTGCGTCCGGCTGGCGTTCGTGCCGGTTCGCACCGAGCGCGAATCCCGCATCCTCCCGCGCTTGTTTGAGTTTCTCAGGGCGGAGGAAACTGCCGACGTGATCTGCGTGAAACGGCGGTGTTATCTTGCGGGGCATCGAAGGGTCCTTTGGCAGCGTAGGTGGGTCGGCGGAGCCCGCCTGAATCGAGGGATTAATGGCTGTTTTGGGGTGTTTTCGCAAGGGCGGAGGCTGGATTACCGGCCATAATTGTCGCCGCGAAGGACGCGAAAGCCGGGCCCTAAATCTCGCGAATTCTGAAGGCGTGATCTTCTGCCACCCGGGCGCGGGCGGCATCGAGACCGTCCTGTGTCCGGGCGTGGATGCGGTATAGTGGTGCACCGGCGTCGACGGTCTCGCCGGCGCGTGCGAACAGATCGATCCCGGCGCCTTTGTCGGTCGGCGCGCCGGCCGCCCGGGCGATGCCGGACAGGGCGAAACAATCGATGAATTCGACAATCCCGTCCTGATCGGCGGTGATGATCACTGTATTTCGGCCAATCTGGACCTGCTCCGGGGGCGGGCCCTGCGCCGCGATTATTCGTTCCAGCGTCTCGTACCCGGCGCCGCTGTCGAGCAGCTCGCGCACGATCACGGGCGCTTCGGCGACCGACATGGCGGGGTCGAAACAGAGGATTGCGGCGGCGAATTCGAGCGCCTTGTCGCGCAAATCCGTCGGCAAATCCGGCTCGTTTTTCAGGACGGAGACAACATCGCGGGCTTCGAGGGCCGGGCCGATGCCAAAGCCGATCGGTGCCCGGCCATCGGTGAGCCGGACATCCAGTGTCAGTCCCAGCGCCTCGCCGACATGCAGGAACAGCGCGCGCAGCTCCTTCGCGTGGCTTGCCGTCCGCACTTTCGCTGTCGGACCGAGCGGCACGTCGATAATGCAATGGGTGGCGCCGGCCGCGAGTTTCTTCGACAAGATCGACGACACCGACCATTTGAGCGAATCCAGGCGCAGCGGCCGGGTGATGGCATTCATCACCTCGTCGACCCGCGAATGATTGAGTCGGCCGTTCCACGCGATACAGCCACCGGTTTCCCGCACCACCCGGCGCACGTCGTCGGCGTCGAGATCGACGCGGGCAAGCACCTCCATGGCGTCCGCGGTGCCGGCGGGCGAGGTGATCGCCCGTGACGACGTCTTGGGGATGGTCAATCCGTAGGCCGCAACCAGCGGAATGACGATCATGGTGATGCGGCTGCCCGGAATGCCGCCCATCGAATGCTTGTCGACGACAAGTTCGGTGTCCCAGTTCATGGATGTCGAATACCCGGCGCGGGCGCGGGCGAGATCGATCGTCTCGTCGTCGGTCAGCGTTTCGGCGACGGCGACGAGAAAATCGGCGATATTTTGATCTTCATACCGGCCGGCGACAATATCGTCGATGACATCCCGGTATCCGGGATAATCCAGCGCATGACCGGCAAGCTTGCGGGCCAGCAGAAGCGCGCTGCGCGCTTCTGCGACCTGTAACGCCGCAATGAATTTGGCGATGCCGTCTTCGGGCGTGCCGTCATTGACGATGGTCGTCCGGTCGGCATTTTCAGGGATGGCCGCCGCGTCCCGCGCAAGCCGCGCGCGCACCGCGTCGGCCGTCTCCCGACCGCGATGGGCTAGGCGCTGCGCGAGTATCGCGGGCGATGCCGTCACTTCGAGCAGGACGGTCGGAGAATAACGCGCGATTGCCTTGCCGATCACCGACCGCGATACATTGGCGACCACGTGACGGCCGGCCGCGAGGTCGTCGGCGTAGGATGCCGGCACGCCGTATTTGAGGTCGTGGGCTGTCCAGTCGAGCATGAAACCGCCGATTTTTTGGCGCGCGTCGAACGTGTCGTCGGTGATTGCGTCGTGGTCTTCGCCGCCGGAATTGGCGGGCCGCGTGATGGCGCGGCGCGCGAATACAATGCCCGCATCGCCGGCAAGCGCCGCCCGCGCCCCGTCGATCAGCGTATCCTTGCCGGCGCCGCTCGGGCCGACGACCAGAAAAAGCGTGCCGGTCATGCGTTGGTTATTTTGAGATCGTCACGTCGAGACCGATATCGACGGCGGGGGCGGACTGGGTCATGCGGCCGACCGAGATCACGTCGACGCCGGATTCGGCCTTTTCCCTGATGCTGTCTAGCCGGATCCCGCCCGACGCTTCGGTTTTCGCGCGCCCCGCGATGATGGCGATGCCCTTTTTCATCATCTCGGACGACATATTGTCGAACATGATGACGTCGGCGCCGGCTTTCGCCGCTTCCGCGACCTGCTTAAGGGTGTCGCATTCGACCTCGATCTTGGTCAGCGCCGGGGTCAGGGCGCGCGCCTGGGCAAGCGCTTTGGTGATCGAGCCATGCACCGCGATGTGGTTGTCCTTGATCATCACGCCGTCATGCAGCCCCAGCCGATGCGGCCGGCAGCCGCCGACGCAGGCCGCATATTTCGACAGCATGCGCAGCCCCGGCACCGTTTTGCGGGTGTCGATCAGCTGCGCGTTGGTATGGGTGATCTTCGACGCGTATTCGTTGACCAGCGTGGCGATGCCGCACATGAACTGGAGAATGTTGAGCGACGTGCGCTCGGCGGTCAGAAGGCCACGCCCCGGACCGGTGATCCGCATCAGTGACGTGCCTTTCTTCGCCAGCACGCCGTCTTTCACCAGAACCTTGACCTTGGCTTCCGGCACGATGTGACGGAAGACCTCGGCGGCGACCTCGATCCCGGCGATAATGATGTCCTGGCGGGTATTCATCACAAAATCGGCCCTGGCATCCGCCGGTATCATGATGTTGGTGGTCAAATCCTGGATACCGACATCCTCGGCCACCCAATCCTCGATCATCATCCGCATTTCGTCGAGCGGTGGCAGCAGAAATGTTGCGTCGATAGCCGTGGGTCGCGTCTTGACGGCGGGTTTGCGGGTGGTACCGGCAGATTTTCTGGTAGCCATTTTCGCCTCTCTCTAAAAGTAAAAGTCATTTGTACGCAAACAAAAATTTTCGGGCAAGGCAGTTAGATTTCTCTCCATTTTCCGTGACGATGCCGTGCCATGTCTGCTTTAATCGGCGCGAACACGGAGGAAGATATGGATACCGGCGTCGACACGACACGCGAGCTGCCCAAGGAAATCGACATACAGACCGACACGCGCGAAATTCTTGCCCGGGCCAGCCGCTATGCGGAGGAGCGCAATTTCAAAGACTGGCTGATCGTCGACGTCGACGCGCATCATTCGGAGATGAGCTCGTGGAAGGAGGTCGTCAGCTATATCGAGGACCCGGTATTGCGCGAAACCGCCGTTCAGCTCCAGAAACGAACCGGATCGACCGCCGGGTTGTCGAACCATGTCGGCGGGCTGCGCTATCAGGATGTGGGCGGGCGCATTCCGCACCAGACCGCGCTGAACGAGGCGATCGACGATGACAGCGTCCACCGCGACGTGACCCTGATGCGCCGCGTGATGGACGCCCTGCATATCGACTGGCAGGTCCTGTTTCCCGGCAATCTACTGCAGCTCGGCCTGCATCCGCAGCCCCGCGTCGAGGTCCAGCTCGCCTTCGCCTATAACCGGTTCCTGATGGAGCGCATCATTCCGGCCGAGCCGCGGCTCAAGACCCTGCTGTATCTGCCGTTCTGCGAGCCCAAGGAATGCGAGCGCATGGTCGAGGAGTTCGGCGACCATCCCGATGTGATCGGTTTCATGGTGACCTCGGTGCGCTACAAATCGGTGCATCATGACAGCTACATGCGGCTATATGCCATGCTTGAGGAACGCGGCAAGCCGCTGTGCTTTCATGCCGGCAATAACTGGCAGGACGATTATCTCAAACAGCTCGACACGTTCATCTCGATGCATGCGATCTCGTTCGTGCTGTGCAGCATGGTGCACTTGACGAACTGGGTGATGCACGGCCTCAACGAGCGGTTTCCGAGGCTCGACGTGATCTGGACCGAAAGCGGCGTCGCCTGGATACCCTTCATGATGCAGCGGCTCGACAACGAATACCTGATGCGGTCGTCCGAAGCGCCGAGCCTCAAGAAGCTGCCCAGCGAGTACATCACCGATATGTATTTTACCACCCAGCCGATGGAGCGGACCAACATGGATCTGCTGGAGGCAAGCTTCAAGGCTATTAAGGCAGAAACGCAGCTTCTATACGCAAGTGATTGGCCGCATTGGGATTTTGACTCTCCCAGCAGCATCTACGATCTGCCGTTTCTCGATGAGAACGCGAAGCGCAACATCCTCGGCCGAAACGCCGCACGGCTGTTCGGCGCACCGGATCCGACCGCCTGAACACAGGAGAAAACGATGATAACCGTCCTCGTCACCTACAAGCTGCCGGCCTGTATGGACCGGGCGGCGGCAGTCAAATTGTCGGAAGACGCCGCACCCCGGTTTCAGGGGCTTGACGGGCTCAATACCAAGCATTTCCTGTATCAGGAAGCCAATGGTCTTGGCGGTGGGTTCTATGCGTGGGACAGCCGGGCGCAGGCCGAAGCGTTTCATTCGGATTCCTGGCTCGATTCCATGGAGGAACGCATGGGTTCGCGGCCGAAGCTGACGTTCTTCGAGACCGCCGTGGTGGTCGACAACACAATTGGCGAAATCCGGGTTCAGGCGGCTTAGGGCGCAAGACTGGATCCCGGCACAAGACCGGGATGACAATTTTGTTGGCGTGACGTTTTAAACAAACACGGTGTCATCCCGGCCTTGTGCCGGGATCCAGCCTTTACAGACGACAAAACCCTACCGCTTCACCCGCACCTGGGCGAGCAGCTCGTTGAGCGTCTCGTCGTCCCTGCCCATCGGTTTCACGCGACTGAATCTGTCGCGTTCCTTGCCGCGCCAGGTGGCGGGCTTGGTGGCGTCGATGGCGAGTTTGCCGCCGATCCGCATCACGGTGTAATCGTCGCGTACCTGCGGGATCGAGATATCGAGCGGGTGCAGCCTCGTGTTCGGGATCATATGCGTCATGGTCTGCGGATCGCAGCGGCAGGCGATGGCCCACAACACTTCCTCGGCATTGTAGATATCGACATCCTCGTCGACGGCGATGACGATTTTTACGTGCAGGTTGGGCCCCGACAGCGCCGACATCAGCGTGTCGCGCACCTGGCCGTCCCATTTGGCCTCCATCTGGATGATCATCATGAACTGCGACGCCCAGGGCGGCACGAACACGTCGAGGATGTTGGTATTGCCGTGGGTTTCCTTCAGCCGGTTGTAGTAGGTCGCTTCCATCGGCAGGGTGATCAGTGGCTGGTGGTCGGTGAACCACGTCGCCTGCATGTGGCGGAAGATCGGGTCCTTGCGGTGGGTAATGCCGGTGATCTGGAACACCGGGGCAGGCCCCTCGGCACCGGCGCCGAAGGTGGTGAATTCGCCGAACGGGCCTTCAGGCGCGCGGTCGTGGGGATGGACGAGGCCTTCGATGATCACCTCGGCATGGGCCGGGACTTCGAGATCGATGGTGTCGCATTTGATCATCTCGATTTCTTCGCCGAGAATCCCGGCGCCGTATTCGAGCTCGTCGAAATCCTCGTGCTTGCCCGACCAGTTCGACATGATCTCGTAGACCGGGTGCAGGCCGATCGCGAAGGCCATCGGCATCGGCTGGTCCATCGCGACGTATTTCTGGTAATGCGCGTAATTGTGCCGCGCCGCCATCCAGAACGTGGCCTTCTGCGGATCGTCGGTCAGCATCATGCGGATGATCGCTTCGTTGCGGATGCCGGTTTCCGGATCGCGGGTGATGGTGATGCCGGAACCGAGATAGCGCCCGCCGTCGCCGTGGCTGTGCTGGGGAATCGGCAGGGCGTGCAGATTGACGTCCTTGCCCAGCATTTTGACCTCTTTGACGGGGCCGTCCTCGACCATCACCGATTTGCCGCGCTTGGTCGCCATTTGTTCGGCGAGGTACGGACACACTTCGTTCGGGTTATCGAGGCCGAAGGCGGCGGCCTGTCCCGCACGGTCCTTGATCAGGATGTCTGTCAGGCGCCAGTCCGGAAAACCTTCCATGTTGTGGAACATCAGCGGGCCCTGGCTTTCCGAGCATAGGTACCCGACCTGGGTCAGCGGATCGACCGGGTCGTGGATATGCAGCATCCGGTTGTCGATGGAATCGAGAAAGGTACGCAGTGAATGCGGCATGGTCGGCGGCTCCCCTTGGCATTTTGTTAGGGGGAATATACCGCATGAGGATGATCGTGCACTTATTGATAATTGTTTGTGTACATACAAATAATCTGTATACTGCAATTAAGAGGTGTACTGATGAAATTGTAAATTTTATTTTAAGCTTAAAATAATTCGTGACGGTTCGGCGGCTGCCTATTATGATCTTCCGATATCGCGCATAATTCTCCTCGAATTCACGCGGCCGGCGTTACGATCAAGCGAAAGGATACCAAATGGCGACCAATGCATCTGAAGCGGGCGGCCACAGACCGCGCAAATGGGGCACCTTCAACTGGGAGGACCCGATGGCGCTCGACAGTCTGCTGACCGAAGAGGAACGCATGGTCCAGGAGACCGCGCGGGCTTACGCGCAGGACAAGCTGATGCCGCGCATCGTCGATGCCTATAACGAGGAACGCGAAGATCCCGATCTGATCCCCGAAATGGGCGCGCTCGGTCTGCTCGGCCCGACGCTCCACGGCTATGGCTGTGCCGGCGTCAGTTACGTGTCTTACGGATTGATCGCCCGCGAGATCGAAAAGGTGGATTCGTCCTACCGCTCGACCCTGTCGGTTCAGTCCAGCCTGGTGATGTGGCCGATTTATAATTACGGCACCGAAGCCCAGCGCGAAAAATACCTGCCCAAGCTCGCGACCGGCGAATGGGTCGGCGCGTTTGGTCTGACCGAGCCCGATCACGGCTCCGATCCGGGCGGCATGAAGAGCCGGGCGAAGAAGGTCGATGGCGGGTATCAGCTCAGCGGCGCCAAGATGTGGATTTCCAACGCGCCGCTCGCCGACGTGTTTGTGATCTGGGCTAAGGATGACGAGGGCGAAATCCGGGGCTATATCCTCGAGCGTGGCATGGAAGGCCTGTCGACGCCAATGCTCAAGAATAAACTCAGCCTCCGGGCGTCGGTCACCGGGGAAGTCGTGATGGATAACGTGTTCGTGCCCGATGAGAATTGGTTGCCCGAAGCGCGCGGCCTTGGTGGGCCATTCGGCTGCCTAAATAATGCGCGTTACGGCATTGCCTGGGGTGCGCTTGGCGCCGCCGAGTTCTGTTGGAAGGCGGCGCGGGAATACGCACTTGAACGCACCCAGTTTGGCAAGCCCATCGCCTCTTTCCAGCTGGTCCAGAAAAAGCTCGCCGATATGCAAACCGATATATTTATCGGGCTGCAGTCATGCCTGCAGATGGGCCGGATGATGGACGACGGCACGTGCGCGCCCGAACTGATCTCGATGCTCAAGCGCAATTCGACCGGCAAGGCCCGCGATATCTGCCGCGACGCCCGCGACATTCACGGCGGCAACGGCATCACCGACGAATATCATGTGATGCGCCACATGATGAATATGGAAACCATCTTCACCTATGAAGGCACGCATGACATTCATGCGCTGATCCTCGGTCGCGCGCAGACCGGCATCCAGGCGTTTTTTTAGGAGCTTGTTTGTCAGTGCAGACCCCCCCCCTTTTTTTTATTTTCCGGAGACAGAGGGTTTGGGAGGGGTAAAATTCTAAGCCTTCGTAGCTCTTTCCCAGGAATTTTATGACCCAGCCGCTAGATCATATCCGCGTCCTCGATATGAGCCGTATTCTGGCTGGTCCCTGGTGCGGCCAGACCTTTGCCGATCTCGGCGCCGAAGTGATCAAGATAGAGCGGCCCGGCGTTGGCGATGATACTCGGAGTTGGGGCCCGCCGTTCATGACTGATCGGGATGGGAATGACACCGACGAAGCCGCCTATTTCCTGTCGGCTAACCGGGGCAAGAAATCGGTAACTGTAGATATTACCAAGCCCGCTGGCCAGGATCTCATCCGGCTTCTGGTGGTCGAGTGCGATGTGCTGCTGGAAAACTATAAGGTCGGCGGGCTGAAAAAATACGGCCTTGATTACGACAGCCTCATCAAGGTCAATCCCCGCCTGGTCTATTGCTCAATTACGGGCTTTGGCCAGACCGGCCCCTACAGCCCGCGCGCTGGTTACGATTTTCTGATCCAGGCGATGGGTGGGCTGATGAGCGTTACCGGCGAGGCCGAGGACAAACCCGGTGGGGGCCCGCAGAAAATCGGCGTTGCGCTATCGGATATCCTTACCGGGCTTTACACCACGATCGGCGCGCTGGCGGCGTTGGCGTATCGTGACAAGACGGGCAGGGGCCAGCATGTCGACATGGGGCTGCTCGATGTTACCATCGCGGCAATGGCTAACCAGGCGATGAACTATCTGGTGACCGGCAAGGCGCCGACTATGATGGGCAACGCACATCCCAATATCGTGCCCTATGAGGCCTACAGGGCGGCCGATCACTATATCATCCTCGCGACCGGCAATGACGGTCAGTATCAACGGTTCTGCGACGTCGCCGGGCGAGCTGATCTGGCGGAAGACGCGCGCTTCGCAACCAATCGCGACCGGGTCGAAAACCGTGGCGTGCTGGGCCCTATCCTACGAGATATCATCGCAGCTCAGTCGCGCTCCTTCTGGCTTGCCGAGCTTGAAAAGGTCGGCGTGCCGTGCGGGCCGATCAACAATCTGGAACAGGTGTTTGACGACCCGCATGTCCAGGCGCGCGGCGCGCGGCGGGAGGTGGAACATCCGGCCGGCGGCCTGATCCCGACAGTCGCCAACCCGATCCGTCTGTCCGAAAGTCCGATACAATACGAGCGCGCACCGCCGGCGCTCGGGCAGCATACCGATGACGTGCTCGCCGATATGCTGGGGATGGATGCCGCCGGGATCGCTAAACTGCGCGAAGACGACGTCATCTGACGGCTGCGCTTGACACGGGGTCACCCCTCGGCCATCGTTCGTGTACTAACAATTTTAGGATTTTCCGCCATGGCCTGTCGAGCGGCAGACCGCTCCGAACAGACAGCAACTGCTCAGGGTAGCAACTTCCCGGAATATCTTCTCGAGGACCAGGTCGGACATCTGTTGCGCCGGGCGCATCAGCGCCATACCGCGATCTTTCAGGCAACGATCGGCGATGACCAACTGACCCCCCTGCAGTTCGCGGCGCTGATGAAGCTGGCCGATGTAGACGAAACGTCCCAGAACCAGCTCGGGCGGCTGACGGCGATGGATGCAGCGACGATGCAGGGTGTCATCAAGAGGCTGATCGCCCGCGGGCTGATCCTGCGCCGTCCGGACCCGGACGACCGCCGGCGTCTGCTTCTCACCCTCACCGAAGATGGTGCCGACTTGGTACATGTGGCGACGGCGCGGGGCCACAGAATAACCGATCGGACGCTGGAGCCGTTGTCGCCCACCGAACGCCAGAATTTTCTCAGACTGCTGCGCCGGCTGACCGACTGAACGAAAAATGGCGGTCCGAAACTCTGCCGCTTGGTTCCTGATTTGATCAGTGACTAAGAGGAGGCTTTGTCCGAATCCAGGGCGGCGATCATATCTTCGGGTGTGATGAATTTGCGACGAGGCGCGCTGTCGGGGGCCGCATCTATTTCAAGCCGGTCGATCATCTGCCAGTCGGCGAAGCTCACAACACGAATGTGGCGTTCGGCGAGAAGTCTGTCGATTCCCGGGATACCCTCCCGGTTGCCGGCATCGCATTCCGCGGTGATTTTGTCGACGACTTCGTGGGAATCGTTCTTATTGGTGCCGATGGTTCCGGACGCGCCGCGTTTCAGCCAGCCGACGGCATAGAGCCTGTCCGACACCTTGCCGTCTTCGTTCTCGATGATGCCCCAGCGGTCGTTGAACGGCAGGCTGTCGATCGGAAATGCGCGTGAGCCGATGCAGGTGATCACGAGCTGGCACGGTATATCGTAGGTCTCGCCGGTGCCGTGCACCTTGCCGTTGGCGTCGACCGTGGTGCGCTCCACCCGCAATCCTTCGACCCGGTTCTGGCCAAGTATTTCGACCGGCGAGGTAAAGAAACCGAAATGGACCCGCTTGTTCTTGCCGTCGGGGCTGACGTCGAGGAACGAGCGCATGGTCTCGATGTTCTTTTCGCGCAGGCGCAAATCGCGGTCGGACATATAATCGGCGACGATTTTGCCAGGCAGGTGGTCAGGGGTCATCACCGGCGCGGCGTTCTCTAGCTCTCCCATTTCCCGTAATTCTACATTGGTGAACGCCGCTTCGACCGGGCCGCGGCGGCCAAGCATGTGAATATCCGTTACCGGCGATGAATGCGCGGCATCGGCGGCGTATCCGACGAGATCGGTGACCGACATCTCCGCCGAGGTTTTGGCGAGGACGCGGGCGACGTCGAGCGCGACGTTGCCGACGCCGATGATCACCGCGGCCTTGATATCCAGATTGGGGTTGAGGTTCTTGAAATCCGGGTGGCCGTTATACCAGCCGACGAAGGCGTTCGACCCGAACACGTTCGGCAAATCCTCTCCGTCTATGCCAAGTCGGTTGTCGTGCGGCGCGCCGTAGGCAAGCACGACGGCGTCGTATATGTCGAGGAGTTCGGAGATCGACACGTCGCGGCCGATTTCGACATTTCCGAGGTAGCGCACCCGCTCATGGGCCAACGTCCGTTCGTATGCCTTGGCGACTCGTTTGGTTTTCTGATGGTCCGGCGCTACCCCGCCGCGGATCAGCCCGAAGGGTGAGGCTAGCCGTTCGATCACATCGACCCGGCACTCCAGATCTTTGTCGATTAATCCCTGGGCAGCATACATGCCGCCGGGGCCGGACCCGACGACCGCAATGGTACGACTCATTTGGAAGCCTTTTTCCGAAGATTTTTGTGTCTTTGCGACATCTGACTATGGCCATCATAACGCCTGTGCGGTGGGAGAAAAGAGGGTGCCTTGATCTACGGAACAGATGAATATTCAGACAAACGATTGCAGTTTGTCGGAATCTGAATATAATTTCATTCAAGTAATAAAAATAAACAGAACAAACAGAACAAACAAACCTGATTGGAGGATCAAATGAATAGGTGTGGAATTGTTTTCGGAATGCTCACCGGCGTTGTGACTTTGTTCGCATACGGAACGGTCAGCGCCGCCGAGGCTAACCTTAAGGCTGGCTATTTCATCAGCAACAAAAAATCACTGACGCGTCAGGCTTTCGACCATTTTGTCGCCAAGGTCAATGCGGACGGAAAAGGCTTGGTTCAGATATCCTCGGTTGTCGGGCCTGAGGCAATTCCGTCTCGCCAGCAGGGCAATGCGGTCAAGAGCGGCCTGATCGACATCGTCGGTACGCCGCCGGCCTATATGGCCAATCTAGTCAAGCTGGCAACGGGCTTCACGCCGACGACTAAGTCTGCGCCGGTCATGCGCAAGAACGGCTCGTGGGATATATTCCAGGAATTGTTTGCCAAG
>Ga0209403_10003344_pt1 | contig 18234 bp, 11 predicted proteins | sample ArcticOcean_MG_C_8_FD_187440 | JGI IMG/M metagenome (GOLD analysis project Ga0209403, IMG submission 187440) | Marine microbial communities from western Arctic Ocean - ArcticOcean_MG_CB11_86 (SPAdes) (version 2) | ecosystem: Environmental > Aquatic > Marine > Oceanic | place: Arctic Ocean... | reverse complement strand
CGTTGAAGTCTGGACACCTCGGGGACTGGTGACCTTCTACCTGCTGTTCGTCATCGAGTTGAAGACCCGACGTGTTGAATTCGCCGGTTGCACGACCAATCCCGATGAGCGCTGGATGACTCAGATTGCCCGAAACCTGACGGACTCCTGCGACGGTTTCCTGATGGGCAAGCGCTTCGTGCTGATAGACCGGGACGGCAAGTTCTGCCCGGCATTCCGGAAGTTGCTTCACGACGATGACTGCGAACCATTGCTGCTACCGCCCCGAAGTCCGAATCTCAACGCCCACATCGAACGGTTCATGCGAAGCCTGAAATCCGAAAGTCTCGACCGCATGATTTTCTTTGGCGAGAAGTCGTTGCGACGAGCCGTGACCGCGTACCTCAAACACTACCACACCGAACGGAATCACCAAGGGCTTGAGAACCGACTGATCGACGCGGATGCTGAGGCCTGCCATGCTGCCGGCAAGATCAAGTGCCGCGAGCGGCTCGGTGGGATGCTCAAGTACTACTATCGCGAAGCCGCGTAGAGCAGACGAGGATGCGACGACCGTGCTCTCGGTGCGCGCGGTGACCAATTCAGTTGTGGAATGTGCAAGGAAATGTCACAAGACGAACGATGGTCGGCCGAGATCATGGTAGCTCAGGTCGATCTGCGTGTTCGGCAGCCGGTGTTGTAGCGTCGTTTTAGTTTCTTGTCCCTACGGGGCCAGCGAGCCACCGCCAAGCACGCGGGACCGGCCTCGCCTTGAGCCCCCGAGGCCTTCGCTGCAGACCTCAAGTGGCGAGAACTCGCGCACGAAACTCCACAATGTTGTGGCAATCAGCAGGGCGAGTTCTCTCGCAAAAAGTCCAGAATGTCGTGACAGACAGCACGGCGAATCTTGGTGTCGTTAGCTCGACTCTTATCTTTTCCACAACCCTTCCTCAATCCCATGCGAGGTTGCGCTCCCTGCGTTGAGGAGAGAGAATCAGCGTTCCTCTCCACGAAGCTTCGAGACAACCTCGCAGTCCGGCAGCATTTGTCGGAGCCGGGAGATCCCTTTGGCAGAGAGATTCGAATCGATCAGGATGAGGCGAGTCAGTTTTCGTAGCCGCGACAACTCGATGACTGAATCGTCGGTGATGCGGGTGCCGACCAAGTTCAGTGTTTTCAACTGTCTGAGTGCGGAGAGTGATCGCGCGCCGGCATCGGTCACGATTGGTCCGGCGAAGCCTTCTGTGTAGATGAGTTCCAAGCGCTCTAAGTTCTTGAGCGGTGCGAGATGCTTCAGTCCAGCGTCGTTGATTGGCAGGCGGCTGAGGTCGAGTTCCCGCAAGCGAGTCAGCCGTTGCAGATGCTGCAAACCGTCATTCGTCACCGCGTTGCCAGACACGTCGAGATACTCCAACGCAGTGAGTCCCGATAACTTCGACAGTCCGGCCTTCGATATCATCGTCTTCTCGAAGCCGGTCTTCTTCAGATTCAGGCCGCGCAGTTGCCGCATGGCTCCGATCTCTGCACAGGCGGAGTCGGTCACGTTATTGCAGACTTCGAGATCGAGTGCTCTCAGATTATGAACTCGCGCGATCACCCGCAGGCCTCGTTCGGACAGCGAAGTTCCGGCGGCAATCAGAACGGCCAACCGTTTCGAGCCGGCCAGAGAATTGAAACTGTCGTCGTCGAGCTGGCGGCACAATTCGAGGTCGAGGCCGACCAAATATTTCAAGGATGCAGCCTGTTGCAATGCGTCTCGGTCAACTTGCGTGCCCGCCAGGCTGAGAATAAACGGGGTGTCCAGTTGCCGCAGCAGACTGAGTGTTGTCGCTGCCAACGCACCATCGCCTGTCACATGACGTTCGCTCAGCGTGACGAGGCTGAGCTTTGTTCTATTCTCGCTCGAATCTAAGGCGAAACGAAACAGGAGATTGTGATGGTCGTCTAATTCGTCGACACTGAGCAGCTCGACAACTGCCCCTTGGCGTGCGATTGCCGCATGTAATGGATTCGTTTTCGTGGGAGCCTTGTTGGGCCGAGTCACAGGCTCGGATTTGCGCACGTGGTAGACCCAGAGATCGTCTTTCTCCCTCAGAAAGAGTTTGCCGTGCGAAACCACGGGATGAGACCAACTGTCGCCACCCGCTCCCGGAATCTTGAACGATCCCTTGAGTCGGTAGCCGGCAGAATTGGCTTCAATCAGCGCGACGACGCCGTCCTGATAACGAAAATAGAGGTGCCCGTCCGCCGCCACGACGGCGGCCGAACCGGATCCGGGACCGCGGCGTTTCCAAACAATCCGACCGGTCCCGAGTTCGAGACAGGTCGGCAGGCCGTTATTGCTGCCATGGCCTCCATAGACGAATTCGCCGATCAAGACGCAACCACCGTGGTGATTCTGAAACCGGTTTCCTCCGAGGCGATAGACTTCTTTCGCGGCGACGCCGGTTCCTTCTTTCGTCGGCACGAGCTTCAACAGCACGCTGCCGGCGTGATAACCGTTTGCCGAGAAGACAAGGTTGCCGCTGACGATCGGCGTGGGGATGTTGGCGGTGGAGTTCGATATGTCGTTGTATCCCCACAGAAAACGCCCGGTGCTGGCTTCAATGCCGATCAGACCTCGGCCGGTAAGTTGCACGTACTGCCGCACGCCCGCCGCTTTGGAGACGACGATTGATGAGAAGGCCGCTCCGTCACGGCCTTTCTTGCCGATCGCCGGTATGCTTGCCTTCCAGATGACCTTGCCGGTGCGGCGATCGAGGGCAACCAGCATGGCCTGTTCGCCCCCAGGCGTGCAGATCAACCGGTCGCCATCGACAAGCGGTGATTCACCATAACCCCGTCCAGACATCAGGCGGCCTCCAAATTCTGCCAGGAAGCTACGACGCCACACGATCTTGCCGTCGTTGGCGCGCAGGCAGACAAGTTCTCCGTCGGGGTCGAGGGCGTAAACTAGACCGTCGTGGACAGTGGGAGTGGACATCACATTCCGCGACGTCGTGCCAATCGTTGTAGCCCAGCGTCTTTTACCGGAGTCGATGTCAAATGCGAAACAACGAACGTCTTTTCCGATCCGGCCCATTGTGAAGACGAAGCCATCGACAATAACAACGCTGGAGTAGCCCTCGCCGATTCCCGACACTTGCCAGGCTCGGGCGGGAGCCTTCGGAGACCATGAATTCATCAGCCCGGTCTCCGTCGAGACGGAGTTGCCATTCGGCCCGCGCCACCGAGGCCAGTCTCTTGCAACGGCGTGACTCGCTGCCAGCAGCGCAACCAGGAGTACTACAAGTGTTCTCATCGCCCTGGGAGAGGTGAGAAGTTTGGGAGCAAGAGTCTGAATGATCACCGTGAGTTACTCATCCCTTTGCATTGTGGGACTAATCGTGTGGTTCTAGGGATTCAATCGTCAAAACAAGCCTGAGATGACCTGCCCCTGTGCCACAGGCCGTGGCTGTCCCTGTCGGTTGATGATGTGAAGGGAGGGGTCAATACCAATCAGATGGTACATCGTCGCCGCGATGTCCCACGGTGCCACATCGTCACGGACAGGGTAGGACGCGGTGCGATTTGATGCCCCGTAGATACGGCCGCCCGGAATTCCGCCACCAGCCAATACCATTGAGTAGCAGTCCGGCCAATGATCTCGCCCTGCGTCCTCGTTGATCTTGGGAGTGCGACCGAATTCACCCAAGCAGACAACCAGAGTCGAGTCCAACAGACCGCGTTCGTCGAGGTCCTGAAGAAACGCGGCCAACCCACGATCGAACGGGGGCAGCAGTTTCCGTAGACGGGGATAGTTGTTCTTGTGCGTATCCCACTGGTCTGCATTCAGCTTTGACCAGTTGATCGTCACGAGCGGCACGCGGGCCTGGACGAGTCGACGGGCAAGCAACAACGTTTGCCCGAATTGCGATCGACCGTAAGTGTCGCGAAGCTTGTCCGATTCGCCGTTCAGATCGAAGGCTCGCCGCAGTTTCATCGACCCCAGCAGGCCGAATGCGCGATCGTACAACTTGCTCATCCCCTTGACCTGCACGTTGTCCAACGTCTGCTTCCGCCGGTCGAGCGATGCCAACAGTCGTTGGCGACCTGCCAATCGCCGGTCGCTCAGTCCGTCCTGCAAGGCAATGCCCTCGACGTCAAAGGAATCGCTGGCGGGATCGTCGGCAACTCGAAGCGCGTCGAATCCCGGCCCGAGAAACCCCGCATTCTGACCGGCCAGAGGTGGCCTTGCTCCCTGGTGCATCACAGGCCCGAGTACAACGAATTCCGGCACGGGATCGCTCGTCGGAGTGAGTTTCGTGACGACGGACCCGTACGTCGGAAAGTCGTCCGGCCGAGCAGTTGTGTTTGTTCCCGGCAACGGATGCGGTTGACCGGTCAATGCCGTATACGCGGCCGAACCATGCTCGAAGTCGCGATGAGTCACCGACCGCACGATCGTGAACCGATCGGCCTGTCTGGCGAGATTTGGCAGTTGATCGGTGATCTGAATCCCGGTGACACGGGTGGCAATCGGAGAGAACTCACTGCGCAGCGTGGTAGGAGCCAGGGGTTTGGGATCCCAGAGATCCTGTTGACCAGGTCCGCCCCATAAGAAGATGACCACACATGAGCGTGCGCTCCCAAACGTTTGATCACCCAAACCGACTGATCGCGTGCCGGCTGCTGCGAGCACTTGTGGAAGTGTTAGACCAAGCGCGGCCGATGACCCAACTTCGAGAACTCGCCGTCGAGTATACGGATGAATTCCGGAAACGGAAGTTTTGGATTGAGGTCGTCCGGTCATCGCAGAGCACTCGCGATTCGCCAATCGTTCACTCGGATTATACCACAATGACGCTTGTCGGCACCCGAACGCGTCCTTGCGTTGACTTCCGAAGCCGGTGTCGAGGCGTCGCAGCAGTTTTCTCCTTGTTTCGGTAACTTGCCCCCCACGCGTTCAAAGCCTTCTCAAATCTCATGGCCCCAACCACCGATCAATCCATCCAAATACTTCTTGGTACCAGCGAATCGAGTTGTGAGGTTTCAGCACCCAGTGGTTCTCATCAGGGAAATGGACCAGTCGTGCTGGTACTCCCTTAGCTTGAAGCACTCCGTAGCATTCCAGGCTCTGTGTCACCGGGACGCGGTAGTCCTGTTCACCGTGGATGACAAGCATCGGCGTCGTCATGGCGTCAGTGAATCGAGCCGGATTACACTCGTCGATGGCGTCCAATCCGCTCCAGGGTTCGCCACCAAAAGAACGTCCACGTCCTTGCGTGGCGTCGCTGGCGTACATCGACAATGTGTTGTAGACGCCTGCATGATTGACGAGGCAACGAAATCGGCTGGTATGTCCGGCAATCCACGCCATCATGTATCCGCCGTACGATCCACCGGCTGCCGCCATTCGGCTTCCGTCGACCAAGCCGCTGTCGATCAAGTAATCCGTAACGGCCATTACGTCTTCAAACGGTCGCTTCGACCATTCCCCCTGAATTCGCTGGGCAAAGTCGTTGCCCCACGACGTTGAGCCTTGAAAATTCGGGAACGCAACAACGTAACCCTGCGAGGCAAACAGCTGCGCATTCCAGCGAAAGTGGAACTCATCGCCCCAGACCCCATGTGGACCGCCATGGACAACATTGACGAAAGGTGCGGGCGTATCCTCTTGATGGCCTGGCGGCAAAATCACAAACGACTGAACGGTTTCGCCGGCAGACCCTCTGCATTCAATCTCCCGGACCTCGCCCATGGCGATGCCCGACATTGCTTCGTCGGTGAATCGCGTCATTCTTTGTGGCTGTGAATCGTCGACTGAGTTGCAATAGATTTCGGGAGGACGTTGGAACGACTGCCAAGCGTAGTACACGCGACCGTCATCGGCGACATGCGGCGATCCAATGCTGCCGCCTGCTGCGATCTGATTCGGCACACACCTGTCCGGGGCAAGAGAATACAAATGAGTACGAGCCGCTTTTTCCGCAACGAAGACAAGTGAACCGTCCGGCGCGAACTCCCATGAGCCCGGCGACTGGTCCCATTCGTCGCACCACGCCTTGTGTGTATCAGTCGCCCTGTCATAACGGTAAAGGCGAATCCGATCAGCGTAGAAATGTCGATCTTCCCTTCGGCCGTAAACAATCTCGCTTCCGTCGGGAGAATAGCGGGGACGCACACAACCGGCCGGTGCATCCGGTGTAGCGCATTTAACTTCGCCTCCATCGAGACTCACTCGAAGAATCCGTGACTCGACCTCGTTGAGTTCTTCGTTCATGACGAGACCGGCGAAAGCCAATTCGCTCCCGTCGGGCGCAGTATCGAACTGACCCGTCGGTGACATGAAATCGAGCCATGCCGTCGAATCTGGAGTGAGGTCCCGGCAGTCGCCTGTTGCGAGGTCAAGATGGAAGAAATGGGGCACCTCGTCCCCAGTCAACCACTGATCCCAGAATCGAAACAGCCGCTGTTCCGTCGCATGAACTTTGACCGGGTTTTGCGATCTACGTGCCAATTCGGCCTGAGTCCCCTCGATAGTCAAGTGGCCGACAATTAACTTCGAGGCGACCACAAGACCGGAGCTATCCGGAAGCCAGCGTACGTCAATCACGCCTAGCGGGAACTCTTGCAAAGGTTGGGGTTCGCCACCGCTGAACGAAAGCAGGTGCAACTGTGCCAACGCCAACTCGTCATTGCGCGGCTTGACCGTGTACGCCAATCGCAGGCCATCGGGTGACCACGCAGGAACTCCAGCGATGGTCCTGTCGCCGGTCAGAGCACGACTCTCCGATCCGCCTGAGTCCACCAGCCAGAGCTGCGTCAACTTCAGGCCTTCCTTGCCAGGCCAAGTCGTTACCGGAACGACAAGGTGTTCTCCACCCGGTACAGAGACTGGTGCACCGACTCGAGGAATCATCCACAGATCGTCAACCGTGAAGTTGCGGTCTCCTGGAAGTTCCTCATGCACACGCTGCCCGACTCCACGGCTGTCTGCCATAGCCACGCACCTCGTTACTCATGATGCTGATTCGAGATTGCAGAACCACTCCAACTTTGCAGCCCGCGTTCGACTCCGGTAACTTTCTGGAGGACAAGTACTACCAGATGGAAGCGATGCCTTCAAACACTGTCGCACGGGGAGTACGACAACTCGCTACCCGTTCTGGATGTCGGAGTACACCAATCAAGTCGTTTCGATCTCAGAAGTTCGATAGCGGCTCAACCTCTCGGCGGCACTGGGGATCGGGATCCGTGAATTCCCCTTGAAGACCAGCTTCGCCGACGATCTCCTCTGCGTCGATGGGAAAGCGACCCATGGACTGGCCGAACGATAAACGTCGATGGAGTCTTGTTCCCGAATGGTCAAAATACTCAACCGAACATTTCGATCGAGAAAACAGGGGTGTCGAGAGTCTGGAAGCTGTACAATTTCAAATGAAGTGTCATCGTGAATCTCTTCGGCGCCAATTCCATCTCGGCGCCGAAAAGCGAATCCGGCTACAACTCCAGTAACATGCGTGGAGCGCACCAGGCCAAATTCACTCGCGCTAACGTCAATACTGACATTTGTGAGGCAATGAGTTCCATGACAACGTTACCACTTCTTCGTCTGTCGATCTTCTTGCTTCTTCTAATGCGTGTTGCGAGCGCTGCCCCGCCCAAAGTGTCGTTCGAGAAATTGCGCCTGACGGATCGCTACTACTGCGACGGCGTCGATGCTGGCGATATTGATGGCGATGGCCATGTCGATGTGGTGGCAGGCCCGTATTGGTATGCCGGGCCGGATTTTCGCAAAGCTCATGAGTTCTACCCGGCTGTACCATTGCCTCTGGAGGCATCTCCGAGCAACAGCATGTTCAGCTTCGCGCACGACTTCAGCGGTGACGGACGACTCGACATTCTGGTCCTTGGCCGTATCCACAAGCACTCGCCGTACTGGTACGAAAATCCAGGCGATACGGAACGCCTGTGGGAAAAGCACTTCGTCTTCGAGCGCGTGCGTGGCGAATCGCCGGCTCTCGTCAACCTGCATGGTGACAAATCGAGACAGGTCATCTGCCACTGGGATGGACGTTGGGGCTGGATCGAACCCGTCGCAAACGCTCCTCGTAAGCCATGGAAGTTTGTCGCAGTCGGCGACAAGCAGGACTGGTCCCAGTTCTATCACGGCGAAGGCGTCGGTGACGTGAATGGCGACGGACGGCTGGACCTGATCATCAATGATGGTTGGTATGAACAGCCCGTCAAGGACAGTCCCCAGTGGTTGTTTCACCGGGGGAAATTCTCGGCGGATCGAGGAGGCGCTCAGATGTTTGCTTATGACGTGGATGGCGACGGCGATCGAGACGTTATTACTTCGCTGGATGGTCATGGCTGGGGGCTCGCATGGTGCGAACAAATTGCAGGCGACGATGGCTCGATTGAATTCCGCACGCACCGCATCATGGGCGACCGTACTGAAGAAGAGAAGTTTGGCGTCGCGTTCTCACAGCCTCACGCGCTCGCACTGGCAGACATTGATGGCGACGGACTGCAGGACATCGTCTGCGGCAAACGGATGTGGGCTCACGGGCCGAAAGGCGATGTCGAACCGAATGCCGCTCCGGTCCTGTACTGGTTTCAGTTAACTCGTCCCCGCAAAGGAGAAGTCCGATTCGTCCCACATTTGATTGATGACCGTTCGGGCGTGGGAGTACAGATTACAGTGACAGACGTAAACGGTGATCGCCGTCCGGATGTGCTCACCGCATCGAAGCTGGGAGCGTTTGTGTTTCTCAATCGTGAGAAGAGTCCCGCGAAAGGTCCCAAGACCTACGGTCGGCTGCAAGTCCTGCCGCCCGGCGAACGATTGAAAGACACGCGTCTGGGACCGCTTAAGGGTGAACGCGGCGACTTTCTACTTAAGCCCACAACGATAATCGACGAGGCCCGTTCGCGGGCGGAGCGCATCCGGCGCGTAATGCTGGTCTCAATGGGACTCTGGCCGATGCCGGAGCGGACACCGTTGAACGCGGTCATTCATGGGCGTCTCGATCTGGACGACTACACCATCGAAAAGGTTTACTTTGAGAGCATTCCAGGATTCTTCGTCGCTGGAAATCTCTACCGGTCCAAAGGCCGGTCGGGTCGCCGGGCTGCGGTTCTCAGTCCACATGGGCATTTTCCGGCCGGACGTTTCCAGGACGAAGGCGGCAATGTCGTACGAAAGAAGATCGAGCAGAGGGCCAAGCGATACGAAGATGGCGGGCGTAGTTTCATGCAGTCGCGGTGTGTTCAGCTCGCCAGGATGGGTTGTGTCGTGTTTCATTACGACATGATCGGATATGGGGACTGCCAACAGATTTCACTCGACGTAGCTCATCGGTTCTCACGATCGCGGGAGAAGTTCAGCCGTCCGCCCGAGACCGGATTCTACAGCGCGTCGGCCTTGCTGCATTCCAACAATCAACTCGCCCTGCACACATGGAATTCAATCCGAGCCCTCGACTTTCTGACAAGCCTTTCCGATGTTGATCCCGAGCGAATTGCGGTCACCGGTGGCAGTGGAGGCGGAACGCAGACATTCATGCTGTGTGCGGTTGATGACCGGCCGCTGGTTTCCGTTCCGGTGGTGATTGTCTCTGCTGACCGTCAGGGAGGATGCACCTGCGAAAACATTTGCGGATTCCGGATTGACACCCATAATCTCGACTTTACGGCGCTGCACGCCCCTAAACCGTTGTTGCTGATATCAGCAGATGACGCGACGCGCACAATGACGACTCGTGGATTCCCCGAACTGCAGGAGCACTATCGATCGCACAGTGCCGGCACCAACGTCAAGCACGTGGCTCTTACACAGTTTCCACACAACTACAACTTTGTCAGCCGCAGTGCGATGTATGACTTTGTCAATCGGCATCTCAAACTCGGGCTCGACGAGGCGATCATCGAGAAACCTTTTCGGCGGTTAACACGTAAAGAACTCAGTGTGTGGGACGATGATCACCCTCGACCGGCCGACGATCCCACCTTTGAAAAACGGCTGCTTGGCCGGATCAGGGGGGACGCGCAAAAACAACTCGCTGCTCTCGCACCTCGCAATGCCGAGTCACTCAAGAAGTATCGCGAAATCGTCGGTGGAGCTTGGGATATCTTGCTGAGAAATCTCCCGAAGAAACACAACATTTACTTTGATGAGAAGTCGCGCATGGATAGGAAAGGCTATTCCACATCGCTCGGCTTGCTGTCGTATAAGACAATCGAGGCTCATGACGTCCAGCTTCCTGTCATCACGCTGACACCGGAGAATCCCCAGGGACGAACCGTGATCTGGATCAGCGAATCCGGAAAAGAATGCCTCTTCAATCGGGACGGGACGGTTCGGACATCTGTGCAAAAACTACTGGTGAATGGCAGGACGGTGATTGGAGTCGACCTGCTTCACCAGGGGGAGTTTCTTCCGCAAGGGAAGGTCGTCCTGCGGCAGCGATCGCTTCCCGGCGAAGCGGGCTACGGAGGCTGGACGTACTGCTACAATCTACCGCTCTTCGCACGGCGTGTTCACGATGTCCTCGCGGTGATTCAGTTTGCAACAAAGAGCAACAAGCCTGCACACAAGATCGACATCATCGGCCTGAGGCAGGCGGGACCGTTAGTCGCTGCCGCAGTCGCGCAGTCGCAACGACAGATCGATCGCGCAGCGATCCATACCGACGGCTTTCGATTTGCACAACTGACCAATGTCTACGACACACGTTTCCTGCCCGGTGCGTCCAGGTACGGTGACGTGCCCGGCCTACTATCATTGGCAGCCCCCACGAGACTTTGGCTGGCCGGTGAAGACGTGTCGAAGGACAGCATCATTAGCGCCGGCTGGCGCGCAAGCGGCAATGCCAATCGATTAACGACGTACTTTGGTGAAAACGTCGAACGAAACGCTGTCAAATGGTTGCTCAGGTGAAATTCGGCGCTGCCTGACCTACTCCCAATTTCTGTACCACTCCAAGTGAGAGAATCGGGGTCAAGTTGTCTCGCTGTGTTCAGCAGGTGTGAGCGTAGCGAACTCCTGCTGAACACAGCGTGCCGCGAATGCGGCGGGGGCGTAGGGTCAAAAAACTCCGCCGACCTTTATCCTCTGTCCGGTTCGTGGTTTACACTACGCCGGATTCTCGCATCTCGGCCGCTTGATTTCATGCTGTTTTCTCCGGAACCTGTTGATTCCTCTTTGATCAGGCTTCTGGAGATTCCATGTACAACGTCTTACAGCCCTTGGATTTCCTGCTGGTCATTCTGGCCGGTTGGCTGCAGCACCGTCAGCAACAGATCATCGATTTCCAGAATGATCAGATCGAATCTCTGCTGGAACAGATGGACAAGAAGAGAATCCTGCTGACTGACGACCAGCGCCGTCGATTGGCCGTCAAAGGTAAGGCTCTCGGGCGCAAGACACTGCGGGAACTGACGACCATCGTCACGCCTGACACCATCATCCGCTGGCATCGGGAGCTGATTGCGAAGAAGTGGGATTACACCAGCCAGCGGAAGACCGCCGGTCGACCTCGTCTTCGCCAGGTCATCGTTGATCTCATCCTGCGATTCGCTCGCGAGAATCCGACTTGGGGATACGGTCGCATCCAGGGCGCCCTCGCCAACGTCGGCTATCACATCACCGAGACGACCGTCGCGAATGTGTTGAAGGCCAATAGAATCGAGCCAGCTCCGGATCGACAACGCCAGACCACCTGGTCCACGTTCCTGAAGGCGCACTGGGATGTGCTGGCGGCGATCGACTTTACGTCCGTTGAAGTCTGGACGCCGCGAGGACTGGTGACCTTCTATCTTCTGTTCGTCATCGAGTTGAAGACTCGCCGGGTGGAATTCGCCGGGTGTACGACCAACCCCGATGAACTCTGGATGAAGCAGATCGCCCGGAACTTGACTGATTGTTGTGACGGCTTCTTGCTCGGCAAGCGCTTCGTGCTGATGGATCGGGACGGCAAGTTCTGCCCGGCGTTCCGAGAGTTGCTGGACAACGACGGATGCGAGCCGTTGTTGCTTCCGCCCAGGAGCCCGAATCTCAACGCCTACATCGAGCGGTTCATGCGAAGCCTGAAATCTGAAAGTCTCGACCGCATGATATTCTTTGGCGAGAAGTCGCTCCGGCGTGCCGTGACCGCGTACGTCGAACACTACCACACCGAGCGGAATCACCAGGGGCTTGAGAATCGGCTGATCGATGCCGAAGTCGGCCATGTCGTCGGCAAGATCAAGTGTCGCGAGCGGCTCGGTGGGATGCTGAAGTTCTACTATCGCGAAGCCGCGTAGAGCCGTTCAGCAGTTGATGATCATGCTCCCGGTGCGCGCCGTCGTTTGCTTGTTCGTGGAATGACCGACGAATGAGTGATTCTGCGCTGCATCGTCGGCCGAGATTTCGCATCCCCCGCTTGTTCTGCTTCCTGCGACGACAGCGTCTGGGCGTCATTCGAGTTTCTTGACCCTACGCGCTCCGTGTAATGGAGCGGGATGCAGAGTGACGGAAACCGCAGGACGAAACCGGAGTCAAACTGATTGGACGAACAGAACACGCCTCCTCAGAAATCGGAGGCAGGCTCCCTCACAAAAATGTACGGCGGACCTTGCATAGGCGTCCTCCATAAAAGAGGGAAAGCGGTACAAGAAAAAACAACCTCTACTACGGATTATATCGTCACTCACACACCGGTCAAGAAAAGTTTTTCCAGAAAATCCTCCGCAGTTTGCGTTGAATTTGAATGACGTGACTTTCCGGCTGGTTGTTACGATTTCAGGCAGCCTGCGGTCCGCAAGTCAGCGGCAGATCGAATTGCCGATCCAGAGGTCCACGTTGTCTTGTGTCATTCGCTGGCGTTGCTGAGTCTGCGCCTGACCTCTCGCACGATTTCGTCGATTTGGAACGGTCGCAAAAGGGTTGGTTCTTTTTCCAGCTTCACACGCCATTCCGTCAAGATGCTATCCGGCCTCTGTTGCTCATGATTGCATTCTTCAGTCATCTTCAGGATGGTTGCCTCCCATTCTTCAAGACGCATCGGCTATATTCTCCTTGATTGCGGCATCGCATCATGCGACATCAATCGTAATGTATCGTTGAACTGGATTCCTGAAGCCTGCGCCGCAACGCCGTGTATCTGTGGCGGGTGTCGGCCCGTCTGATGGCCATGCCCAGTGCCTTTTTCGTGCCGACCAGCACCACCAGCCGTTTTCCTCGGGTCACGGCGGTGTAGAGCAGATTCCGTTGCAGCATCATGTAATGCTGGGTGTACAGAGGGATCACGACGCACGGGAACTCTGATCCCTGACTCTTGTGGATGGACAATACATACGCCAGCGACAACTCGTCCAGATCAGCAAAGTCGTATTTGACGGACCGCCCCTCGAAATTAACGACCATCTCCTGCTCGATGCGGTTCATTGTTTCGACCACGCCGAGTTCGCCATTGAACACGTCCCGGTCATAGTTGTTTCAGTTTGAATCACCCGATCCCCGATTCGAAACGTCCAACCGAACCGCTGGATTTCGGGGCCGTTGTCGCCAGGGTTCATCGCCGCCTGCATGACCTGATTGAGGTTCCTCGCATCCAACAGTGACCGGTTCATCGGCGTGAGCACCTGAATGTCCGACTTGGGATCAAATTTAAACCGAGCCGGAATCCGTTCCTTCACTAATCGCACCAGCATGTCTTGGATGGCTTCCGGCTCGTCGCACTCCACGAAGTAGAATTCGGTGAGTCCCTCCGGCACGGTCAGATTTGGCATTCGTCCGTTGTTGATGGCGTAGCCGGCAGTGACAATCTGGCTCTGACTGGCTTGCCGGAAAATCTCCGTCAGTCGCACGACAGGCACCGTACCCGATGCGATCAGATCGGCCAAGACCGAACCGGGACCGACCGAGGGGAGTTGATCCACGTCTCCCACGAGGATCACACAGGATTCGGTGGGGACGGCTCGCAAGAATTGATGTCCCAGCACGACATCCACCATCGAAGTCTCGTCCATGACGAACAGATCACCGGTCAATGGACGTTGCTGGTTGCGTTTGAATTCACCAGTGGTGGGATCGAATTCCAGCAGACGATGAACGGTCTTGGCGGATCGCTGCGTTGTCTCGGCCAAACGCTTGGTTGCACGCCCAGTCGGTGCCGCCAGCACGCACTTCATTTGTTTGGTTGAGAAGATTTCGAGGATGCTGCGAACCAGCGTCGTCTTGCCGACACCCGGCCCTCCTGTGATGACCAACCGTTTGTGTTCACAAGCCTGCCGGATCGCCTCCTGTTGTCCTGCTGCCAATTCGATACCCAGACGTTGCTCGGCCCAACCGATAGCCTTCTCCACGTCAATCCGAGGCAGAGGATGCGGGCTTTGTTTCAGTCGCCGCACGGATTGTGCCAATCCGACTTCGGCCCGATGAAGACTGGCCAAATACAGCCACGGCTCGCCATCGACAAGTTCACGGACGACGCTTCGGTCCTTGAGCGCACTCAAAATCGCCTGTTCGACAATTTGTTCTTCAACCTGAATGAGGTTGGTTGTCCGCCCCAATACACCCGATTCGGGATAACCGCAATGGCCATCACCTGCCAGCTCTTGGAGCGTGTAATGGATAGCGGCTCTGGCCCGGCAACTTGTATAGCTAAACTGGCGGTTCTCACGAGAAAAGGCAAGAGATCGTACTTTCTGTTTTCTTAACAATCCCGGCCGTTTGAAGCGGATCAGTAACGCAATCGTGACGGACAACAACGGCTTGGCGTAGAGAGACCAACCAGATCGTGACCAGGCTGCTGAGCATCGAAGACGTGCGGAACGAAAAGTACGTCCCACCGCACGGTGCTAAAGCAAACACCTGATTGGGTTCTAAATTCCGATGCCATCACAGTCGTCAAGCAGTCGCCGGTCTATCAGAGTGAAGGTCCAACATGAGACACTACGTGTCTCGGTCGCCCGGCAGGGCCGATTGATAAAACTGACGCATCTCCGCGTGAAATTCGATGCGTGACTCGTCCCAGCTATAGAACATGTGACCGCCGTCAAAAGTCCGGCTGGTCAAATTCGCTTGCTGCTCGTCGGTGAGTTTCATCAGTTTCGTCAATCTCTGACTGCCGAAGTAGGGAGTGATGAGGTCAAAGCGTCCATGCGTGATGGACACTTTCATGTGCCCGTTGAGGCTCATGCCGTATCGCAGATCGTCCATCGCGCCAACCTGCCGATCGAAGAAGTGCCGCTTGCTCTTGTCCTTCCACGCCTCATTCACCTGCATACTCAACAGGCGATAATCGAGTTCAGTCTCCACATTGAGGTTGGACCGCAAGTGATGATTGATGGCGCCGGTAAACAGCCGGTCGATGGAAAACAGCGTCGGATCCGGCCCTTCATAGTCGTTGCGATCCGGGAAAGGGTCCACGGTCGTCACGGAGGCGTCGTACCGGCCACACAGCCTTTGCTCATCACGCAGCAGTTCGCGGCAGAAGTGTGTCGCGCTGATCCTGCCGGCCGCTCGCTCGAGTACGGTCGCCGACAGCCCAGTCAAAGCCGACATTCGCGCGACGATCGACGCCCGTTCGTCGGCTGGCAGTGCCTCACCCTGCGTCAGCCATCGGACCAACTCGTTGTTGGCGAATGCCTCCCCCTGGCGTTGAAAGTCGTCATCGCCAAGATCCCGCGTGCGACCGTGATGATGTGCGGCCGCGACGAGCGAGGGAAACAGTTCAACCCAGTAGTTCAGGTTGTAGTCCGAATCGAGCAGTGCATCGAGTTCGATCGCGGGCGAAATCAGTATCGCGCCGCACAAGCCCACGCCATGCTGTTCTTGCAGCCTCCGCGCCATTCGGGCCACGCGAAATCCACCGTAACTCTCCCCCGCAATGAACAGAGGCGACGTCCAGCGATGATACTTCGAGAGAAACCGGCAGATGAATTCACCGAGCGCATCGAGATCCTTCTCAATTTCCCAAAATTCGGGATTCTCCTCCGGTCCAGTTTCGCTGGACTTGTCCTTGCCGCCTTCCGCCTTCTTCTCTGCGCCCGATTCCTGTATCGCCCGGCTGAATCCGGTTCCCACAGGGTCGATGAAAACTAGATCGGTAAACGACAGCCAGGTTTCTTGATTGTCCACCACCTGTGTCGGCGGCTCCGGTAGCGATCCCATTTTTCCAAACGCCACCCGCTGTGGACCCAAAGCTCCCATGTGCAGGTAGGCCGATGCTGCCCCTGGACCGCCGTTGAAGACGAACGTCAACGGACGGGCGCCGTCTTGAGGTTCGGCGATGTATGCAGTGTGAAATAGGTGTGCCACCGGCTTGTGGATCTTCCGCAAACTGATCCAGTCCGCGATCGCCTTGTAGACCAGTGGCCCGCTAGGCAATTGCAGTGTGTGCTCAGTGGTGGAGACACGTCTGGGAAAGTCGTTATCGGCGTCCGTCGGATTTCCGCCGTGCTCCTGCTTCAAGTCGCTCATCTTCAATCCTCAGATTCAATCGCAAGTCGTTATCTGTATCTCTGTCCGACGCGCAGCTACGCCGCGGGAATAGTACGTCAGCAGCCCTCCGTGCTGTCACGACATGCTGCGCCTTTTTCTCGCGAGCTCTCGCCACGTCGCGAGTGAGTGTAACAACCAGCAGATGCCGTCGACCATCAATCACGACTCACAACCCGCCCAAGCGTTCGTGACGAACTACGTCATCGGCGACCGATTGGTACCCGCAAACTCGCCCGAACATCAGACTCTGCCGTGGTTGGTCATAACCCTACAGTCGTAGTTCCCACCAATCGAGACCATCGGCGTCAGAGTGTCTCACCAGTGTCTCTACTGAGGATGTCGATATTGGTTGGGTCCCCGCCACTTGAACTGCAGAGAGCGAACTTATCCTTCCGTGTGGACGAGAAACGGATTGAGACGGCCGAAAACGACACCAAAACGTGGAATGACGTACCATCTGAGGATATCATCAAGTCAGCTGGCCGCCGGTTTGGTCAGAACAAACTCCATCTGGGAACGTCGGTTGATCGGGAGTGACTCTGTGCAAAGCCTATCTGCTGCGTTGCTGGGAGTGCTGTTTGGCGTCGGTTCTTTGCAGGCCGCCAAGCCGCCCGACTATTTGCGCGAGATCAGGCCAATCCTGAAAGAGCGATGTTTCGCTTGTCATGGCGGTCTCAAGCAAGAAGGCAGTTTGCGGGTCGACACGGCGGCGGCAGTTCGGGCCGGTGGTGACAGTGGAGCGGCTGTCGAGATTGGCAAGGCCGCTGAAAGTTTGCTGATTGTACGTGTCTCGGCCTCCGATGAAGAGGATCGCATGCCGCCCGAGGGTCAGCCTCTCACCGCGGAAGAAATCGCAAAACTGACCGCTTGGATCAACGGCGGCGCCAAAGCCCCTGTCGGGGAAGAGCCGGAACCGGATCCGCGCAAACATTGGGCGTTTCAACTTCCCCAACGCTCGGAGGTTCCGCGAGTGGGCGACCCGCTTTGGCAGCAGAACCCAATCGACGTCTTCCTGGCTGCCGAGAGAAAACGACTAGGTCTGAGGCCTGTTGCCCCCGTCGAGAAATCGTTGCTGCTACGGCGCGTTTATCTGGACCTGATCGGACTTCCCCCGACGCGGGCTCAGCAACAGGCGTTCTTGAAAGACAAGCGCACGGACGCCTACTTGCGTGTGGTCGATCAACTGTTGGCCAGCCCTCATTACGGCGAACGGTGGGGACGACATTGGATGGATGTCTGGCGCTATTCCGACTCGTACGGACTGGGAAAGCAGCTGCGTTATAGTCAGAAGCACATCTGGCATTGGCGCGATTGGATCATCGAATCGCTCAACGACGACAAGGGCTATGATCGGATGGTCATCGAGATGCTGTCCGCCGACGAGATCGCTCCCACCGACCACGACACACTCCGGGCGACCGGTTTTCTGGCCCGCAATTACTTCCTGTTCAATCGCACCACTTGGCTGGACAACACGATCGAGCACACATCCAAGGCCTTTCTGGGGTTAACGATCAACTGCACCAAGTGTCACGATCACAAGTACGACCCGATCTCACAAAAAGATTACTATCGGATGCGGGCGATTTTCGAACCCCATCAGGTCCGACTCGACCCGACCCCTGGAATCACCGATCTGGAAAAGAACGGTCTGCCGCGCGTCTTCGATGGGCATCCGGATGCCCCGACTTATCTTCACGTTCGAGGAAACGACCGAGACCCGGACAAGAGCGAGGTCATCGTTCCCGGAGTCCCGCCTGTCTTGGGCAACGAACATTTCC
>Ga0209403_10003342_pt1 | contig 18240 bp, 18 predicted proteins | sample ArcticOcean_MG_C_8_FD_187440 | JGI IMG/M metagenome (GOLD analysis project Ga0209403, IMG submission 187440) | Marine microbial communities from western Arctic Ocean - ArcticOcean_MG_CB11_86 (SPAdes) (version 2) | ecosystem: Environmental > Aquatic > Marine > Oceanic | place: Arctic Ocean... | reverse complement strand
AGTTGCAAGTTTATTAGGAAGGTTCTCTTGGTTTCCAATTACAAAAGATCAACTTACGATGCTTGTTGAAGGGAATGTTTGTGAATCAGATGAAATTTTTGAATTATTTAAAATTGAGCCCACTCCGTTTAATACTGAAACGCTCAGTTACTTAAATAAATAATTTTATTTTATGAAAATTGCTATATTCATGACAGTAATTAGTATATTGATTGCAACAGTTTTTCTTAATGCAAATAATCAATCTGTTGAATTAAAAGTAGGTGATAAAGCTCCTGAATTCGCCTTATACGACCAAGATAATAAACTTCATAAACTGTCGGATTATAAAGGGCAAAGATTAATCATTTATTATTTTCCTAAAGCCGATACTCCTGGATGAACAAAAGAAGCTTGCGGGTTCCGCGACATATATAGCGAATACAAAAGAGCAGGGATAATAGTTTTTGGTATTAGTTATGATTCTTCAAAATCTTTAAAAAAGTTTAAAAATAAATATGCACTTCCATTCAATTTTTTATCAGATGCAAAAAAAGAAGTAGCTGTTAAATATGGTGCTGCAGGAACAGGTTGGCCAAGAAGAGTGACATTTGTAATTGATAAAAATGGTAAAATTGAGAAAATTTATAATAAAATAAATGTTAATACACATGCGGAAAAAATTTTAGATGACTTATTTCCAAAAAAATAGTCTTATTTTTCTATTCTTATCAAGTTTAACTATTGCACAAGATTCTGGTAATCAAATCTATGGTTTTATTACTGACAGTACTTCAGGAGAAGCCTTAATTGGAGCTAATGTATTTATTAGGGAAACTGGGCAAGGTATGGCAACAGATAATAATGGTTATTATGTACTATCAGAAATTGAACTTAGCGAAGCTACTTTAATTGTTTCATATATTGGCTATGAGCAATATCAAAAAAAGATAAATTTTCTAAATAATTCATCTAAAAATCTTCTTATTGCCTTAAAGCCAGATGTTGTTGAGTTATTACAAGTAGATGTTTCTGCAGAAGAAATTGATAGATTAAATAAAATAGAGCCGAGTCGAATAACACTTTCCCCACGCGTTCTAAAAGCACAACCATCATTAGCTGAACCAGATATTTTTAGAACAATACAGTCTCTTCCGGGTGTTTTAACTACTTCTGAGTTTAGTACGGGTTTAGTTATTCGAGGTGGGAATACTGATCAAAATTTAATTTTATTAGATGGGATTACAGTTTATAACCCATCACATCTTGGAGGCCTTTTTTCAAACTTTATTGTTGATGCAGTTAAAGAAGCTGAATTAATAAAAGGTGGATATAATGCTGAATATGGTGGAAGACTTTCTGCAGTTTTAGATATTAGGAGTCGCGAAGGCAATAGAAATAAATTTGAAGGAAGTAGCAGTATTTCTGTTTTATCTGCTCAAACCACACTTGAAGGACCTTTTTTAAATGGAGCTTGGTTATTAGCAGGACGAAGAACTTATTTTGATAAGGTTTTACCTTTGGTTTCAGATTTTAATCTTCCATACTATTTTTATGATTTACAAGGACATGTTTTTACAGATCTTAATGAGAAAGATAGATTGTCTTTGAGTTTCTATCGTGGTGTTGATGATCTTAAATATACAGACTTAGATCTCAATTCAGATTGGGGAAATGAGACTATGAGTCTAGCCTATCGCCATGTTTTCAGTGAGAAAATGATAGGTAATTTTTTAGCTGCAAATAGTCGTTTTTACACGCGTTTTGGATTGGGTGGAGGTTCAGGCATCAATGAATATAATCCGCTCCGTGATATTACTTTTGCTGGAGATATCTCATATTTTAAGAGTCAAGACGTCAATCTTTTTTTTGGCGCAGAGTTTAAAAAATTAAGTATTACATATGATTCAAGGTTTAATGACGAAAGTATATTTTTCTCTGAGACTGAACCGAATCAACTAGCATTATATACTAAATTGAAGTGGAAGCCGAATCAAAAGTTTATTGTTGAGCCAGGAGTGAGAATTAGCACTTTTTCTAGTCATAGCAGTGGACTTTATCCTGATTTTAGGCTAAGTGCAAAAATTATTATTGATGAAGATAGATTTATAAATTTTGCTGTAGGGAATTACCATCAATTTATTTCAACATTCCAAGATGATTTTAATGCGCCGATATTAGATAATTGGTTTGCAGTAGATGAAAACGGTGAACCTTCAAGAGCAACACAATTTGTTTTAGGTTATGAACAATTTATAGGTCGTGGATTAAAAGTTCAAATTGAAGGTTTTTACAAAAATATCACAGATATGCTAACTTACGAAGAATCAAGAAGTACTGCAGATAGTCGGGTAGAGAATGAAAGTCTAATTGATTTACTCACACCTGCAGATGGATATGCATACGGTTTAGAACTTTTCGCCCAACAATCTGTTGGTAAACTGAGTGGTTGGACAGGATATTCATGGTCAGTTAGTCGTAAAAAAATGAATGGAAAAGAATACTTTACAAATTGGGATCGTACTCATGTCTTCAACCTTTTAGCTAATTACCAAATGAGTGCTACTTGGGAATTCAACTTAAAATTTACATTACAATCAGGCCAAGCTTTTACTCCAATCAATGGTTATTTTTTAGAGAATCTACCAGGAAGTTCTCAGCAAAGCTATCGTACTATCCCAAGTGTTAGAAATGGGGGGAGATATCCTTCCTATCATCGTTTAGATATTGGTGCTGTATGGCATCGAAAAAAATATGATGTATTTTTCCAAGTAATTAATCTTTACAATCGCGAGAATGTATTTAGATATACCTATCCTTTAGGTAATACATATAATGGAATTGATGATGATGGTGATTGGGATGTAAAAAAGCATGATAGTAATGGCAATTTAAAACCTGATAGAGGTGAACCAAATATAGATGAAGGTGATGAAGCTCGAATACAAAGAAAAGCCTTAAGCCTTTTTCCATTAATACCTACAATTGGAATAACTTGGAACTTTTAATGAATAAAATAAATCTATTAATACTTACTTTACTAGTTTTTGCCTGCGAAGGATTTAATGATCCTGACTCACCTTATACAGAAGAGTACGTTGTCTTTGCTAATATTTCTGCAAATAAACCTATGATTGATGATACAGTTTTTGTTTCTAGAACAGCCTCTTTAAATGAATCTATTGATGCTAAAGAATTATGGATAAGTGATGCAAAAGTAACAATAACTGGAGGAAAAGATTTATTTGCAACAGCATACCCAGTTAAAGCAAGACCTGGACGTTACCAAACTGATACAACATTTATTTATTATCCTGGTACAACTTATACTTTAACTGTTGAAGTTGGTGGCCGAATATTAACTGCAAAAACTAGTGTCCCTAAATCATTAGATATTGCATCAAGTAATGAATCTAAAACTTATACATGTCGAGATGGATTAACTCTTCCGATTTCACAAATAAATTTAGATAACATATATGAAAATGGTGATGCGATAGTTGAGAAAGTAGATACTATTCTTTATAATTATGGTCAATGTTTTACTGGAAGTTTTGCTTCATACCCAATGTTTAAGATTGACTTTAAATCAGATGACGATTCTAAATTAGTTAGAACATTAACTTATGCCCTAGATAGCGAAGAAATTGGGCTTGAACCAGGTACACCTGATGACTTTTTTGATTATAATAGAAATAATAAGCAAGATAGTACATTTATAAATGTAATCTATGATACCACATTCGCTAGTGGTATTTGGAAAGGTCCATATCAAAGAGATATTAATAATAACCCATTTAGAGAAAACCCATATGTTTGGTCTTCAGCACAAAGCCCCATCAAAATGAGTTGGCTCTTTTTTAACTACTATGGTCTTCAAAAAATTACTGTTCATGCAACAGATAATAATTTTGATAAATATTTTGAAGGCGATCCTTTTAGTCAAAATATTTATACACTACCTGGATCAAATATTGAAGGTGGGTATGGAATGTTTTCTTCTGATATCTCTAAATCTTTCTATGTTTATTTAAAAAGAGGTAAAGATTACTCAATAGACTAATATCTTTTATTATATATTGCTTATATAATAATGCTATCTTCCTAATATTATATATATGATAAATCAAACAGGAAGATTAATGAAAAAAATTATTTTACCTCTATTCTTTCTCTTAGGGTGTGATAATAACCTGATTATAAATAAAAATGGGTTAAAAACACAAAACGTGATTCTTATTACTCTTGATGGTGTACGATGGCAAGAAGTTTTCCAAGGAGCAGATAAAAGAATTATTAATAATATTAAAGATGATACCAAAAAAGAATTGACGCTTAAATCATTTTGGGTTAATAATGAAATGGAAAGAAGGAATCTTCTTATGCCTTTTTTGTGGAATACAATAGCTTCAAAAGGGCAACTATATGGTAATAAAACTAAGGGCAGTATAATGAAGCTTACCAACCCATATTCTTTTTCTTATCCTGGGTACAATGAGTTACTTACAGGTTTTAATGATGATAGTGTAAAGAGTAATTCTAAAATTTATAATCCTAATCTAAATATCTTAGAATTTATGAATTCAAAAGAAGGATTCAAAGGCCAGGTAGCTGCCTTTGCCTCTTGGGATGTGTTTGATTGGATAATAAATAAAGAAAGAAATGACTTTACCATTAATTCTGGTGCTTTTCCACTAACGGATAGTCTTATGACAAAAAAACAAAGATGGATGAATAATTTTATCTCAGATTTACCTTATGAAGGATATGGCACAGGCGTTAGATGGGATGCCTTAACTCAGGAGTATGCTTTTGAATATTTAAAATTAAATAAGCCAAGACTACTTTATATAGCATATGATGAATCAGATGAATTTGCTCATCAAAAAAAGTACGGTGAATATCTTTCAATTATTAATCGTTTAGATAATTATATTTCCTCAATATGGACATGGACTCAATCACAAAATATATATAGAAATAAAACTACGTTAATTATTACAACTGATCATGGAAGAGGTGGCTATCTTAATGATCAATGGGGTAATCATGGACAAGATGTTAAAGGTGCTGAATTTGTATGGGCAGCCATAATTGGTCCTGATACACCATCTATTGGAGAATTAAGTAATATAGATACTGTTAGTACGAATCAAATAAGTTCAACGATAAGTCATTTGCTAGGTTATGAATTTAAAAGTAATCGTAAGGTTGGCTCTACCATAAAAAAGATGATAAAATAAATTAGCTAAGGTGTACCTACGCCGTGAATCCATACAAGCTGCCCTCCAAGATATGCAGTAAATAACACACAGCAAGTAAGAATGAATAGAAAAGCGAATGCTAATATATCTATACGCTTATCTTCCATATTTTTAAAAAATACGTTTACCCAAACTAAAAAAAATAATGTAGAACCCCAGGTTACAATATTCCCCATGGTTTCATGCAAATTAATAATTTCTAAAACTTTCATATCGTAGCCTATTTCTCCAGCTTTTGTTAATTCCCATTGCCCAGTAATTGCAGCAAAAATAGAAAAAAAAGCAGCAAGGCCTAATAGCCACATCCCTACAACACGGCAAATCCAATTAGGGTTATAAAGGTGCACTCCTTGTAAAAAGAAAGCCCCCAATAAAAAAGCAATTGGAAAATGGACTAAAACGGGATGATATGGAAAGTTCATAATATAAAATTAAAACAAAAAACCCTGCTTTTCAGCAGGGTTTTATATGTAGCCCGTAGGGGAATCGAACCCCTGTTGCAGGAATGAAAATCCTGAGTCCTAACCACTAGACGAACGGGCCGAAGATTATTTTATTTGTCAAATAAGTGGTGGAAAATTTATAGATCTATATGAAAATCACCAAATTAAATCTAATTGTTTTCTGATATATCTAGAATATCTAAGAGTTCACCTTTTTGGTGTAATTCCATGGCTATATCAGCACCGCCAATTAGTTTTCCTTTAACAAATAATTGAGGTATTGTTGGCCAGCCTGACTGTTCAGATAATTTTATTCGTATTTCAGGATTTTCTAAGATATTAACATCTTTATACTCAATACCATAATGGTTCAATATTTGAACTACTTGATTTGAAAATCCACACATAGGCATTTCTTTAGTTCCTTTCATATATATAATAACAGGGTTCTCAGAAATGTCAGTTTTGATTTGTTCAGATAATTCCATAATATTTTCCTATGAATTTTGTTCTGCCCATTTATTGGGCGAGTATGTTTTTAATTGTAGTGCATGAACCTCTTTAGTCATAAATCGCCCAACAGCTTTATAAACTGATTGGTGTTGTTCCACTAAAGATAATTCTTCAAATGATTTACTAATGACAACTGCGCTAAAGTGATCTTTTGTTCCTGTTGTATCAATTACTTCAACTTTAGCATCCGGAATGCCTTTTTCTATTAATGCTTTTAATTCGTTAGGTTCCATAATTATTAGTTTATTTTAAAAGGTAAAATTACAACTTGTTAGTTCCAAAAATATTAAAAAAATCTATTCTAAATTATAATAATACCATACTTTCTTATCTCATCATTATTTCTCAATTTAAAACCTTTAATTTGAGGAAAATATGAAGTTGTATTCATGGAATGTTAATGGAATTAGAGCTGTTGAGAAAAAAGGGTTTTTGGATTGGTTAGACCAAGAACAGCCAGAAATAGTTTGTATTCAAGAAACTAAAGCAAGAGTTGAACAATTAAGTTCTTCTCTAATAGAAGATCATGGATATTATACCTATTGGCATTCAGCAGAAAAAAAAGGCTATAGCAGCGTTGCAACTTTTTGCAAAGAAGAACCGCATAATGTTCAAATTGGACTTGGTATAAATCGTTTTGATGCTGAAGGTCGAGTTCTAATAACTGAACATGATAATTTTTTCCTTTATAATATTTACTTCCCAAATGGCCAGAAAGATGAAATTCGACTAAAATATAAACTTGACTTCTATGATGAACTCCTACCTATCATTAATGAACAAGTTGATAATGGCGCTAATGTTATTGTTGCAGGAGATTGGAATACTGCGCATCATGCCATCGATTTAGCACGACCAAAAGAAAATGAAAAAACTTCAGGTTTTATGCCTATTGAAAGAGAAAGATTAGATACATATGAATCTCATGGGTGGGTTGATACGTTCCGCCATTTTAATTCCGAATCAGATCGTTATTCTTGGTGGTCCTATCGAACAGGGGCTAGACCTCGAAATGTGGGGTGGCGCATTGATTATTTTTTTGTAAATGAAGGTTTTATTGATGAATTAGAATATGCCGATATTCATGATGATATTATGGGGTCAGATCATTGCCCCGTATCTATAACTTTAAAAGAGTCAGGGATTTAATAAATTATTTTATAATAAAAAATCAATAGCAATAGCATCGGCAAAAGCATAACCTTCATTTGTTAATCTTAAGTGATTACCTTCTTTAATAAGAAACTTACCCCATTTATCTTTATTTTTTTCTATTAATATATCAAAACTATACTTCAGCTGATCTGAAATCTTATCAAGGTTAATCCCATTCTTTATTCTTAAACCAAAGCCAATCAGCTCATTAGAGTAATTTTTATCAGATAGTTTTTCTTTTTGAAGTTGAGGAATTTTACCTAATTTTATTTTATTAATGTATTTATCTAAATTACTAATATTTGAAAAGCGAGTTTTTCCATCAAACCCATGAGCTGAGGGCCCAAATGCTAAACAAGGATCAATCTCCCAATAATGAAGATTATGCCTGCATTCAAGTTTAGGTTTTGACCAATTTGAAATTTCATATTGTTCAAAACCACAATCATTCATTAACTTTTGAGTGTAACAATATAGTTCGCCACTATTATCGTTACTTGGCATTGTAATTTTTCCGTTATTAACATAATTATATAATTGAGTTCCTTCTTCAACTGTCAAAGAGTAACAAGAGATGTGTTCTGGTTCTAGTTGGAGAATCTGTTTTAGGTCATCTCTCCAAATTTTTAAAGTTTGATTAGGAATATTAAAAATCAGATCACAATTGATATTCTCATAACCTACTTTTCTTAATACATCAAATGTTTTTAATACTTCTTCTTTACCGTGGATTCGTGTTAAGAATTTGAGTAGGTCATTATCTAAGGACTGTACTCCCATTGAAACCCGATTCACACCTAAGCTTTTAAATGATCTGAGTCGTTTTTCAGGAGCTTCACCCGGATTAGCTTCGATTGTAAATTCCTTTACATTGCTAAGGTCAAAATTATTATCTAATTCTTTAATTAAACTTTCTAATTGATTAGGGCTCATTAAGCTTGGCGTACCACCACCTATAAAAATCGTATCAATAATCCAATTTTTGGTTTCTATTTGGCACATTTTAATCTCTTTAATAAGAGAATCAAAAAAAGCTGGCATAGCCTCATCTTTATCAGCAACTGAATAAAAGTCACAATACATACATTTTACCCTACAAAAAGGCATATGAATGTAAATACCAGCTTTATGCATTAAATATTTTGATGTTACTCTGCAAGGCTATTTAGATCATCTCTAATCAAAATGAGAATAGCAGACTGAGGCATTATAAGATAGTCTTCATCTTCTATTTTAACTTCGATGGAAGCTTTGTTTACAAAAAGGGCCATATCTCCAACTTCAGCTTGTGGTGGAATATATTTAACAGAACCACCATCATTTATTGACCATGGTTCATCCATATTTTCCTCAGGGTTTCCGAGTGGGATACCAGGGCCCACTTCTACAACAATACCACTTAAAACTTCTTGTTTCTCTATTACACTTGGAGGGAGGTAAAGCCCTGCTTTAGACTTTTTTTCTCCTTTGTCAGGTCGAATTAAAACTCGGTCACCTACTACAAGAATTTGTTTATTATTACTTTTCATAATAGAAATTAGGTGATTTTTACCAGTTCAAACAAGTATGATGAAATCGTTGGAATTAGAATAAAATCGAACGAAATTTGTTAAATGGATGTTAATGTAAAGATAGTGAAAAGTCACTCAGAAAAGGAATTAGTACTATCTATTAGAAGAGATGTATTTATTAGAGGATTAAATATTCCAGAGCATATGGAAATTGATAAAAATGAAGACGTGGCTACATATGTTTTGGCTTATATAAAAAACAAACCTGTTGGTACAGCTCGTTGGCGCGAAACTAAAAGAGGTGTAAAACTTGAAAGATTTGCTGTTTTAGGTGAATATAGATCTAATGGAATTGGAGAAAAAATGACCAAATTTATTTTGAATAATTTGAACAAATCTCAATTAATCTATTTATATGCTCAAGAATCTGCTATTAATTTTTATGAAAAATTAGGCTTTAAATCTGTTGGGAATCTTTTTGAAGAAGTAGGAATCAAACATCAAGAAATGATATATAATTTAGAAGGTAAGAAAGCAGACATATTTCCTTCTTAAATTCTATATTAAATTTATTGTGATTTTAATTATGAAAGACATAAAGAAATAAGACCAATGTCAAGTCCGTTATATAAGCGTATGGCTCAACTACTATTTCATTTTTGGCCATATATTATCATTTCATCTATATCTGCAATTATTTATGTTTTGCTTAATAGCACTTCTATGTGGCTTGTTGCTTCCTTAATTAATAATGTTTTAACAGATTTTGATAAGATAGTAGAGTCTCAAATCGAATGGTCATCTAGTTCAACATTGACAATGAATGAAAAATTAAAATATTGGACTAATATTCTAATTCTTCGAGATACACCTACTAATTCTTTAAAAGTCTTATGCATCACTTTATTAAGTGTATTTTTTGCAAAAAATATTTTTCTTTATATTAAAAATATTCTTTTGAGAGTTGTTGAATTAAAATTTGTTAAAGAGATTAGAGATCGCCTTTATAAACATATTCAAACTCTATCATTAGGATACTTTCATAAACATAAGACAGGCTCCATTACTTCAATTGTCATAAATGATGTAGGTCAATTACAAAATGCAGTTGGGGTTGTCTTTCAAAGGTTATTTGTTGAACCTATTAATATTCTCACATTTGTAACCCTTTTGTTCATTATCAGTTGGAAATTGGCTATTATATCCATAATCATCTTACCTTTAGCAGGGAGTTCTATTATAACAATTGGTAGGAGTATTCGCAGGAAATCAAGACGCACTCAATCTAAAATTGCTGATATTATGCAGATTCTAACAGAGACGTTATCTTCGATCCGAATTGTTAAAGCTTTTGTGAATGAAAAAGAGGAGGTGAAAAAATTCACAAGTGAGAGTCAAAATTATTTTAAGCTATTATTAAAGAGAGCCAGATTAGACTTAATCTCTGCGCCAGTGACAGAAAGTTTTGGCGTTATTATTGGAGTGATTCTATTGTGGTACGGTGGAATAGAAGTATTATCTAATCAAGGTGTAAGTGCTGAAGATTTCATTCGTTTTATCGTCATTTTGTTTTCCATTTTGGGACCCATTAAGCAAATGAGTAACGTAAATATGAAAGTTCAAACTGGAATTGCATCAGCAGAGCGGATTTTCAAATTATTAGATACACCTCCAGAAATAGTAGAAGTTAAGAATGCGGTGGATCTAGGTGATTTGAGCCAATCCATTGAATTTGATCGAGTTCATTTTGAATACAATGATGGTGACGAACGAGTATTGGATGAAGTGAGTTTCACGATCAATAAAGGAGAAGTCGTTGCAATGGTGGGACCTAGCGGCTCTGGTAAATCCACAATCGCGGACCTAATTCCACGATTTTATGATGTATCAACTGGTGCTATTCGAATAGATGGTCATGACATTAGAAAAGCTACATTATCTTCAATACGAGGTAATATGGGAATAGTGACTCAGGAAGTAATATTGTTTAATGATACTATTAAAAATAATATAGCATATGCGCAACCAAATGTCAGTGATGAAGCTATTAGGCAGGCTGCTGAAGCAGCAAATGCTATGGATTTTATTGAGAAATCAGCAGATGGCTTTAATACTTTGATTGGTGAGAGAGGTGTTAATTTATCTGGAGGGCAAAAACAACGTTTAGCGATTGCAAGAGCTCTTCTTAAAAATCCATCAATTTTAATTTTAGATGAAGCAACATCTGCCTTAGATACTGAATCTGAGAAAAAAGTTCAAAGTGCAATTGAAAATTTAATGAAAGATAGAACAGCATTGGTTATTGCACATCGATTATCAACAGTCCAAAATGCAGATAAAATTATTGTTATTAATGAAGGTCGAGTATTAGAGATTGGAACACATAATCAATTATATGAAAATGATGGATTATATAGACGTTTATATGATATTCAATTTGACTAGATTTTATAGATGAATTTTTTTTTAAATATATTTTTTAGTAATTCTATTTCATCTCATAAATGGGGTGGCGGAGAAAAGTGGATGGTTACCGCTGCCAAAGGATTAAAAGATCGAGGTCATAATGTTTTAGTCTCTGGGAAGCGTAAATCAATTTTTCTTTCTAAGGCTCAATCAAAAGGGTTGAAAATTATTCCGTTAAACTTTTTTGAAGATTATAGCCCTTTTAAAATTTGGCATACAAAACAAATTCTCATCAGAGAAAAAGTTGATGTTATTGTTCTGAATTTAAAAAAAGATGTTCGTGTAGCTGGGGTTTCAGCTCGAAAAGCAAAAGTACCCGTAATTATTGCACGAAATGGAATCCAACATTATAGAGATATTTGGAAGCATAAAAAAACAGCAGATTTAGTAGACGGTATTATTACAAACACAAAATCAATCCGTAATGTATATAATCAATTTTCATGGATGAATGAAAAAAAAACAAAAGTCATCTATAATGGATTGAAAATGAATGGCGCCATTGAGCCATTTAATATCCATGATATTTGGAATATACCAAAAAATAATATTGTATTTGTAGCTGCAGGCCGCTTGACAATTCAAAAAGGATTTGATTTATTAATTCAAGCTATAAGTCAGATTAAGGATACGATAATTCCATTTACTGTCCTTATTGCAGGCACAGGCAAAGATCAAAAATCATTAGAACGCCTCATCACAAAAGAAGGTTTAGCCGGAACAGTAAAATTAATTGGCTTTCAAAACCAATTATTGCGTGTTATCCAAGCTGCAGATTATGTTATAATGCCTTCTAGGCGAGAAGGGATGCCTAATGTGGCAATGGAAAGTATGGCTTTGGGAAAACCAGTTTTTGCCTCCAATGTAAATGGAATTCCTGAATTAATTCAGCACCGTCAATCCGGGTATATTATGAATAAATTAACATTGGATGAAATTTCAAAAGCCATTATTTTTGGTATAGATAATCACGGAAGTGAAGAAATAAAAAGTTGGGGCATAGAGGCCAAGAATCAAGTGTCTAATAAGTTTACATTGGATCGCATGTTAGACCAATTGGAGTCTTATTTTTATAAACAAATGGATCAACCCTACCGCTAGTATTTATCGCTCATGACAACAGTCCTTTTCGAGAATCACCATCTTTATTATTTACCAAATTTTATTCCAATCATAGATGAAATGCGTCGCCGAGGTGGATATGATATTGTTGCTTCCATCCCAACCATGATGGACTCAAAAGAGAAAGATGTATTTAACCAAGCATGTAAAAATCTCAATATTAATACGATTATTGGCACCGATGAAAATGATAGAATAAAACAATTAAATCAAGCCAAATATGATGTGATTATTGTCGGCAATGTTGGTCAGCTCAATCCGATTGTACATTCTGAAACTTTAGCCGTCATGGTTTACCATGGCATTGGTTTGAAACAGTCGTATTATAATGATATTGACGAACGGGTTGATATACGTTCGGTTGAATCTGAATCACGCTTAGAAGAATTAAAATCCCATGGTCATAATAATCTCGTATTAACTGGATTCACAAAATGTGATCCACTTATTTCAAAAAACCCTCCGATAAGGTTTGATCTTGAAAAATACGGATTAAATCCAAGAAATAAAACAGTGCTTTATGCGCCCAGTTTTTACCCTTCATCTTTAGATCAATTGGCACCAGTTTTGGCCAAGTTGAGCTTCGAAACTAATTTAATTATTAAGTTGCATAATTTTTCTTGGTATCAAGATCGTTACCTTTATCAAAGCCGTGAAATGAAAAAATTGGCAATCAAGTATCCTAATATTTATTTAGCACCACCTGAGGATTATAATATTATTCCATATTATAATATTGCAGATTTGCTTGTCTCAGACATTTCTTCAACTATGTTTGAGTATCTCTATTTAAATCGCCCCATTATTATGGCGGAGTGCACTTCGCTAAGATTGAAACACCAGATTTTTAAAAAACGGTTTTCAAAAAAAATGGACTTAAGCCGTATGGAAGAAATTGAATTTGTTTTTCGCATGGATAAACCGGAAGATTTGCCTTCTCTTGTTTATCATACTTTGGAGTATCCCAAAGATTTAAGAGAAGAGCGATTAAGTGCTCAAACAAATTATTTATACAAAGTTGATGGTCAAGCATCTGGCCGTTTAGTTGATGCCATAGAGAAAAAATTAGCTTGGAGTGAGAGTTGAGGATTGGTGTCTTTTGCCCAAATTGGGTGGGTGACGCTGTCATGGCTTTACCTTTTTTCAATGCATGTAAAGAAGCTAATCCAGAAGCAATTATTATAGCTATTTGTAAATCATGGGTAGCGCCTATATTTGAAAATCACCCCGCTATTGATGGTATCATTTCATTTGATAAAAAAGACTTAACTGGCTTTAGATGTACCAATAATACAGGAAGAAGTTTGCAGGCTTTGGATTTAGATAAATTTTATTTGTTATCTGATTCCTATCGTGCAGCATTTTTGGCCAAAAAATCAAAAACAGCTATTCGTATTGGATATCCTGGGCAAGGAAGATATATGTTGCTCACTCAAGTTATTCCAAAGCTGAAAACAAAAATGCACAGGTCGCTAAAATACACTAATTTATTAGGCCCATCGAATGGAGTGCCTCTAACTGGTGGCCAAGGAATTTTCTTAAAAGATAAAGAATTAGATTGGGCTAAAAATGAATTAGTAGAATTGGGCATTTCTAATCCAATTGCTTTTTTCCCTTTTAGTGTAGCATCTTCTCGAAGTTTACCTGAATTGAAAGTATTAGATATGTTAGGTAAGACTTCTCAGTCAATTTTGATTATGGGTGGAAAAGGAGATAAGCTTAAGTCAGAAATTTTGGTAAATGCTTCTAATAAAAAAAATATTCATACTATTGCAGGCCATTATGATTTGCGAAAAAGTATCGCATTAATTTCTATTTGTAAGGGTGCTGTTGGTGTTGACAGTGGTTTGGGTCACATATCTACAAATTTAGGAATTCCCACTGTTTCTTTATTTGGAGCTGGTGATTCAGATTCAACTGGGCCAATAGGGTTAAAAACTCAACTCATTAACAAAAATGTTCATTGTAGTCCGTGTTTAAAAAATAAATGTCAGAATCATGATCAACCATTGTTATGCTTAGAAAAAATTAACTCTCGGTTGCCGTGGACTATATTATCAAAATTCAGCAAATAAATTAAGAATGGATTTCGATAGAAGTTTATTAATATTACTTTCATTTATTATTAATTAAAAAGACATTATAAGGGCTTTATATGAATTATAAAAAACCTGAAGGAAAACTAGGCATATTAATCCCAGGAATGGGTGCTGTTGCCAGCACATTTATAGCAGGAATTGAAGCCATTAAAATGGGAAAATCCAAACCTATAGGTAGTATGTCACAGATGGGAACGATTCGTTTGGGAAAAAGAACAGATAATCGTTCACCATTAATAAAAGATTTTGCACCTCTAGCAGATTTGGATGATTTAATATTTGGTGGATGGGATATAAACGAAGAAAATTTATACGAAATTTGTGTTCGGTCGAATGTCTTAGATAGAAGTCTTGTTGATTCTATGAAAGATTCTTTGGAGAAACTTGATGTATGGCCTGCTGTATTCGATCAAAATTATGTTAGAAGATTAGAAGGTAATTTTGTTAAAACAGGCCCAGACAAAATGGACTTAGCTAACCAAGTTGAAGAAGATATTATAAATTTTACCAAAAAACATGACGTACGTGCGAATATTATGATTTGGTGTGGTAGTACTGAAATATTTTTTAAGGATGGTGATGTTCATTCGACACTTAAAAAATTTGAAGCAGGGCTACGCAATAATGATCCTGAAATTTCTCCTAGTATGATTTACGCCTATGCAGCTATAAAAAATGGTATTCCATTTGCCAATGGAGCACCAAATTTGACTTCTGATATTCCTGCCTTGTTAGAATTAGCTAAAAATACAAACGCACCTTTGGCTGGAAAAGATTTTAAAACCGGTCAGACGCTGATGAAAACTATTCTTGCTCCTGGGTTGAAAGCCAGACAGCTTGGGGTAGCGGGGTGGTTCTCAACAAATATTCTGGGTAACCGTGATGGGGAAGTTTTAGATGATCCAGATGCTTTTAAAACTAAAGAAGAAAGTAAACTAGGTGTATTAGATCATATTCTTAGGCCTGATTTATATCCAGATTTGTATAAAGATTTATACCATAAAGTCCGGATTAATTATTATCCACCTAGAGGTGATAACAAAGAAGGTTGGGATAATATAGATATTTTTGGGTGGTTAGGTTATCCGATGCAGATTAAAGTGGATTTTCTTTGTCGTGACAGTATTTTGGCAGCACCGATTTGCCTAGACTTAGTCTTATTTTTAGACCTGGCTAAAAGAGCAGGAATGGGCGGTATTCAAGAATGGCTTTCCTTCTTTTTTAAGAGTCCTATGACGCTTCCTGAATTATACCCTGAGCATGATTTATTTGTTCAGTTGTCAAAATTAAAAAATACGCTTCGGCATATCATGGATGAGGAATTAATAACTCATCTTGGGTTGGATTATTACGAAGAATAATAGATGAAACTGATCATCATTGCTGCTGGTCAAGGTAGTCGCATTCGATCTGTGACGAATGGAATCCCAAAAACTTTGTTAAAGTTGAAGGGGAAAACTTTATTAGATCGATTATTAGAAAACGCTATATCAGTGGGAATTAAAGATGCTATAATTGTTACAGGATACAGACGTCAAGATTTGGAAACGTACATAGATAATCATCGTTTTGATATTAATATTGAAACTGTCTTTAACGCAGATTGGAGTAAGGAAAACGGGGTGAGTGTTTTAGCTGCAAAGCCTTTAATCTCTGATGGTGAACCTTTTTTGATTTCTATGAGTGATCATATTTACGATGCTCAATTATTAGAGAAAGTTTTTTCAGTTAGTTTGGAAGATTATGATGCTTTAGTGGGTTTGGATTTTAGAATTAATAAAATATATGACATTGATGACGGTATGAAAGTATCTGTAGATAAGAATAATAAATTAAAAATTATCGATATGTCTAAAAAACTTTCTAGATATGATGCGATTGATTGCGGAGTATTTAAATGTAGTTTTAGTTTTTTTGATACTTTGGAGTCTGCAAGTGAATCAGGTAATTCAAGCTTAGCAGATGGTTGCAATTTATTAATTAATGATGGCAGGATGGGTGGTATAGATATTGGTGATTCATTTTGGATGGATGTAGATACACCAGATGCTTTTGAATTTTTAGCTTAATAATTTGGTAATTTATTTATAAGAATGGCTGAACAATCAAATTTTTCAAAATCGATCTATTATTATGCAAACCAAGTATATGAATATTCGTTTATAAAATCAATTTATAGCAAGATTGGTGGCACCTTTTTAGTCCGAAAAGCCAATAGAAGAATGCGAGTAAATTGGTATTTTCGACAAAGCCAACGGAAGTGTGCTATAAGCTCATCATTTAAAGAACAACCAAATGTTTTAGTTAAAAATGTGAACAATATTCCCTTTGATTTACCAGGAACAGTTATATCAAATAGCAATACGGTAATACAAAGAAATAAGAATATTTCGAATGCTATTTTTATGGGGCATGGTACTGGAGATAAACGATACGGCGGGGATGCTCATGCTCTAGAATCATTTGATTACCATTTTATTTCTGGACCAAAGCATATGGAGAAACTCAAAGATTCTAATGTGAAGATCCCTGATAAAAATTTAGTAAAAATTGGGAATGCTCGCTTTGATGAAATTGTAAATAGTCAAATAGATATATCGGCTTATGAGAATTATTTGGGTATTAAAGATAAAAATCGCAAAACTATTTTATATGCGCCCACTTGGAAATGGGGAGCAGGGACGCTTCATAAATATGGATACTGGTTTTGTCGAGAGGTCACAAAAGAACATAATTTGATCATTCGGCCACATTATTTTGATAGAAAGTATATACCAAAATTTAAATTATGGGCCAAGTTGAAAGGACTAAAGCATATTTATTTTTCGAATCCAGCGAATATATTATCGAATGATACCATGTTTGATTTTGCCGTATCAGATTTGCTGATTAGTGACACATCTTCAATTCTATATGAATACCTAATCACACGAAATCCAATAATCGTAGCAGATACTGAACATGTAGATTTACATAAAATGCTACCGGAAATGGATATTACAACAATTGCGAATAAAATGACTAAAAATGATGATATTTTAAAATTGATTGAAAAAGTTTTTGTCTATCATGACACAAATAATTTTGATAAAATGCTTAATAATTGTTTTTATTATAATGATGGAAAAAGCGTAGAGCGAATTTCAAATTTTTTATCATCACCAATATTATCCCCAAGTTGAAAATTAATAAATTAATTTTAAACAGAATAACAATGGTTTAGTTTCCATACCTATGAAAGCTATAATTCTTGCAGCTGGAGTATCTCGCCGGCTTTATCCATTAACGTATGAACTTCCTAAATGCCTTATAGCAGTTGGAGATTCAACCATAATTGATAGACAATTAAAAACTTTACAATCTTTAAATATAAATGAAGTTATCATTGTTGTAGGTTATTACCGTGAATTAATCATTGATCATGTGAAAAACCATTTCCCTGATTTAACTTTTAAATTTGTAATTAATCATCATTATTTTGAAACAAATACAGCATATTCATTGAGACTTTGTAATGATTTTATTAATAATGAAACATTTTTATTAATGAATGCAGATGTTCTTTACCCAAAAGAAGTTTTGAATCGACTAATTAATTCAGATTACAATACCGTTCTTGCAGTTGATATTAAACCTTGTGGTCGTGAAGAAGTAAAGGTTGTAGAAGGAGAAGGTAACCGTCTAGTAG
>Ga0209403_10003336_pt1 | contig 18247 bp, 21 predicted proteins | sample ArcticOcean_MG_C_8_FD_187440 | JGI IMG/M metagenome (GOLD analysis project Ga0209403, IMG submission 187440) | Marine microbial communities from western Arctic Ocean - ArcticOcean_MG_CB11_86 (SPAdes) (version 2) | ecosystem: Environmental > Aquatic > Marine > Oceanic | place: Arctic Ocean... | reverse complement strand
AGTAATAGTAATGAACAAACTATTCGTCCTTGATTTTGAGACGACGGGTCTGAACATTTTTCACCATGAAGTCATTGAAGTTGGTATTAAGATGATCGGTGCGAATGACCATTATACATCATTAGTAAAACCGAGGAGTAATCGTTTAACCATTCCTCCAAGGATTACAGAAATTACAGGAATTACTACCGATATGGTTTGCGACGATGGTCATCATGAACAACAGGTTACGGGAAATATTTTCAACTATATCTGTGATCACCGAGAAAATCCTGATGAGATTGTATATCTTATTTCCCATAACGGATACTCATTTGATTTCATGTTTCTAAAGCGTATGGTAAAAGATTATAATGATGAAGGCGATGATTCAATGAAACTCTCTTTGGATAAAATCAAATTCATTGATAGTATGTATCTGGCTAAATTATTCTTAATCAATGATCGTGTCAATCAACCAGGACTCTGCCAACGATACAACATCCATAATCAGGAAGAACACCGTGCTATGGGCGATGTTCTATCATTGGAAGAATTGTATATTGAACTTTGTCAACAATATTCTTATACAAAGGGACATAATTACAACTATTATCTAGATAACCCCGAATCTATCCTAGAAGAATGTTATTATTATTATTAATTATGGATTATTAGCATCAGTTGATTGATTTATCTCTTTAAAATTATCTAATGTTTCATTCAGTCGCTTCCATGTTTGTTTAATTGATTGATGTTTCTCATCATTATCACCACTAAATAGCCATGATGTATGATTAATTAATTCTTCATCATATTCTATTTTTTTTTCTATACATATTCTTCTTATATAATTATTCATTTCATTATTATCTTGAATATCTTGGATTTTCTCAAATCCAAATTCTGTGAGAGTCACAAACTTCCCCGTAACTTCCCCATGTTTACAAGTATTGTAGACTTCTCTGAAATAATTCCTTAAACGGGGCGATACCAACGGTATTAAATATCCTGAGAAAATAAAGTATAACCAGTGATTTGTTATTTCTTCACATGAGAGAACTTCTTCAGACCAAGAATTTGATTCTGTAATGTTTTCCATTTATTAATTATCTATTTTTTCTTTTTTAAATAATTTAAAAGAATTATGATATTAGTCATCGTACATTCAGAAAATATGGCAAAATGAACCGAATGTGCTTCCATAACAGCGTGGCGGAATTAAATCAAGTTTATTAGATATTTTAATGACCAGATTGTTGGTTTCCATCAAATGATAAACAATATGGATTATCTTCTCTGAAACACATTAGTCTCGTACATCCACCTAGTTGACCGTTATTTACGAGACATGTATTGCATCCATCATACCATGATATACAATTCAGAGGGATAATATTTGGATCAACTACTTCAGGTTTTGACAGATGAAACGTAACTTGAGTTTCGGTCCACGTATTACGTAATGTATCATCGAGGGATACAATTCTTCCTTGAATATTCATAATAACATCTGTCACTTGATCATCTGAAATTGTTATTTGTCCTACAATATATTCATCGTCCATATTCAAATCAGGAGATGATGTTGTAAAGATAGCACCGTCCGTAGTATATATCCCTTGTAACTCGTTCCAAGAATTAAAATCAATACCAACCGAAGACAACGTTTCATATGGATCACCATCTATTGTGTTCATCGTCAACCAAGAATCATAATTAACTGAATAATCAATCAATGCGAGAGATGGAGTGGGTCCACCGATATTAGAATTAAATGAAGGAGACTGATATGCAGGTGGGATACTCATTGGTCGTGAAACACCATCATCGCTATCACCATAGATAGCATAGATTGTGCGGACTATTGGATTTTTAATAAGTAGAGATAACTTATATGTCGTATATCCCGGAATACCACCTTGGGAACAATACGTTACTTCAGTCACCTTAGGACAAACATACGCATTATTACAATAGCTAAGAGGAATAGGACATTCACCTATATGTTCTTCGGGTCCTGAGAGTTCTTCGACTGGACACGAGCGTATGGTCCACGTGCAGACACCCGTGTCGTCTGGCAGGCACACCGGTCCACCCATGCTGCCGTCGTCACAGGGCATGTTAGCCATTCGCGACGGGAATCCTGAGCACGGAACGTTGTCACAGCTCGCGACTGGTTGTTCAAATGGATCAGGTTCAGGAATGAGTGTTGGTGCCTGACACGAGCACATTTGACAACCATTATCAGATACAAGATATCCATTTTCACAATACATCATACACATCACTTCAGGACATACTGTTATCACAGGTTCAGGAACAGGTAAAGTTGTATAAGTAGGTGGTAACGGGTCTGTCGGATACATTGGATGTGTAGTATCAGGGTAAGATATATGATAAGGTGTAGATATAGGATCGCCTAAATTCCTCTTTTTCGGTTTGTTCAAAGGAGTTACCATCACCGTATCAACCATATTACATTCTACAGGGCAAGCTATATTAATTCCATTAGTCTGTTTACTGAGACAATCATTACAATTTTTAAAATTATCTTCACATGGTGTTACCCATTCCCGAATACATGATTGATGAGCTTCACACCAGGTGTAACCTGCTCCAATTAAACATCCATTCTCATCGTTTTCACCACCAATAACTACTGGTCCTTGATTGTATACGGGTTGAGAAATACTCTGAACTGAGATAGAAATTAAACCAATAAACTTAAACATATTTTATAGTATACTTTACATATTATTTTTAAAATCAAATTTTCAAAGTGATTTAAACTCATAAACAATATCAATGATAATATAAAAATTTTATCAACCTATCAAATGTATAAATATATAGAAGTCAGGTAAGTCCAATAACAATCTAATCTTAGAACATATCTCGGGTCTGTATTTTCCTATTGGTCTTTCTTTTAAATTATTTAAAAGAATTATGATATTATTAATCAGAGTTATATTATGAAGGTCATTGTAAATTCAGAAAACCATAAAAACATTATTATTCTAAATGGATCAAGAGAATCTTTCCGTTGTAGACAGAGAAGTAAGAAAAGTGATGGATCCAAAATAGAATCATTGGGGTTTATTAGTTACAAAGCAATGATAAACGAAACTAAAAGGGGGAATAAAAAGATAATCGGACCATTAACATTCTATTCAAGGGCGAGGATGTAGTTTATTTTACACGTTTGAAAATGGCACCGAAACTTTGGAGCAACAAAACCTGGCTCAGTGATCATATATTTAAACCAATTGGGACATATATTGATAAATACAATATAAATGGTCCCCATAATAGTCAGGTGTTAGCACATTTTTTTGAACTTGTCGGAAAGGCATGGCCTAACGCTTTATGGGACGTTCTGCCTGGTGAAAACGAGTTTAAAATAAGATTAGATAAATTTATTAAGGACCAAAGAGATGGACAGTCGATGGACGCTGATCTGAGTAAGTGGTCCGCAAAAAGTGGAATAATTAGAGACTTCTTGGTGTGGGCGGCAAATTCAATCGAGGGAGCCGGTGGGAACCCCATTAGAGAATTCTGGAAAAAAATGCCAATTGATCCGCCAAGTGGTTTTAGAAATCCGCCAAGTGGTTTTAGAAAGCGGAATACTAGAAAACGGAATACTAGAAAACGGAATACTAGAAAACGGAATACTAGAAAGAGGAATACTAGAAAACGGAATACTAGAAGTATGTAATTTTCAGGGAAAATTTATACTTTTTTATATTTCAAAAAATGGTGTCGTGTCCGAGTGGTTAAGGAGATAGACTTGAAATCTATTGGGCTTCGCCCGCGCAGGTTCGAACCCTGCCGACACCGAATTTATTTTTAAATTATAATATTTGCTTTTATAATAATTGAATAAATATGGAAATTGCCGTTCATGATATTGTTTTATTTAATGTTTTATCTTTTTTGGTAGGTGTTTTCTCGGGATTAGGTATATCGATGAAATATTGTAGAGAGAATGTAAATCATGATCATCCGAGAGAAATAGGCGCAACCTATCAATTTTCACCCGGATTGACCCCACTACAACCAACTGCTCCACCACCTTTTAATTTAACTGGAGAAAATGTCGTTGAAGCCCATGCTACCAGTTCTGCTCCAGGTAAAACAGAAATTGTGATTAATAGTAAATGATTATTATTTTTAATAAATTTTTTTTATCCAAACGATACTAATAAGAAATCATCTTTATCTTCTAGTAAGTATTTTCTTTCATTCATAACATCTTTATTTTCATAAAAAAATGAAAATAATGATATAATTGAACCATAACTTTTCCCCAGTAACCATTGGAAAAAACAGAGAGTAATATATGCTCCATGAATTGCTCTCATGAAAAAATATAATCTCCAGAGTGAATAAATATTGTAGATCATTTAATTTATAAATTATTTAAAAAATTTGACACTAGTTGTTTAAGTTGATTAAAACGTATGGATGAATTAGTTCAAGAAAACGAACACTTAAAAAAGAAAATAAAGAAGATGGAACAAATGTTTGAAGATAACATGTTTACAAGATGCATTCAATGTGATAACTATTTTGGAGGTTTTGAAAGTTATCCATTTATCATCGGTTGTATGGATATCAAATCATGTATCCTTGAACTACATAACAACGGAATTAAATGTTTCACAAACCACCTTAATCATAAATTTTCGAATCCTTGGTGTATTGAATGCATACCTACAGATAATATTTCAACACGTATACAGGATATCAATGTAATGGTTGTCTCAAATATCATCTATAATTTTAATGGTGAATCTGGATCTCCCTCACCAATTACGCGGCAATGTATGGACCCTAAACTAAATTATAAATTATATCTTCCTAATATTTCACATGAACAAATGTTGTTAGATTTAGTAAGGGTTAATATTCATTGGGATGAAAAAATTGGGAATCAAGACTTTCAAAAAATAACCCATTATTGGGGTGGAGGGGGGCGCGTTCCTTTCAGGACAGAATTAATTGAATCAACCTACATTGTAAATAGTAATGAAATATGTAATGTTCTAACGAAAGAAGAAAAAGTTAAGAGGGTCTCTGAATGGTATGGTAGTATCTAAAAGTATTTTCATTTTATTATTTTATTTTATTTTTTTTTTAAAAAAAGGGAAAAACTAATTTAAAAATAATGTTAGTAATACTTATATATATGGATAGTGACTTATTACAAACGAGTTCTCCTGAAATAAAATGTTCAATATGCCTAGATAACGATATTGAAGATAATGTCTTGTGTTCTACAGAATGTTCTCACCAATTCTGTAAGAAATGTTTAGATGAATGGTTAGATCAAGGCAAAACCTCATGTCCTATATGTCGTGCTGAAATCAATTACTTTAAATATCAAGAGGAGAATAATCGTATTGTTAGAGTTACTTCAAATAGAATTATTGAGACCAACCAACAAAGTAATTTACAATTAATTAATACTCTACGTATAAAAATTAAATCTTATAAATTACTCGCGTATTTCTTTCTACTATTTAATGTTTATGCGTCATATTATTTAATTGATGAAAAAAATTATATAGATTTTTTTAGAGATAATTATAATGATTGTATGGAGAATTTGACGGAACGCAATGATTATATTAGTAATTTTCTTCAGAATGACCTAAGAAATATAGATATTCAAACCATAGAAATTTATGGTGTTCGTGATGAACAAATTAGTTTCATTAATGTTTTTCAGGATAATAAAGTTTATCATTGTTTATTCCCCGAATACTATGTCAATAAATGTATTCATGGACACTAATATTTATAAATTTGAATATAATTTTTTGAAAGTTTTTTAAAAAAAGGATAAAAATAAAAAAATAAAAAAATAAAAATGAGTAAAGTATCTATTTATGGAGAGCCTCTCTTACCAACTGTCGTGGGCCAAGAAGTTTCCTATTTAACTGCTATGACAGCAGATACTATGAGGCAGGAATTTATCTCAAAAGTATATAGTATTCTATGGTGTCAAATATTATTCACATCGTTATTTATAGGATTATGTAATCAAAATGAAAATGTTGCTGGATTTATCGTAAGTCCATTTGGACAATTTATTTCAATCATATGTATCGTGTGTTTATTTGTTATGACTATTTTGATGGTTTGTTGTTACGAAACCTTGAAGATTAAACCATACAACTGGATGTATATGGTATCATATACTCTCTTTATGACATATCTTTTAGGAGTCGTTGGTGTTGTATATAGTTCACAAATGCTTCTCCTTGGTGGGATAACAACATTATCAATCTTTATAGGATTATCCCTCTATGCGATACAGAGTAAGTATGATTATACTCAGTATGGTAATTATTTAATCATAGTATTGTTTTCATTAATCTTATTTGGATTCATTCTATCATTTACAAATATACCGATCCTTAATACTATTTATTCCGTCCTGGGGGCAATGATTTTCGCATTTTATATTGTTTATGATACTCAGTTAATTGTAGGAGGTAATCATCGGAAACATCAGTTCTCGACTGATGATTATGTTATCGCATCTATTTCATTGTATTTAGACATTATCAATATGTTCCTTTATCTTATGGATCTTTTGAATGGACGATAATTAAATCAAACATCAAACATTTCATTAATTATTAATTTTTTATATCAGAAAAAAACAAAATTATATGATAATGATAATGATAATGATAATGATAATGATAATGATAATGATAATGATAATGATAATGATAATGATAATGATAATGATAAAAAATATATGAATTAATGAATTTATGAATTTATGAATTTATGAATTAATGACCCTTAATACTGATACATTTCTTAGCACGAGGACCACATGTATCATAAACAACCATCGATACTAAATTAGGATTAGACATACATTGAGTCCCTAAAGGACAATCTGTTTGTCTATTAATTTGACTCTGTGATCCATCTTCACAGAATCTGTAACAGATGTCATTTACTTGTAGGTCACCTGTATGAAAACTTTGACAATAAGGTTCTGCCATTCGGAAGCACATCATTAACGTACATGCGGAAGGTTGACCATTCTCCACCATACATGTATTGCACCCGTCGAACCAAGAAGCACAACTTGGAGGAATCGTAGGGGTAAGATCATTTGAGGATGAATGGCATCTTGAATTCTCAGGATTCGCATAACATACTTCTTCAGTGCAATCAGTTAACACATTATTTACAACACTACAAGTATTACACCCATCATCCCATTCTAAACAATTTTCATCAACACAATTTCCCCAAGCATCTCTAAACGTCTGACACACTTGATGACAAGAACCAGGAGCATCCGCGATATAAGGACCCATTGTGTTAACACATTCTAATCCATCAGCACATGTATGGGAATATCCTGGAGCCATGAATCCACCACAAGTTTCACCTTCCTGAGAGATTTGTGGAGAGCATTGAGTAGTCCCACAACCGACATTACATCCACAATTGTCTGTTGGGGGCGCAATATGTTCACAATTGGGGAGATCTGGCGCCATCGGGCATGGAACAGGTGGTGGGCAACCCAGAGAGCAAGGATCCTGAACCATAACATTGTCACATGAAACAGGGCATGCTAGATTTTCACCATTTCTTTGTCTTGTTAAGCAATCATTACAATTTGAATAATTACCCTTACATGGTGTTTCCCAAATACGAATACATTCTTTCGACGATTCACACCAAGAATATCCTGCCCCGGTTAAACAATTGTTATCATCAAGTTGACCACCAACTCCAATAAGGGTTGGTTGAGCATGAATGACACTTAAAAATCCAGAGAGAATCGTAAATAGTTTCATTTTATTTTATTATTTTATTTTATTATTTTATTTTTATTTTTATATCTTAACTTTATTTCTTTAAATTTAAGAATATAAAGTTTCAAATTTTATTTTTTTTTCATATTCTAAATTTATTTAAAATTTTATTAGATTATAATATTAAAGATGCCTAGTCTAAATTATTCCATTACTTCAATTATTAAGGATATTAAGGATATTAAGGATATTGAGCAAGAGAATATTTTAAAAGAGAATGTTTTGATTTTAAAAGAGAATAATGATATTATTGAGAAATCGGGGGTGAAGTTTGGGGTCAATACGGGGCTTACACCCCGTTCATTTAAAAGAGCGTTGTCTAGCGAAAATTTCATAAAATATCAATGGGCGTGGACTTTATAAAATACTTTAAGGTAAAATTTGAAAGTTTAATAGAATAAGAATAAAAATGGTTTCGAAATATTATACAAATCGGGAAGATCTTTATGATGATATGGAATTTATTTATGATTTAAGAATCTCATATGAAGTCAAACAACAATTATTGGATGAATTATTTGAATTATGGAAATATCAATCACCAGATTCTCCATGGTTTAAGAGACCAACTTTTAAACAAGAATTAGATGCTGCGGAAACATTAGTTAAAATTTCAGAAGATGGTCAATCAAGTGAATGGATAGGTGAACACATTATTTTTGAAAATGGTAAAGGTAAGGGTAAAGGTAAGGGTAAGGGTAAAGGTAAGGCGCATACTTATAATCTAAGGAATTCATAAGTTTTTGTAAATAAATTTGATTTTTATATGAAACACATATAAATATACTTTAAAAGGGATGTCTGATCAAATGTGGGAAAATGCGGTTCAAAGCATGAAAGATTCTATTCTTGAAAAAGAATATTATGATTTCCTCATATGCTTTAAACCCAATAAATGTGAAGGATATACTTGGTCTAGGAATAATGAATATAAAAAAATATCAGATGATCTTGATCGTAAAACGGGTGGTATTCATAGTGGGGTGTCATTCTCAATCTGTTTACGTGTGGCGCTTCAAGAAATAAAAATTGAACAATTAATAGATAATAATGGTGTTCCGTGTGGATATATCTGTCCGATCTCACATAAGGTAATGATTCATCCAGTAACAACAAATGTAGGGAATACTTATGAAAAAACTTATATTAAAAAATGGTTAGAAAACCATGATACAGATCCACTCTTTAATGAAACTTTGACAGATAAAAATTTAATTGAAAACAAAGGATTAAAGGAAACAATTGAATTGTGGATCAGTAAACTATAGATTATTTCTAATTATTTCTAATTATTTCTAATTATTTCTTTCTTCTTTTGCTCTGCTTATTATTTTTCTTCTTCTTTATACTAGGTTTCACACTTAAATCTTTCTTTTTCTTAACCCGTTTCGTTGATTGAACCGGACCTAAACCTTTTTTTTGTATCGTTTGTAATGCTTCTAATACGGATCTTGCTTTCATTAATTTTTGTCTTTCTATTTCTAATTCTCTCTGTAAATAATGTAATTCAACGCGATCAATACTTAAATTAATATCTAATTCACTTAAATCACTTGAATGAAAACTATCAGGACGAGGTCTTAAGAGATACTGATCTGAACTATTTCTTAAAAGTCTTGTCATATCTAAAACAGCATCTTGTATTACTAGTTCTCTTTTTTCATTTTCTTCTTCTAATATTTCGATGTCACCTTCAACATCAATAACCGCATCATTCTGATAGTCAACTTCTTTTACTGCGGCTTTATATAAGTCTTTCTTGAACATTTCAGACCATTCGGGAGAAGATTCCAACATAAACGGAATTACATTCCCAATATTACCATATTCGTTAAACTCCTGTAAGTTCAAACAATGTGATCCAAAAATAGTTAACATAATCATTTCTGTATCTGGTTCTATTTCTCTTTTGAGTCCATAATATCTTTGATATATACTTGGATCCCAATTACTATTCCCATTTCCATTCATAAACATATTGATTGCCGATAATTCGGTTGAATCAGGTGAAAAACTATGTAAATAAGCATTTTGTCTCATTTCAAAAGAGGCACCTGCATATCTTATCGGTACCCCACTTTCATCTGAAGATACATATAATGTTGTATCATCGGGTTCATCTTCATCTCTAAATAGTTCAAAAAATCCCACTTTAAAATCAGCGATATAATGATGAAGAATACCAGGTACATTAATCGCAATACCTTCATCTAAATCAAAAAATACTTTTTCTTTTCCTCCCTGCCACAATTTTACTAAATGAACGATACCCTTATTTTGTTTATTTCCCAACACATTAATCGTAATGTAATTATGATATTCTTTTTGAGGGAAAACTTCTTTTTCAGGATCAGATGAAAAATCACCAGCTAATACAGAATGCCCTTGTAATCCTCTGACTTTATAAAGTATTTCTAATCTTTTACCGTAAGGGACACCCTCAATATGATCGACTAAAGGTATTTGACCCATTTCTTCTTGATGTTTTAAAAATAAATCTTGAATTCCTTCATCACCGATAAATCCTTTTGCACGATCATAAATCTGTTGATAACTTAAATCAAAAAAATTAACCCGACCTTGTGCCAATTCCGGAACCGCATATTTTGCTAATATTATTTTTTCCCTTCTATCTTTATCTACAAATAGTTTATGTAATGTAGTTGTTCCGTGGGAACTATGATGATAATAAAATTTTTGAATTTTCCCTTCCATATACTATACTATACTATACTATACTATATTATAATATTTTAAAATTTGAAATACCTATTACTTAAAATAATTTAAAGGATAAAAATAAAAATAGTCAATAGAATCGTTAATATGGATGATAAATGGAATTGTTTGACGGATGCTTTGTTAGAAAATAATCATATTAAAATACCAATTGAAAAAAGATTCTTCCTATCATTTCTTGATAATGAAAATGACGGAGATCATGTTAATAAACAAAGAATCATAGAAGAATTAGATAAATGTGGTTTCCTTCAAGATGACCCACGATTAAATGATTTTAGAAGGAATCTAGAAACATTAGTCAAAACAGATCTATTAAGTTATGAAGAATTTAAGCATTGTATTGAGAATAATATTCTCATTCTAAGTAAGGTTTTGAGGAAAGAATTAATCATACCTAATTTTAAAGATTTCTGTGAAAACATTACTGAAATCTATAAAAAAACAGAGGATTATGATGAAGGTGAAAACGCATCTTATATCCCACAATTAAAGAAAGTAGACTCAAATCAGTATGGTATCTCTGTATGTACGGTTGATGGACAAAGATTTAATATTGGAGATACGAAAGTATATTATACTGTTCAATCATGTTGTAAACCGATAAACTATGGTATTGCGCTTGAAGAATTAGGTGAGGAAGAGGTTCATAAATATGTTGGAAGAGAACCAAGTGGTCAATCCTTTAATGAATTAACTCTCAATAAGGAAGGAAAACCACATAATCCATTAATTAATTCAGGAGCAATTATGACATCTTCATTGATTAAACATAACGAAGCTCCATCCGAAAAATTCGATAATGTGATCAATATTTGGGAAAAGTTATCAGGAGGGATTTATAAAATTGGATTTAATAATTCAGTTTATTTATCTGAAAAAACGACTGCTGATCGTAATTATGCGTTGGCTTATTTTATGAAAGAAACAAATGATAAAAAGAAAATTGGATTTCCAGAAAATACAAAGTTAACTGAAACTATGGAATTTTACTTTCAATGCTGTTCTATTGAAGTGAATGCTGAAATAATGAGTATTGTTGCCGCGACTCTAGCCAATGGTGGAATTAATCCGTTTACAAGCGAAAAGATATGGAAGCCATCTACAGTTAAAAATGTTCTGTCAATGATGTTGATGTGTGGAATGTATGATTATTCGGGTGAATGTGCATTTAAAATTGGTATCCCCTGTAAATCTGGTGTTGCTGGAGCAATTATGATTGTAATCCCAAATGTGATGGGGATTGTAACATGGTCTCCTAAATTAGATGATATCGGTAATTCAGCAAGAGGTATTGAATTCTGTAAATTGTTCGGTGAAAAATTTAATTTCCATATCTTTGATAATTTTACGGATGATACCAAAACTAATCCACTTCAAAATAAGTATGCCTCGTCCAAACATATAGAATTCGGTGAATTATGTTTATCTGCCAAGGAAGGGGATTTAGAAAATTTAAGAAAACTATTTAATCTCAACGTTGATATGAATCAACAGGATTATGATGGAAGAACTGCATTACATTTGGCATGTTGTGAAAATCATGTTGAACTAGTTCAGTTCTTACTGAATGTAGCAAAAGTTAAGAAAAATCCAAAAGATAGATGGAACCATACACCCTTAGATGAAGCAAGAGAAAAAAACCTTACAGAAATTATTGAATTATTACAATATTAATTTATTATCATTTTCTATGCCATTTTAATATTTCATCAATATCAGGGTCATTTGTTATAATCGCTTCCTTAGTAATTAATAGATATGATAAATATAAATAATATAATCTATCTTGAATATATAGTAAGATTTCTTCTGAACTCTTAATATTTTTTCATTTCAGATAAAATGCCACGAAATATACAAATCGCGTGAATGATCTAATGTGGGAAAGGAGAGGTTGTGCTTACCTGACACGTTTTGAAACCCTTAATCTTCTTCTCCCCATTTTTATATTTTTTTTTTGAAAATAATTTTAAATCCCTATAATCATTTCCTCTTCCTCTAGATCCCAATTTGCTTTATCATCAAAATAGGTTTTTTTATTTCGTAAACATTTAGTGGTTAATAAACGACCAGTGAGTAATCCACTACCTATCGAAATCCCTAATGTTGTAGCTAGTGCGAGGAATTGAAACTTCCCTTGTTCTTTATTTGTTCGTGTTCCATCCATCGCAGGGAATATATTCTGGATATTATCACCATATAATTCATTGCTTGTGAATGATGCTGAAATTGCCCCAGATATACCGCCTATAATACCAGGTATCCCATGTAAATTATTTACACCACACGTATCGTGGAGATGGAATTTATTGTATAAATATGGTTGGATTTTGTTATAACCAATTGTGCTCATAATCCCAGCAATCATCCCAATTAATAATGAAAATGATGGACCAATCACAAGATCAGCTGATGAACCAACCGCCACACCACCTGCTAATGTTGCATTCTGAATATCAACCATGTTAAACTTCTTTCGGAAGAACTTAGACATTGCGAAAGCAGACATACAACTAGATGTTAATGATAAAACTGTATTAATTACAACACGATGTTGTGAATTCCCAGATGCCAATGCTCCATTGAAACTTGGCCAGAATAACCATAAAAAGATAGTCCCCATCATCGCAAATGTATCTGATGTTTTAGTTGATCCTTCTTTTCCCTTACCATTTTCTAATTTTTCATAATCCGTAATTACATAGGATACTGCTAATCCAAAAAATGCTCCAAATGTATGGACATACATTGAACCACCCATATCAACGGCTTGATAATGAATGACACCAATTGATTCATTAATTGAATAAAAAATGATCTCTAAAATTGAAATCAGTAGTAATTGATTTAGTGAGACTTTACCTAATAAAGCACCAAAACTAATCAATACAGCACCTGCCGCAAAATCACCGGTGATTAATGATTCAATGCTTAGATAAATTTTCTCATGATGATTACTCATTATATTATGGATGAGTCCATTCATTAGTATGCTGTATTGAATAATAAACGCTCCAATAAAGAATGTATATCCTACACTTGTAAAACCATATTTCTTTAGAAATGTCATCAAATATCCAAAACCAATAAATATCATTACATGGACGTCCTGAAAAAAAGGATAATACTTATTAATATCATTATTAACACCCTCAACATTACCACTTGCTTCATTACTATAATCTGTAAAAAAATGATATCCAATAAATAATAAGCATTGTAATCCCAGGATAACTAAAGTATTTAGTTCATCTGTCATCTTATTTTTTATTTTTTATTTTTTATTTTTTATTTTATATTTTATATTTTTATTTTATATTTTTTTATTTTTAAAAAATATTACTCTTCCTAATCTATATGATACTACGTTTATTCTTTAAATTAGTATTATTTATTATTGATGAATAGTATAAAAATAAACACACCTTTGTACATTAAAAACACCGACTTAACTGATTATAATAAAGTTATTTTTGTTCATTTCATCTATTAAATCAGCATAAATCTTATTTAATTCTTTATTATCTTTTCTAGAACTTTTATTAACTATATTTAATTTCCCAATTCCAAGTAAATCACTAAGTTCATCTTGTTTATCAAAAATATCTTCATATTTTACACAGTATATTTTATAATTTCTTTTTTTATTTGGTTTTATATAATTATCATAAAATTCTCTTATTTTATATAAATCTTCGCCTGAAGACAAAACATCATCTAATTTTACTTGTTCATTTGTTTGAATGTGTTCTAAATGCATTTTATGATTTTTATAACCATATTTATCAGTAAATCTACTTGGAATACTAAGACTCGGATTTCTATAAATGTATATAACATAGTAGTTTTCTAATTCATTTTCAGGGATTACTATACTATTAAACCATTCACAATAAACTTTTCCTCCTTTTTCATTTCCAATATATTCTAAATTATCTGGAGGTTTTCTACTATGTATATGTTTTGTTTTACCATACCTATTTAGTGCTCCACATAACATATAAGAACCAGAACCACCATACGAACATACGTAAAAGATTTTATTCATTTTATATATATACCGACATTTTAATTTTCATTTCTAAAATATTTGGTTGTTCAACAAGAAGTTTCATGAGATAGGAGGATAAATATAAATCGGAAAATAAAATTTATAACAAAATTACGCCCTTTTTAACATTTTCCTTATTTTTCCAGGAGAAGTTGTAGGAGATGTTGGTGGTGAATTAATGATATATTCTACCAATATTTTTAATAGATTGGGAAACTGGGTTGCATCGCAATACCACATAATCCTCTTGAATCATTAAAATTCCTTAGAATCTTGATATATCCATTCTCTCCCCAAGAATAACCCCATGAATTCTTAACAATCCAATAATCCATTCCTTTAAAATGGTCTGTGCCATACCCTACAACTAGAACACCATGATCTAATTTTGTTCCACAGTTTACATCACTATAGACTCCCCCAGAATAATGTTGAAATGATTGAGTATTTGCCTGGATAGCTACAGATACGGGTTGTTGAGAAACTGCTTTTTTTAATGCAAATTCATTATTAGTAGTTACATCACTATAATTACTGATTTTTACAACATTTTTACACGTAATATTACATTGATCCGTCATACCTACATATGGATACTCTTCCTCGGAACACAAACCTTTATTATCGATTATATATTCAAATGCTTGATCCATCAACCCTCCATGACATCCATTATTCCCTTCTTTAGCTGAACAATCAATGAGTTGTTGTTCAGAAATATTATGTAGTTCCCCGGTATTGATCGCGAAAACCCCTTCAACTGACCCTGTTGCGGAAAATGCCCAACATCCCCCACATCGACCTTGATTTTTGACACCAGTTACAGCATCTTTCTGTCTCCAATCTACTTTTAAAGGTAAATCTATATCATCATCATCATTTAAAAAACAATTGTAGCATTCATCGTTGTCTCTGATTATTAGATGGTTTTTGTTATTTGAAAAATTTAAATCTGAGAATTCATTAATACTGACATTAAATGTATTGTTATTTGAAAAATCCTCAATAAATTTAGAATTTTCTTTGAATGTTAAAAATCTTTCTTGAGAAAAATCTTTCTTGTATTGTTTTATAAAATCATTATATTGGTTCATATAAGTGCTATTCACAGACAATGAATCACCCAATGATAAGAAAGTAAAAAAAGATAATGCGAAAGTAATTATTTTATTCATTTTATTATTAATAAGACAATATTATTTTTTAAATATTTAAGCCGATTTTAATTGTCTTTCTAATTCAGAACTACTTTCACTATAAAAACTATATATATCCTGTATGTATTTCTGTTTTACCTTTTCAAACTCATCTCCGTTACTAAACCAAATCATTTCTTGAACGTGTTTTAACTTCGAAATCGCTAGAATAACTTTTTCTTTCGTAAATTGCATGTTCTCCATTTTTCCCTGATATTTCTGGAATTGAATAATAGCGGCTGTTCCGGTAATAAATGTACTGATACTCAATGGGACCATATTAAATATTACTGACCATGTTTTATTATCTTCGGTAAGGTGGTCTAATTCATTCCTTAATGCTTCTAATATAGAGAGGATAGATGATATAATAATAATCATAATATTTAATCTATCATACCATGTTTTATAACTATAATATTTCTGTTGGAGTTTTTTAAGTCTTATATTTAATTTATCTAATTTCCCTTGTAAATGTTCATTAAACTCGTATTCATTTTCTAAATTCAAGAATTCTTTCTTGATTTCTTCAGATATTTTAGCGTCAATATCTATGGTTTTCCTTGTAAAATCAGAATCACTCGAAAAATTATCATTATCATTATCATTAAAATCCAAATTTTTTGGTTTTTTTGGTGTTTTTGATGAGAGCTGATCCTCTTCAATATTTATCTCAACACCATTTAAAGAATCAGTATCATTTTCTTCAGACATTATATAAATATTATATAATTAATTTCTATTTTAACAAATATCCATATAATCCATGTAAGTTTTCAGGGGATTTATAATTTAAAAATTTGATAAAATAATTTAAAATGATAATTAAAATAATAAGTAATAAATGGATGAATTAGATGAACAAACAAATGATTTCATCAATCAATATATGAAAGTATATTTAGCTCAAATGGATTCTGCGGTTAAAGTCTCAAAGATTCTCACGGAACATTCGCAGGATAAGATTTTAAATGGTGATAAAATTATCTGTGGACTAGTTTACAGATTAATGGTTCCTATGACTGAAGAAGAAATCAATGATTCAATGAATTATGCTGAAGAGTTAATCAATCCAGAAGATTCAGAAGAAGATGATTTTGAAGATAATGATTTTGAAGAATTAGAAAAAGAATTAGAAAAAGTTTCTCATAAAATTGTTTCGAATCAATGTAATTGCGATATTTGTATGAAAGTTAGAGTATGTTTATTAAATTACCATTCTCATGAATGTTCTGATCCTTTGGCACAGCGGTTTAAAAGTGCGATTGAACACACTTGTCAGGAACACTTGGTTATCATTTAGTAATTATCTAGAACTATTATTATCATGATAATAACAATCACGGCAGTATCTGTGGTTACTTGGCGAAGATGTAATTGTTATATTACATTCTAAACATAATCTTTTAATATTTGTTTGTTTTGAATCTAAGACTCCACCGAAGTTTTCAACCCAATCTGCATTGGTTTCACCCTTACAATGGGTTATAAAATGACCACTTCCCCCACACTTGCGACATAAATCATATAATTCACAATAAAGTTGTGCCGCCATTATTTTATCTTCTCTTAGCAATGGATAAGGTGAGGTAAACATTGAACCGCGAACATTATTAATTCCATATTTTTTCATTAATTCTAAGGTTTCCCATAATTCCCAGAAACTTTGCTGAGGATTTGTTACGGGAGATAATTCATTGATGGGTTTATATTTGTTTGTCCAAGCCGAACCATATCCATTCGTATGTCTCTTTATCCTTACTTCTTTATCAGAAGATTTCCCAACATAGAATTTATTATCTTTCAATTCAAGGACATAAACTTCGGGAAATCCTATTTCTTTTTTAGGTTTTGATTTACAACATTTTAAATTCTGTAGACAACGTAACATTGTGTTTTTTTAGGAAATTGTTCTTAAGTGATTATTCTAATGAATATGACTTCCTAAATTTAGTTTTTAATAAACAATATTTATCTAATAATCATCATCTAAGATGTCTGGAATGTAAATAAGATCATCAATATCACTTTCTTCTAATTCCCTAGCATGCGCCCAATCAATTAATAAGAATGTCCCTTCGTCTTTTGGTTTCTTCTCGGGCATTCGGTAGACTATATTTCCATCATGGCCATCACCGTGAAAAACACCTATATCCTTTAAAACTGGGAGAAGTTTTAAAGCACCTGATTTGTCTTTTTTCACAGGATCTGTAGAGATGCTTTTTAATATCTCCCTCATTTGTTGGGTATCTTCTCTTATAGGTGTTAATTTTTCAAAAGATAAAATAAATAAATATCTTAAAACATATTTAGATTTTTTAGATGAAGAAGAACCTCCTCGGGACCTTCTTGTCGCCCTTTTAGATTTTTTAGATTTTTTAGATTTTTTAGATTTTTTAGATGACGTAACACTCCCTCCTGAT